>JAABVA010000161.1_pt1 | contig 87054 bp, 84 predicted proteins | sample 5560331 | NCBI WGS metagenome assembly JAABVA01 (sample SAMN12812661, study PRJNA571458) | rock metagenome | isolation source: Antarctica rocks | place: Antarctica: Victoria Land, Mt New Zealand sud | collected 2016-01-07
TATGTGTTTGGGCAAACCCGGCGGCCCCTGGCGGTCTCCAGGGCTAAAATTTGCCCCGGAAGCCGCCCTGAGGTGCCAAGCACTCCCTCTATCTAAGCGACTGAGTCTATGGAGTGGGTGGGTGGGGCAAAAGCGCGTTTCTGGCTGAATCCTAAGGGATGGAGAAACAGGAAGAGATGATGGGGGAAACAGAAGGGGAAACGGCCTATTTATCCCCTTTTCCCTGCTTAATCTCCTTGTTCTCTAGCGGCCGGCATTGGCCGAGCCAAGCCGGCTAGCCACCTTCGCTTGCCGATAGCCTCCAGTCAAGCTGGACCTTATTATTATGTGTCACTCATGAGCTTACCTGGTCGCTTTGATCCCCAAATCATGGACCAGAATCTCCTCAACTATGCACATCGCAGGGATGGTCCTATGCCATGGACTGAGATGACGTACACGTGGACTACCACTTGGCCAACAGAAAAGGAGTACGAAATGGGGGCAGCGAGTTTGCATGAGAAGTGGTGGAGGGATGATATGCCTGATTTGAGCACCAAATTGAGAGGAATGTGGCTGAAAGAGAGATGGGAAATGGAAGGCTTTCACAGAGGCCGAGAGGAAGCATGATGATGACTATTTGGGTATTCTAGAGACGCCTTGCAAAGTATCATCCTGCAATGAGCCTGAGGAATGTTGCGAGCATTCGAAGTACAAAGGATGATGAGCGGGAAAGCGAGGTCAGGCGAGAGAAGAACAAAACAATCATTCGTGATGATCTGAGGTTCAAAATGGATCAGAGTGGGCTGAATCAGTAACGATAGGTCATCTCATCTTCCAAGATCCAGATGCAGATGCAGAGGATATAATAGGAGGAATATGTTAGAAATAGAGGAGTTGGTAACCTTCGCTTCATAGGGCTGGTAGGGCTGGGGCCCGCTAGTAGAGGCTTCACCGCCTTAGCCTCCTAACAGCAACAACCAAAATATCAATATGCCCCCGTATGACCTCGTATCCCAACAGAATAGCAATATAGCTGTCAACCCTAAAAAAATACACAGCGAGTAAGGTTAATCGTCTTTCGCCAGCTTTCTTTTCGAGGAAACTTTTGCGTCAAAGAATATCTGGAAGATCAATGACTAACAGACGGACATATAGGCTCGATTAGACCGGGAGATCAAAACGCCAACCGGAAATCAAAACATATCCGTCCCCGAAATCATGCACCTGCGCGCGATAAGTAGACGACATGGAAGGCTGCATGGTTCTCCCTTTTACCAAAACCATTCAGAGGAAAGTCCACGAACTCGGTAGTTTGAACAAACCTCCACATCGCTCATCACCCCTGGGCCCCCTCCCGATCTCCCTCCTCCATACCAGAGACCAACTCACTAACTCGCAAATTCTTCAGCTGTTCTACGCCTTCCTTCGGATCGTCCCAGTGATTGAGCATAACATTCTTGAACTCTCGCACCGCATCGTCGTCCCCGGGCCGCAAAATCTGCGCCTGCAGAAAATCGCCCATCGCGTTGAAACCCTGTCTCAGTCCCAGATAGGCCTGACCGCGGTTCATCAGTATCCTCGCCAAGACGGATCTGCCGAAACTAATAATGTTCGTGCCGTTTACCTGGAATTGCCGCAGCATAAGGACGTACGAGCAGTACTTGATGGCGGCCTTGTAGTCTTTGTGGAGGAACTTCGCTTGCTGCAGTCGTATCGCTAATGCGGCAACGATCGCGGCGGTGCTTTGAGTGATCTCGGTACTGGTGTGGATCGTTCGGCCGTGGATCTTGGAGCAGTCTGTGAGGTAGGCCAGGGATGCCTCGCAGAGGTTTTCAACCTCTTGCCACTTCCCCTGAGTGGTGTAGCGGTCAGTGGCTGTGAGAGCGTGCTGCAGCTCGGTGTGGATGTCTGATTCTGTAGTACCAAAGCGGAGTCTGTGAGGTAAATGGACTCTACATTTTGGGCCACTGGGTACGATGGGATGTGGAATGCCGAATTTTTGCAGCCGAGAAAACGCGTTCACGACCTCCCGCGCCGCTTTTGGGAACCGGGTGTAGTTTGGGGAGGTATCGTAGAAAATCCCCATCAGGCACGAGTGCTTTAAAGTCCATAATGCTCTCGGCAGCTGGTTGATCCCAGCGGTGCTCACGGCAAATCGGATCATTCCGTCATGGCGGTGCGGACCATGAGTTTGGTACGGAGCACGCGTTTCGTGCGGACGAGGGAAATAGATGGACATTTCCACCACCGGAAACTTGATCATCTGGCGGATCTCTTTTTCACTACCGCAGCGTATAACGCCATAGCCGTGATCTCTGAGGTCTTGCGAGAGTCTTTTTTTGGTGGTGTTGATAAAGATCCAGGGATTCTCTTCTGCAAAAATCCCGGATGCTTCATCGTAAATCTGGCGGTTGACCCGGAGAAGGGACAGTTGAAAGTCCAGGCTGTAGAGCCAAAGGCTATGCGTTCGGACTGTTCCAGGTTTATGCGATATGCTTTCACGGTAATTGTGAATCATCGGCTCGGTATCTTTGCAGGATGAGTGATGTGCTGGATTAGGTTCGCGCTTGGTCACGTTCTCCGTTACTAGAACGAGCCGATAGATTTCGTTGCGGAGCTCAGGCGGGAGAGCGAGGAAGCGTAATGGCTGGATGGGGTTTTTGGGCTTGGGCCTGGTATAGGGCTTTGGAGTAAAGTTAGTCAAGGTCCTCTCTATGCATAGGGCAAGGGACCATACTGTCCGCTTGGTCACGACAACCCTGTTTGAAGATCTAGTTATAATGGCGTGATCGTCGTGTAGAGTTGTAGCACTACCGCGTTTTCTGCTGGTTGACATGGCGAGGTCCTAGAGAATAGAGATCCAAAATGGAAGGATGGATGTTGTATTCGGCAAAGGCCGCGCTTTCTGAGTTGGAAAGAATAATTGTGAGGATTTTGGCCGAGTATCTTAGAGTATTTTGTTTGTCGAGCTGGAGACTTGAGGAAGAGTACAAGGATTTTCCACCACGTAGATAGTGGTGTTGATATATGACAACCCTTCCATGTCAACAACATTTCATATCCTTCATTTCCAAACGGCGAGAGAGTGAAGTTCATGCCGGAAGTGTTATGGTCAAAGTTCACAGTCGACACCTTTGCTCAACACAAATAGGTCATATGAGATTTCTCCTTAGTCTGAAGGGGCTTTCTTCATCACTGCAGTGGTTAGCCTGGAGATTGTTTGTTTTCGGCGATACGTTCCACGGAGGTCCACATCACAGAATTCACGAGGTGGCCATTGGCCTAAGCCATGTAGAACATTGTGTTGAAATATGCTATACATACCTGAATAGAATTGTTCCAAAGTGTGTTCACATTTTGGCCGATTCGTAAAACAACACATTGCTCATAGCTTCTATGTAGACCTCAGTGTCGGAAATTCAGCACACTCGTAGGTATCAAGCATACCCTCCAGCTCTGAAATATCGTCCTTTATAAGAATGTGCCTTGTCAATGTGTGTATGACAGCTGATGTGGAAAGGTACATACGAAACTGCCATGAATGCAAAAGGGCGCACGTCGCGCGGGACAAAATGCCAGGACAATTACATCCTCTTCCGATTCCTGAACGCCCATGGCAACATGTAGCCATGGACTTCAAATCGTTCCCAAAGCACAAGCAAGGTTTCGATACGACCTTTGTGGTGATCGATCGACTAAGCAAGCAATCCACGTCTATTCCCTGCCTCAAAGCAACGACTGCAAAAGACGTGGCTGTTATGTACATCGATCGCAGCTATCGAAAACATGGTGCCCCTGAAAGTATCGTCTCCGATCGTGACCCCCAATTCGTCTCCGCCTTTTGGAATGAACTCTGTCGAATCCTCGGGATAACCTTGAAATATGAAGTCAGCTGCTTCTACGGCCATTGACGAGACGAGCGACAACGAATCTACCACAACCTTGACAAGACCGAAGGTCGGGAGCGATGTCGCTAGTGAAGGAGCTCAGATATCGAGATTTGGGTTTACTTTCGACCACGAATTATATGCGTCTCGCGTATACAAGCGCACGATACCCATAACTTCGAGGCATTCTTTAACATCTTCTGCCGCTGCCTCTGTCGAATGATCAATCCTGTTGAGTGATAGTCTGGGAGACATCTCAGACATAAGTGTCTTTGCTTTACCAATCTTGATAGAAGAGCTTTGGAATCGGGGCCATTAAAACCAACCGCCTAAAGACTCTGTCAATTTGAATAGCGTAGGGACTGAACGCTCTGTGCCCGAGCCATCAAAAATCTACTAATACTAGGTACGCATATCTGTGGAGATGCAGTAGAAGCACTGTTCAGACCGTTAACTAATTTTCGATGGAGGCTTCGAGAGCCGGGAAGACCGCAGTTCTCGAACAGATCAAAAGCCAGCACGAAAGCGGATTAACGTGGGAAAATCCCGAAGAAGCTCGAGAGCTGAAGTACAGTAACCTGATAGAAATATTCCTGTGGGCGATTACTGAGGTAGAAATATTGGGAGAAGAAAAAGAACTGCAGCAGAAGAGTGGGGTTATTCGAGCCATCAGATGTACCGTAGGTATCCTTGCAGAACGAGCTATTGAAATCTACGTCTCTCGACTGTCTGTTTAGCACATCAATGCTATCAAATACGACTCAGAAAACCGACCGAAATGTCTCAAGGCTTTCGAGACGCTTTGGAACGATACCGAAATTCATAGACTCGTTTTATCAAGAGATTGGCCTGAGCTTGAATGCTGTGTACTAAAGCGGGCTAAATTCCCTGTTCACGTAATGGTTGTTCGGCTGATCAGACACGCAGCATCATGCACAACCTTGATCGTTTGCTGAAGACTGACGCTTCTTCAATTCCCGAGATCTTGATCATTGACGATAGTCGGTTTAATGTCATTGAAGTGGCGAATCTCGAAATATACAAGTCACGACTCTACTTCGAGCTGCCGACGTATATCATCTTCGTGACTGGATTTTCTGAATATTATCAAAACGGTAAGAGGGACAAGGTAAGTCAATTTCGCATGTCTTGCCATAGCTTGAACCAACTTTCTAAAGACACGATCTCGCAGGGCCGGCTGCAGTCCGATGTCAGATTGTTCAAAGACATCGTGAAAATGAGATGTTTTCAGACCGTACCAATATTTCTCATTTTCACCAAGGCCAACGCTTTAACGCGAGAGCTCTATAAACTGCTAGCTTCTGGCAGAGAATATAGTACTTAGGAAGCGAACGACAAGATTCCTGCTACAGAGACATACGTCGAAGCATTTCGAAGCGTCAATCGCAGACTGCACAGCAAGCTGTACATTTATCACATCAACAATATAGACGACAATTCTTTCCTTTCGGCATGGGAAGCTATGCGGCAGCAGATGAAAACAAAGTAGCGTCAGCGACGATTAGATATTAGTCAGAAGCTATATGATTCTAAGAAGAGAAAAGAAATCTGCCATGCTTTAAGGGTTGGGACCATCATACTGTTATTCTGACCTCTTTAGCAATGTTTTTTAGAACACTGTTTCATCGACGTTAAATCATGATGATATCGAACTCCGTCGAAGTATCTAGTAATAGTAGAATAGTCTAATCTGCCTTCACTGAGTGGTTCTGTGATGGAAAATCTCTCACTAAGAGATTTCAAGGGAATTTGCAGGTGATTCAAGTCATATAACATATCTGTAATCATCATGTTACCAAAAACATACAGTAGAAGAGACATCACGACGTTGGTCTGAAGATGGATGAGATCAGCATTATTGCTTCATTCGTATCTCAAGATCTTTTCTTCCAAAGATTCAACGAAAATGACGAACGAAAATCTGGCACCACATGTTGTCCGAAAGACGCAAGGCGTGGACAGATCACCTTGGTTTAAGCGTTTCCAACGCCTTGCTAACAGTGTTTCTCCTGTCTTTTGCCAGAGAATATGCTGTCTCGTCATAGACAACTCATCGACCGCTGGCTAGACTGACAATCAGCGATGACTGCTTGAACGTGGTTGTAAAGGAGGGTGTCAACAATGAAGGTTAAAGGAATATCACAAGACAGCTAAGATTATTAGCCTCAAAAGCATTAGCAAACAGGGACACGATTCATCAATAGCTATGATGTGTGTCTGTCTACAGTATAGACAAGGTTGAGCAAGTAAAGCTATGTGCAGAGAGAAAATAGTAATTACAGGGAATGATGAGAATGACAGAGTCGACACAATATTCACATCTTTCTCTCTCAATGGCAATAGTCAATTCCACATTGCTGGCTGAATACACTTCGTAAAAGAATGTTTTCCTTTCCTACCTATCGCCGAACCTTTGCGCCATGATATTCTAATGCGACATAGACTGAAAGAATACCCTAACTCTGACTGTCTAATGAGGAACTACCTCTCCCACTAGATTCGACAGCTATCGATTCCTCAGATTTTCGATGGATCAAGAAAACAGAGTCATGTTTCCATCAAGGATAATGTCGTTGAGACATTTATTCAGCGACAGGGAAATACCCTGACGGCATATTCTCAAGCTCGGGGCCAAGGGCGGCCGCGTCACTAGCTGGTCTAGCTGCGACGCCACTGGGAAGCCCCTGCTGCGATTCCAGGGTGCTATCTTTACTCCGCCAGCTACTGGAAGGAGTCTTTCGAGCCGTCGGCATAGGATGGTATGACTTGGGCTGCGGCTTACGGAGAAGCGGATAGATGGCGGGAACAGATGAGGCTATTAAAGCAACACAAGCCTCCAACGTAGTAAATAAAGGGATCAACGAGAAGTTCCTGGCTATGCCGTCCGAGTGGATCCACAGTATCATGGAGGTCAAGCGGAGAAACGAGCAGATGACGGAGATCCCGCTGACCGCGACGAGAAAGTATAGTCCAGCTAGATTCGACCAACATCATCAGCACGAGCGGGAGGGGCATTTGGGAAAGACTTACATTTCTTCGAGGCGGGCAAATGAAGTTTTGCAATCACAGGAATAGGTAGAACCCAAATCACAACATCCTCGAAAGCTCCGAACGAGTTGTTGAACATGTGGATTGCTACGAAGTCGATGCATTTTCGATTTTCGAATGCGGGGCCCGAAATAGCCCAATAAGAATCGATTGGCGTGCATTGAAATATACTCGCCTGTTACTTAGCATCTCGGCGCAACAAAAGGGCTTGCAGAGCATCTTACAAAGATGGCTTCAATGCCGTGCGCAGCAATGATGGTAATGATGATCCAGATAGTTCTCTTATGATTGCTATCAGGCGTCAAACGGAGGTACAGACAGAGTACGCTAAGCTTCAAAATGCTGCGACAGTTGTTAATAAAAGTGCCTTCCATTAGGTGTAAAGGTTTATTACATTAGGCAAAGAATGGCGATGATTGTAAAGGCATAAGTGATCTGGTTCCAGTTAGTGAAGGGTCAATGTCAAAGGATCTTTGCATGCCTTGATAGTTTCTATCAGCTTCATGGGCGCTAGACCAAATAGATGCTTACCCACGCCATTCTTGACACCAGCTACCAGACAGCCGAAGACTCCAGCAGTAAGGACCTTTTTCGTCAGCGATACATTCAGTCTCTGGTAACGCTTCGTATTTGATTGCGAACACTTACAGAGGCAGCCAAAGCAAGATAATCGTCAGCCCACAGTCCCAGCACGACGTGTCGCCGCCGCTGAGTACTGAGGCGGGCATAAATTCTATGCTCCCTTAGTATTCTTGATGAGCTCTGACCCGCAGATTCACGTACCGTAATAGTACGAAGATGTAGGAGACTGCGAACATTGAAATCGCTACCGCTTCGAAGGCAGGCCCGCGGTTGGCGTGTCTATTTTCATCTGTCCCAGCTCTCCATTGGGTTCGTGGTGCATTCGCACCAAAGTTGTCCACGTTCACATCAGTACCTGATGGCGCAGCAGAGGATGAGATGGTTCCGTTAGCGGATTGGGAGGGCGAGACATTTGTTGCAGGAGTTGGGCCGGCTGGGGAAGCCCCTGTCAAAATGGACGCAGAGGTGGATGACAAGGCTTTTGCGCAGAGGGCCGTATTGACCTTCTCAATATCTATAGAGTACATCATTGGCCACGGCTCACAATGGCTTCGAACGATCAATACCCACTCTGTATATCCAGAACAGAACAGCTTGATTTCGACAAGCATGGTATGACCGCGTTGGTGATTGCTGCTTTGCCGGTCGTACACTGGCATGCAGTGTCCGTGGGGCCACAGCTCGTTGTTGCAATGGCAGCTTGGAAACAGCTGAGCTATTAACCAATGTCAGCAGGTGATGCCAAAATTGGAAGCGGAGTCTCTCATGAAGAACGCACTGAACAGCTAGGCAGATCGTTGATAGACTGCGCAATGCTCAGTGTTGCCGTAGCAACAGTCCAGTATAGCGTCAACGTCTTCATGTTGATCAGAACACACGACCTCCCTCCAATGGTTCAAAGTGATCCTTTCGAAGGTCTGAAAGCAATAATCACCTCGACCGCATATCAAATAAGAGACAGATGCAGGAAGGCATCTTGATGCAACGCATTGCCAAAGTACTTTAGGTATCGGTGCATCTTCGTAGATATGGTCTAATTCCACGACCAACGGATCTCACCTACACGTATGCTACTCTCCCCACCTCAAGCGGGAAGAGCATGTTTAATGTTATGGCGGAGGATGGTTCTCCACGCTCTAGACCCACAAGCTGCGCGACTGTTGTGAACTAATCCAGGAACCGCCGCTTCGGTCTCCATGTTCCGAGTGGAGGATGCCCTGCAAGTCTCAGTCCGGCCTTGCCAGGACCAAGGCTCGCTGGTTGATCAGGGTACGGCCGGTCACGCTATACACCAATATGGAGCAGTCTTTTCGAGGGTTTTTCTATGCATGATGCATCATCGTCCGGAAATAGTAGTACTCAGATCGACGATCCATTCAAAGTCAAAGCTGGTCCTTGATTCTTCGCCTTATCGGACTGCGACACATGGGAGAGTATCTTATTAGTTCACCTGAGAAGTCCGAGTCCATGATCTCAACACTCACATCATCTCCTGCTCAAGTGCTCTTCCTACATGCTTGGATGCGGAACGAAGTCAATTAGTTCCCATGGCTGAGTTTCTGGGCTCTGAAGGGATGTATTGCTTACTAAGGATCCGACTTTGCCTAAATTTCCGTCCGAGGGTTTCTCCTTCCCACCTTGATTATTGGTACGCCAAACAAAGCACCCCTTTTACTTAGAGCATCGTGATCTCTACAGACGATCGATTACGGCAAGCTTTTAGACATGCATAGAGTGGAAGCTGCTGTTGCCTGGACAATTGGCAGATGACAATTATTGCTGCCCAAACGTGAACCATTGGCGCTCCAAGATTGACGAGGATTTCCGTTTTTCTCCTCTGCGCATTCTACAAACTTGGGACTTGGTTGGGTCCTTCTTGGTGCGAACATAGGTTATAGGATATCTCCGGCCCTCAAAGTTGCGTTGTATCTTCTAGCGAATAAACTCTTTCAACCTTTTTGTCGTCAGAGACCGCAACTACTTGTGATCGTCGAAAGCCTACCATGGTACACAACAGCGCAAGCTGCTTTCGGCCCGCGAACTAGATAGCGATGGTACGTATATGACGTGGCTTAGTTCGGATATGGTATCTTCGAGTGGTCGTTTAGAGAATGTATTGTTATCATTGGATTATCAGAGAAAGGCCTTCAAAGCATAGAGACAGTCTTTTAGTCCTTACTCGCATCTCACGACTGGCTTACACTCTTCAATGTTCCGTCTTTACTCAATATATCTTGATACTGGTAGAGCATTCATCACCTACCTTCAAATATAAAATCTTGACCATCAGGTCCGGAATAGCTAGACAACGGAAACACAATCTAGGTTCTATAACTTTTGAGAATCCTTCCGGCCTTGAGGCGATTGATTGCGGGCAGCCTGGCCTATCGGAAGGCCAGAAGAGACGGAGAGCTAGATAGCAGTAAGGAGACCATCTTGAATGCTCTCGAGGTCTACATATTCGATAATGCCATCGATGCAGACCGTGAACATAACATCCTCGATAACATATGGAGGCAATGTGGTGCGAGCTATCACGAGTTTGCAATACGGCTACACGGACGACTTGCCTGGTGCCTGTTAGTATTCGGTCATGATAATGCTTATTGGCCACATGATGTAACTATGTAAAAGACTTCTGTAGAGCAGACTCAACCAGCAAGGTGTGATACCGAAATAGATTAGGTATTCGTTGTTGCTGATGGCCATTGAATTTCAGAGCTTGCGATACAGATGTTGAGAGACTGTATACTCGTCTTGCCTACTGTGTATAAGATTCATTTCACACATCTTAGTACACTATTGGTATCTAGCCGCTTTAGCCTGCGCAAGAGGTACGATCTTACAAACACCATGAGCAGCCCACTTCGTCTCTCACTTGAAAATTACAGTATGGAGAGAACGTAGTTCAAAGGATGGACTGGAATCTAGATAACAAATGATTGACCTCGAAATCTTCCCCTTACATTGTGGTACAGAAAGTTTGTTCCTCGTAATGCTGCTTGAAGAGGTCAGAGAGTCCGGCTCCCTCTCGCTATTCAGTAGAATCTCACAAATAACCCATCAGCCATCAAATGGGTCTACCCAAAAAGTCTTATGTGCTCTGTAACATGCTCAAATAAAGTAGATAATGGTGGCATGATCGCGTTGACCATTTGACACGCCACCCACTGTGCCCAGGTGTGCCTGCACCTTTAGTTGAAACCCCATTCGATTCCTTGGACCCTTCCATCCCCGGTTGGAGCTACCGTGGTGAACAAGGTTGGACTCATATCAACATCTGCGTAGGCACAAGCCTGGCATGTGTCTACAACCGTAGCCTGGGTGGTCGTGCCGGTGGTTGGGTTGAAGACCGAGATTGTCTTGCCGCAGAGTGGGTTGATGTTAGGGTTTGCTCCGTTGTTCATCATAGGGACGGAGAGGGCCACGATAGCATCGGTGTCGTGGTTTGTGATTCCGCAGGAGCCAACACCAGTCGAATAATATGTAATATCACCAGTATATTGCAGGTTTGTACGGGTGTTCAGGGGTACGGCAACGGCAACAACCGCGAAAGGAAAGATGAGGGATCCAGAGGAGATCTTCATGGCCGGTATGGAAGGATGATTGCGGAGTGGGGAGGTCTTGGCTGGTATGTTTTGAGTACTTAAAAGAAAGAATGCGAATGATTTTATTTGAAGAATTGATTCTAAGGTTGTAATGATAGTGCGTCGAGGTGAGACAAGGTTGATAAACGGTTATCGGTAGGAGAACGTGTGCTGGAGCAGGAATGTAAGCATTGGAGTAGATCCACTTCTCTTATATACTCGTCAACGAATCCTATACAAGGCCTGGGTTCCATTACACCTGTCATTCGGTTGGACACCATCCGTAAGATTTGAGCGGAAAGCCAGGCAACGCAGTCTAGGCTGACCCGAGAAAGAAGCAATGAGCAATGGGAAGATAGATGGTGGCGAACACACAAACATGAAACACCACGGAGGCCTAGGGTCCTACCATAACCACCAACACCAGAGCTCAGCCATAGAAGATCTTTGTTTGGGGCTGAGGTGGACATCACTATATCGGGGTTAGAAAAGCTGGCTTTCGTTCACCTCACTTTCCATATGCAAAGGCAATATTGTCACCCTAGCCAATAGCACTTAAACTTTGGCGCAAAATAGTGAATACACCGAATCTATTGCTTAATTCTTTATGATGGGGCTCTATTATAGGAATCCAAGAGCCTCTGGTCACTGTCGAGTTCAGTTGTATGAGTCGAAGTTTGGGTTCCGACGTCTTAGGACACCGGAAAGATACTTAATTTCCGGGAGACTGAGTAAGGAACAGCCGTGCCATTCATTCCAGTTTCACGTGAGCCGCCTATTTGGTTGCCTTGGGTCTGAAGAGCCTGAATAGCGGAAAATGAGGTTTTGGGGTTCCTGCCTGAGGGCCACAGTCCCACCGGACTTCCAGATGTGAACACTACCTTTATGTCTTGTATCAGGTAACTTGAACAACGAAGAGACATGCACTTGAATTTTTGCAACAAGGAATGCTTCGCAATCCCGGTTAACCTTCGACATCATAACATCATCACTCTCATCGGTGATCGAAAGATGCTTCGTGGTGAGGGGAAGACGACGAATCCTGGACTTGTTTCGTACATCCTGGGAACGATTGTAGGATTCTTGTGCTACTGCTATTTAACAAGAGGGTCTTGGCAAAATTGTTGCAGAGATTAGGAAGCAGAGTGCGCAGTCTGCCAAAGATGGATGCCATCCTACGAGGATGAAACATGGGAAGACGAGATGGCAACCTTCAGGATTCCCGGAGATGGACATTTCTCGAGGGTGGCGTGGTCAGGAACAAGGACGTTGACAGAACATTAGATGGTCTCCAATATGGATATGTAAGTAAGGTAAGTAGGTACGAAGTAGGGGATGCCCTGAAACGAGGAACGAGAGGAAGGGAATGGTTGAGCGTAGATGGCTTTTGCACACAATTCGGCGTGTCCCGTTCGGGCCGGAAGATCGTCGCCCCGCCGCAGAACAACTGCCAGGCTGCCAGGCATGCCAGGCAGCTCGAAGTCTCCTCGGCATACCAACCTCATTTTCCCCCTTGAAACCTTCTGCCCTTTTGATCCCACAATCCCTTATTTCTCACGCGATCACAGCCCCCCAACAGCCAGGCAATTAGTCCACTCAGCCTTTAGGCAACCGATCCTTCGTCAGGATCTGCAAGCTGAGCTCAGATCGTCACACCAGAACGGCAGTAATCAGAGCACGTCTCTGTCTCCAAGATGTGGCGAGGTCTCGACAGCTACGGAGAGAACGACGAGGTTTACCCTGACTGGTTGGAAGTGGAGATACTGAGCTGATGCTAAATTCATTTATAGCAGCTCATGAGCGAGGATTCCCAGAAAGCGGCGGTACCGCTTCTAACACCTCGACATCACCGCACGGTCCGAAACAGGCTTCAGTAGCTCTTACCTTCGAAAATCCGAACGCAAGCGTTGCTATATGTTGTCGATGCATAGCGGTGTATGGCCTGCAGTCAACATACGCGCAGGACCGCCTTAAAGCCAATACGCCGTTGATGTCCCCACCTCTTCGCTGAGCCACAACACATTACAGGCATCATGCAGGATTGGATATCTAGACAACACTACCGCAGATTGGATGAGGCCTGCAGAACAGGTGAAAGAATGGGAGCAGTTCGTAGGGTGTGGCTGGGAAGACCATCCGACGGATACCACCTTGATCCAACCTCTCTACCATGCAAGATGGGCTATCATGTCCGTGAGCGAGGACGAGGATGCGAAGGATATGAAAAGCTGAATTGTGCAACAAGTTATCCAGCATGGTAGGACATGAAGATAGAAAGAGACGAACCATCTATATTCACCATATCCCTTGGGGAATCCCAGCGATACACACGTCTCGATCCCTCATCTAGAGCTTCCAAGCCGCCCGTCTTAAAACGCTGCGCTATCATTACACCACAATCCTCTGGCTTTACTCCAAATGTCCCGTCCCTCACCTCACAGACTCCTTAAAACATTCTAAATACCTCATATCAACCCCATCCGGTTACTCACCCCAGAAGCCCAATCTTCTTCCACCCCTCCACATACCTTTTCACCACTTCCGCCTTCACAGTGTCCGAATCTCGCAAGGTCGCAGAAACTCTCCGCGCGCCTGCCGTATCCATAATCACATCCCCACCCGCCATGTGCTGGAAATCTTTCCTGAAAAATTCCCCAAGCATGTGCGGCGACGCTGGGGTTGACAAGCTGATTTCTTTGATTGTGATGGGTCCCGTATTGTTACCGTTACCGAGTCCGTGGGCTTTATGATCAACGCCATCAGCGCCTGAGTGTTCGGTATCAGCAGCAATAGCACCAACTCGGTCGAGCCATTTATCAATAGGCAAGAACTCGCGCGAGATGTCTAGTCGGGAGGCCAAAATGATGAGCATTTCGTGCCAGGACTGGCGGACTGGGTTTTCGAGGTGGTAGATTAGACTTAGGGGATGGGGTGTGAGGAGGATCTCGGAGAGGCAGGTGGCGGCCAGATCGACTGGGAGCCAGGAGAGGGTCTATATGGTGCGTTAGCTAGGGGTTTTGCGGCTTCTACATCGCTTGCTTTACCTACTCCGTCAATAACTGGGAGGCAAGAGATCTTCTGGGAGAGATGGATGAGGGTTGGGATATGTTCGTTGGCGTTCCAGAAGCCGGTTTTTTGAGATCCGGACATTTGGCCAATACGCACACAAGATACTTCGATTGAGGCTTGGTGAGTACGAGCGGCGTTTTCGATGATGCGCTCGCAGATGAGCTTTGCTTGGCCGTAGCCGAAAGGGTTAGTGCAACTGGGGTCGTGGATAGGAACTTCAGGGACCATGCGCGTGCCGTTGACGAGAGCGTATTGGCCCACAACTGCGATGGAGGATACAAATAAGAGCCTGGGTTTCAGCAGCGGACGGAGATCGTGGGCGCCTTTGGCAAGAATAAGCAAGCTCTGGAGAAAGCGGAATTGGGCTTGGAATGAAGGTAGCTGGCGTTTGAAATCCATAGGCCAAGCACAGTGCACGATGTGCGTGGTGTTTCTACAAAGGCGTGCGTATTCAGCATCTTGAAGGCCTAGGTGGGGTGCGGCAGGATCGATCGTAATGAGTTCAATCTTGGACCGGTCTTGGAGAGGAATCGTGACGCCTTTGGTTTCCGCTGTCTTGAATTGGTGCTCATACGCGTCTTGGTGGTGGTATCGTGCGTCCAGTGGCAAGCGGTTCAGACATACCACCCGCGCTACGTTTGGAGAACTGGCTAGTTGGGCAAGGAGATGGGTTCCTAGGCTACCTGTACTGCCGGTCAACAGCACTACAGGGCCAGTGCTATGCTGCAGCTTAGGTGAGGTAGATTGTTCCAGGGAATACATATTAGCAAAGTCTTCGATGGTGTGTCCAAGGTCACTCTGGCCTCCTTTCAAGTCCCCATCATCTCTCAACGCCTGCGCAAGCTTCGCTATTGAAGGGTTTTTATATACGAAATCGGTAGTTATCCGCTCCTTAGACAGAAAAGCTGCGCTGTTGTGGGGGATGGAGCTAAGTATGAGTCTGCGAAGACGCACTGCCTGCAGAGAATTCATTCCCAACTCGAAGAGGTCGTCCTCGAAGGTCCAATCTTGTATGGGTACGGTCCAATTCAGGTTAACCTGGATCATCTTCATTAAACTCTGTTCCAGATTTTGCGCGTCCAACGCAGATGTGGAGTTTTCAACGGCTGGGTTATCCAAGTCCTGATATACCTTTCTTATCTCTGCTTCGAATAGTTGGGAGGCCTCTTTTCTAAGTACCGAGCCTTTGTCAGAGCGTGGGACAAACATTCCTGGCGGAGCAACGATGATGTTAGTTGTGGATGAGATTCGGGCATGGTCATCCATCTGATTACAGGCCTCCACAACTATAGACCATATAGATGACTTAAATTGCTCATGGTCTTCTGTAGGTGAAGCTGGCTCCACGATCACCCCCAACTCAAATTGTCCGTCCCCGAATGCGACAGCCGCCTTGACTAAAGGGCTTTCGGAGAGCAGGGATTCCAGGATGCGTGGAAGCACTTTCTCGCCTGTGGCAAGAACGATCAGGTCATCATTCCGCCCGACGGCTTTGAAATCGGTGTCAGGATGCTTAGGGTTGTTTACCAGCCGATCTTGTAACTCGAAAGACTTCTCCCACCCGAATGGATGTGCTGTCAGCTTGAAATATTGTACATTCTCATCTCCTGCAGAATCAACGGGTTCGAGGTCAAAGCCCATGTCTTGCCTCAGCCTGAAGTAATGCCAATCATAATCAGGGGTGGGCGCGAAAACAGGGGCCATTGGTCCGACTTCTGTCGCTCCAAAATGAGACAGAACTTTGACCCCAGCTGTAGCCAGCTTCTCTCCCACGGACACTTTGAGTGGTCCACCGCCACAGGCGACAAATTGTAGGGGTAACAATGCCTTGACTCCCTGGTCTTTAGGGAGTAAGGATATCTCCTCAAGAATCAGAGGGACCGTCATGAGCGATCGCGCATGGCTTGATTTTAACGCGTCCACAGTCGATGCCCCGGTGGGCACGACATGTGCTGAGGCTAGCCAGAATGGCTTGCCAACCCCAAGCGAAAGGCATGCAGCGAGCAAGCCAAAGCCCTTTTTCGTGGAAGATTAGCTTAAGTTTATCCAATATAGCTAGGTGTCTAACAGACATGATAGAGGGGAAGAGTAGACATGTTCAATCCGCCAATCTCTTCATGACTTGAGGGCTGATGGCAAACACTGTATCCGAGTAGGTATCTATGGGGCTGATAAATAGGTTTAGGCAGTCCAGTAGTCCCAGAGGAGTGTAGAATCAAGACATCTCGGTCAGTCTCACTTATGAAATGGTCAGGGGAACATATTGCACCCTCAGCTCCGTGGTAGTCCAAGTCTGTCCGTAAGTCGTCCTTGTAGGGTTTCTGTAAGTAGACGGCTGGGGCTGTAGGCGATAAAGAGGGTGTTGTGCTTTGTGCACTCGCCGTACTGATAACATTTGACAGCCGTGGCGAGGTAATCACCGCAGTAGCACGGGTCTCCTGGAGTAGATGATTGACTGCCGTAGGACTAAGGCGTGCTGATAAGAGAGCCACCTAGCGAAAACAATCAGTGGCCGAGTTTGATACGCATTTGCATTGAATTTGGGCCATGCTAAAAGAGATCCTCGGGGGTGCAAATATTCCATATGAACTATAGCCTGCGCAACCTAGAAGAAAAACTGACAGGAACGCCTAAGCTCATAAGAGCGAACAGGTGAATCAACAATCCCACATCGCTCTCGACAAACAAAGCCACTGGCTGGCATTTGACAATTCGACCCTCGTCGTTCTTGTAAGGCTGCTTCAGTTCTGCTATTTCCTCACACAATCTTTTCGAGCAGCGAAGAATTGCACGTTTCAGTTGAATATGCGTTATAGCGACCGGTTTCGCTTGGGGCATATCCTGTGTCTCTTTTGTAGCCTGTACACAGAAAATCTGGTCTGCATTGTGCTTTGCGTTGAAGTCTATCAGCTCAGGCACTGTTCGAATTTCGTTATGGTCCTCGTCGGACGGTCGTAACTTGATTCGAGCGGGGTTGAAGTTGGTTGTAGAGAAGGTCGAAGGTGCCATGTCGGGTGAACAGTGGGACAGCGCTGTGTCGAAAGCCGGGACCGTTCGCATTTTACAAAAATGGGATGAGAGGTCTTGAAGACCCGAGTGGATCTCCGGCTTGCTATCGAGAACGTTTGTCCAGCGACTCGGGCCCTGACTTGATTGGCCAGCGCGGTTTCGTAGACTAGGCCCAATGGAAGAACGTAGTGGTTGACTCTACCCGGCGACCTGAGCCACTACAAGGTTGGATTGAGATTCTGTTATGATGGTTCGGCACCTGGTTCAGCGGTTTCATGGGCGTAGATAGTATTGCCTGGCATGCGGCATGTTGGGATTTGATATGAGAGCGATCGGTTGATGATACGACCACCAGAGATTCCAGGAAACGAACGAGCGTAACGTTCAATTGGATTTAAATGTAAAGCCATATCTAGTGCTCATTTTGGGTTCTACAAAGTTGCTACATGATTCATGAACTCGAAATAATCATCTCCGTACACATCAACCTGAATCAAAGGACATCTTATGGTCTGTCCTTACGACCGCCGAGAACGCTCGCTCCGTCACTGCCTGAACAAGCTTCCCAAGTTCATCCGCAGAACAGACGGCTTCAATGGTGACGCGTCGTGTACTGTCGGGTCTCTTTCCATGGGCGGAGCTCGTGAGAGCTGCGCTCGAAGGAAGAGGAGTTCGAGCTGACAAAGTCGTTGAGGTTGCGTTGGACGAAAACGAAGCGGGAGAGGTCCCAGTTGAGGCGTAGCCTGTGTGTGGCAGATCGGCACCGAGCATTGATTCTAATTCAGGGTCTAAAAGCATACCAGTGTCCCATCTGTTCCAGTCATCAAAAGGAAAATCAGACTTTGTGCTGGGCGAGAAATTCAGGATGAAATCGTCAATACTTTGTATGGTGCTCCCATTGTAAGCATTGCGTTCCAACGAGGAGGGCGAAGCGACAGCGCTTCCTTGTGAAACTGTTTGTTGTGTACTTTCGGGGCTCAATGTTCCAGACGTGTAGTTGGAATTATCGAGAACGGTTGAAAACGGTGAATACTGCAATGTCGGCATGTCTTGTACAGCCCCATTGACATCTGCGCCGTTGCCAAAAGAGTTGTGAGGAATGTCGCCATAGAGATCGTCCATAAAGTCTGCTTCCGGGGTACCTGAACCCAAATGGACAATGGTATTGCCCTGGGTCTCGAGGCTGGAAGCTTGCTTATTCTCGGCCCCAGTCTGTGGAAGGCGAAACACTACCCCCTCGCCTTCGGAGCTTTCCTCGTCCATCTCACTTCCGCTGTCAGAGATATCTGATTTGTCCGACTCGAGCAAGTCATCGAGCTTATTCGTATCTGTAGGCTCTGTGCCAGAGACCTTCGTGGACTTCAGTTTCGAATACATGCGTGCGCCGTTCGATTTTCGGCACAAAAGATGATACCGATTTTTTGCACCAAGGCTCGTTCGACGAGGGAAATGGATTGATGTGATTTGTTGCCAATTACGACCGTATCTAGTAACGCCATCAAGGAGGAGCTCATCCTAGATTACCTAAGTTAGGTCGGAAAAGGCAAATATAAGTACACCAGTAGCTACGTACCTCCTTAGGCGTCCAGGCGCTATGGTCAATCTCTGGGTTCAAACTTTGACACCAGCGTTTCGATGCTTGATCCCCGGTTCTAGTCCCTACGTCCGAGGCAACTATGGACCATTTAGTACCGTGAGCGTTGACAGCATCGTAGAGCCGTTCGTCTTCAGATTGTGTCCAAGCTCCTTTATTGACTTTTGCTGCTGTTTTCCCATACCATCTTTTTCGACAGTCCTTGTTTGTACGGCCAGGAATGTTAGCGGCTATCTCATGCCAGAGTAACGGCCGACCATTGTCTTGGGCTGGTATATTTTGTTAGTATCCATTGAGGTAGTGGGTTCACTGGACATAGCTGGATCTATGGCGGACCTTTAGATACTGCAGCTTTCAGAAGATTGTCCTCCTCCGCTGCCCACTTCCTGCGTATTCGACCCATTGCAACCGTCCGACCTGTCATCAACCGCAACGGCTTTGTTGAAGGCTATGAGTTGTAAACATAGGGCTGCTGTTGCTTTCGATGAGAGTTCCCTGGATAGGGTTCCATGGATTCATGTTGGCTCTGCCAACGTGTGCGGTCCGGGCCACAAGCCCTAGCCACAGCATGCGTCAGGATGAAGCAGGATGGTGTGCAGCCTACAGTTTCACCGCCAAGAAGATTGACAGCCTCCTGACCCGTAATCGCGTCTTGGACCTATAAAGCAAGGTCCTGTAACGCGTGCGTACTTCATTGTGGAGGCAGGGGCATTCTCGGAGTCGCCCATCTAGGATAGAGCGTCGTTCCAAAGAATTTGGGGTACTTGGGTATTGGATGACTTTGCCTTTTACGATAATGTACCGCTGCGTCTGGGGACTGGATGCGAGGACTGAGAGGAGGAGTAATGGGTAAGGCTGTGAAAGACCGTTGGCATCAATCGCTTAAGACGCGCGACGTTGATTGGTGATTTCCAATTTAGGCTTCATAAGGTATGTTCCGCGGCCCCCACCGGTACCTACTCGTAGGCTCGTAGCCCCCACCCCACCCCCCTCCACCGGCTCTCTCCGCCCTGTGGCTACCGTCGCATTTGATCCCTCTCAGGGTCCCCCGCACAGTGCTAGATAGTACTGTAGTACAGCCATATCACGCCACCAAACGTATACCGCTACCGCTCTCCAATCTCCCTTACTCTCAGGTCTTCGTCCAGCCCTGTCAGCACTATCTCTGCAGGACAACCAACTTTGCAAAAGAGCGGTGTGAGACGGCTCGTATGGACACTGGAAGGCGCAAGTAGGTAACGTCGCACGGCCGCTGATAGGGTGGAAGGAGGCGACAGCGCTGATAGCTCCACATAGATCAACAGTCCAGCAGCTATTTTCTATTCTCGATGATGTCTTGGCATCACCCGTCCACCACTCAGTGCTCCAGATGGACCTCGAGCTACCACGAACCAAATCCGGGACTAATAGAGAAGCAAAGAACTACACCACTATGCAAATGTTGCTTAGTAGCCATAGCTGCACCGTGCCTAATTCCAGAGCTGATAGTAGCCTTGGGACTGAGATGCTGGTACGGTTTCCATATGTGGCCAACAGGTGCAAGGCACCAGGCTTACCGTCTATCTTACACGTTGCATCCGCTGATGTCACACTGGGTGGAAGCCCAAGCGCAGATATCTGGAAGTGTTCCCAGCAGAGAGATGGCTCAATCCAGAACACTGTGCCGGAGTTTTGCCCAGTTCCCACTATCTTCAACTCCTACAATAATCTCTGTATTCGATACTATCCTCTTTAGGGTTCCTTGGTTGCCTTGTCATTGAAGAGAGCGATAAGTACGAAAATAATAATATGTTCATAAGCTCAGCACTACTCTACAATCTTTGCATGAAGACGGCGGAGCCTAAAACTGAGATGGAGTTTTGTACTTAAAGATGCCACCTTGTATTTGGGAAAGATGGTATGTTGGATTCGGCCGAAAGTACCGTGGGCGTCCGTGTCGGGGAAGCCACAAAGCTGTGGAAACCATCGAAAATTGCTCGGCGCATGGTACAGCAGTAAGGCCCAAGGTCTAGGCAAGGCTACAGTTGATCTGAACAAGCAGCATGTTCCAGCAGCCACCTTGATCCGAGGTCGGTATAATAGGTCTCATTAGACAGCAAATGTTGTTTGCCAAGTAGTGAAGGTGAAATTGGCTTGCGGTTCCATACACTTTGCCTTGTGTTAAATCGGGATTGCAACAGCGAACACCCCTTTCATCAGAAGATTTCCTACAAAAGGTGTAAACGTTATTTAAATGGTCAACGATACGGAAAGCTTGGGTATCGTGCTTGCGCGCCCCTAAACACTACACCATCCGCATATTCCGTTCTTATGGCAATAGATAGCCCATGTCTAGGAAAGGTACTATGGAAGTTGTAAGAGACTATGGTATATCAATCTACATAAAAGAAATAGCGGGTCAGTCACTTTTGAGATCCAAGGCAGATCCCGAGTGAGATTAACTGAACAGAATCACTATATTCGCAGGCTTGCATGCCCGCTTTTGTTCGGTGTTCTTTCTTACTTGGGCCCCTAAATTCATTTTGTGGAACATATGGGGGACCATCTTGCGGTCTGTGGTGCCAGACCTGCACATGAACAACCACGACGCCAGTTCCGGCATGCATCTGCAGCAGATGGGCTGAGCTATGGGGCTGCATAGTAGTCCAATTAAAGGATTTAGGGTTACGCAAGTGTTTCCGGCACCGCTTCGCCTAAGTTTCCGAATGCAGGTTTCCGCCAGGCCTGTTCTATTCTTCAAGTTGCCTGGGGGCCAAGACTTCATCCCGAAACACGGCTGATATCTGCATGTCATAAGGTTACAAGCGGATTATAAAGCAGGCAGGTCTTGTCCGATCTTCTGTAAAGGAAACATACCTACGTATCCCCGTATCAGATGTTGTGCGGCCAGTGGCCCTTGCGGTCATAACGGTTACGAGCTGATAACTCGATCGAGTTCAATAGGCTTCATGTAAGGATCGCTCCCATTGTCTCACCTTTGGGAGATAAACTCGGTGACTGGCGCCATCCACCTCCGGTTGCCTGTTCTTCCTTGAGCGTGTGGGCGCATACACCATGCATTGAATGGACCCGGTTTTCTGATACGTCGGGCCAGGCGGTGTATGAATCCTGGATTTGTCTTCATGTGCGACCCCTCAGATCCGCCTTTCGGAGTAGGGTGCTGGTTTCTAATCTGCCTCGGCCATTCCGGAGGATTTTGATGAATTATCAAGTCAACACGCATCTCCTCGTTACAGACTTTCGAATCCTGGCAGGATCCGGGCAAGGTATCCGGAGCGGGTGAATCTTAAGATCGCCAGGGCGGAAGTGGGCTTACAATGACAAAGTAGTGAAAGGATTGGGTTACCACTGTGCCGTTAGAATTCTTCACCGACGAATCCAGCGATTCTTGCTACCCTCTTTAGAGAGGAACCGATGCAGAGGACGTGCGTAGAAAAGCGTGATACGTGTGAACGGCTGATTCAGCTAACCACATTTAACTCTGTGACGCAAGAGATGCCTTGGTGGATGCTATATCATTAGGTTTATGCGTAGTCCGCTTACACGGGTCATGGTACCGTGCATGATGACTGCGTTTTTCGCCTATTGCGCAAGACGGGGCATTTTCGATCCGCCGTTCCCCATCCATGGACTCTGGTGTCAGAGCTCTCGGCATTGGACATCTCAGCCGCAGTCTTAGACCGTTCAGTACAAGCGCAATGAAAAGGGGGAGTTGGGGGTTGCCTGCTGTCTCCGAGTTCCAGCATGGCCCCGCCCTGCTCTAAGAGTACCGTCGTGACAGCATTATGACGGTCCTTGACAAGACAACGAATCGGATTATTTTCCGAGCAAGAATGCAAAGTACTATAGAACAAGACTTCACGAGTTCTCTCCCGGCTCTTCACTGTATCCCAGTGGACCAAGATCTAAACCACGACTGCTAGTTAGGTTGCGGCCGCATCAACTCCATATACACGTTATATCAACGGACCCCCAACTCACAGCTTTATCAACCTCCACTTATCGTTCTACACCGGCACTGTTCCCTACATCTATATCTCTAGTCGACGAGGAGACCTCGCGCACAAGGGGCATCCAGAACGCCAGTAAACAAGAATTAGCTGCTGTAGACATCTTCAAATGGAAAACTCGACTCGTTACTTCTTTGCGAAGAGCATAGGTCTTATCTTAAATCTAATCTCAACGCGTGTCCCATAAGCAAAAGTAGACAAAAGAATATGTCAGACTTGATTATCCTGAGTGCCATATCCGTACTGCCACTTCGTCGGATATTTAACCTGGGTATCCGTTATTGTCTACTGACCTCCCATACCCCCTGATGATCTACCATGTCACTCGCATATATATTCCCAATTTCCAGGTAGTCATTACGAGTAACGACTCAGATTTAATACGAAAGCAACCAATCAAAATTATAGTCAGATGGTTTGATATTATAAGTAAAAGAAATCAAAGTCCTATCGTGCTTCGTTTCACTTCTACTACCGCTGCCCGAACGACAGTAGGGGGCGAAGACGGGAAGATTTAGAGTGTTGGGGTTTTGATGCCTTTAGAGGGCTATACCCTCGGTGCGGTATTCAAATGTGGGGCGAAGGGTAGAGCTGTGGGAAGTGGTGAGCAAAAGACTGGTGTGATGAAGTTTGTAAAAAGTGTACTCTATATCTAAAATTCTAGCGTTACTTCGTGCACACACACTTTGACAGCCGCTGCCAACTATATCTCTTCTCATTAACGTTCATAAATGGCATACTTCGTAAAAAGAAATCGTGCACACGTACCAAAAAACACCTTACGACAGCGGCCGTAGCCTTCCCTCTCTCACCCGCTTCCAGTACCCTCCCTAATTCCCAGCCGCTCGAAAAGAAATTCATAGCCCCTCTTCACAACCTCCCAATTCCTTCCCTCCCTATCCCCGTAAAGATCGAACAGATGCACAGCCCCCTCGACAATCTCCCCACCGGCCGTCATCCCTTGCTCCACCAGCGCGTCCCATGTTTTCTGCGTCTGCTGCCATGGAATCAGATCATCCTGGGTGCCGTGGATTAGATATGTCGGCACGCGATAGTTGCCCTGCGTGATTTGTGTGTAAGGACACACGGCAGCGATCTTCGTTGCGTCCGGCTGGGGGAGAGATTGCCACTGAGCTTGCTGTGCGTTGCCGTCACTGTCGGTAGTGCTCAAGCTGTTCTTACTTGGGAGGCCACCAAGGAGGACCGGCAACGCCTGGCCTTTCCAGTTCATGTGCAACGCAATGCGGGAGCGAGGATCCGAAACGGACATCCAACCCCCCAGGGGGCGTTTGCCGGGTGGAACATTGTATGCAATGATGGGGGAGTCCTGGACGCCTTCGAGCAGATCATAGGGTTCGGCCGCCATTGACGCGGTGTTTGCGGGGAAATTTGGCAGTCGCCAGAAATCAGAGGAGTAGTTGGTTGGGCAGTAGAAAGCAAGGATTGCGTCTGGGGGTTTGAGGCCTCGCGCAGGGGCGGTCCAAGCGAGGGTCATGGAGAGGGTGCCTCCTGTCGACCAGCCGACAACGACGACCTTGTCACCATTGGGATGGATGTCTGAACGCTGGAGTTTTAGGTTGGGGAGAACGCGTCGAGCCCACTGGAGAGCGCTGCAGACGTCCGAGATTGGACCTTCTAGTAGGGGGGCTTCTGGGCAGAGCCTATAATCTACGCTGACTGGCAGGAGACCATTATCAAGAAGCCATTGCGTCTGTTTTGGTCTGATGTCTTTTCGGGAGAGCATGATATGGCCCCCTCCATGGACCATGAGCGCTATGGGCCTATTAGTATCTGCAAAACAGCAGGTCCACGCGGCTAAAGGAAGGGCATACCAATGGGTCTTTTGGTTTGAGCCGCTCCGGTCTCTGTTGGATAGTAGATATCCGCATAGAGGGACGTTCCGCCCACTCGATGATACTCCACAGTTTCCATCGAAGGTACCGTTCTACCGGTGGCTTTGTTGAGTGCTGTGTTATTCTGTGACCCCCCCATAAATGCTGCAATGACTCGGAATTGGTCCGATTCTTCCGTTTCATCGTCGCTCCAATCCACGTGCTTAAAACCTGCTTCCACCAATGTTTGCTTCCAAAGAAACTCATCTGCCAGCACATGTTTGCGATCATCTTCGAACAACCACCAGCCTTCGAGCAACCCAAACACGCAGTCAAGCCAGAAAAGATTCCTGGTCAGCTCTAATAAACAAAGGAAGCCCTCGTTTCGAAGTATCTTGTGTATGTTTATCGAAGACTTCACAAGACTCTTCGTAGCATGAACGCAGTTGGACGACAGAATTATGTGATGAGAATGAACAAGCTGCTTTGGGGGCTCCTTTTCCACATCAAGCACCATGTATTCCATGCAGTTGTAGTGAGCAAATTTCTTCTTCGCTGCCGCCACCATTGAGGAGGAAAGATCCGTGAAGGTATAGCTGAATTCAATCCCACGAGACAAGAGTATATCAATCATATGTTTAGTAGTCCCACCAGTACCTGCACCAAGTTCTAGGATTCGTAACTTTTCCGGTCCTCGATATTTGCTCAAAGTTTCGCTGAAGAAGTTCCCTAAGATCTTCGTCCCAGTCGCAAACATTGGAGAATTTGTATACACGTCTTCAAGAAGGTCTTTGTCGGTCTTACTACGGAACAGAACCTGAAGCGGGTCAACCTTACCAGACAGGCAATCTGCTAGTTTCGACCCAGTGGATTTCAGAAGCCGATGCTCGGACGCATGTTGAGGAAAATCAGAGATGATCTGTTCATAGAGTTGACTAGCTGTTGGTAAACTGGTGGGCTTTCCGGTTCGTAGCATACTGGTTTTTTCAATGGATATGAGTGACGCGTCCTCGAGGATTTTGTAATACTGAGACATTACTTTCCTATGCTTTGGCAAATATTGGATGGGAGGCAGTCGATCACCAGCCTTTAATGAGCCGAGAGAACATCCGAGGTTTGCGAAAGCTTCAACGACATATGCGAGGACAAGTTCTGCTTGTTTCGGATAGACCTTGGTTCGAAAGTCTAGAAAGCCCGCCTCCTTTGCAAACCGGCCGTAATCATGTCGGATATGGGCGAAGTCTTCTGCAGCCGAAGCCAAAGGATTATAATTCGGTGCAGCTGTGTATTCGTCCAAAATCAAAGCGGCGTTGGCGGTAGGATGTGATACAGCAGTTTTCTGTGCTTTCACCTCGAAGAAGTTTGAATTGGGACGAACCTTTTCGATTTCAGGCGTCACAGCAGGTCTAGGTTTGTCTTGTCGTGGCAAGACCATGTCACTAAGGTTGCCAAAGGTGGTCTCTGGACTCAGCTGAGTCATGTCTATTTTTGAACCAAACGCCTTTTCGATGTCGGCTCCCAATTCAATGCCAAGTAAGGAGTCAAGGCCCGCAGCGCCCAGGTCGGTATCTCGGGAAATCTCATCAGTGGTATCGAGATGCTCAGCTACTAGTTTTGAAAGCTTGGAGATGAGTTGACTGTGCAAGTCCTTCTTTCCTTGTTCAGATGTTGGTGTACCTTGACTGCTTGGACCGCTCTCTGATAAATCCATGCTGCTATCCGTGTCACTTGAGGAATCAACAGATATATAGGAATCTCCCCTTGCAACAATGTACTGGTACAGTGACTTGAAGTTGAAGATATTTTGAAAGTCTGCTACCGGAATACTTACACCAAAGCTCTGTCTAATCTCGGTTAGCAGTTCGGTAGCCATTAAGGAATCAATTCCAAGCTCGTCGAGAGATGAGTCATCGGATATTACCCCAATGGGGACGTCGGCAACTTCATGCAGCAACTCCTTAACTGCTAATCGAATTTTTTGCTGTTCCGTATCTCTCGAGCTTGTTATTGCATGGCTCTGGGGTTCCGCCTTAGCAACTATGGCATCCGCATTCACACCAGATTCGATTCCTTGGGACAACTTGAAGTGAGGAATCAGGTGTTGTGGTTTGTCAACGTCAGAAATAGCGAGGATTTGAGGTGGGTTGGCCCGCGATAGTGCCTTTCGTAGTGAGTTGATAACGACTTTAGTGAATCGCACACCCAAGATCATCATCACTAAAGTCTTGCTCGCATGGTCAAAAACGAATATGTCATTCACAAGTCCCCTGGCGCCTTCGCGGTCGAACTTCGAATATACTATCCAAGGTCCTGATCCAGATTTCGATCCGTCCTGGTTGAAGATCGCTCCAACGTGTAACTGATCAATCTTGGTACAAAGGAAAACCTCATTATCCCCACAGTCCTCAAGACTGTTAACGTGTAATCCGGCGACTTGAGTGAAGTTGTCTATGGCGAGAGGGTTGCAAATAGAGTCTTTCAAGGCGCTCGAGTGCACTGTAGGCATAGCCACGTGGCCTGCGACTTCACGATCCTTCAATGATATCTTTTTGACACCCTGATAGATATCGGCATAGTGAACCACTTTGGCAAACATCTTGTACACGAGGGAACCTTGCATGGCCTCTGCCTCAACATCAGCAAGTAGTGCCTCGCAATGTCGATGATCAAGCAATCTTGTATATCGTGCAAAATAGGTGATTCTCCTGGGACTGTCTGAAGAAAGAAGGCTGACGCGTCCCGCCGCATGCCTTGCCATTTTCAATGCGTCGTTACGCGCATAGCTACTCAAAGTGAATTCCCATGTCGAGGTTGTCCCCTCCACTAGTCTTAGACATAGATGGATGCCTCGACCTAGATCAATGCCAAGTGGAGCATACATCTCCAGCTCTTCCAAGTCAGGAGTATACAACGATGACGAGAAGTCGGGCCTCAAAACTGTGGCGGCTCTAGCGGCCATCTCGATGTATAGCGAAGCCGGGCATAATGTACTACCAAGCACTGCATGCCCTTGAACACAAGACTTGTAGTACTCACTCGTCTGGTCGATAGAGAACTCGGCGACTTGGTGATGTGGATCCGAGAACTTTTCAAAGGATAACAGACTTGGTTTAGACTTCAGCTCAGGCGTGGGCGTTTCTCTTTCCGTCAGCCCGTGCTTGTCTACATATTCGAGCCAATGCCGGGACTTCTCGAACTGATATGGAGGCAAGTTCAAAGCCAAGTAAAAATGCCTTTGACTGCGATGAAAAGGCCAGAACTGTACTTTGACACCAGCTTTCCAAAGATTGACTGTGGTTTCGGCAAGCGCGCCCATAGAGTCTGCGGAGCCGAGTTTGACAGGATGAAATGAATGAGGTATAGTAGTTCGAGCTGCGCGACGGACCATAGCGGTTGCCGGCGTTCCTGATCCAGCTTCGAGCCACACACAGGCTCCTAGCCGCTCCTCGATTCTTCTAATGGCATCTTCAAAGTACACGGGCTCTCGCGACTGCTGTGCTACCATCTTTGGCCCGATATTGGTCCAGCTTTCGCCTTTAGAACAGCTTTCAAGTGGTATTGTGGGTTTACTGTAAGTAAGTCCCTCCGCCAACTTGGTATATTCCGATAATATGTTGTCTACAAATACCGAATGGAACCCATGGGTGACATCCAGTCTCCTTGCTTTAACGAGACCAAGTGAAGAGGCTCTGTCTGCGACAATGTCTTCGACCTCTTTGACAGAATCTTCGGTTCCAACGAGGACATAGCTAGAAGGTCCATTATGGCAGGCAATCTCGACCTCTTGGTCTGTACCGTATTGTCGGGTCAGAGAGACGAGTCTCATGACATTATCGATGTCAGACTCTAGAGAAATCATGGAGCCCCTTTCGGGGCCCCAATGGCTCTTGATGAGAGAAGCACGCCCAGCAATCAATCTTAAGGAGTCTTCGAGAGAAAGAGCACCTGTCACACACAAGGCTGTCAATTGCCCAAAGCTGTGGCCAATTACGGTTTCGACTTTTAATCCAGAGTCCAGCCATGACTTGGCACAAGAATATTGTAACGAAAAGAGCATGCAGTGAAGATCAATCACATCGTCAATGGGTTGCGAGTTGAAAATGTCAGGGAAAAGACCCTTTAGGTGCATGGATCGAATAATATCGTCGCATTTATTCAAGTGATATTGTAGCAGGAGCGAGTCACGATATGCCTCTTGGCAGAAGCTGATAGATCGTCCCGTCTGACCAGCAAAAACAAGTACAACCGGCCGTGCCTCAGGCTTAGCCTGTGTTTCGGACAACCCCACAACGATGCGAGTATCCAAGTCAGCCAGGGAGGTGGCTGTTCCTGTCACGACGTGAGCCAGTGATTTGTTTTGTTTATGCGCCAGATTGAATGCTATGCTTGCAAGAAGGTTGTCTTGCGTTAGTGAAGCTTGTTTTAACACGAAATGTTTCAGAGCCACAGAATACTCTTTTAGACTTGCATAGGAGTGCGCAGAGATGAGGATTGGATATCTGGATAGCAATTCTATTCGCGGAGTACTAGCGATGCCGCGAGGGGTAGCAACCTTGGCCGGAGGCTGACATACAATCATGGCAGCGTTGCTACCCGCGGCGCCGTAGTTGTTGATGCATGCTGCCATGAATCCTGCATGCCAACTCCGGTTGATCCTTGGAATTTCCATATTGCTTTGTTCCAAAGGTGCGATGTTCGGATTCAACGCGGTAAAACTGGCTTGCATGGGGATGGTTCTGTGTTGCATCATCAACAAGGATTTGATTAGCCCAGCAACACCTGAAGCGGCTTCGGTATGACCAATGTTGCCCTTGACGGAGCCAAAATGAAGTCTTCTTCCAGCCTGCCCGCCAAAAACCGTCCGAATGCTCTGACATTCGATCGGATCTCCTTTTGCAGTCCCAGTGCCATGAGCTTCCACATACGACACCTGGCTAGGCTTCATGCTAGCCAGCGACAATACTCGCTGATAGAGATTGCTCTGTGAAAATGAGCTTGGCACAGTGATTGGGGAGCAGTTATCGTTCTGGTTCACCGCAGTCCCCATAATTACACCCAGAATATTGTCGTTGTCGGACATTGCTGAAGATAGCTTCTTCAACAGGATCAAGCCTGCGCCTTCACCGCGGCAATAACCGTCGGCTTTTGCGTCAAAAGATTTCGATGCTCCAGTCGAGCTGAGAAAATTCGCGGCAGCAAGGTTCTGATGCAAAGTAGGACTAGTTATAACATTGACTCCTCCAGCCAACGCCATTGAGCACTCATCCGTCTGAATTGCTTTGCATGCTGTATGGATTGCGACAGCAGAGGATGAACAAGCCGTGTCGAAAACTATTGATGGGCCATTCAGACCGAAGAAGTGACTGATTTTCCCGCTCGCGAATGCTCGTACCATACCCGGGACGGAGAAGGCCGTTGGCATATGGGAAGCAACGTTGTCTTCGTAGTCCGACGCTGCAACACCCATATAGCAGCCAATGTCCTTCGCCGGTGTGCTTTCACTAAAGTACCCTGAGGATTCCAATGCCTCATAGGCGACTTGCAATACCAATCTATGTTGCGGATCCATCGATGCGGCTTCGCGGGAAGACTTTTTGAAGAAGCGATGGTCAAATGCATCCGCATCGCGTATAAAATTTCCCAGAAATTGAGTATTGGCGTCTGGACTACGCCGAAGTCCTTGGGTTGGGAATCTTTGTTCCGGGAGTCTTCCAAGCATTGATTTTCCCGATTGGATGACTTCCCAAAACTCCTCCACCGAGTCTGCGCCTGGAAACCTGCATCCCATGCCCACTACAGCGATAGCATTATCCGGATACGGGTATTCCGAAAGGCCAAGATTGGGTGGATGAGCAGACGTAGCATTGAGTGTCGTGCTATCTGTGTCGTCGTTTAGGGGGGTTGAAACTTGTGGGGGTGTGGGGTATAATGCCTGCCGGTGGGACATGTTGCGTACGATAACGAGTTGAAGATTTGACTCCTTCACCAATGGGCGGGGGATGCAATCAATGGGTCCGACCATGAGTATTGATTGTCCACTACTCTGACTAAGCTGCGAAACGGACGTCGTGATTGTTTTGTGCCAGTCTGATAACTCGACCAACATGGATCTCAAAGCAACTTCCTCCAAAGAGCCTCCCTTTATTATTTCGCCATCCAGATTGGCTCTCAAAGGCACTAGAGGACTACTGTTAGTAGGGAATCGGAGATTACTGTTACATTTGCACAGCTTTTGGATGCTTTTAACGGCGTCTTCGTGCACAGAAGAGTGAAAACGACCGCTCAAGCTGATAGGCTTTACCATCATACCTGCGTCGGTAATCCGACGTATGAGAGATGTAACAGCTGATTTGGGAATAGTGATTGTAGCGCTCGTCGTATCTGTAAGGACTGAGATGTATGCCTAAAAAGAACAGCTTAGTCAATTGTATACCACGAAAAAGGTGTGCAGGGTTTAGACCTCAGAGTAATCGTTCAAGATATCCAAGACCTGAGATTTGCCAACGTTTGACGTCCAGCGCACCGTAAAGCATGATGTCTCGCGGGGTGCGATGGCAAAACGAGCGTCAAGGTCGACGAAGGCTCCAATACACACGGCTAGGCGCAGAGCAACCGCACCAAATTTACTAATATCTTCTTCATCACTTGAACACGCAAGAGAAATTGCAGCCATAAAACCGGTGCAAAAGCCCTGGATGCCGCCATTCTGGACATGGTCCAAGACCTGAGCATGTGACGTGCCGGGTCCGACTTGCTCTAAGTAGTTGAAATATTCGATGATGTGTATGATGACTGTGAGAGGCGTGGACAAGACATTAGGCAGTATCTCCGAGCTTGAAACTGGGAGATCCCCTTGGTCGATCCATCTCTTGAAGTCTTTCAAGGAATCTAAGCCTGGGACTTGCGCTAAGGAAGGACTGGCTTCCACAAGAGACGGCCAGATATTAGGGAGGTCTCTTATTGCGGCAAGGAAATCTGCCAGATAATGATTGTTAAGCAAAAAATATCTGAGCTGGGAAATATATTCTATGGACGGGCAGGGAGTTTGGGGTCCAAATACGACAAGAGATGGCAAAGGCATTGAGTTGATCTTTGATTCTCACCCAAGAAACAGTTGAGTGTTCTCGGGAGGTTGGAGAAAGAATAGGTTTGAATGCGAGGTTTTGGTAACGGGGTCATCCACCGCTCCAAACCTTTAAAAAGTTAAGCCAAGTAGTTGATTCGAAGACCCCGAATAACAAGCTGTTACTTAATCACCACCTTAGTCAGGTCCATGATAAGAGTCAGGTGAAACATGCCTGAACACAGTCAGTAAGGGTCCGAAGCCTCGCGCTTACTCGGATCTCTGATGGTTCTTTGTTCTTTACCGGTGGGTAGAATATAGGTCAGATATCTGCGGAGATTCATTTCAAGCGTTTTGGCCTGAACAACTTGGCTCAATTGGCGGCCTGAAAAGTCGTGATCGTTCTGCATAACAGGACCCGAAAATGACCAGCCCCAGGCTCAATGTCCCATAGTTTCTCAGGCCTCATATGTATTGATTCAGGCAAAAATAAAAACCATTTTGGATTATTTCCACTTTTGAGAAAGCGGCCCTTCGGCTGGAAATCATGACCGTGGGACTTTTTCTGACCTTTTCCGTTGATAATCAAACTAGTCGCATGATGAAGTAAATGATTTAGGTTTTGTACTTGACCGCAATATTAGTAGCCACAAACTAATATTCGCCGAAAAGTCACCTATATCAAGAATGAAAGCGATCTGGCGCCGACGCATAAGAGAGGCCGTGGCCACATAACAGGCAATAGTCTTTGGCTTCACCAATGTCATTAGCCGTCTCAATTTGTACCTTTAAAGGCTCTCTTTCTGATTCCTTGGAAGCTTGACATGCACTGTAGCAGTCTTTGTATAGTAAAGTTCTTCCAGTATTTATGCTCACCGCTGTTTGTGCTAACTAACCTCTTTTGTACAAAAACGGTTCTATACACGGAATTGAAGACGTGACGTAGGACACGAATTGGTTCTTTGATTGACGAAAAGACCTTGTTATCAGTGAACAGAATGTGTTGATGGCAGAACAGGGCTTGCTAGGTGCCTGAAGTCTCGCTACCGGGTGCGTTGATCATGTCGGAAGAAGGTGATGATTCGCTTTTGGGAGGACGAATGCATGAATTCCCAAATGTTCCTTTTCCGCTCCGACATCTCGTCATGTCTCATCCTCTATGGTGGTTGGAATGATTCTCGAATATAGAGAATGCCGGAAGGAGCTTCCTCATCACCCTGGTGACCTCTAGGGCTGGAGGTAGAAGCTTAGTCAGCCAGAATCTCGTGATTCGGCTCCATTGAACCAATATACAACTCTTCCATTCCACACACAGCAGAGGTATCCAAAAAGCAATCACTCATCATCTTCGCAATCCCGGACGAAAATGAAGAAACCGCGATTCGGTAGTAGATGTGCCTATTGCTGTCGCTATTCTCGTGCATATTACTGAGGTCATTGCTCCTACCTGCCTGCCACCAATGACTGGCTCGTTTGCGCAGAGCTACAGCCCAATTGCATGATCGGGATTTCGAACGATAGGTTAGGATATCAATGGTTCAGATCTGCCCCTCTCAAGCTCAAGACGCTTGAATGATGCCCAGCTACATAGCAGCTATCCTACGTGATCCTCCATTATGCACTCTGTGGATGGGATCCTCGAGGCGCTCTACCCGGTGTCAGCCTGGGAGTTCCGGAAAATGACTCGGTGTTGGCTCGCGATCAGTCCTGGCTAGAGAACCGGAGTGGGAAGAACTCCAGTCTCTAGCAGTGACTATGCGAGTATTTATCTCGTTTTTCTGTGGATTCATGAAGATGTGTTTCCGGTGTAATCGATAGTCTCCCTTATTGTTTCACCTGTCAGGCCGCAAGATCCACTTTTTTTGACTCCACGTTTGCGGCTTAAAAGTCAGAAGCAAGCAGCGATTGGGATCTAGAGATGGCCACAACACCATCACCTTGTACATGGAAGAGGGGTTTCGCCGAACCAGCGGAGATAGCATCATGGACCGACGAAGCGAACCACTTGAGCGAATTGGGCGAGAAGCCTCACTACATCATTCCACTATCCCAGGACTCATTAACTTCTGCTATCCACAACTCCCTTGGCCAGAACCTAATCAGGACGTGGCCAACACTATACAACGGTACTCAGTCGCCTTCTGGCACCCCTGCTTGGTGGAAGCCGTTAGAGGAGGTTGACGTTTTAATCTGTGGTGGCAAGTGTTAGTGCCAATCACAAAGCCATCGATACTAACCACTGTATTGTAGGGGGACCGTTTGGCCTCGAAATTGCGCTCAGTCTTGCCAGACAAGGCTTAAGTTTTCGTATTGTTGGTAAACTCGCCGCGCTGAACGCGCTGTATACTGCCTATGACATAGAGGGGGAAAGTTTCTAACAATGGAGTTCTTCAGACAAAGCCGAGGCTCCCTTGCTGGCTGGTCGAGCGGATGGAGTCCAAGCACGGGCTCTTGAACTTTTGCATTCATGGGGTCTGGCTCAAGAGGTCCACGAAGAGGGACCAATACTCAATTCCACTGCTCTATTCAAAGATGGCGCCAAACTCTTCTACAATTGGAGTTCCCAATGCGATTCTAGATACAAGGGCATTCATATTATCACCCAGGGCCAAATGGAAAGGATTTATATCAGAGATCTCTTACGACACAAGGTGCTAGTTGAGCGACGCACTGTGGTTGATGGCTTCGAAGTCGGGGATGAATCACTATCGTCTCATCCGGTAAAGGCGACATTGAAAAATCTCAAAACCGGACAGAGAGAACTCATTCGAGCCAAATACTTGGTTGGTGGCGATGGGGCTGCAAGTAGCATCCGTGAACAACTGAAGATTCCTTTTGATGGAAACACAACAGACATCTACTGGGCAATTATGGACTGCGTATTCAAGACCGACTATCCCCATATTTTGGATTTCAGGTATAAGAAGCGTCGCATCTTGGTTTACTTTGACTAAAGCCTTGATAACAGTATAATCACCAGGGCTGAGCATGGTGGATGCATCATAATCCCTCGGGAACAAGGATATACTAGGTGGGCCGATTTCTGTCTGCCAGTCCAGACAAAGTATTCGTCTTGCTGACCCTAGCGTAGAATCTATACCCAGTTGAATGGCGAGAAAGCAAGACAACTTGCCAAGAACCGTCAGGCTCGACGCAATGCTTCTGCGGTGGGGGATACCCGAATCGACGATCATGGGATTACTGCTGAAGAAGTTTTGGAACTCACAAACAAAATACTGGACCCTTATACCGTGGAGTTTGCTTCATCCTTGAGCTGGTTCTCTGTATGGAAGGGTAAGCTCGTGCATCACCTATATTGATGCGTCAGAATTTGCGAATAATGAATTCCCAGTCAGTGAGCGTGTTGCCCGTTCCTTCTCTTCGCCCGATCTGAGGGTACATATAGGTGGTGATGCAGCGTGAGTGCTTACCTTCTGGTTTTCCGATGATAAACTTACCAACCCCATCCTCAACAGCCACGTACACAGCGTTCTTGGCGCATTTGGCTTAAACTCCTCCATATACGATGCCGCCAACCTTGGCTGGAAATTAGGTCTCTGTGTCCACAAACTAGCAAAGCCATCCTCCATCCTGCCAACCTACGATCAAGAGCGCCGACTGTTCGCTAACCGCGTCATTCGTTGCTCTGGCACCTACCTGCGCTTCATCTGCAACTCCGATCTCCCACTGGCAGAGCTGCGTGGTCTCGGCGAAGAGCTAGAAACGCATGACGAGAGCCTCCCCATCCGAGATGGGTCTCGAGAGGCAGACGTCCGCTTCCTCGGTGCCTTCTTCGGTCGCAACGCCAAGTTCCTGCTCGGCGTAGAAGTACCAATCGTGGAGTCGGCGATCTGTCCTCCAATGCCGAAAGGTGCAAAGCAGACACCTATCACTGTCTTAAACGGTGCTCGGGCGCCGAATCCACGCATTTGCTTCGGCCCTTCCCATACGTCTTACCTCTACGACAAAATGACAGGAAGCTCAAGATTCCACCTCCTGATCTTCGGCTCCGATCTACGCGGCATGGTGCGCGAGCGCATCGCTCGCTTCTCTCAGCAAGGCCTAGGACCAGGAGGGTTCTTCGCTCGATTCGGCGGGCGCAGCAGATTCAACATCGTGCTCGTCGTCAAGGCCCTTCCGCACGAGACAGAGGAGCTATTCAGCGGCAGTTACGGAGAAGACAACGAGCTTGGCCTCCTTGGAGACAATGCCACGCTCGTTTTCGACGACAGAAGCCCCGACGAGGACGCCCATTACTGGTATGGAATCAACCACGCACGAGGCGCGGTTGTCGTCGTGCGCCCGGATCTCTGGGTCGGGATGAGCGCGTGGCCGGAGGACGTGCAGGCGATTGATAGATACTTTGCGGGTTTCTTGGTGGAGCAGGCTGCGGAGGCGGAAAACCTGAATGGAAGGGCCGCTGAGGTCGACGGCGTGGCAGCTGCTAAAGGCCTTGGCGGAGCCAACGGGAATGGTAATGGTAATGGTACTGGGCGTATTGACGGTTGTGACGGTGTGGAAGTGACTATGAATGGCCACGATAAACGAAAACGAAACGTCGACGAGTCCTCGTATACCAACGGCCACGGCGACAAACACATCAACGGCAGCCACGTATCCAATGGGGACGCTAATGGACATGTCCATGAGAACGCCAATTGAAGCCTGGCTAAATGTTAGATGATGGGGCTGGGAAGCTTATAATAACCGTCTTCTTAGTACTAAAATTGTATCTAGCTATTGCAAGTCCCAAGAGTGCGAGTTGACTAGGTAGTGTCCTGCTCTACCAGAAAACTCCCTTCCCCCCGCAGCGTGAAGAATGGTAGTAACATTTGCAACCCAAAGCCAACTTGCAAAGACAAAACCACTTATTCGCAAAAGACAACCATAACAAACGTGACCAAAAAAGTCTTACACTCTACAAAACCCGCAATCCCCTCGCCCCTGAAATCGTTCACCTGGTCCCCAGTCCACTCTCCCACTCTCTCACCTCACCCCAAGCCACTCCCACCCATCGCCCCCTCCCAAACTCTACCAATCCTACCCGCTTCCCCTCTCCGTCGCAAGCTCCACCAACCACGCCTAATCATTCCTAACCTCATAAAAAATCGTAAACGGCTTCACATCCACGCCCGTCCGCTTCCCCTCCTTGAGCAGAATCGCAGAAACATTCGCGATCCCGCCCTCGTGCGATGCTGCCGCCGCTGATCCCAACACAAACCTCGGTCAGCCTTTGCCCCTCTCTCACATATTAAAAAAAAGCTATTATTTCCAAAGCTGAAGGAGATGGTATAGCACGCTTGCAGGTAATGCGGGGAGGGGGACTCACGAAACGTCGTCCCAGTCTCGCACCGCCAATTCCTCCACGCCACCGCCGTTTCGTTGGCGATAACGGTTTGTTGGACGCTGATGAGGGCCCATTCGCCGTGGAAGGAGCCGCCGTGGGGGACTTGGACGGAGGGGGGGTCTGCAGTAGAGGAAGTCAGGGACGGGTCTCACTGGGTTTTTGATGGGGGGGGCACGAAGGGGGGTTGTTGCATGTGGTTGTATAAGGGAATGGGGGGTTATGCACCGGCAGCCTGGGCATAGCCTTGCTCGAAAGAGCCGTCGGGGTTGATATCGTTTTTAGTGAGCTGGAGCTGCGTCAGCGGGTTCGTGGTACGATGATGCTTATGGGAAGAGCGCTTTCGTTTCCTTACCACCTCGCTGATCTGGTAGTATCCGCCAGCTGGACCGTCTGGGCCCGTGAAATTGAACGAGCGCGTAGCGCCAACCACGCGGTCTTTTCCGGTGGTACTCGCTACCGTAATTCCGCCCTGCCATTGGATTTGAAAGACTAATGGCGAAAAGGTTTTGGTTAGATGTATGTAGGGGAGTGGGTTTGGGGGAGTAGGGGGGTGGAGTACAGTGGTCCATAATGTTCTGGACCTGGAGCGCGGGGGCGCCGATGATGCCAAAGGAGGTGAGGTTCTTGAAGGTGGTGCCCTGGGGACATTTGCAGGGGCGGTCGATTTGATTGCAGGGAGGGAGGTAGGAGGAGGATGGAGCTGTGAGGGCTAGGAGCGGGAGAGTGGACAGGTAGGGAAGATAGGAGAGAAGCATTTTGTTGGAAGAGCTAGATTCAGTTGAAGGGATCGCAACGGATCGGTTTCTTTCGAAAAGCGTCGGAATGCTACAACAAAAAGCGAGGGGAATCGATGTGAACACATCTCCAGAGACCTGGCTCAAGCGGAGCGCTTTATATGATTGTCTTTTCTTACGCAGGTCATCCCGTGCCTGATATAGAAGCATGGAAGCCACGAGCCAAGAAATATGGCGTTCCGACATGAAATGCTGACATTCAGCCCATGGCCCGACCTAGGCAATCTGATGGTCATGGAGGATGTCGCCTGGGTCTTCTCAATCCTGTCTGACTCCCTTCATGTCATAACTGGTCTAATGAACGCCTGCCTGCTCAAGGCTCTCTCACGTCATGTTACGCCTCGGGCCCGTATATGGGGGCGGTTGACAAAGACATATACGATGTGAGTGCGGCGAGGGCGGTGGTGAACAATTATGGATAGCGAGCCGCAGAAAAGGCTTTCGGAGGTTTGATTTGTGGCACACCAAGTCGTTAAGGCTTGCTTGGCTGAAGAGGAGAGAGTGGCTGCCATATTCAAGAGATCCAACTTGTGTCTCCAATCGCGTAGATTAAGGATGCAGGTCCGATCTCAGATTTACAGCAAAACCCGCCGATTCGCTGATGAGGCAAGAGCTGACCACACACTTTCTAGGCTCCGGAGAGGGCACCAAAAAGCCAGTCAGGCGATGGTGGTGGCACGGATGTAAATCCATCGAGGTAGGCAGTGCAAACCCTGACTCCGTGGCTTCACTATTTCGTCATATTGCTTGATTCGAGGAGTCTTCTTCAACGATTTTACTTGAATCCGTACTAGACTATATCTGACATTGAAGATCGGAATGCGGGTCTTCTTTTACCACCTTGAGACCAAAAAAATATCATCAAACAAATTTTCTGAGCTCGATCACTCACTTGTAAATTTGACTCATGTCTCCCCTGTGAGATGGTGGAATCTACTAGGCCGGCGTCATACGAGTGGAAAAACTCATTCATCAGTCTAGATGATGACCCCGGTTCGCAAATCACTTCGGTCCCCGGACTCACTCGGGGTCCCATTTGGCATCACGTGATCACGTGTTTGGTAAAATCGAATTAGAAGAATGGGACTGGATGTCGTGTTGAGTTGTGCTTCGGATCTGCTTCTTCGCCGGCTAGATTTCCCTCGTTCAAAGAGATGAAAACCGCAATGCATTGTAATTTCAGTCGCGATGAATGAGGCATCAGAAAAGGAAGCCATTCCTGAACGCGCCATGACAGAGAACAATTGCGGAAATCAATACTGGGACGTTCGAATCGGCATGGTTTTCAAGTGCAAAGATAGGTTGCCAGCGTGAGATACTAGGGTAGATGGATTGGTGTTTATTGCGAACTCAATCAGTTGGGAAACAGGCTGGAAAGAAGTACGAGGCATACACAAAGAAAAGAAAGAGATATGCATAGGTAGCTGGTAGAAGCTTACGGAGTACATGTAGCAGAACGGGGAATTACGCATACAAAATAGAATCACCAATCAGAAGCAGCGGAAGAACATTAGATAGAAGCCGCATGCATCTATGCCATACATCATGAGATATCTTACTTCGAAAGTAAGTACTTTAGCGAGAAGACGAATGTCAGAATTAAGCTGTAACATACATACCTATGTCAGACATCAGTGGTAATGAATGTACTTTACCGAACCGACAGAAGGATGTCAGACTTTAGTTGTAACGTACCAAATCCGTGTCAGAAATTAGGTACGATCTAACCGAAAGCGGGTATCATAATCACAAACATCAGATCAGCTCCCTTGAGGTATTCCGTACTCTATCACAAATGTAAGGACCCAGGTGAATTGTTGCCTTGCAGGATCGTAAACGCTTTCATGAAGGTGGGGCAGAAAGCTAGTGAAATGTGAATTAGTAATTGCCCATTACTTGTGTAACAAAAGAGCTCGAACAACACCTGCACCTACTTATCCAGCCTCTCCTCAACCAGCTGCTCTTATCCTCACGGCCCACTCTCATCGACATCAACTTCTATTCTATCTTCTAGGTACCAAAGGAACGACACCGCCCAGACAAACCTTCTACTCTGACTGCAACCATGCCTAACGTTCTCATCCTCGGCGGGACTGGTTACTTGGGTCTTAGCCTAGGGCAGTCCCTCTTACGCTCCGGCAATTATTCCGTATGGGGCCTGGCACGCACTGCAGAGAAAGCCAGGCTCCTCACCACCAACGAGATCAACCCGGTAGTCGGCGATGTATCTGATCCCGCGACCATAACCTCGGCCATCGCCAAGGCCTCGATCGACGTTGTTATCGACGCGACTTCAGCCTACGAGCAAGCCTCCACTATCCTCAAAGCCGTCATCCAGGCCTCCAAGACCCGCCGTGACGCACTAGCCAGAGAAGGCGCCGTGGGGCCAAAGCTCGGCTTCGTCTACACCTCGGGCTCATGGGTCCATGGCTCACCGAAAGAAAGAGTCAGCGACCTCACCCCTGTTGGCAATAGCCTGGCGTCTAGCAAGCCCGCCACAGCTGTCAGCTGGCGTCCAGGGCACGAACAAGCCATCCTTGCGGCGCGCGACACCCTCAATATTGCCATCCTCCGCCCCGGCGCCATGTACGGCCGCACCTCCTGGGTATGGGGAACTTGGTGGGGTGGTGTACTCGCGGCCTCAAAGAGCGGTAGCATGGACGCCATTCAGGTTCCTGCAGATTGCGAAGCAGTGACCGGCTGCATCCACGTTGATGACGTAGTCTCCGCCTTTCACGCTGCGGTGGACCGTATCGATGGCCTTTTGGGCGCGTGGCCTGTCTTCGACCTGGTTGGAGAGACTATATCGATTGAAGAGATTATGGGCGCAGTCAAGGAAATCTTAAACGTCAAGGCCCCGCTCAAGTACGCTGGTACCCACGGAAACCCGTTCCTTGAGGCACTTAGTTTGGTCAGCAAGGACGATGCCTCACGCGCTCGGATTGTGATGGGATGGCAGGCGAAACGTACGGAGTTCTTGCTGAACATGCCGGTATACGTCAAGGCTTGGGCTGCAACGCAGGAGGGCAAGTAAGTAAGTTACGCTGCTTTCCGAGAGAGAAATTCAAAGTTAGTACTTTCTTTGAGTAAAATAGGAAGCTGACCTGTTGGTTATCTGCACAGGTCAGAAAGCAACAGCGACAACGATAATGGGAAGCCCAAAAAGGGGAAAACGGGGCTTGTCAGTAGGCTTTCCATGAAGTTGCAGGGAAAAGCTTGAACATGCTTGGTTCTTAGATGGAATAATGCTGCTGTATGCTAGCTTTCCTAGGCAGACCTTGGGCTACAATGGCTTCAGTAGCATAGCTTCACAGAACTTCATACACTTCTATTCTTGATCTTCGACAGACCACGATAATGAGATGGCGTTGACAGAAGGAGAATGCCGAGTCTAGTGTCCCTTAGTCATGGATCAACACCCTCGCGACTACTGTAAACCTGGTGAAGCTAGGTGAAGTTAAATACCTTAACTTACCCATACTTTAACTGGAATTCATGAATCCACCATTTCCAGATGCTCTTTGGCTAAAAGCAAGAAATGCATGAAGGGCTACCACTGGAGGCTAGTTCAGATACAATATGATTGAGCCGAGTATAGTGACATGGCCTGCAGGCTGCATGACATCATCCTTCGTACAAATAGATTGGTCTGGTCTATGTAATCCTCGCCGTTGGAGATGAGATTCAGCATATGACCTTCGATGCTTGTTGGTCCTCTAGTAACTTTCTTGGTCTCAGAGCGATGGAATTCTGCTTTGTCTCAATGTCTTCCGGAAATTACAAGGCGTATCTAAGCTTCGCCGATTCCTGTGTCGGTTTAGTTGGCCTTAGGTAAACTGCTGCATCTCTGCAGAAGGATGGGTTAATGCTCCTCTCTCTCATAATTCTAATGCTCGCTATAAAATTTCCATTGCTACTGAGCACCAAACCACCCGAGAGTCTTATATTTTCTTCCACTTCCATCCGGCCTGCACATTCCTAGCCGCAATCAGCAAAACGCAACCAGCTCCCATCGCTACCCCAGCGAAAATCTTCAGATATAGATATCTGCCGCCATCCCTAATGATCAGAGCGCCAGCGATCGGATTCCCCGTAAGAGCGGCGATGCTAATAATGCTGAAAGTGGTTCCTATGTGCAAGCCGATTTCCTGTACACTGGAGAGCTGCTGGATAAGGGCGGGAGTCAAGGAGACGAACGTGCCGGAAGTGAAGCCGAAGAGGGCGGAGAAAACTATGGTGAGAGCGGGGGTGTTCGCTGGGATCCAGAGGGCTAGCACGAAGATTGAGGAAAGGGCGGTGGTGACGATCATGGTATTGAAGCGGCCGAAACGGTCGCCTAGCCAGCCTGGGATCACGCGGCCGAAGATACTGTAAATTTAGTGAGCGGTTGAAGATCGATATAAGGGCCGTCTGGGTGAAGGGGGCGGCAATGTGGGGAAAGTGTGCGGGGGTGGGTCATGATAGGAAATCTCTCACCTTACGCCATTTAGAATAGCGATCTGGTAGTTGGCGAGGTCATTACTCATGCCTTGATTCCGGGCTTCGAGGACGAGAAAGTTGAAAGGAACGAACATGCCCCAGGAAAAGCAGAATAATCCGAGAGCATTGAGGAGAAAGGGAACTTCGCTTAGGGGCCGGAAGAAGGCCTTTAATTCCCAAGGTTTTGGGCTGGTGGGCGTACGAATCTCGACGGTGAGAATGGCGATGAACAAAAGGAATAGAAAGATGAAGGCGCATGTACGCATTGCCCATGGGAATCCGACTTCCGCAATCATGCGAGTAACCAATATACTTTGGACATAGTTAGTACAAGAAACCTGACTATGGCTATCCTCACAGCAACGAGAAAGCGCGTAGGTTACTTACGGTAGTAAGCATCCGCTGAGAGAAGACCCCGAAGCCACAACACCAAATGCCAGCGCCCTTCTCTTCAAGAACCACGACCCAACCGGGCCAGTGCCAGCAGAAAACAATGCGGCTGCTCCAAGAGCGCTGCAGATAGACTGTGCAAGAAAGAATTGATAATACTTTGACGCCAAGGACGCCATCATCAGGCCAAAAACATGCACAAAAGTTCCAAAATACAGTAGCGGCTTGGGCCCATAATTGTCGAAGATTTTGCCATACACCGGTGTACTAGCATACATCATGCTCGCCTGCTCTCCGTGCGGTCAGCTTTTGATTGCGAAAAATTCTAGGCGGCGCCAGTACGGACTTCTACAGATGTAATCCAAGCTACCGTGCTTGGGGTGTATTCTCTTAACTCATTGTTCTGGTAGTGATTTTGAAAGATGCCGATACAATTGACCCAGCCGAAGCTGGCGAAGAGGCAGCACCACGCGCCGAGCACAACGGACCATGCTTTGGAGCCGCCGTCCGGGGGATCAGACACGGAGGAGGAGGCTTTTGGGGTGGGTGCTTTCTCTCGATCGAGAACCGGAAAGGCCTCACGAGACAAGGTACTGGCCGGCGACGCCATTAATGTCGACTTACAGACGTGCGGATGTAACTCTTCTGCGTGTCTGGAGCCTCAGCTGCGAAGAAATCGCAGGCACTGCTTCGCTAGGTAGTTTGCAAATAAGGTTCACGTGTTGGGAGAAGATACTGCATTACGCAGTTACACCAACGATGCAGACCCAGAACAACACAGGAACCGAGTCACGGCCATAAAACTTATTTCCGATCCGAAGCTTTGGAGATTGGAAATATTCGGTAATTTACCAAATGTATTACTGACGAATGTAATAAAACCGGAATTGTCATACAAGCCGTATTGCTGATTGCAAATGCAGGCTTGGACTACCCAAAGCATATGCAGAACGTGTTTGTTGACTTCGCGAGATCTGTTCTGGGATATCAGCACAAACTCACTGTACAATCACACATCTCAATCTCCAGACACACAGCACCATGTCACTAACAGGCAAAGTCGCTCTCATCACTGGCGCCTCCAAAGGCATTGGTAGAGCTACCGCTCTCCGCCTTGCCAAAGACGGCGCAAGCGTCGTCGTCAACTACATGTCCGACACAAATGGCGCCCATGAAGTCGTCAAACAGATAGGTTCAGACAGGGCTATAGCAATCCAAGCGGATGCTAGCAATGTCTCTGCCATTACAGACCTAGTGAAGCAGACCATTGCCCGATTCGGCAAAATCGACATCCTGCTCCCTTTTGCTGGGATGATGGCGCCAAGTCCCCTTGAGTCCACGAGCGAGGAACTCTTCGATAAGATGTTCGCGCTGAACGTCAAAGGCCCGTACTTTCTTTGCCAGGTGTGTTCTTTATGCCGTCTTTCCTTCACACTGCCAAAGTTTTGTACCCTGCCAAAGGCTCACATTACCCCTTTCTTAGAAAGCGGCGCCCCATTTATCTTCGGGCTCCCACGTCGTGCTTGTATCCACGACACTCGCTGCCGCTTCCACGGTGCTGCCGCCCTATCTTCCCTATCTAGCGACCAAGGGCGCGATCGAGCAGATGACACGCGTCATGTCGAAAGATCTCGGGCGTAAAGGCATCTGCGTCAACTGCGTTGCTCCGGGCCCCACCAGTACGAAGCTATTCATGAGCCACCAGACAGAACAGAGTCTGAAAATGTTGGGAGGCCTGAATCCAAACGGGAGGATTGGGCAGCCAGAGGAGGTGGCGGATGCGATTTCGCTGCTATGTGGAATTGACAGTCGCTGGGTGATGGGGCAGACGTTGAGGGTCAATGGAGGAATGGCTTGATTGAGAACCGCGTGGCTACAGATTGTTTCGTGCGGACACTGTAGAACCATACCCTTTAGGTCCAAATGGCGATACAGCTGCTTAGAACACGATAAGATGCGGTAGTGCAGACGCTCATTGCATCCAATCTGAGCTATTAGTCATCGTGATCCGAGACACGTCCGACGTGGGACTAAATCTGTTAAATTCCATCTTACCTGGGGTCGCATCTCATAGGTCCCCACCTTTTCCTCATCTGCTATAAGCGATCCTAGGTAGAGCCGTATATACCCCCTTTAACCAGAGTATGCGAGATTCCAAGCACAAATAGGAGGTTCGCCCCACCCCTGCCTGCCTTTCTCGACGTTTGTTTTACCGTCGCCAACGACCTGAACAGGTAAGTTAGGACGCAGAATGGCCTTTACTCAGCAAGCATCCACCACTCTCAGTATAGTGTACACCCACCCAATTATCCTCGCCCTCGTGCCTATTCTCGTAATCATCTTCACCACCGCGCGCTCATACCACAGTCTCGCACACATACCCGGTCCTTTCCTAGCCAGGTTCACGAACATACCACGTTTCTCGTGGGTACTGAGTTACCATGCACATGATATCCACACGGCACTGCATAGACAGTATGGCCATCTGGTGCGTTTCGGGCCGAACATGGTGTCGGTTGCAGACCCGGCTGAGGTGGGCAACATCTACGGGTTTGTGAAGCCTTGGCTGAAGGTGAGCCGCGGGTGCTGTTTCTCTTTATCCGAAAATTGAGTCATCTGTGCGGCGGTGGCAAAGGTGATTGGTGAAATAATTTGAGGAGTTCCATCCGAGACCTGGTTCAACAGCTAGAGGCTGCGGACATGAACGATTGCTGATGCATTCAAGTCCGACTTTTACCACGCGCTTCTGATGAAGCCCCGTGGGAAGCCGATTCCTGGGATCTTTGCTGCGCAAGATGAAGCCGTCCATCGAGCCCTCAAAAAGCCCGTTTCTGGGTCATATTCGATGAGTACCCTCGTCAATTTTGAACCGTACGTCGACACCACCATGCGCGTCTTTTGCGATCAGCTCGAAGCTCGCTTCATCAACGACAGCGGAGACAAGTCGCCACCCTGTGATTTTGGCCAATGGCTGCAGATGTTTGCATTCGACGTGATTGGGGAGATGACCTTCTCGAGACGATTAGGGTTCTTAGAGACTGGGGAAGATGTGAACAAGGTTATGGCGTCGATTTGGAATATGTTCAAGCAAACATCGCTAGTAAGGGAATAAAAAGTTCCATACGACGAAAGAGTACAGCCGCTGAGTGCAATCAGGTCACCCAAATGCCTTGGCTTGAGAAGTTCTGGACGAATAACCCAATTCAAAGGTACCTAAGAGGGGGAGGAGTAAGCCCGGGAGCGGCATTTGCAATGGCACGTGTTCAGGAAAGACGAGAGCTTCAGAGGACAACGCAAAAGAATGACTGGCACATCAACGACCGAGATTTCCTTTCCCGGTTCATGGAAATCGAGTCGAATGACAAAAGTATTCCCCCTTGGTAAGGCTTGGATTACCTTGGTTGTGAGTCCATCATTTAACTGCTGACAGGGCTTTGGCTGTCTGGACGTCGTCCAACATCACCGCTGGAAGCGACACGACCGGTATTTTCTTACGAACCCTTTTCTACCAGCTTCTCACCCATCCATATACACTAAATAAACTACGTGCCGAGCTTGACGGCGCTGCAGCCGCCGGCAATCTGAACCCGTTAGCATCGTGGAGACAAACGCGAGAGCTTCCCTATCTTGACGCCTGCGTGAAAGAGGCTGGCCGGATTCATCCGCCTTTCGGACTGCCTATGGAAAGAGTCGTACCGCCAGAGGGCGCAACGATATGCGGCGAATTCATCAAGGGGGGAACGCTTGTAGGGATGAACTCCTGGGTAGTCCATAGAAACCGGGATCTGTACGGCCAAGATTGTGATGAGTGGAATCCAAACCGCTGGCTTTGTGAGAGCGATAAAAGAAGGAAGATGGAAAACGCGTTGCTGACTGTAAGTTCAAATTTTCCGACACAACAGGTCAATATTTATTGGTCACTGTTCCTGCTGCTGCTGCTTGCAAAAATCAATGCTGATAATAGCGCTTTGACTCCTGCGTAGTTCGGTGCCGGCCATCGATCATGCATGGGAAAGCATATATCGTACCTGGAGATTTATAAAGTGGTGCCCACAGTGCTCAGACTATTTGATGTAAGTTTGTGAAAGAATTATTGGGAAGTGGTATGGAGTCAGAGAGCTAACAAAGCCGGAGCAGATTGAACTAGTCGGCCCAGAAGAGGGTGGAAATTGGAAAGTGCAGAACCGGTGGTTCGTTATGCAGTCTGGCTTTGTTGTGAGGTTGAGGAAAAGGAACCAGGAAACTATCAAGGCCGCGAATTAGAGTGCCAAGGTGGAAGAAGAGCTTGGCCTGCTGATAAGTAGCTCGAAACATTAAACTAGACATCCCATGGAAGCTATAACAGTGAGCTCAAAGTTGATCGCTCCATCATCTGGCATATATAGTCGAAGCCTGAAATGAGAGGTATTGCGCAGCTGAGCGGAGAGGCTGGGTACAATAGCTGAAGATGGCTGATGTCGTTGTTCTATTATTGCGATTTAGGACTCTATAAGGTCTTCCAAAAGTCGCTTATAAGACTGCATTGCTTTCTTCGCATAGCCAGACATATCCTTCCAGTCCTGATCATCTCCCCGAGGTCCCCCATCGAAGACCTCCATCGAGAACCAAGCACGGAACCCAGTGCTAAGTACCGCTCTAGCGACGTCAGTTACGGGAAGATATCCTCCGTCAAATGGCACTGGTCGCAAGCAACTACTCCATCTACCTCTTGGCCGCAATCCACTATCATCAGGATTTGGGTCTAGCGGTTTTTGGGGCTTGTAAGCATCTGATATCTGAAGTATGAAAATCTTGTCCTGCGGTATGGTTGCGCCGAGCTCTTCTAAGCTCTTATAGAACTGCTTCGCCAGGGCGTCACGTCCCCCCTCAAGCTCGATCAAACCAGTGACTGTAGTGGGGTCGGCCCATTCTCCACCAGCAGTCTGGAAGGTATCGAGGCACAAGCCGATGTTAGGTCTGTCGACCTTCTCCACGATCTTCCATACATCCTTCCAATCCGGAGTTTGGGTCGCCCAGCACCAGTTCTCGTAAGCCAGACGGAAGTTGTGTGGTGCAAGCAGATCCGCAAGCTCTCTCAAGTCGTTGGATAGTACTTCAAACGAGCTGGTGATGTTTGGAGAATCGGTGGAACCAACCTCAAGTAACATCAGCTAAAGTTTTCATGCTTTTGGTATGGAAATCTGAACACTGACCTGAAGCATATCAGTCCCAACAGCTTCCATAATTCTAATCCACCCTTTCGCTCGCCGAAAGGCATCTTCCCGCTCCTCCGACTGTGGTTTCCAGCCTTCAAAGTTCGCGAAAGGTTGTAGCATGACGATCTTGAGTCCGACTTCATCACACAGTGACCTGACTTGCGTGCCGGCAGCGCATAGTGCATCAAAGTCCTGCGGCTGTACATCTTCTTTGTGGTGCTTCGAAGTGAACGACAGCAAGTCGGGGAATCCCAACTCAATGCCCTGAAAGCCAGCAGCAGCTATTGCCTCGAGCTTTTGATGCAGGTCATGGTCAGGTGAACCGATCGAGACAGTGGCGTAACACGTTGGAATGGTAGAGAGGGAGGCTTTAGAGAGTGACATAATGGCAGCCCCATACGCCTACGCTTTCCTCGGTCATCAGCACAACCCAATGGGAATCAATACAGACAGAAAATACGTTGCTCCGGTGTGCAGAAGACAGCGCTATCGTGACTGAACCCCCGTCTGCCAATTGGCGATAGTGCTTTTCGGGGATCCTTACTCTTACTTCGCTTTACTTCCCACAATATTACTTCGGGTATCCAGCAAACTGATAATACTCATCGCTTTCCGTGGACAGGTGGAGTAGGTAGGTTGATAGTTCTGCGTTTGGAGGCCTCCGAGGGAAGAGAGAGCGATAACGTCATCTCTCCCGCATCTTCTCGAGTTCTCAACTAGAGAGTAGATGAAGTAGATAACTCGTTCGCTACCTTCTCCAATCGACATGTCTGGGTTATAAGTGGTAAGTTGAACGTGAGGTCGCGCAACTCATTTGTTCCGGGTCATACAGTACATCCAAGACGATGTTTCCTACGCGTTGGGCTCAGTTGCGTGGTATTCTAATTCTAGAATAAAGAACGAAGTCCAGTCCAGGGTTAACGTCCGAACCGCTTGGCCAAGCTGAACCTCTAATTTATCCAGTAAGCATTGTTTAGTGCAGACTTTTTGAAGCTCAACTTTTGAACAGACAGGATAGAGTAATCTGCCTACAAGCGTATTCTAATAGTATTTTGCTGGCAAATCTCTGGGCTTAAGGGCTTGGTCCGTCTTCTCACGTATGTTGACGCTTACTCTCGTGGTTTACCCACTACTGGTAGCGACCTAAAGAAGCTCTACTACGACAGCCCATCAGCATTCCTGGGACTGAAAAGCACTTGAATATAGTAACTTAAGCAACCAATGATTCTACACGGACTTCGGAATGTTTCCTAGAAAGAAACAGCATAAGCAGGAGATCTAAGCCGTCGCCCAGTCAAATGCGCTGTATATTCAAAAGACGTTGGAGGCTTGCTTACGCCTTTTCCTTACACTATCTCACATCAGCAGCCACATAGTCTAGACATCGATGCTTTAGCACTGTCCTACAAGGGAAAGCGTTCATAATTGGAAGCATCGTCTGAGGTGATGGTCTATTCTGGCCAAATAGCTGGTCTTGTTTTGGGTAGCTCCGTCAGACTTGTCGTGGACATCCTCCGTCGACAATGTCTCCACCGAGTATATAAGTTGTTGCACGCCTCAGTCTCTCCCTTCTCTCATTACGCTTCCCTAACATTCAATTTATTTCCTACGTCTATCAGTCCACGCAATAAGCATTTCTTTGCTGTTATCGCACCATCACTTGACTTTACATTCCCTTTTATTCTTTACGTTCGACTCCTTACCTCTTCCTTAACATCATAATGAAGTCCAACTCTATCATCCTCGTTGGAGGGTTGGCCATGATGGCTGCTGCTTCATCTACAGTCACCGTTACCCAAGCCTGTCTTCCAGGACAGACAAGTGCAACAGGCTCCTCGGGCCAGTACAGTGCTCCTCCGCCCCAGTATGGCGCTTCCACCGTTACAGTCACTGTGACAGAAATGAAGGTCGTCCCACCAACGACGGTTACAGTGACATCTACCGCAAACGCTGCCCCTGCTCCTGTCACCATAACCAAGACAACCACTATTGGAAACCAAGGGTCTCCTGTTATGACAACGGTTACCGATTACCATTCTCTACCGCCCCCTCCAGGAGCTACAACAGTATGGACTACCTCCGCAACTACCACGGCTTCTGGCTCTAAGCAAACCCATCATGTCGAAGTTGGCACCTTCAATGGCACAGTCAAGTTTGTCCCTGACAATGTCGTTGCCGAAATTGGTGACGTGGTTGAGTACAACTTCCTTGCAAAGTCGCACTCTCTCACTCAGTCTGAATTCCTTACTCCATGCACCTACAATGGTGGCTTCGATACCAATTTAAACCAATCGAACCCAAAGAACATCTCCGGTCTTTTCGTTATCCCTTTTGAGGTCAAGAGCAAAAACCCTCAATGGTTCTATTGTAAACAACAGGGCCCTCCCAATCACTGCGGCCTTGGTATGGTCTTCGGGCTCAATCCAGGTAACAGTAACAAGATGGACGCTTTCAGACAAAATGCTATCCACCAGAACGGGAATAAGACGGGCGTTGCATCTTCTACCAACGGAGCCTCTACGGCCACTTCGACTTCCTCTTCTTCTTCCAGCACTTCCGCTGGGGCAGTGACAATCGTTACAGTCGGCCTCGATAAAGGCAAGACCCTGAAGTTCAGTCCTGCTTATCTTCCCACAGCCTCCGTTGGCGAGAAGATCCATTTTGATTTCCGGGCCACCAACCACACTCTGACCGAGTCATCACTTGAGAACCCTTGCAAGAAGCTCTCGGGAACCGACATCGACACCAACTTCCAGAATGTCAACAAGCTTGACACCCCCGAGCTCAAGCCATTTGACTTAACGGTCCGCGACGGCAAGCCAAGGTTCTTCTATTGCAAACAGAAGAATGGAACCCCTGAGGGTCATTGCGCAAAAGGGATGCTATTTGCTTTGAATACTGATGAGGCGACGTTTGGCAAATTCTTGAAGAACGCGGAAGCCACGCTGCCGAAGATCAAGGGGCGTGTCGTGGCATGAAACAATAACGGCGTAGACCACTGGCGGGTTTTTGAGCGTAGTCCTTTCTGTTCGCATACATTAGACGATTTTGTGCTTGATTTTTCGCTTGATTTTTGTCACTCCTTAGATTTTAATGACACCTGTTATTCTACCCCAGTATACTTTACCACTGACTGACCTGCACTTTGAACATCAGCGAACGTTAGTTGAAGCAATGGGATCACTCATGTGGATAACATTGAGCATTGGGCTATGAGAAGACAGCCCTATCGTGGCTCATAATGGACTGCCGTAGGAACCGAGGCTGGAACTTAAATCGCATTTCCCCAATCTTTAGCCCTGATCTTCTTGCCGGATTTGTCCATCATGACGCGCATTATGGCGGAGGTACGTCTTGACCGCGCGACACTCAAGGACGTAGATTGTTTTCGTTTTCCTGAGACAACATATCTGAACTTGCCACCTCATAATTCAATCTCACCGCATTCGAGCAGTCATCTCCTATGCCTTCCAAGACAATCTCAGAAGTCATTGGCGACGACCACAAAACCATCGACAGCTATGCCGACAACATCAAAACCTCAATGACCCTAGAGGCAAAGATAGGATGGAGGAACCAATTTACCTGGGCTTTAGCACGCCATGCTATCAGCGAGGAACTGACAGTGTATCCGGCTATGGAAAAGCACATGGGCCAGCAAGGCGTTGACTTGACTAATGTAGACCGTCAACAGCATCAAGCGGTAATACAAGCCTCCCATTTCCCAGAACCACCACAGAGGCTGACATAACCCAGGTAAAAGAAGACCTATACAAACTTCAGAGCATGTCGCCCTCGGACGCTCAATTCCTCCCCCTCCTTGACCTCCTCCTCAAAGACCTCCATACTCACATCGAACATGAGTCCAAAGAGGACATGCCACGATTAGAGAAGATTCTGTCAAGGGAAGAGAGCCAACTCTTGGCGAATAAATTTGAGCGGACAAAGATGTTTACACCGACAAGAAGTCACCCCAGTGCGCCGAACAAGCCATACTTTGAGAACTTTGCGGTGATGCTAGCAGCGCCGATTAATAGGTTTATGGATCTGATGAGGACCTTTCCGGAGCAGAGTAAGCTATGACAACATTGTTGTAAAGATGTTGTGATGTGAACATAGCTGGAGGCATGTTAGTATTATGTATGTTCGTGGTTCTTGCAAGAGTCTGAGCATTGGTAATCAGACTTGAGAGGAGAGGACTTTTTCATCTTGAATGATATCTTGCTACCGTCACATCATATGGTAGTCTTTCCAAATAGCATGCAGTTTTGTACCGTATTGTAAGACGCGACAGCAGAAAGTGGCATCACTTCAAAGGTCGGAAAATTCCTTACAATAACTACTCTTGTCCTCTGGGTCTTTGAGCTCAGACCGTCGACCTCCTTTCACTGCTCTCACCTCACCTGCCTTCCCCCACAATAACTACAATGCCACAACAAACTACTATCCTCGTGGCTTGCTTCCACAACTACTACCTTTGACAACCTCCACAATCTCTCTGATGATATTCTTCGAGTCGCGTAACTGCACCAGCTCACAGCTTCATCCCAGCATCAATCTCACTGATTGTACTTCCAATAACGGGCATCCCACAACAATACTGTTCAACCCAAATTCAGCCAGTTGTGCACGCTAGAGCTTACGGTCTATCTGCCACAATCTTTCGGGCGTCAACAAACAATGTCGAGCATAGTCACCCTCAGTCCAACAGCAGATGTCAGTTTTCTCTCTTTCAGCCGACTGAACATGCGCTAACACTCAGCGCAAAGATGGACTCTATACTCATGGTGAATCGGATCGGTCGCACCATGATAACCATAACGAGCCACGATTCTATCCATAGCTTTGAGATCGCCCCCGGACCAATCACAACCTCGGTGAGGAAAGAAGCCTATGATTACAAGGACTATCCGTTCAGCTACTCGAGGGAAGCCCTTGGCGGCAGGCTGGAGGTTTACGATTACACAGGGAGGCTGGTTTACTCGTGGCAGCGTGCCTATTCATCTATGGAAGTTCAGCAGCAGAGTTCTCCTGTTCTATCGCAAACCCCAAGCTCGATTATTGGAAGAGGTCGTGCCCATCCACCCACTAGTGCTCAGCGGAGGCGATCTTCGATCCCTCCGTCCAATCTACCGCGTCAAATTCTTCCCAGCAATCGAAACTTAACCGCCGAAAGATCTCGTACCTCTTCAAACGCTGGTGCTCAACAGCAGCGGCCTTTTATCTCTTCGGGAACCTTCTCGACGATTACTCACGGCGGCCCGAGTGTAGAGGCTGAGAATGCTGATGGTTACTCGGCTAAAGGAGTACAACAGCAGCAACCTCCTATCGCTCCTTCAGCTCCCGAGCAAACCTTTCGCAGCGGCACAAGCTTGAACACTGGAAGAGCTTCGCAGAATGTAAACTCGATATTCAAGAAGAGAAAGCGACCCACCGGAGCGAAATACCTTTCACGTGGTGAACATTCCGCGTCTGCCCCTCGAGGTTTGTTACATGTAGATTTGGGTAATGTTGTTTGATTGCTAAAGGCTTACAGCAGATACAAGAAAGTATGCCAGCTATGGATTGGAAGGCGAAGATTCCGAGCCAACCACTTACAAAGAGGCAGCTACCACGAACGACTCTTCCCAGAACACGGATGAATTCGACAGTCTTGACCAATTCTCTATAGAGGAGCAGAACACATCTGAGGACGAAAGCGATTCCAACTCGGAACCTGAGCCTTCCGATCCAGTTGCTACCAGGGAGCTGAACACACGGAATTCCAAGGATAATTCGTTGCAACAACCACAGCCCATCACCGAACTTCAAAAGACCTTCATCATAAAGCAACTCACCACCGTCCGGAAATATAACCAAGCCAAACCCTTCCGATTTCCTGTCGACCCGGTAAGGCTGAAGATCCCCGACTATCCAGACATAATTAGAAAGCCCATGGACCTGCACACAATGGCACAGAAGCTAAAGAAAGACATGTATTCGTCGCTTCCCACCCTTGTCGCGGACTTTGATCAGATAGTTTACAATTGTGCCATTTACAACGGCGAAGACAACGAAATCACCGTTGCGGCTCGCAACATGAGAGAGATTTTTGATCGTTCCATGATCGATTTACCACCACCAGACCTCGCGCCAGTGAGAACGGAATCATCCTCAACCAGGACAAGGGCTATGGGAGCGGAGAAAAAGATGAGCAGGTTTTCAAACTGGACAGCGGGCCGGAGCCACACGAGGGCTGCTCGGGCAATGAGGTTACTCAACCGATCGAAGCAACTATCGTGATAGTAATCAAAGAGTCGATCCGGACGGTAATCCTGTGTTATGAACTGTAAACATGCCTTGAACCAGGGCACAAGTCTGATGCGATCGAACAAACATCATAATAGAGATTGGAGAGAAGATCCGGACGACAGGTCTGGGCGGGAGAGGAGGGACCTATCTGAACGGGCCGAGGCGATGAAAAGGACAGCCGGAAATCTGTGGGGGATGGGTAAGACTGCGATTATAGGCAGGGAGATGTATTATATATATCAATCCACTCTACAGATGCCCTTCTCCACCCTCTCCCCCTTCCCTCTATGTTGATTGTGCTAGAACAAATACCTATAGCCTTTAACGTAAATGCGTAAAGACGTAAAAAGTGTCTGATGAGGGGTGTGGACGGTAGAATGCGGAAGTGTTGGGTGGAGAGCGGGGGAGAGAAGGATGCCAAAGGGCGGAAAAGGATAGATGAGGAGGGAGAAGGAAGAACCCTCCCTCCCTTCTTCTCTTCCCTCCCCTTCCCTTCCCTTCCACCATCCCCATCACCCCCTCCAGAATATCCACCCTCCCCTCTTCACCACCTCATCCCTCCCACATCCCCTCAACGTTCCGCCATCCCCCTCCCCCTCACACCCAACCTCGATATTCCCTCCCGCGTATCCTCCATATACAGCCCTCTTCCGTGACACACCCTCCGCGCCCTTTCTCACTCAACCCATTTAGGACTTGAAACAGAAAATGTGGTTTTAATGTGAGGGGGTGAGGGAATGGTGGGGAGAGGTTTGGGAGGGAGGGAAGAGAGAGGGGAGACTGGGAAGGGGGAGAGGGGAAAAGGGAAAGGTGAGGGGGCTTGCGAGCGCGTTGCCAAAGGTACAGTAGATGGGATAGCGGTTTCTCTCATTCCATCGCTATTTCCACTTTCTCACTCATGCAGGGTCTCGACCCGTATTCTTCTCACGCTTTTCACCCGGAAATCCCTTTCATCGTTCGTCCTTTGCCTTCATCAAGATATCTTTTCGATAAGACCAAGGAAGGGGGGGGGCTTTTGGGTTTTAGAAGGGGGAAATGGTTTGCTATTTCAACGTGAGAGACGAATCCACGGATTCTTCAATTCTGAAATGTAGAAAGCAAAACCAGAATGCGTTTAATTCTTTCTGATATATTTCTCCAGTTTCAGAGCTCGTCCATGAGAACCTAAATAACATCCTTCAGACTTCAATCTTCATTGAAACACCCTTTTTAATTGTACCTCATCAACGCGTCCTCAAACCTTTTCAACGTACCCACATCCTCCTCAAACCCCCCCCCCCCAACCGCTCCCAACACTAAACACAACAAAGCCGTCAAAGGTCTTTCCATGCCATCAAAACCAAACACGTTACATTCAGCAATTATCAATAACAATACGCAACAGCACCGTATCAGGGTCAGCGGCACCACGAAATCGAACGAAATTGCAGTAAGGCTAGAACCGACGAGTGTCATTCGAGAGAAACGAAGATAATACAGCTTCCCAGTCACACAACAGCAGCAGCAGGGAAGCAGCGTCTCAGCCTTTCCCCACGACGCTCAACGGGTCAAGTCGATGGAAAATACGAGTTGATGAGTAAATGGCCAGTTGGCATCGTATTCGAGACGCGCAAGTTGACAAGGACAAGATTCAAGGGAACTCATTCCGACGGCGGACTCGCAACCTTGAGGAACGAGAGCTGGCCGCTGGAAGTAGAGGTGGGTAGGGAGGGTACTGTAGTGATGTACCCCAAGAAGCGACGGGAGATGGGGGCAAACGCTCGCTGCAATGGGTGTAGCAAGCAAGCAAGCCGGCAATGCGAGCTGGTACTTTCGACGGCGAGAAACTTGGAGCTGCGACGTCTTGAAAGTAGTTATCGATGTAGAAGCTTGCCAAGGGCGGGTTTTCCAATCCATCACGATGCTTCATATCAGTTGCCTACATCAGTCCGACGGCTTCGTTTGATTTCTTACTCGCTCGATCTCGTCTCTCAAGCCTTGCACAACCGCGTCCAACACGCCCTTTTAAGAAATCCCTGCTTGTGTATTGTCTTCTTCATCTATTCTTCCAACTCGGCAGTCTTGTCGTTCCATCGCCTGAGCGTTTTTCGTCATCCCACATTTCTTTGCTAACCGTAGGGTGATCCATAACTCACATCACCCTCTAGTGCATCCCCACAAATTACCGGGCAGTCTTCTACCATACCAGCATTCATGATAGCAAATCCAATCTCCGCAACCACCAGCTAAGCCTCTTGCTAGTACATTCTCCCTTGCCATGCATTAACAATCTCCTGGCCCGGGTTTCCATACGAGTACAACATCGGCCACTCCTTTTGGCAACAACGACGCCCATGACAGCTGTCATCTCCTGCAACACCAAGTCTGTACCCCCCCTCTTTCCACCCCGGAAATCTCAATATTGCCGCCATCACAACCACAATCTTTCACGGGGAGATCATTTCCCATCCGCATCACACACAATCAGAACGGTTCGGTGTAAACATCACATCTCTTTCTCGTAGACGGTAGAAGTTTTCCAGCAACGACGGAAAGGAAAGTCGTTCGCCAAGCACAGAAATTCTTCTGGGCTTGTAGCATCGGAGAGAGAGAGAGTCCAACGCCTGGACGTCAAGGAGACAACGGCCTTTTCAACACAGCTGTTCTCCGTAGTATTCTGAAGCGTAGCGGCGAACAGAGAGGGGGTGTCGGTAATGAAGCACACGGATACATGGGATCGTCCGTACTGTAGCTTTGACTTCTAGTAGATACATAGATCAAACAGGGCAGAGTAACACATGTATGAGTCCTAACGCACTCGGTCCGCCCAAGGGTACGAGATAGGCGAGCTGGGGACTGGTCTTCTTATTCATGGTTTCCTTGGCCTGCCATCCCGCGTGCTGCTTTGCGTCCCGCTTGCGAAGGCAGGCAGACAACTTGGTGGCTCGGATCCAACCATTTGGATTGACTGTCAGAGAATGGTGCTTTGCTATACATGAGCGCTGGGAATTGATCACGTCCGAACCCTGGAAATCCGCTTTAAAAGAGAGAAACATTCAATACGCATACGACGGATGCTCTTGAATAGCTTTCACAACGTTCAATCCAAAGGCAACATGGTTCAGGAACACCAAAATATAGGTCACGAGGACGTGCGACGAGCATCACAACATGGGTCGAGACTGGGCGAGGTGCTCAGCAGATTTACTGTAAAATTGGAGATTATGTTGCTGCAACTCAATCCTGTCGAAACCAGGTCCGTTGGTCATGAATTACGTCGCAAGCACCAAATCGATTCTTATTCCTCTTATCTTGGACTAAACACCTTTGCTCTGAACAGCGCACCATACCGCATTCCAGCATATTTCCTGAGACTCTCGTGAATATCTCAAATTCAGACTCTCCCACCTGTTTCCTCCTAGCAGCTGGCAGGAGCTCAGAAAAAAAAGATTATCCACAAGTTCCGAATGTAGTATCAACACTACAAAGGCCATGCCCGGATTAAGGACACCTTGGAAGAAATGTTAGTTACGAATATAATTATTCAACTATGAAGTCTGGCTTACTCTTGGGGAATCTCATAGTGTCAGCTAGGTCGACTGAAGGTATATGTACTCGTACTGTAGCATCCGGAAAGCGCGTGTACCGTGAGGTTGAAGCCTGGGAGAGCGTAAAAGCTTTTGGATAGAGTTCGCATTTCTCTCCTAATCGCTAACAATCTCTATTTCGCAGTCGTTACCTTTGTTTATCGAAACTGTCCAGCTGTTTAAAGGCACATGCAATAGCGTGACCTCGCTCGTGGCTATTTCAGCTTTTGTTCGAATCCAGCATACTTCGTCGATCATTTGATCTGACTTAACAGATCTACAGAGAGTATATTGCCAATGCGTATCAACTGCTGCGTGAGCCATTGTCTTTGATCTTCAGGCAGACATGTTATCTTCAAAGCTATCCTTAGAGGTTCAATGAGTTGCCATCCCCCCAATGCAGCGGATGCTTGCCACTGATTGTTTGTGATGGCACTTGTGGCGTGAACGGGATACTCGACCCCAGCGTCGTCCCCTAACCCTCCCCCTATTTTAGTTCCTAAGTGGAAGGGAACACTTCCACAGATTTCGTCGACCATCTGTTGGCTGATCCGTATGGCACTCCTCGATTGCTGCATCAGCTGTGGCGAGTCTGCCCAGGTTGCCCGAGATAGGCAATCGAGCACAATAGACTGGACCATAATTCGAGTGATACGGTAATTATTCCACAATCCGGCAACCCATAAATCGTAATAGATATCGACTCGGTCTTGGTGAACAAAAAGTGTCCTCGGCGTCTCAGTAGGGCAGTTGAAACTGAATGCAGGCAGCCATTCCCAACCTACGGGTATGGATGATTCGGCCCATTCTGCAAGCACAGCATCAATTTCAACGGCGGACTTCAATACTTGGCCGACACATTGCTCGGTTACAGTCCTTGACGGCGCACCAAGCAGAGCTTTGGCTACAACCTGAAGATCTGCGACCCTAGCTGACATTGAACCGAATCGGCCTGCGGCGTTTTGCGGCAGGTATGGGGAAAGCTCGGCCCATTCAGCAGACGTCGATCCGTTAAACCCGGACCCTTGAATGATGCCATCAACCTGTTCTAATCTCAGCTCAAAGAAAGGGTGATACAGTATGTTGCGTTGGCCGGACTTACCAGCCGTCCGTGCACTGTGAGAAGTAGGCTTCGGGAAAATTCAGATCTGCCGTTCCTGTCCTTCCGATGTTTGACCAACGCAAACGCTCCGTTATTGTGGAGACACGTCCTTTTCGACGACTCAGCAGTCTGGGTGATGCGCTGGGAGCGTTGTCAGTATTGTTGGAAGATCAAGTACAGCGCATCCTCGTTGACGGTAATATTCTCGTACGAGAGACGCTCAATCTTAGATACACCATAGTTTTCTCTGTAGACAACCCCCTTCAATGAAGCATATGGGACATCTTGAGCTGCACTGGAATCCCTCATAGTTGGACGACCATTACGAAAACACAGGTGAGATTGAGAATCAACGTACCTCGAACAGGCCCAGAAGCAAAACAGTAATCAAAGTCTCGTCGGTCAGGCTCTCAATGGGGTCGTCGATAGCTGCCTTTGTCATCTGCAGCGCTTTCCCAAAGAGCGTATAGCCGAGTTTATAATAGGCAGATCTTCGGTAGGCACCGCCAACGGCAGCTAAAGCGACAGAGGAAGTTGCCAAGGATATCAAAGAGTCATGGGGGGAAGAGCTATACAGAGGAAGTAACAGCTCTACCATGCCCCGCTGCGAATCCGGATGGCGGTTGCACATGCTGAATCCATCAAAGAAGGCATTCACTGCTGGCTGGATCGGGTCTTCGCATAGCGCTCGAGGGATGGGGTTGACATACGACGCATTGTCGAGGCTGGATTCTCTGCAGACGGCCTGTGACGGTCCCGGACTGCTGGAAGTGGAGTAGCCTCGAGGAACCAATGACGTGCAGCGTGATTGGGGCCCCAATGGCTCTACCACGGACTCGCTGCACTTTGCCCCGTCCGACGCAATCAACCCTGCACGGGAGTTCTTCCCAGCCTTTTTGCGTTGCGCTTTCAATCGGATGGACTGAGTCTGGTCACGCAGCACGAGATCAAAGTGGTGGATGTATCCGGGGCAGATCCGTCTTGATTTGACACATTGAGAGCAGGCAGGCAAGCCTTCATCGCACTAGAAATGCCACACCAGAGCCTTAGTCGGATTGTCTGAGACTGTGATCGGGCGGATGTTTTTTCAGGGCAGGACAAGCGTACCTTGATTTTGCGCTTCTTGCAGTTCAAACACGCCGCGCTCGGCTTTCCACCATAGACCATGGCCAGAAGTTTGGGGTAGGACGCAGAGACCAGCTTCCCATCTCGCCGGTATTACTTATAAAGGAGAAATTCGAAGACGCTCAGCATGCATGAGGGTCCAGGCTGCACATAACAAGTGTGGCGAGGCTGGCTGGCTCCTTGGATCTATTCTTGAATCTCCAAGGGATCCTTCAAGCCACCGCTCTTTCGTTTCCGCAGTCTCTTTGCTTTGGGTGATGGTACTCGAGTACATGGTGCAGGTAGGTAGGTACGTACTGTAGATACGTTGTAAAGTGGGGCTGTGTTTGATTGGAGCCTACAGGGCTTCCGGTTACGCTAAGCTTGTTCTGGGGGATGCTTGCGCGGCGCGCGGCCATGACTAGAACTACACACAGTACGGAATACGTCCGTACGGAGTACATACTCTCGAGATGTTTAGTTTATACACAATTACTGTACTTTTCATGCCTAGAATTTAGATGGGTTGTCCCCTAAACTTAGGTGATCATGGCCTAGAAATCCACGGGGTTCGGCTATGGTAGGGCTATAAATTAAAAACTATCTCGAGAGTAAGGTACAGTACGGAGTACGGAGTACGTACTTCCGTACGTACTAGAAGAGAAAGATAACCCCAACACCATTGTACCAGCGCTGTTAGGAATCGAACCTAATTACCCAACGACTGTACTGTGGTAAGGCGGCTTATCAACGGCCGCTAAGCCAATCAGAGTAAATAATACGGACGTATTAAAGTATGGTACGGAAGTACGGATCAACCAATGCTCCTGAAACTCATCATCATCTCCCTCTCCTCCCTTCCTCCACATCTTATACGGAATAAGTTACACGTGATGATGTGCTCCACCATCAACTACTCGCTTGGTACAAGAATAGGCAAGACAGCCACCGAAACTTTCACTTTGCCTAAAGTAGTCTGTCTCTCTTGGATACAGCCACGTTGTTGCTAACTTGCTATGTATCTATCGTTGGCTCTATGTCACTATGTGTGGGAAGTAAGCCTGAAGAAACATGCCGAGGACCATCACGACGTTCCATGTTTCTGTGATAGTACTCCCTACGGAGTATTCCGTATACATAACCAACCGCCTACGGATTACTTTCTACCTTAAGGTATCTTTCTTCAAGCATGCCACTCCTCCAAGCTCCAAGCTCCAAGCTCCACTTCTTTGCGATGCTGACTTCGCTTGATCCTTCGCCATGTACTCGGAGCAATAAACATGCCGCTTTGTCATATCCTATTGGGCCGAACTCATCAATCCTGTACTCGTAAATCTGATACTGCTAATCTGCGACACCGCCCGTATGCCGCACCACCACCGCAACCCCTTTCTTGGCAGAGGCAGGCAGGGGCATCAACGTAGTAACGCTGTATTCCGTAACCGACCGTGAGATCCTATCAAGCTGCATGTGGTAGTCATGCCGAATGCATCTTCATGGACACGCGGCTCGTCTTCTTTCTACCTGAATCCCCCAAGGCTGTGTCTCGCTGTCCATGAAACCCTCGGTTGATATATAATCTAATCCCGTCTTTCTGACTACTCGTACTCTGCCCTGTTCTTTATCGATCAGGCAAACAGCGTGCTTGACGACCTTGCCTCTCTCCAACCGTATCAACCCTACTTCTATTTCTTTTCTTTTCTTTTCTTTTGATTGATTTCCATTCAAACAACACCAGCAGCAAGACACTGAAAGATGGCACCCGGCCAGGATTGTCTCAATGTCAATGCAACTTGTACAATTGAAAAGACCATTTATGGCTACTACCCTTCAGTACCCGCCAACGTCTTTTTCTGCGCCTTCTTCGGCCTCTGCCTCATCATCCAGATCGTTCAAGGTATAACCTTCAGATCATGGTCCTTTATGGTAGCATTGGGCGTAGGATGTCTCGGAGAAGCAATCGGTATGTCCAACACACTTTCCTCCGTTCCCCTCAATACCGACTAATGAACCCCAGGCTATGTCGGCCGGATAATGCTCCACAGCAACCCTTATGACAATAACGGCTTCGACATCCAAATCACCTGCCTCATCATCGCGCCCGCCTTTTTCTCCGCCGGCATCTACCTCACCCTCAAACACATGATCCTCACCTTTGGCTCCGAACCCTCTCGCATCCCGGCAAAGTGGTACACCTGGATCTTCATCGGCTGCGATCTCCTTTCGCTCGTGCTCCAAGGCGCCGGCGGAGGTATCGCTGCGACGGCCAAGACCACGTCCAACCAGAATCTGGGAAATAACATGATGATGGCGGGTATCGTGTGGCAGGTGTTTACCTTGCTCGTCTTCGGAGTCCTCGCCTGCGACTACTTCTACCGCCTGTATTCACGACGCGGGGAGATGGGACCAACGGCCACGACCATGATCGAAGACATCAAATTCCGCCTCTTCGCCGCCGGGCTCGTTCTCGCCTTCTTCGCCATCTTCACCCGCTGCTCCTACCGTATCGCCGAAATGGCCAAGGGCTGGAGAAACCCCATCATGCAAAACGAGACCGATTTCATCGTTCTCGACGGAGTGTAAGCCGCCCCCCCCCCCAAAAACGACCACCTTCCCATTCTTATGCAAATCAAAAATTTACTAACACATTATCCCCCACCAGCATGAACACCCTCGCCGTCCTCGCCCTCACAATCTTCCACCCGGGCTACTGCTTCCCGCAAATGCAAACGCGCAACAAACACCTCGTCACGGACGGCAACTTTGCAAAGTCCAAAATCGAATTGGACTACGAGTCCAACACCGCCTCGCCAGGGTATGACGAGGCGGTGCCGGAGAAGCAGCGCAGGGGGATTTTCCGCCGATGAGACTCCTCGTTCGATCAGAGTCTCTGCTCTGGCTAGACTGGAAGGATACCCTACTGTAACACCTGCAGCTTTGGTTTGTTCGGCGGTTCGTTGACGGATGCGAGGGTTTTTTATATTTTGCATATAATGGGAGGGGTAGATGGAGCATGGGATATGTAGATGGTCTAGACTGCGATAGAAATCTCTTCGGTTGAGTACCTGAGCGACAGACTCTCTGACGCGCACTGCCATGCAATTATGTGACATACCCGTGAACACATGGTCCCAAACCCTCGAGTCTTGGCGCCCTTTGCTACAATTCGCCAGGGTTCGGTCCCAGTTTCGCAATGCATAAAGCGTAACTCAAGAACCAAGACCTGCCCTTCTCGCTCCCTCTCCCCCACAACCCATATCCATTCCCTTCGCTCTCCCACACATCCCACACATCCCAAAAATCCCACCTCACCATCCCTCACCCCCTCCTCGCTCCTCGCAGTCTCAAACCCCAGAACCCCAAACACAAAACGCCCAATCTCCATCCCGCCTAACGCTCTTCTCCACAAAACAAAACCCGCACCCTTGCCAAATTCCGGGCACATGCGATACCGCTCAGCTCTGTTTGCCCTGGTGCATCCGTCCATGGCAAAGACTGCGAGGCACGCCTTTGCTTTGGGGTGACATCGAGTCTGGCCTTGGCCCCGGGGGGGCTTGTCGCTGAGGCAGTCTGCGTGCGATAAGTAAGGTCGGTTTGGTTGCCGCATTCCTCGGCTTTCGGCTCAATTGGGTTCTTGATGACCTTTTCTTTCTTTGGAGGCCTCTGCGATGACGAGGTCGCTACTATGCCGTTGGACATGCGGCTCCGAGGGTCTGATGGGCGGGGAAACGTTGGGGGCTTGGGTGTTGGTTGTTTGGATACGGACGCTGGGTGCGCAGGCGTTGGTGGAAGGTTGGTTTGTTTGAGGTCGTTGGTTATGATACCCACTGCTGGCTCGCTGCTTTGAGATCCTCTGTTCTTGGATAGCATAATACTGATCATGTCGTTAATGTACGGCTTGTCACGCTTCCACTGGCATGGAGATTGCGTGGATCGCTCGAGTTCCAATCGCCGCCACAGGCGCTGTCCCTGAAGATCATGACTTTTCTTGACCTCGTACAATCCCTCTGCGAGGTGTTGACCGGAAAGATTAGTTGAGGAGGAATCCACGCCAATGGGGGATGTGGCGCCATCGTATCCATACTTTTCTAGATGTTCTCAAAAATCTTCTTCTAGCATTTAATGAGAAGTCGCTGACCTTCGTGTGTAGTATGTTGTGTTAAGGGCTGATCTATACGAAACTGCTCCCACATTTTTAGAGTACCTTGATTCAATCTTCGAGAGACCCAGGAAAGATAGCCAGTGACTATTGAAGTCATAGGAATAAGAGAACTGAAGTCGATGAAGGCCGCAAAGATCGAACGGGAGTTGACGGCAAGGAAATTATTTAGATTGGATGCTTTGGAGACCCAGAGGGCAGCAAAAGTGGAGCCATGAAACGTCGTTTTGAGGTAACAGGATGAGTGCGAGACACATCCACCATAAAACGTCATACATGACTGCACAGCACAAGAAAAAGTAGGAATAAGATTTTCGAAAGTGAACTTTTGAGCGAACATAAGGGTAGAATCCAATACCGAGGTTTTTGGCAATTACAATCCAACGGGCTTTGCGATAGTGTTAGTAGGCGTCACAACAACTTTGACATCCATCTAAATAAAGACGGTAGATAATCTTGTCTTAAGATCAAATGAAAGGCGCTATGATACTGCCCAAACTCCCTCAGCTTGATTCGTCATAGCTTAGCCGGTTTCTGCTTGGAGTGCTCATCCAACCCCGTCATTCACGATGTCGGCTAGATCGTATATCGATTGATGATACTAATGCCTGAGAGTTTTGTTTCCTTATAGAGAAACTCTTTGGGAAGTTACACAAGTACGGATAGTATATCTGATGTATCAGCCGTAGTAATCATGACTGCGCTGTGGGGAAGAAGGAACACTAGTCTCCACCAAGAGCCCTTCTCTTGTCAGAGATGGGCGTGAACAAGAAGTCGAAGACCCACCATGTTAGCAGCGTCTGATGAATACGAGAGAAGGGAAGATACTGAGAGGTCCAGTTTGAACAATAGAAATTAGACACGACAGATAGTAATGCGAAGACTTTGGGTCATTCAAACCAAAACACAATAGCGGAGCGCATATCTTTTCAATACGGAAGCTCACAATGAGATCCTAAGAAGGAGCGTCCCCAACTCACGTTACCCCTTGCCCATCCCAATAGTAGATGGGCCCCTTGCCTTCCCAACAAAGCGAAGAGGGAAGATGGTCGAAGTTAGCTAACTTCTTCATCTCTAAGGAGACTTCCCTTGTTTCCTTTCCTTCTCCCGCAGTACTCACTCAGCGTATCTCTACCTTCATCACTCCCACTCATGATAGATACCGCTCTCGTTGAGGATTCGTTGAAGCATCTTCCTATGATGCTTTTGATGCAGACATCTTCGAATCACCGCATCAAATGCCTTGGTCGTCCAGTGCTGGCTCGATGAACGACCTAATAGGTATGCAATTGCAAGTACCGTTTTGCAGCACTATGCTGTAAGAGTGCCAATCACTGATTCTCTTCTCCAGCATCGAGATCGTTCGTCGACGGCCTTTACCGAGACACTCCACCCGCCGGCAACGCTCAACATAAACGTCGTCGCCATCGCAGCTCTGGCTGAGTGAGGTACACCTTCAGCATACCACGCACTGTAAGTGGAGCACCCTGGCACCATGCTATCCATCTGACCTTGGCTGACGCCATTCTGCAGCGTTGAGTTCCTCATCACCACCTGTATCAGGGACTCAGAGCTTGCTATGGTTGTTCTGAGAACAGTGACTTTGCATGAACTGCAAGCAATATAGAGCACGTCATCACCGTCCTTAATATCGGAGGATTCCTTGCGTTGCTGACGACTACCTATCGCAGACGGAACGTATAAAGCCATCGTCCAGTGATCTGGGAGAGGCTTCATGTCGCTGGTTGCGATATAAGGAAGGCCAGTATTCGGTCCCCTAATCCGGAACAATGAGAGGATATATCTTTTTGAGCCACGGCAATGACAATCATAGATTACGACTTTCGGAGGATGGAAAAGCACCTTGGTACTAGCTCTACCACTGGGGATTTATAGGTCTTTGAAGAGTCACCAAGGAATACCCCGAGCACTAGGCAAGCGCAAAGTTGTCTCACACTTGCTTTCTCAGGACTAGGGAAAGTCTTGCTCAAGTATATCCGCTTTCGTCTACCGCAAGGCCTTTGAGGGTAGTGCTGAATCGCTCGCGGTCGGTATTTACGACGTTCTTCAAAGTCGCACTAGTTGGATAATTATGATCTTTTTACTTGATGACAGGTATGTAACGTACTCGTTGAGTGATTGTATCCAACATTCATGAGACGAATTAAAGGCGGAAACTTGTTTGCAAGCGGTTTAACAGCGACAGGATTCTGGCCTGGGATCGCTGTAGGCCGGATTCTCCTTGAGCTCGTCACGGCACGGGTTTGGGAAAGGGTGGCTATCCCGGTAAGTCGTCGCTTTCAACGATGAAGAATGATTCGCGGGCGAAGGAAGGAAATGCTGATGCTGCAAAATCGCTGACTTACATTGCACCCCCGGTCTGATGACTTCATGCGAGGTTGTTTTCTACGTGGTGCGGGATTTCATCGTTTCCGGCGTAGCTATCGCCTTTAAGGGACACTCTGTAGGTCCTGTGTTGCCGACCAGTATGGCAGCCATTTCAAAGGTCTGTCACCACCTTGTCGATTTTCCAATACACGCGCATTTGCTGATTGGAGAAGCAGCTTTCGGCTCACATGCAAATGAATGCAATGGGTCTCGGTGCTAGCAGTGGCGTCGTTGGCGCTATTGCGTTCCCGTTTTTGATCAGGCCTATAGCTCAGGCGAATGGAGTGACTATGAAGCATCCTGTGATACTGGCTCTGTTGGGACCTGTGTATGTCCTTGTGGTTGATAATACCTCTCAACAGACCTCAGTCGGTTCTACGTCCTGCAGAACCACCTATGTCTGCTTGAGCGGAAGATGTATGCAGGTGAATTACTTCCTGCGGTAAAGCGTATCCGCAATTAGTCTTCGACTACGCCGCCCTCCACTTTCTGCTGCTCTCCCATCGGTTGATGACAGCTGTACCAGCCTTGAATGCTCTCTCACCGTCCATGTGAATACGCCTCCGTATCCTGCTTTCTTCGTAACTTTGCCAGTACATTCATGCTTATTGGACCTCAACCAGGCTCCCAGGAGTAAGGCGGTGCCACTGTCGATCATAGCACCTGGCCTATTAAGGGACTCCTGGCCTCGTCTTCTCTCTTTCCTTCCCTTTTCACCCTTGATCACTTCTCCCTTCTTCGCCCTTGGTCTCTCTCTCCGATCCTGGCTTCCTCCTTTGTTCCGTCCTTTTCTACCTCCATAAGCTTTACACCATCAATTTTCTATAATGAGCGTCTTTGCGTTCTGGAACGCATACCTTAACACATATAAAATATCCAGTAGTTGAAAGCGACGAAAAATAGGCAGATTTCAATATCGGTTTCAAGGCTTTTAATACGGACCCTCTCGAGCTAAAAGCAGGAATCGAACAAATCAGGGCCGGAAAATATAAGGACATTTAACAGATTCTTCTGACACCATGCCATCTATTGTAACCGTGGAACCGAGCGGTCGATCAAGTACCCCCTTCCTCCATGCTTAATTCCATAGCTTTCGATCAAGCCTTGGAAGACATCCGCGCCATAGACTGCTTTTAAGCAAATAGAGCCTCAAAACCGTTCTTGATCCATTGTAGTCGGATATGATCAAGATCTCCTTCAGCCAACGCACAAGCAATATCATAAAGGTGGCGGTCGTCGTTGTCCGGTAGCTCGGTGAGAGATTCATCAGAACCATGGCAAACTAACTCATTATATATTTTCTCCACAATCTCAACCGTGCAGATTGGCTCGTCAGCCGCGTTCTTCAAACTCTCAATGATGATCGAGTTGCGTGTTAATTCACTCCCATCTTCAGTCGTACAGCACGCCTCCATGAACTCCAAGTACATAGACCGGTAAATAGCAAGCTCCTTTGGTGAGTTCTCGTGATATCCGACATATCCGTCCACATCGGGCTCATTACGGTAGTCATACTTCGCGGGATCCCAATCGCGCGTCAGCCAGCCAGGATATCGTTCATTCCCGATGTAGCGTGGCACTATTGCAACGCCATCCCAATCAATGAGTCCACGAAGTTTTCCATCGCTTGACACCAGAACGTTTTGGCTATCGTAATCGGGATGTGACAGGACGAAGCCGGATATATCGGCGCCCGCAGTGCTAGGTATCCAGTCGACAAAGAGCCGCAGAAGCTTATGTATGCCTTGATCGAAAGGGTCGGTTGGAGTGTCACGACGATCTAGCATACAGAGAAGGAAGGACTTTGGGTCGAAGAAAGGTCCGACTTCACAGTGGATTGCAGATTCGTAAGGATCATCGGTTTCTGGCCGGTTCCACATAGCTGATATATCATTTTGCTTCAAGGGGCCGACGCCAGCTGGCTTGCCGTTCTTATCGAAGAGAGGTGCGCCGCCTTCCGAGTACACAAATTTGTTCAGCTGTACCATTACGCGAGCAAGATCCTGTAAGATTTTTATTCGATGCTGCTCCAAGGAAGCCTTCGACGGCATGTTGTCGAACCAACATTCGCTCAACGAGATCCCGACTATAAATTCCATCAAGATGAAGGGGCAATTGATAGCGTTGTCGAGTGAACTGTTGAATGAATAAACCTCTGGGACGGGAACGGTCGTTTCGCTTTTCAAAAGTCGCATAGTCAGCGCCTCAGATGTCAAGGCTCGAGCAGCGACTTCGGTGAACCGACCGCGATAACCCGTTGCCGGAACTTTAAGCACCCATTGGAGCCCGTCGGCAAATTTAAGGACGAAAACAATATGGTATGACCCGAAAAGCGGTGGAGAAAGAATGGTGCAGTTTGCGGAATTGGTGGTGAAAGCGACTCCATCAGGAGCACTCAAATTTGGAGATTTCCAGTGGTCCTTGCGAACGGATAAGGCATAGGTAGGCAGAAGATCCAAACGAATATTGGAGACAACGGGCTTGAACATATTAGCATTGTCGTCGTCCTCATCCTCTGGAAGGAAAGTTTGCAAAACAGACATGGTATCCATTGTCGGACTGTTGTTCCCCAGGCTCACAAAGCTAGTGAACGGAGCCCCATTTGATTATGTGTCGAATCTAGGAGTGTAGAAGCTATGAGAGAAGTATCCAGGGTCTGATGAACTGATGGAGCGGAGTATTTAAGTGGTTAGACCTAAACTATGGACTGACAACCCTAAGCTAGGATCTTGATTGCTCTAAAATAAGCGCTTGGTAGGCTCATAAACTTCAGCATTAAAGCTTGCCAAACCTAGCTTGCGTCGTATTAATTTGTATATATACTCTCCAATGCAAATGGAAGGACAAAAACTTAAGAAAAGAACGAGAAGATCCTGGATAAGCGCCGTCTAAGCGCTAAATTAGACGCTAGGTCCCCAACCCTAGACACTGCCAAGACCGTCCAAGAGCTGACCGAAGAGATCACACAAAAGACGTACAATGTACAATCTTTGCTACAAAAGGATTTCGTTATTCAGAGCTAGTAGTCTAAGCGGCAGATCAAACACGTCTGCTATCTCAGTACCAGATTCTCATTGGTAGGGAAAACATCCTATGGTATTTAGGGGGCTATATTCAGCGGCTGCGATTGCTTTGTTGAAATCATTCTACTACCGAAGGTTCGAAAATTTTATGCCCAATCAATGACTGGCTGGTTACCAAAAGAGGCGGATATCTTACGCGTCACGATCCCGGTTCTACAAATCTCTGTTGGAAATATCTGTCAACCCTTCAACTTAGCAAGAATGCTTTGCTTTCTACCGAAATCCTTCACCCCACATCTTCTGATAATAGGTCTACTACATATGAATATACATAGTTGATGCACTAATATGTCAATGTCCCGGGAGTGTTTCAGTGGGTTTGCAGAGCTCAATTTCCAAGGACTTTGATTTGCTTTCTGGTGGAATCCCTTCAGCGCTCAAGAGTTTGACACTATTGCGTAAGACCGGTAGCCGTTGGGTCAAGGAAGAAAGATGAAATCTATAACGGATATGGGGTTTCTCTGCTAAAAGCAATTGCAATCAATTCCCTACACATACGCATACACACACACATATATATACCTGTCCATATACTTGAGCATTCGGTACTTTCGTCTCAAAAGTGCATTTTTAAGAGCAAACATCTCAATTCACCTCTCGAGTCCAAATGGGTCATCACTGGTATGATTTCCTTTTCACAGATTGGAATGTATGATCAAGATCCTATGCTGACAATGTCAATCAGTGGTGCATGTGGAAAAACATTTACCAACACTTGCGCGAAAAAAGGGCACATGGTGCAGTGCCCTTAACACCCTGACAAGTGGAGCTTGCCCGGACACGAATGTGTCTCATGCCGTAATGTTCGCAGGGCCGCTGAGAGGGCCGCTGAGAGAGCCGCTGAGAGAGCCGCGAAGAGCAAGAAAGTCAAGAAGTAGGCAATTCTGGCATGCTCATGTGGAGCGCACTAGCCCGGCATCGGTGAGTCACGGTCTCGATAGGGCAAAACCTTCCAACGCTAATAAAGACCTTCAGCAAAGGAATGAGTCGTGTTTTAATTTTTTGCTTAGCGATGAGTCTTTGATGGCATGACTTTTTTCTACGCGCAGTCCCTCGTTTATGTATAATTAGACAGCCCAGGATTGGTATTGTGGGCAAGCAGGTTTACCTTAGTGCGGGCCTTTGAAGCGCTCTACATTCGGTCATCCCGGCATTCCTCTTGTTTTTCGGCATTCTGTGAGAGTTTCGCTACCCGAGAACGATTTTTCGAATGAACATGTAGATCTCAGATCTTGCATGTTACCATATCTTCTGTTGCTGACCCTCTATCACGAGCGATGTTTAAGATTAGGTAATAACCTGTTGATTTCAGTTCTCACTTTGGATTCTTTAGTCAAAATCGGGCAACAACAGAGCCCTTCTACGCACTCTCAGTATCAGAGGTTGGACTTTGTAAGCAGTACTGGCCAGGAAGTTAATTTGGCAATCCCAAATTATCGAGCACTTCAGCTCTCGCTACTGTTCGGTTCGGGGCATCGCTCAAGAAATAGCCGGCCAAGCCGATTTAAAAGAACAGAGGAAGGGCTGACTTCGATTGCTCACCTGTCGAGGGTCGAAGACTTATGAAAGACCACCTGTCACGCGAACCTAGCCATCAGATAAGTTGCCAGAACGTCAAATATGTCAACGGAATTGAATTGGATAATGCATAGCAAGAAGGCCTAGAAATTCCCCGATATTATACAGAGGAACGCGGTATCTATGCGTCTTACCAATGTACAAACCCCACTTCTTCCTTGCCCATATCTCTCCGATATTTTCATCATTCTACTTGCCAGCCTCGAAAGCCTGCAGTGTATCTCTACTCTCGGCAATACAGACGGGACGCAGACGGGCCAAATAAATTGTGATGATGGTTAGAAAAACATGGAACCATATAACGATGGTCCATGAGCGAAGTCAATAGAAGAACGTGCTTGCGATGGCCGCTGTTATCAACGACTAAGCAGGACGAAGCTCGGCTGGTTCGACCTTCGGAAATTTTAATCGCCATTGTAAGGAGCGAGTAGGCAGCTAGACGAACAGTAACCCTGGGCGGATGCTTGAAAGTTGAGTGTGAGTTTGTAGGGTGTCTAGGGTACATGAACGGTTCTTTCTTTGGGTATGACAGCGAGTAAATACCAATGCTGCTAAGGAACCATTTTGTCTGAAGGAAGTTTCATATGCAGTGGGAATCTAATTAGCTGGATGAAAGAATGCGATGTTTTCGCGTGACTATGATGTTTCAGAAACTATGTAGTGGTGCCGGGTGGGCGATTTTCCTTGGTGCTCTACTGCGTGATTCTTGGCCATTGCAGGCGTGAGAGGGATATCGCTCGGAGTAAATCATCTTCGCTCATGCTTTTCTCGCAGGAGAAAGATCAAGGATAATCGAGTGCTCTATATTAATTGTGTCATTGAAATTAAAACTATCTTAAGCTGCATTGATGCGTCGTCTTTCCCAGTCATCAGTATCAGTGACGATTTATTTCTGAAGAAATGGGAATAGAAAGGAGCTCGAAGAAGTTTACAGAGAGGTCTTTGTTTCCTTCGCAGTCGAGTCGAGGGCGAAGTCGACGGCTTGGTATGCCTTCATATTTGTGGGGCTTCTCTATGTGCCGTTAGGCAGATTGTCGTATGGCTGTATAGGAGGCTGCTGAGCATGCGATCGATTCACTGGGTCCTTGATCTCGGCGGTATGGGGGAGGAAAGACGCGGACTCTCCTCTGGGTTTGACCGTTGAGAATGCTGGGGGGTAGAAAGACTTTGTCCATCTTCTGGGTTTGCTGGTTGGGGATCTTGGTTGGTGTGAGATTGCAATGACTGATCCTGGGCGCAAGCAATTGCATTTTCCTCGTCCATTGAATTTGCATTATTCATAATCGACGCGTGCTCTCTCCCATCTACAAGCTCCTTTGTAGTATTAAGTATTGCACTTCTGCAGGGTCCGGATGCTTAGGCCCAAGCCCAGGCCAAAGAGCTGCTTAGAATCGATGAGAAGAGACCAAAAGCTGCGTAGTATAGCGCCCATGCTTGATGCCGCAAGCTACCACAAATTAGCATGATCATGAAACGAGTCATCCCTATACATACCGTCCACAGCGCCAGGACATGTAAGAAGCCTTTACGAGATCTGAAGACCTCGGAAGGCTTGTCTAGGTTGTAGGATCTTTATGTCGATTCTTCTCAACCTGAGAGGGGGAAATGGTAGTGCTTTAGCCAACAAAGGCATACTGTCCACAGTATGTTTCGTTGCATTAACTTGTCTCCACTCTATGTGGTCCGCCGTTTTTATCGCGCCGAACATAATATACAGTATGCACAATGTCGGAGGCAGCCGGTCATCATCTGGGATTCCGAAAACAGTGGACGCATGGCCTTGGTACCGTAGCCCGCATTTCTGCAGCGTTGTCGGGCCCAGCCCAAGCTTTGGACAGGGCGCGAATGTATCCGAGCAGGCCAAGCAACGACAAAGTTGCCGCAGCCGTAGAGAGATAGCCTTTGTTGTAGTCCACTGCAAAGCGCGCAACCGAATCCGCAGCGATGATGCCCACGAGCTCCGTCAAGTCTTGTGTGCCGTCTACGAACACTTAGCAAGGGGCCGCTCCTGTCAGAAATAGAGGCCGCGGCAGATGTTTCAGCCGGCGTTGCAGCTATTGAAGTAGTTGTCGTTACTGAAAGCGCACTCGTTGGTACGGCGCTTGCTGGAGCTACTAGTAGGGAGATGACCTTCGCAACGAAGAATTTGACGCGGTGTATTGCTATTCTTGTGACGAGGTCGGAAATCTTGGGAAGAGACTTTAATAAAGTGGCTCTTCATTCGTTTGCTAGGCATACGTTGACATACGGGGCGTGAAAGAAAGAAGATATGAATATGACGAAACAAAAGGCGAAAGTAAGAGAGGGGGATGAGCAGGCACAGGTACTGCCGTCCGAAGCCCAAGAAGAGGCAGTGGGTTACAGCAGTGGTGAATCCCGATCCATAAAGACGGTCCACTCGAAAAAGCATGGGCTCATGTCAAATTCTCGTTGCGCGCTTACTGATTGGATATAAAACACAGGCCAAGTTTAGTCCCCAGGTAGAGGCGTTAATCCTCCGAAAGCTCTATAATGTATCATTGTCTCTGTCCATTGCAGTCACACAAATGCCCCTCCCCCGCTGCCACCAGCCCGCCCTTCCCAATCCTTAAGATGCCTGGACTCGGCATCCCTGTCATTTGGTTTCGATGTACCTGACATAACGCTCAGTAGCTCCGGCGAGTCTACACTATCCTCCCAACTTTGTCTCCGCGCTTGGTAATCTTCGACTTCCTTCTCTTCGCTTATAGGCGATGGACTCATTGGGGCAACGCCAGCTTTCTGCTTGCGCTCAAGCTGCCAATCCTCTTCATCTGAAGGATAATCTGGTAATGGTAGCATAGCAGTCGAATCTCCTTTCACTAGTCCAAGTCTTTCTTCCTCTGTGGCAGATTTAATGCCAGGTATGTTGTGCTCTTTACTTCCTTGTCGTGAGCCAAGGCTTTTACGTGATGTTGGCCGAACAGAATGACTGCTCTCAGGAGGAGGTTCATTTTTGTGTCGGTTAAAGACGTTTTGAAAAGAGAATTGTCGCTTAGCAGAATGGGTTGGTGGGTAAGGTGCAAGACTGCTTCTGGAGTGTGCGCGGTCACGCCCAACTTCTCCTGACCATGCAACAGACCTTCCATCATGGCCTGGGGGGTGACTAGCGTCGGCCGAGCCGTCAACTTGCCGTTCAAGTCCGGGTGGCAACCCATAGACGTGCGACATCTCCATCGCGCCATCCGAGTTCTGTGGGAACGTCATTCCTGGTGTCTCCTCTCCCTTATGCCCCGGTATTACTATTTCTGTCAACGCAACTGGATGCATTGGGCTTCTTGAATCCGGTGTTCCAGCGCCGAGGTTCTTTCGTTGCCCATGATGGATTGTACTTTGAGCACGCTTCTTGATACTGTCCATGAATCCACCGTTAAAGCCTCCACTTCCGTACACATCCGTAGTGCTTGGTCTAGATTCAAGATCATCCTCGTCGGGGAAGTGTGTCATTCCTAGTGGGGGATGTAATGTCTTTGTCCTCTGCAGTCCTGGTGAAGGCGTATTCAATACTGTCTTCCTACGTTTAAGACCATCCCATTCAACATGTTCATTCTCCCCAATAGGTTCCATCTGGTCTTTCAATCGCTCTTCATGAACCCTTTTGGCCTCCGCAGCTGCCATCTTCTGCCTTGCAGTCGAAAATCTGCGAACAATGGCAGCAGCGCCTCGAATGGCATCGGCTTTTGGCTCAGATTCCGGTTCTTCTTGCTCGGCCACGGTCCGAACCTGATCCAGGTCGCCTTTGAAGACCGCCACATCGGGCACGTCTTTAGCGGACTTCGAAAGCTGCAATAGAACGACGCCTGCACAGATCTGCAGGAAGCCCAGAACCACGGTTACGATAGAAGTGGGTGTTCCTTTGAACCCGCGAAACAGCACGGAAGATGTGACTATGGTTGCACTGGTGAAGTAAACGTAGTACGTTGGTGTGACAAGGGCGGCGTTGAAGATATTCAAGGCTTTCTGTACTGGGGTCAGATAGGGTCCAGAAAACAAGATGGGTGCTTACGTTGAGAAATATAATTTCAGTCACCAGGGTCGTAATTACGAACACGAAGAGAAAATACAAGAACCATTGGTTGAACTGCGGCTCTCCATTTGCCTGGGCCACAACCGCAGAACCCAGACCTTGCGTCGCGACAACGCTGAGGCCTCCAATGAGACTGCATATGCTCAAATATACCATCATACTTTTCTTTCCGTACCGAGGTGCTACCCATACAGCAATGAAGATACAGGTGACGATGATGACTCCAGCGTATGTCAGAAACCCCGGCGCGATGACAAAATGCTTCATCTCTTGTATATCGGCGACGGAACTTTGAGACGGGGCGTTCATAACGATGACCACGGAGCCCACTATACACATGAAGCAACCCACTTTTCCAACGAAGCTTAGACGTTCTTTGAGAAAGATGGCAGACAAGACAGTACAGACAACGACGGACAACGCTCCAAGGGGCGTGACGAGTATGGCATCGACGAACGAGTAGGCGACAAAGTTGCAGATTTCTCCAATAATCATCAGAGTCATGCCTGTCCACCAGTAGGCATTTTTGAGGTAGCCATAGCCCTCACCAGCCTCTTCCTTGTATTTTACATTCGCCCTCAACAACCCAGTCTTTTTCAGAACGAACGAGGTTCCTATGAAAAGGCCCGAACCGATCGCTAATGATATGCCGATAGCCTTGTACACAGGAGGGCGAGTGTGAGTTGTGTTCGCTCTTGCGTAGAGCTCATGGGCAGTAGAGAGTACATTTGCTGAGACATCCATGGTGAGTCTACTAGGATGTTGTAGTGCTACAGGCTGAATCTGAGTTCAATGGTAAAGCTCCTGCCGGACCTTCCAGAGTATCAAAGCGCCAGGCGATCCAAAGGACTTCAGGTTGGTAGCAGGCGGAAGAGGGAAGGAGAGATGGCCTTTAGGTGTTATGGGATCTCATGAGGCGGATTTGATAGTGGTCGGTAGAGGAAAGATATGTTCGGAGCCAGAACAGGGCTTTCGAGGCCTGCCTCTCGTAGTCTGCCCGAGGCTGAAATTAGACGGATTGAAGATACGGTCTTCACCAACGTCGCGAATAGGTAGAGTCACGAATTGTGTTCGATACTAGGTTATGATGGATCAAAGGAGTGGGTGACGTTGAAGCTCCTAAGTCCTGGAACCGCTGGCGTATCAGGAGAGGTGAATTTCAGGGTGCCCCGTACCGGTGGACTTGAGGAGATATATAGCAGCAGTCAAGTTTTGTCGCTGTGATCGTCTTGTACTTGAAGTTTCGAATAAGGTCGCTGTTCGAAGGAGGATGGGATGTATACTGTGGTAGTGGTAGTTGGAGGAGTACGGAGCATTGCCCTGATCGAGAACCTTGATCGTCTGGTACGCACTAGCGTGTTCCCGAGACTAGCAAGTTCCTTTAGGCCAAGCGCACGCCACCACCGACGATCTGTTTGTGTGCGTGTTCTTTCTTGTTCCTGACGCGTGCTCTTTCTCTCCCGAGCACCCAATCCTTCCTTCCGAATTGCATAGTATGTCAGTACTGTACTACATACTTACTGTGTACTGTATAGTGTTGCTATTTATGGAAACACAAAGCCCTCCACCATTGCCCTGACTCCTGAGATGTTGTTTTCTACCCTGTATTCTACACTACTAATACTACTAATACTGCTATACATGCCTACGTACTTGCTTACGGTCAATGCCCACGAAAGTCCCACTGCTTTTGCATCTATACATAAACCTTGGAAGACCTGATATAGGAAAGATCATCGCACATTATGCATGCTCTCGTGTAGTCTCATAGATGGTCGTAGGAGCAACGCCTGGTATCCCTGCCATGAAATCCTATAAACCGCTTCCTCAATACGCGTTGCTCGACACTACGACAGCAAAATCACTAGCGGATAAACAACCTCGCGGCTGGAAAAAAAGTACTATGTATTTCCATCTCATCTTGGAACGTACGTTGGCTTTCTCGCCATGTTTACAACCGGTGGAGGTCCATCGGCGTCAGGATATGGCAATGCAACATGACCGTTCTGTCTATGAGCAATAGTATGTCTCCGTCCGTCGCCACCGTCGTAAAATTGTATGGGGGTTTTTGGCGGAAGAGGCGGAGGCATAGATTGGCGATAGGCCTCGTTGCTCCTCCTCGGTAAATCGAGGCTATTATCGGATGTCGGAGGCCTACTATCTTGAGAATGCTCCGTTGCTCTTCCATAGGCAGAATCTTCTGATATCCTGTACGATGATTGGTCCTCATGCCGCTGTGAATCATCCAAGGGTAAAACAGTGAATTTTTCGTCTGGTGAAGGCATGATGGTGAATTTGTCTTGCACATTGTACTCTTGTTGGTACGAACGGAGGTGGGTTACGGGATACTGTGGACCCGGTCGACTGAGCGGCCTTGGATAAAGCGATGGCACATCTGCGCCGGGCAGTTCCACCGCGTACGGGTCTGAAGGTGGTGGCACGAAGGGTGGCTCCTGTTTCTCGTAGCGGTCAAAGCCGTCGAAAGGTCGTGACATTGTCTCCGCAACTTCTCTTCGCCTCTTGTTTATTTCTAATTGGACATCTTTCATCCTTTTAGCGCCTTCCACGATGATTTTCTGCACCCCTGGTTTTCTCAAGTAATTTTTCGTGTTGGATGTGATTTCTGGCAATCGAGTCCACTCATTCATGCCGAATTCTCCAACCCCAACCTCAACATTTAGTCTGCAGTATGCACCTTCGTCGACACCGCTTCTCTTGAGGTGATTTGATACCATGTCCTCGTGGGTCTTTTCACAGCCTTCAATCTTCATAATTAATTTTCTTTTGGCCTCAGCAAAATCACCCATACCACCTGCAAAACCTTCCCACCACTCATGTTGCATGTTGTTGCTTGTGCTGGGTCGTTTCCCGGTGCCGATGCTAAGAAAGACGTCGATTTTACGACCAGGCCATTCATCCTCCACTGCTTCTTGCAATATCTGAGGAGCAGGATTATAAGTAGGGCTTCCGTCAATGTTCAATAAACCCTCTCCCTCATCGAGAAACACGGAAGTACCGATCTGTATTGGTTTGAACGCTAATTTTGTAGCGCATGTTGCACGGCCGGCCTGCCAAATCGTGCACCTCGACTCAACAGGAGGTGTGGTCCGTGACCTATAGGATCGTAGTAGTGTTGAAGTACCATTTTTCCTAGTAGTTCCTTTAAAAACGGCCGTGACAGCACTAACCACTGGTTAGCAATATTTCCGCCAAAGGTGGTCTCTGTTATACTTACGTCTTTGTGGCATCTGGCCTGGGGTCCTCAAGCTCAGCATTCGGATCCCCTGTGCCGGCTCTTGCTGGCAAAAACGAACTACGCCGACGGTTATAAGTCGAGCTTGTTGAGCTTCTTTGTAGGCCACTATTGTAGCTGTGCATACTGCCTGCTCTTCTTGGACTTTTTGGCATTTCAACGAATTCAGTGGTATGATCATTGGTAGATCTGTTGTCGTATTCTTGTACACAATTTCGTATGGCGTCTTCTAATTTCGAGGCCTTGAAGAGAGTTGACCTATAAGGAATGCCAGCGATTGTCTTGTCGGTTTCGAAAACGAATCGTGTCATTTCCTGGTAGACAGATTTACAGTCTTCAATTCCCATTCTTAACCGGCCCAACATTATGGCGATCAGTCCTCCCGTGCCTGTTCCGCCAATCAAATCGAAATAGTCGCATGGTTTGAGTTCTGTCAGTTTGGGTCTAATCGCATCGAAATGGTGCGCTTCGCGCTCGGTGTACTTCTCAGCTTCATCGATGGCAGTGATGGTTTGATGCATGAACGTTTCCAGAAGAAGCAACATAGAATAACCTCGCACTCCTCCGCCGTCTCCATAAAATAAATTAGCTTACCAATCCAACAGTTGCCATGGGCGCTGTAGATGCACCGTTGACTTACCGAGTGACAGTATGCGCAATGGTACATCGTTCGTGGAGTTTCCGCGGCGCACTCCAGATGGCGAATCCATATGGGTGAGTTCTTTCAAAGCGTACGGAGGTAGATAGTGGCGAGATAGATGTCGTCGTCGGCGACAGAAGCCTACCCAAAACGCGTAGGGTGCCGGTCGATGGGAGAAAGCCGAGGCCTAGCGCAACGATATGTGGTAGAGAATGATCAGAAAGTAATTGTTCGTCGAAGAGAGCAGAGAATCGAAATAGATATCTCTAATCAGCGTCGCTGTGATCATTCCCGTCGTCAGCTTCGGTCTTACGTTACTTTAGTCCCACGGCTATGCAAATGCGCTCTGGATCACTAGTTTCCGCCTAAGGCTACTCTAAGGCCCATCATGTAGCGCACAAATAGAAAACGAGAAAACGAGAAAACGAGAATGGGAAAATATAGGTAGTATTTAACTGGTGAACGTACTTGTCTCCCAAGGTAGTTGATAGCCTTTGATTCCTTCGTTTCAAGAGATCACCGATTGTCACCGATGACGTGGGCCGAGGCTTGAATTATTCAATGGGTGACTTCGATATATCTGCTCCCTCGTGCATTGCTGAGAATGTTCCGGAACGGTATTCTATACATGATCAATAAACTCCCTACACTTTACTTGATTACTCCTGTGTTGCTGATCTACGATAGACTGAATTCATGCGCGGTTGACAATAATCTCTGTCTCTCCAAGACTGCGAAGGACCACGAACTCTATATCTCTCTTTCAGTTGACAATATCAGAACTGCTATAGGGAGGACTGTCAGGCGCTTTCTATTCTCAATCCTACGAGATCTGTTACTTTTCTTATTCAAGGCGAGCACTGAACCGAATAAACAGATTTGATGTTGTGGAAGATGAACGATAATTAAGATATGGAAAACCTAGGCCGATATTCCTCAAATTCAATACTACAGATCAATATACGAACAACGAGCACTGCAAGCTAATGCCATTCAAATTGGGATGAATGTGAAGAAGCTTTCGGAAACGAGGAAGAAATTTCGATATCACGAATGATTTTTCTTTCTCCAAAATCATTACGACTCCTGCTTCAACTGCGGTACTATCATCGAATTGTACTGGATAAAAATCTAACATTTCTCCTTATTCTTCCTCCAGCATCAACGCAACTACAACAAAAGAGAGGACAAATTTGTCGCTCGACCCTTCAAGAAAGATTTTAGAGTCAAGGCCATCTGAAGAAAGAGCAATAACGACAACGAAGTGCAAAAAGTATGTTCATATCGATGAAGACTTCTAGGTCTGATCTAGTAATCGTGGTGGTATGAAGGAAAAATTATGCACGAGTTCTTGTCTTCCTGCTAGCACTAGTTCCTCTGTTGAGTAAGTACTCGTGGTGAGGTCGAAACTTTCAAGCATTGCCGGCAGAGGAGAACGTGCTTGCGACTCGAGTTATAGAAGATCCGTTTTGGCAGTGGACCAAAAGAGAGTACATCAGAAGGAAGGGTTTATTGGATGATTAATGACTACACATGGTGAGAAAATCATGTTCTGCAAAGTCTTGTGCAACGAAGCCGTCATCATGGAAAGATCCAACCTCCGGAGACTTAGGAGGCTATGTAGTATGTACGGTTGCGTTTTGGACTTTGAGAGTCCGAATTGATTCCCTACCCTAATACTCTGAGAAAGGCACCTTAATGTATGCCATAAAGCCTCGTAGTCGACTATATATCAACATGGACATTTGTTTCAATGTGTTAAAACTTTTTCATAAGGTGTACAGCACAGAAAGACGGAGGCGATTGAGGCTCGGCTTGGCTAGGCCAACTGCAATAAACCTGCGCCATAAAGACAACCTCTGTGGTGGTGCTGTCACAACGAGCTGATAGCTGTCAGTGGTGGAAGGTAGATCTACCGATAGCCTGATGAACTACGTGAGGCTTGATAATTGAGTTTGTGGGCACATGTTGGTGGTAGAATTGGTTGAAACTTGGGAAATCGCCTGGGCTTCACGGATTCTATTCTACCTTATGCAAGTACTAGAGTAGAGTATGAGTCGAGAGTCTGACATGACTCCCATGGCTCAGACCCTCGTCGCTTGACAGGACCACTCAGCATCCATGGCTGAGGAGTGGTGTGCACCCAGGAGTGAGCCCTATTCTACCGATCCATCGTGGAGTAGCGAGCTTGGCGGGCCCGGGCGGGATACAGAACTAATCCAAAAGTTCTCAGCCGCTTTGGGGACCCCTCCATCATCATCATCGTATTCATCCCTCATCCCTCGCCTCTCCCATCTGAAGTCAGGCTGAGGAGACTTCTACGAACCGTCATGCCTACTTTTTACATAGTCCATACAACTGCTACTCATCATTCTACATTACTGGTTTCACAATAGACTTAGGCGTGTCTTAATCATGCTAGAAACAGGGTGTGTTCACCACCGCATTCAACTCCTCCACAGCCAACCGTGTCAACTGACTTACTCCGCAAGAAGCGTTATAGCCTCGATAATCGGGGTCGCGGGCGCTGGCTTTCGACTGTCCCTAATCCTCAATGCTGTGGGTGCAGAGATTGCCGACACTGATGTCGAAATCCAAACCATAGCACGGGGCATCTCCTCCTTCAGCCTAATGCTCAAACAAGTCGGTATCAATGTCCAGGCCACGAGGACACTTACATCACAAAGCGCGATCGATACCGTAAGCCAGATCGCCAAACAGAGTCAATCCGTATTCGACGAGGTAAAGAAAATGGTTGAGATGGTACAAAAGAAGGACGAGAAGGGGAATATTCAATCCATTTCCATTGCGCAAAGGGTTACATGGTGTTTCAAGAAGCAGCGGATTCAATACATGCTTGGGCAGCTAGAATGCCTTAAACTCAGCCTGTCCCTTATGCTGCAAGTACTACAATTGGGGAAGACGATAGCATCTGAACGGTAGGTAACGATTAGGTTTTGCGGATTTATGGGCTGACGATCGCATATAGTGAAGATTCGACGAAACAGCCGCTCTCTGAACGTGAGATGCTCCAAGAGCGAGCAGAGATCCAAAATATGGTCGTTGTCCGACATTGGTCCCTGGTTGACCTTCGGCGGCTCTACCAGCATGCCGAGCACGAGGACGTTGATACAGAGAGGCCGTTGCCAATTCACAATGGTATGACGCCTGCAGAAGCTGATCCTCGACTGCAAATTGAAGCCGCAAAGGATGAGGCCGACCCATCAACAGCTATGGTCAAGTACCAGGAGACACCATTGAGCCACCTGGATGCATCAATGAACCAAGCAATGTACTTGGCAAACCGTCTCCTCCATGCGCCGGATGACAATATCGTTGATCATCTTTTGGACGAGTGGACTCGACTGCGCGAACTACACCCCCGATCCCCTCGAAGAGAGAACAAATACAGGTCTCGTTACGACAGCGACGATGACTCCTCGTCTGATAATAACTTTGAGCGGGCTGAGGGCAATGGAGGAAAATATATTGAGGGAGCAAAGAGCAGAAAGAATGTGCGTTTCCGCGCACGGGTCGAGAGCGACTCCGATAGCTCGGACAAGAGCGGGCAGCGTAGGAAAGCACCAAGTCGCCACGTCCTTCACTCTGACGAAGACACCGACTCTTCCTCCAGCTCACCTCCTCCACGCTCAGCGCGCCGTAACAGCGATGGTAATAGTACACGGCGCGTGCCCAATCCCCAAGAAACGCCAAACGAACGCAACCGTCGTCCCTACACATCACCCTATACTCCGTCTCCTCGGGACGGTGTGCCAGAGCCTCAGCCCGGTAGACCCTCTTCACGTGGCGGCCCTCTCCCATCCCGACCAATGCCCATGCAAATCCCCTCCCAAAACTGGCAAAACCCACACCAGTCCGCCTCCCCCGGCCTCAGACCTCCGCCCTACAACCCCGCCTTTCCCCCCGGCCCGCAACGAATGCCCTCCGGAGGCCCCTACATGCCGCCCCCGCCCGGGTACGGCACCAGCCCGCAAGCGCCACGCAACTACATCCCTCAACCACAGGGTCCAGCAGTTCCCTACAACAACAATACCAACAGTAATAGGAAGAGATCGCCAAGGAGGGACAAGCCGAAGAAGAGCCAGAGCGGGAGCAGCTTCAAGGAGAATGCGAAGAAGGATGTTAAGAGGGGGTTACTAGGGGCCGGGGCCGTGGCGGGGTTGATGGATATTCTGGAGGGGTTGGGGACCATTTAGGGGGGTGTACACTTATTTGTAAGAGGAGTGTTTGAAATGAGATGATGAGTTATGAGCTTGGAAACGGATGATGGGGGTTATCTTTGTACGAACGGAACGACGGAGAGGTGTTGAAAGAACTTGGGGTTTCGTCTAATGTTGTTAAATTTGTATTGGGAGGCGGGTTGTACTTCTAGCATCTTGATGATTTCCTCGAAAGGTATGACTATACTATTAATGAACTAGACTTACCTAGTACGCCCATACCAACTTCGTTAACGTCTCGCTTACCTTTAGACATCAACCGTGAACCCCTTTCGAATCCCCTCTACATTTCCTAACAGCTGTGAACATAAACTTTTTGCGTATGAGCTCCAAGGAACAAGAGCCCCTGAACCAGTACCTGATCTATTGCTCACTGGCAGGATAGACGTGGGAGTCCTGGATACGCTCTCTCCGAGCTCCCAGGGAATACCGGTTGATTCTAACAAAGCTGGAGACTTCTACTGCGTCGAAGATGATGTCGTATCGAACCGCTCGCAGGACCTCGTATCCTGATCTTCAAAGTCATACGGCTTCGGCTCGCTCTCTGAGCTCGCTTTCTTATTCTCGGATGGCGCATCCATTTTTTTTTTTCTGCTGGAAAGGCGCTGGCTGAGAATGCCGTATGTTGCTTCTACAAGGCGGGTAGCAGAGTTGAGATTCTCGAGGAGGTTAGGGCTTCTCACAACAGTGCTAGGATAGAGGTTAAAGCATGTTTCTACATGGATATTTCAACTCCATATATGGGTGCGATGACTCTTCTTGTGATGAGCGATTGCAACCCTTAGACATGCCTCACCAGCTCGGCTAGTAGAGGTCAAAATGCGTTGCAGCTTGTTGCCGATCATACTGCTCAAACATCATTTTGAATAATATCAAATCCTGCATAGCGTCCTCAGCGGTCGTCTTGATGGCCTTCCCGCTTGTCAGACAACTATGCAACTCTTTCAACTCGGCGGTATACGCGTCTTCATAGCTACTAAGAATTTCCTTTGTCATCGCCTCACCATGTTCGTTGATCTCATCAATAATCACTTTGATAGCTAGGCCCTTGATGTAAGGTGTATCGTACTGTATGCTAACAGTCTTGTTCTCTCCGTACACAGTAAGGTGTGAATCAAACCGTGGCATGGAGTCGATACCACTTTCGTAGGTCACGGAGAAGGCCTCGCCATTTCTGCGGCACTTGAAGATGGCGCTGTAGAAAGGTTCGTTGACGGACACGCCGGTGACTGACTCAGGAAAACCGAGGACTTCTCGCATCAGTGATAAGTCGTGACTGCCCAGTGACCCGAGGAAGCGGCAGTAATCTCGACGCTCTTGGGTAACCTCTTGGTTTGGAAAGGCTTCCTGCAGTAGACCGTCTAGGAGCTTTGTCCGTCTAGCGGCTGCCTCGGGTGGGAAGTCCGTGAATTTGGTGGCTGAGGTGCCAGACTGAGAGACAAAGGACGCGTTCGGACCGACGATACCACGTGATCGTGCGTACAGGATCCTATCTATGCTGGCAATCTCTCTTTTGAAAGCATTGACGAAAGTAGGGGCGTAGCGTCGCATGTAGCCGACGAATACTCTTGCCCCATTCCTAGCTTTCTTTTCTGCGTCTATGATCCGCTGTGCGCTTGGCAGGCTGAGAGAAAGGGGCTTTTCTACCATCACGTGCTTACCAGCCTCGAGGGCCGCAATGGTGTAGGTCTCGTGAAACTCATCAGACGTCAGGTTGAAAATGAGATCGATATGCGGACTATCAATGACTTCATAAGGATCGGTGGTTCCTGTGGGGATGTGGTGCCGTGACGTACAGAATCCGACTGCCTTTGGGGAAAGGTCGCAGACTGCCACGATTCGGTAGAGGTGGTTTAGAAGTTGAAGCTCGGAAGATGTATTACTTGGGCTACTTCGCCAGCCCCGATGACGCCGACGTGAATGAGTTTTCGTGACATCGTGTGCTGAACGAAAAGCGTCTGTGGTGTATTCTGAAGCGAACGGAGAGAAGCACTTATCGAGATGGCGTAAGAGGTCAGTCTCCTGGGAAGAATAGCAAATATACTGGGGAACTGTTTCCAATCTTGGTACTCAGGTATGTAGAGAGAAAAACTAGACAGAATTGCACGAGTATCAAGATATCTCAAGAGTAGACACAGTACTCGTGGACTCTCTGGATTTCGCACTCAGAGAGCTCAGAAATCTTCGTATTATTACTCAGGCACCAAACCATCACCACATAGCTTCCAGGTCATTCCAGAGACCTAGCCATATGCCATGATCCAATGTTGCTACGTCTTACTGGAAGACTTGAATACTCGAAACCTTGGAATAGACTGCTGTTTGGGAGAAGACGAAATGTGTAAGTGGTCACGTTGGGGCCAAGAAGTTTGGACCTCCTGCCTCGGCTTCCTCGCACGAACCAAATATAAAGATTTCACCATGGAATAAAAAGAGTCTGCCACTTTCTAAATAATCAGGAAGGTAAGAGGACTCGAAGCTGATGCCATACTTGTTCCCCCACTTTGTTCCCTGAAGCTAGTCGTGCGAGCACACTCTGCTGGAGTCTACTGCATGGAAGTCCTCTTGATTGAATACTATGCTGAAATGCTATCGAGATCTCATAATATCACAAAAAGCAAACATGAGCACTTCGTCGTAACCTTCAAATCCATCTACTTATAAACGCACATAAACGCAAAACAATTATCGAGTCGCATTAACCGAACCACGATACCGAACTACATTGGATATCCACCAATCCTCCAAAACCACCTCGCATCCTACATCCCCCCCCCCAACCCTCCAACATGCCCTACACACTCCACCCCGCCACCGCCACCGATATCCCCGCCATCGTCGACCTCTCCATCGCCGCCTTCGCCTCCAACCCCATCCTCGGCCAATTGATGCCTGCCGTGCCCCTACCCATCCGCCGCGCCAGAGACGTCCGCAGCTACCAGAGAGATTTTGCGCGGCCGGACCTGAACGGGTTCCGGTTTTTCAAAGTCGTGGATGAGGGGGATGGGTGAGTTTGTTTTTTGCGTTGGGGTGGTCCTTTGTTAATGATTGGGGGAAAGGTGGGGGAAAGGTGGGTTGACGTGTTTATGTGCACTGTAGGAAAATGGTGGCGTTTGCGAAATGGCAGTATCCGTACACCCTTACGGCGGAGCAGGCGGCGGAGAAGAAGGAGCTGGATGAGGGGATGGAGCCGTGGCCTGAGGGGGCGAATGTGGAATTGTGCGATGAGTTTTGGGGGAAGCTGAAGGCCGGGAGGGAGAAGTGGATTGAGCGGGAGAAGGACTTTTGTGAGTTGCTATTTTCTTGGCGCGCAGTTGGCTGGGTTTTGGAGGTTGTTTCGTTTGCAGTTATCACTGCAGGTTGGGATTCTAAATTCGTGCCGAGGAAATGCTGTGAATTGGTTTTGTGGAAGACGATGGCCATTGGTACTATATCTTTGTTCACTCGTTGTGGAGTCTTCCTATGCACTGAATTCGATGCATGATTCCGCATGGGATATCAAAACTTTCGCTGCAGCTAGTGGGGATATGCACAACTCTCATCGTCGACACTACCACTTCTTTCCTTGATCCCTTCACATCGTCAAATATCCCTACACGTCATTCTTGCAAACTCCCCCACCCCCCATTCCATCTCCTCCTCCCCTCTTCCCACCACTTCCCCTCTCCCCAAAACAGCCCCTAACACCCCCCCCCCCCAACTAGTCCTCCAACTC
>JAABVA010000162.1_pt1 | contig 86699 bp, 69 predicted proteins | sample 5560331 | NCBI WGS metagenome assembly JAABVA01 (sample SAMN12812661, study PRJNA571458) | rock metagenome | isolation source: Antarctica rocks | place: Antarctica: Victoria Land, Mt New Zealand sud | collected 2016-01-07
TCCGGTGCAGTTCGTGTCTGCTCATCGTAAAAAGGTCCAATCTCCGCCTCCGAGATCATTCCTCGGAAGGGTAGTTTGGACATTTCAACTTTGCAGAAACCGGACATTTCAACTTTGCAGCTACAGCGTCCCTGTTCGTGGCTACTTCCTTTGGAGCCTGCTCGACAACTACGAGTGGGCGGACGGCTACGAGAAGCGCTTCGGTATCCACTACGTCGACTTCACCACCCAGAAGCGCACGCCCAAACTAAGTGCGGAGTTCTATCGCGAGGTGATCGCGCGCAACGCTCTCGCGTGATCACCCGGTTCCGGGGCGCTCTTGGTTTCAAGGGCGCTCCTGCGAATTTCACGGGCGTTCCTGGACGGCATCGAAGATCTGCTTCAGCGAGTCGAGGATCGTGAATCGCACGATTCCGCCAGGTTGCGCCGCCGTCTTCAGAAGGTCCGCATGGGACGACTTCCAACCCACGGCAGCCTTCGTCCCTGAGGAAAGGTAGGTCACAGCTTCGGCGCCGGCCGTCGCTAACCCCGCCAGCTGATCGGCACGCATCTGCACGTCCCGCAGCCTCGGTGAGAGCTTCATCTGCTCCTGCACCTCCGGAACCGCGGCCTTAAGCCTGCTGAAGGAGGAAAGAAGCTGGTACGCGTCAGACTTGTGCCCTCGCGGATCTTGCAGAAAGTTCCGGGTAAGCCGCTCAAACGTTCGCCTTGATATTGCATCCGGCCGCACCACATCGACGAACTGATCGAGCACCGTCGTCTGCGAGGTCTTCTGCTGTTGGTAACGTTCGCTGAAACTGACCGGCTCGAGCACCGAGGCAAAGGTACGCAGGGCCCCTATATCCTCGGTGCCGGCAAGCTGTCGCAAACCGACGCCCTCCTGCGAAAGATGATGGAGGCCAAGACTCTCGAGTTCGACCGAGACCGCATCCAGCCTCCGGTACATGTCGTCTACATCCCTCACCTGCTCCGGCGACCAGAACCGTTCCGCCATCGCCGCGGTTCGGGGCCACACACGGGAGTCGATCGTTCGCTCATTGAGTTGTTCTCCCCACATGCACACCTCGCCGCCCAGGATCAGGCCCCGCTGCTCGGCCGTAAGATCCGCATTCGACGGCAGTGGGTCCGCAAGATAGTGCTGTCCGGCAGAATGCATCGCATCCAGGTAGTAAGGAGCCGACAGCACTCCCTGGTAGCCCTGCTTCGCGCCCTTGATCAGCGACTCCTCTCCTCGCCAGGACTGCACCACCACATCCTTGGGAAGATCAGGATTCAGGATCTCGTCCCATCCAATCATCCGTCTGTGCAGGCCTGTCAAGATCTTCAGGACGCGCTGATTAAAATACGCCTGCAGAGCCTCGGAGTCCCTGAGATCGTGCTTGCGCCTGAATTCCAGGATTCTTGGGCTGGTCTTCCAGTCGGGAGCAGGTGTCTCATCCCCGCCGATATGTATGTATTGGTCGGGAAAGATCTCCGTCATCTCCGCCAGAAAGCTTGCGATAAACGTATAAGTCTCTTCGCGCGTCGGATCGATCGCATAGTCCGAAATACCGAACTCCCGCCTGATTCCTTCTGGCGCCTTGCCGCTCGATAACTCCGGATGCGCAACCAGCCAGGCGGTGCTGTGGCCCGGCATCTCAAACTCCGGCACCACACGGATGCCGCGGTCACGCGCATACCGAACAATCTCCCGAGCCTCCTCCTGGGTATAAAAGAGTCCGTCAGAGCCTTTCCCGGTCAGCTCTGGAAACCTCCGGCTCTGCATCCGAAAGCCCTGATCCTCCGTCAGGTGCCAGTGAAAGACGTTCATCTTCACGGCCGCCATCCCATCCAGCGTTCGCTTGATCACCTCCACCGGTTCGAAGTGGCGGCCGCAATCAATCATCAGGCCGCGCCATCGGAACCGGGGGGCGTCCTTGATCGTCATCAGCGGAAGAACGTATCCATCTCCGCTCGGCTGTACCATCTGCAGCATCGTCTGCAGGCCGTGCATCGCGCCCGCGACCGTAGCGGCATCGATCCGCACCCGCGAGGAAGTCACCTCCAGCGCATACGACTCATCTTCGTCAATCGTCTGCACCGCTCCACCTTCGCCCTGGACATGAACGACTACCCCGGCCTTCGACTCCCTTGCGTCGGTTCCGGTGGAAAGCGGCAGGCCTGTCCTCTCACCCAGCTGGTGTAATACCCTCGCGACCGCGCGATTGAGCCGTTCACTGCCCGGCGACTCGATGTTAATGCTGAAGGCGGAGGTTAGCGGAAGCTCTCCCGATCCCTTCGTCATGCTCGCCGGCTGCGGCATCAGCACATTCAGCCGCTCCAAGCCAGGCACCGCTTGTCCAAAGGTGCAAGGGCCAGCCGAAAACAACAACCCTGTTCCAATGCAGAGCGCCGCACGCACGCTGTACCCCCGTCTTCCCCAACATCCTCGAAGCATTCTCGACCTCGGAAGTATTATGGACCAGGAGACGCATTTGAGAATCGCCCTCCTCGAACCTTCCAGTGCGTATCCCGCTTGGACGTACTCCCTGAGATAGAAACCCGATGCCGAAGCCCGCAATGAAACGAAGACACCACCTTCTGCTCCTCCTTCTCCAGGCGATGCTCGTCGGCGACCTGGTGGCTCAGGCGCATAGCGCTCCCGTTACCCCACCACCAGGCGCACGGACCCGTGCCTGCAAGAATCGCGTGATCCCGCAATTGGTCGACATCACGGCCCCGGCGGGAATCCGGTTCAAACACCTCGCCGCACCCGAGAAGAAGTACATCGTCGAATCCATGAGCGGAGGTGTCCTAATCGTCGACTACGACCGGGATGGATGGCCCGACATCTACTTCACCAACTCCCCCACGGTCGAGATGGCGCTTAAGGGAGAAAAGGCGAGAGGCGCGCTCTACCACAACAACCATGACGGAACCTTCACCGATGTGACCGACAAGGCCGGCATCGCCACTCCCTGCTTCGCTATGGGTGGCGCTGTTGGGGACTACAACAACGATGGCTGGCCTGACCTCTACATCACCTGCCTCGGCGGAAATGTGCTCTACCGCAACAATGGCGACGGCACCTTTACCGAAGTGACCAAGCAGGCGGGCGTCGCCGACGGCCGATGGTCCACAGGAGCCGCGTTTGCTGACTTCGACGGGGATGGCTTTGTCGACCTCATGGTCTCCAACTACGTCGACTTCAAACTGAACGACCTCCCCGGCTTTGGCAAGAGCCCAACCTGCAAGTTCCGCGGAATCGACGTCCAATGTGGCCCCAGAGGCCTGAAGGGCGGTGGGGACTCGCTGTTTCATAACAATGGGGACGGCACCTTCACCGAGATTTCAAAGGCGGCCGGTGTCGATGATGCGCCCGGATATTACGGTCTCGGTGTCATCTGGTCGGACTTCGGCAACACCGGACGCCCCGACATCTACGTGGCCAATGACTCCACGCCCAACTATCTCTACCGCAACTCCGGCCATGGCAAGTTCGAAGACATCGGTCTCGAATCCGGGACCGCCGTCAGCGGCGACGGCTCCGAGCAGGGTTCGATGGGTGTTGCGGTCGCCGACTACAACCACACTGGACGCTTCTCCATCTATGTCACCAATTTTGCGGATGAGTTCAACACCCTCTACCGGAACGATGGCTCGTGGAACTTCACCGACGTCTCCTACGACTCTGGTCTGGCCCTGGCGTCGCTCCCGTATGTGAAATGGGGTACGGCCTTCCTGGATCTCGATAACGATGGTTGGGCAGACCTCTTCTCCGTGAACGGCCACGTCTACCCACAAGTGGACACCACACCTTCGGGCGCAAGATACCGCGAGCCCGAAAACCTGCTCATGAATGAGAAGGACGGCACCTTCTGCGACGCGGGAACTCTGGCCGGCCCGGCCATTCGAGAGCCGCGTGTCAGCCGGGGCCTGGCGGCAGCGGATCTGGATAATGACGGCAACGTCGACCTCGTCGTGGAAAATCTGGATGGATCGCCGACCGTTCTGCACAACAGCGGCATCCCGGGTACGCACTGGGTCAGCTTTGAACTCGCCGGCACCAAGAGCAATCGCCTGGCGCTGGGTGCTCGGATCAAGGTCACTGCGGGGGGCATGACCCAGATTGACGAGGTCAGGAGCGGTGGAAGCTATCTGTCGCAGAACGACCTCCGGGTTCACTTCGGCCTCGGAAAGGCAGAGAAGATTGATTCGGTCGAGGTGCGCTGGCCGTCCGGCCGCGTCGACACCATGATCAATCTGCGCCCGAATCAGTTCTATGCTGTCCTCGAGGGGACCGGTCTCGTCGACTTCGCAAAGATCGCGCCCGCACCTCGGTAGCGCTCGCGGGCTCATCCGGGCTCCTTGGGAAGACCCGCCGATCTGTCCGTTAGTTTGCACTAACGGGCTTGAAAAAACGATTGACAAACGTGTATTGGAGGCCGCCTACTAGGTCTCGACGAAATTCAGACACGACTCGTTCTGGATGAAGGCAACATCGAGAGACGCAGCCCAGGCAAATGGGATCGTTATTCTCGATCGGTATCGGTGTGGCGACATCGCTCTTGTCATCACTTCGATGGACACAAAAGCACCACTTCTGGAGGAATATGACGACCACATCACGCAGGTTGATAGCTGCAATCATCTTTATAGGCGCCGCGCTGAGCGCCCCCCTTTACGCACAGAAGACCTCCGGAATCATCGTCGGACAGGTGACAGATCCCTCCGGTGCCGCGGTCGCAAAAGCGACCGTCGTTCTCCTCAACAACAGCATCGGCGTCAACCGGACGGTGACCACGAACGATCAAGGGGAGTACACCTTTGACGACGTTCAGGTGGGAACCTACGAGGTAGACGTCAAATCCAGCAGCTTCCGGCAGTTTGCCACGAAGGGCGTCGTCGTCAACGTAGCCACCACCACCCGCGCCGACGCTCACCTCGCAGCTGGCGATGTCAGCGAGGTCGTCACCGTCTCCGCAACCGCGGTTCAGGTGCAGACCGATAGCGGCGCGCTTGGAACGATCGTGGACGGCACGCAGGTCAAAGAGCTGCCATTGAACGGGCGCAGCTTCGTCGAACTCACACAGCTTGGGCCTGGCGTCTCCGCAGGCAATAACTTCGACAGCAAAAACAAGGGCCTGCAGGGTGGCGTCGACTTCTCCGTCAACGGCAATCCCACGACCAACAACCTGTTTCTCGTCGACGGAGCCAACGATAACGATGTGGGGTCCAACCGAACCATCCTGATCTACCCCTCCATCGAGTCCATCGCTGAATTCAAGATGCTCACCAACAGCTACGGTCCGGAGTATGGGCAGGCCTCGGGCGCGATCGTCAGCATCGTGACCCGCAGCGGAACCAACAGCTTTCACGGAAGCGCCTTCTACGACGGACGTAACGATGCGCTGGCGGCCTTCAGCTACTTCGCCAAGCGCAACGCAAACACCGGCCAGCCGCTCAACGGCAAAGACAAACTTCGGCGTAATGACTGGGGTTACTCTGTCGGCGGCCCAATCAAGCGGGATAAGCTCTTCTTCTTCTTCAGTCAGGAGTGGAACCACGAGATCAAGGGCTTCACGCAGAGCGCCTGCGTCGCCACGGCAGCTGAGCGCGCCGGTGACTTCTCCTCGCCAGTAGGCAAGGACAGCAACGGCAACAACGTGATGTCCTGCAACGAGACCCAGCCCACCTTCCCCACCGCTCTGGCCAAAGGTGGAAACGTCCACATTTTGAACAGCGTCGACCCCGCCGGTGCTCTTTTGGCCCAGTACTACACGCTGCCGAACAAGCCCCTCAATGTAGGCGGCAACAACTGGTCGCAATCCCTCCCTACCTTCCTCAAGTACAGGCAGGAGAATGTTCGCGGCGACTACAATCTAACCAAGCGCAACACCATCATGGGCCGCTACACCCAGGACACCTGGACCAACCCTTCGTACAACGGTAACCAGTACTGGGGCGATACAGCGTTCCCTGTGATCAACTCAAACTGGGCCCAGCCCTCCAAAATGGCTATCGGCCGCTGGACCAGCACCCTCTCCGACACGCTCGTGAATGACGCCGAGTTCGCGTACTCCAATAACCGGATCAACATCACCCCGGGTGGTACCAATCCCGCTCTCCTGAACCAGCTCTCCTCGGCGATCCCATCTCTCTACCCCCAGTCGCTCAAGACGGCGCCAGCTGGAACTCCCACCGTTTGGGGAGGGCTTGGGAACTATGGCAGCGGCGCGAGCATCTGGTCCATCGCACCTTGGAACAACACGCTGGATATTTACACCATCCGCGACGATGTCTCAAAGATCGCTGGCAAGCACGCCTTCAAGTTCGGTTTATTCCTCGGATATGACGGCAAGAATGAAGACTCCGGTCCTGCCAGCAGTGAGCGGCCGACCATAGGCGGCTTTGGTGACGGTTCGGTTGTGTCTCCTAGCACCAAAAATCCGAACTACCCCACCGGAATCAAAACCGGCAACACCCTGGCCAACGTCCTGATCCCGAACAACCCCTTCTTTCTCGGTGAGTCTTCCACCAACGTCCGCGCCCAGCTCCGCTGGAGAGACTATGAGTTCTACGCTGGCGACACCTGGAAGATTCGTCAAAACGTAACCCTGACCTATGGAGCTCGCTACTCTCTGCTCCGGAACCCGGTCGCGGCGAACGATCTGGCCACCAGCTTTCAGCCAAGCCTCTACGATCCCGCCAAGCCTTCATCGGATGCCTGCAACGGACTTATGCACGTTCCCGGTAAAGATCCATGCGGCGATGCCAACAAAAAGTTCGGCACCAGCTTCAGCTCCGGTGTTGCAGGTCCGAATCGCTCTCTGGTCAACAACAATAACCACCTGATCGCACCTCGTCTCGGCGTCGCTTGGGACGTCTTCGGTAACGGCAGCACCGCAGTCCGTTTGGGCGCCGGAGAGTTCTTCCAGCGCGAACGCGTCTCCCGCTACGTTCTCGAAAACAACGCTCCATTCTCGGTCAGCGTTTCGAACTTCCCGCGAGCTTTGGGTGCGGCCACTCCCGCCACCCTTACCGGTGCATCAGCATCGCCCGCCGGCGGTATCGATCCAGCCGCGATCCTTCCCACCTCCTACCAGTGGAACCTTACGGTCGAACAGGCGGTTGCCAAAAATACCGTGTTGCAGATGAGCTATGTCGGCAACCGCGGCATGCATCTGACCTCCAGCTACGATATCAACAGCATCCCCCAGGCAAGTTGGTCAGCCGCGACCTTTGGCGGCGGCGGCAACATAAACTCGTTCCGGCCGTATCACTACAACGGTCTCACCTACTTCTCGCACAATGGTGACTCCAACTACCACTCTCTCCAGACCCTCTTCCGCACCCAGATCAGCGCACTTCGCTTTCAGGCCGCGTACACCTGGTCTCATGCCATCGCGGACATCGTCACCGACGATTCCGGCGGCGGCACCGGATCCCAGAGCTTCACAAACTACCTGAACCCACGCCTTGATCGCGGTAACTCGGCAACTAACCGACCGCATATCTTCGTGGCCAATGCTACCTACCTCGCTCCGAAGCTTGAGAACCATAATTTCGTGACCCGGGAGACCTTGGGCGGATGGGAACTGACCGGCATCACGCAGGCAGACTCCGGAAACTCATTCACTGTCTTCCAGAATGGGATCGGAGAAAACACCGCGAACTTGATCAGCTCGAAAGCTGCTGGAGCTGGTAATTTGAGCGCTCTCTTCCAGACCGGATTGGTCAGCAATCAGAGACCGCTGAGGAATCAGGGTTGCTCTGGCAACATTAAAGGCGATCAGGTTATTAACCCCAATGCTGTTACCCTGATCGGCTACCATCTGGGCACCCTCGAGCCAAACATCGCGCCTCGCGGCTACTGCCACGGTCCGCGTCTTGTCAACACAGATTTCTCGGTCGACAAGAATTGGAAGGCCGGCGAGCGCGTTACCGTACAGTTCCGCCTCGACGCCTTTGATCTCTTCAACCATCCCAACTTTCGTGCCGATCAGGGCAACTTCAACGTCGCCGCTAATGTGAACTGCGGCGCCACTCTGCCGGTAAATACAAATGGAAGCGTTGCGAACCGCTACGCTCCATGCAGCGCTACCAATAACGTGGTCAGCACCTTCACTCCTGGACAAAACTTCGGGAGGTCTACTGGACTCGTCGGCAACGCTGGACGTCAAATTCAGTATGGCCTGCACGTAGAGTTCTAGCCATATCTTCTCAACTATCCCATCACGCCGAAGCTGATCTGGCTTCGGCGTGATTACTTTTTGTACCGGGACGAATCTCATTGAGTGGCACCATAAAGCTGTGACTCGGCTAGTCTGTTTTCCCTCCCATCTCGTCCTCGGCCTTGCGCTTTTGCTCCCTCGTGTATCGCTGGCGCACTCGATCCAACCTCCCGCCGCGAAACGCAGCCATGTGGTGCCTCCCGATGCCTCAAGTCAGAAGATCTCCCGTCTCCTCGCCGCGCAGAAAGCTGCGCTCCAGACCGGCGACCCTGCAGCGATCGAAGCATCCACTCGATCCCTCATCTCGAAGCTGTTACGGGAAAGGGCAAAGCTCTTTTTGATCCGTGGAAAGCAGACGGAGCCAATTGAGCTCTATCGCAGATCTCTGAAGCTCCAAGACTCCCCTGAAGTCCGCCTGGAGCTGGCCTCCACTCTTCTTCGTACCGGGCATCCACAGGAGGCAGAGGCCGAAATCGCACTCGTTTTGCAGACTGAACCTCGCAACGCCTCCGCGTGGGCCGTACGAGGCTCCGCACTTCGTTCCCTGGGCAAAGAAAAAGAGGCCGCCGACGCCTTCAGTCACTCGCTCGAGATCAAGCCTGAAGTTAACGTTGCCTACGCTTTTGGTTCCGCTCTCCTCGCGAACCGCGAGAAGGAGAAGGCCGACCGCATCTTTCGGCAGATCATCTCCGCGTCCGGAAATGCAGCGATATGGCATGTGGCTGCTGGCGACGCCTACCGTGAGGCGCTCTATCTCACGGACGCGGTCGAAGAGTTCAAGAAGGCGATCACCCTCGATCCGGCCATTGGGCACGCGCAGTTCTTCCTCGGTCTGACTTACCTCCAAATGAACGAATGGGGTCCAAGCTCCCAGAGCTTTGAGCACCTTCGGGCTGCAGTTCGTCTGGCCCCGCACGAGTATCTCAGCAACTTCTATTTAGGAGCCCTCGAGTCCACCGACGGAAGCGATCTTGCCAGCTCCGACCGGCACCTTCAGGTTGCAGCCCAGGCGAATCCAAACTCCCCCGAAGTCTGGCTCTACCTCGGCCTCAATGCTGGAAGAGAGAAGAACACACCTGCGGCCAAAGCTTACCTTCGCAAAGCCATCGACCTGACCGGAACCGATGAAGCCCGTAATAACTACCAGATACGGCGTGTCTATGCGGTGCTCGGGCGCATCCTCATCAGTGAAGGGGATCACGTTCAAGGGAACGCTCTGCTCGCGAGATACAAGAGCACCGAGCAGCTCTCGATCGGCAACAGCGCACAAGCGATTTCGCAGTCCGCCGGGGCCGACGACGCCCGGTCCGCCCTCAGCGGCATCGCTGCCTCTAAGACCAGCTATCCGGGCATGAAAACGTCGGAGCCCCTGAAGGCACTCGACGCCACCGCAGGTCCGCCAAACTCTGCCGCGGCCCCGCGCACTCCGGAGGAGAACGCTCAGCTCACTATCGCGGAGCAGAGAGTGGGGGAACTCCTGGCCAGCAGCTACAACGATCTCGGAACCTCCGAGGCTCGACAGGGCCGATACCAGCTCGCCCTCGGCGACTTTCAGGAGGCGGAGCATTGGTCCACCCCGACCCTCGCCCTCCTCCATAACCTCGGTGCGGCAGCCTTTCGGACCGGTGACTTTGGCGAGAGCGCCCGAGCCTTCGGCCTGTTCTTTCAATCCGAAGGAAATTCAGCGCGCGATCCTGCGCAAGACGATCGCTCCCACATGATGCTCGCCATGTCGCTTTTTTCTCTGGGCCGCTTCGCCGAAGCGGATAAGGCCTTTGGGGCCGTTCCCGCATTAGCGTCGCAGGATTCGCGCGCCGCATACTCCTGGGCGTACTCCCTGGCGCACTCCGGTCAGCAGCAGCATGCGAACCAGATCGCCGACACTCTTGTTCAGCAGGACCTGCCGTCCGATGTCATGAGCCTTGTGTGTCATCTGTATATGGATACGGAGAACTATGAGCGGAGCGCCGCCTGCTTTCGAAAGGCATACCAGGCCGACCCGAATCTAAAGCTCGCCCACTACCAGGTTGCCGAATCCCTCATCCGCCTCGACCGCCCCGCAGAGGCCATTCCGGAGCTGAAGCAGGAGCTCGCGCTCAGTCCAGATAACCCGGATGTTCGGTACTCTCTCGCCTTTGCTCTTCTACAGAGTTCGCACAAAGCTGAGGCCATCGATCTCCTCAAAGAGTTGACAAGCTCCAATCCGACTCATGCTCAGGCTCAATATCAGCTGGGAAAGGCGCTGCTCGAAGACGGTCAAACCTTGGAGGCGGTCAAACACCTCGAGCAGGCCGAGCAGAGCGATCCTTCTCCCGATTACATTCACTATCAGCTTCAGGCAGCCTTCCGAAAAGCGGGGCGGATCGAAGACGCGGATCGGGAGCTCCGCCTTTATAAGGACATCAAATCTCGAAGCAGGGAAGTCACGCTTCCTCACTAGAACGTCCGCACTCGCCCGAATCGGGGTCACAGCCCGTCCGGGCTCCCGGCCCGCATCGAGCCCCAGAAGCTAGGGAAGAACAAAGCCGAAGGTTGGTTCCGGAATAGCCCCCCAAAGCTGCTTGTACCCTTCCTCGCCGCGCAGCATGTCGAACCGCGCAAAGCCCTCCGCCTCACAAACATCAAACGCATACGAGAGCAGCAACGTGCCTGGGCTTAAATCCGCATACTCAGGGTCGAACCCAATCAGGTAGGAGTACATGCGGCGGTTGCCAGCTGTCCCTCTCGCGCGATCGGGGGTATCCAACAAGGTGTAGAGGACCGCTACCGTGCAACCGTCGATCTGCAGCGAAAACATCTTCAGCAAGCCCCCGTCCAGAAGTGCGGGAACGGACTCGCGGTGGTGCCGCTGCACCGACGCTGAGGTCAGCACGCCGTCCTCCCGCCAACGTTTGGTATGCAGTGCAATCAGATCTTCTAAAGCCTTGTTCGCTTCGCTCGCGGTCGTAGCCGTGATGTAGTTCAGCTTTCCGCGGGCCGCGGCGCGGCGTCGATATCGGCCACTATTCAGGCGGATCTTTGCCGGCAAGTGAGGCCAGCCCTCAACAGGCACACAAGCGCATGCCTCCGCCTCGTAGACCGGCCAGCCCGCGCCACGCGCGAAAGCTAGAAGCGGAGAGTCCGTCCGCATCTGGTGGAGGACGCCCCGATCCCACCGGTCTCTATGCCTGCGTAGCCCAGCCAGCGCAGCTTCTACGACGCTCTCGATTCCGGCCTCCGCCTCCGACGCGAACAGGCCGTCCAGGTAGTCACTCGTGCCAGCTCCCAGCAGCAGCAGATGGCGCTCTCCATCAGCCGGCTGTGTGTAGACGTAGAGCGGCACCAGGCCGACAAGACGGCCCTGACTGTTCCGCAGCAAAATCGTAAGAAGCTCACCTTCGCCGACGTGCTTCCACCAGGGAAGAAGCCATTCCGGGCTCTGGAAAGGTGTCGCGCGCCCATCCGCCATCCACAACCTCTTCCACTCCGGAACCAGTGCCTCGAGCTCTCGCGTCGCGCTTAGGATAAATACCGTAAGCGTCGCGTCTGCCCGGGGCTCACCGACGCCACCCTCGTTTGAAGGCACGCTCGCGCTACCCACTTCCTCGCTCCGCACGACGCCGTTGCTGGAGCGGAGAACGGGTTCAGCAGCCGCTCGCCCCCGCTCTCGTTCCAACATCTCTTCATACAGCTCCAGGTAATTCCGAACCATGCGTCCAAGCGGAAACCTGGAGGCCGCCACCGCCATGCAAACTGCCGGATCAATCTCTCCCGATCGCTCGATTGCAGCAGCCATCCCTGCGGCATCCCGCACGAGAAATCCAGTTCGCCCATGCTCCACAATCTCCGGAATTGCACCGGAGGGGTAAGCCACAACCGGTGTTCCCACCGCGAGTGCCTCCATGGCCACAAGCGAGCTGGTCTCCGGCGCGATCGTCGGCAGCAGCAGGCAGCGTGCCCTTGCGAGCAGGCGGGTCTTCTCCGCTCCACCCACCGGACCCAGCAGCCGCGCCCCGTCCCCAAGCCGCGGCTCGATCTCGTCTCGCAGATAACGCAGGTGCTCTTCATACGGAAACGTGTCCCCGGCCAGCAGGATCGGGACTCCACACATTCGCGCCGCCTCAAATCCGATGTGCAGGTTCTTCTCGGGGCAGATCCGTGAAAGCATCAGCGCGTAGTTGCGCCTCTTGGGCAGCCTCTCCGCAGGGACGAGAGGGACACCGTTTTCGACAACCGCTAAACGATCCCGCACCTCAGCCGGACAGGTCTGACGCTGTGTCTCCGACACGCACTGAAGCTGGTAGTTCAGCGGCAGCCGCCATATCTCCTCCGGGTACCAGGAGGGCGGCAGGTGAAGCGTCACCAGGACCGGGATGTGTTCTGGGATCTGGTACCGATGGAATTCGATTCCATGCATATGAACCAGGTCGATCGAACTGGAGCGGAACGCGAGATCGATGTTGGCCTGGTGGGCCCGCGTGACCGCCTCCCGCACCTCAACCGTAATCACCTGTGACGGAACGGCGGTGGGCAGCAGCCGTCCGGAAGGCATCGATCCATCGCGCGCGATCACGATCGAGCCGCCGCCGCAAGAGACGATCTCGGCTTCAAGGGACGTGAGCACCTGCTCCGCCCCGCCCACCGCAGATGGCCCGACGGCCGCGAAGGGGTACGCGATGCTGAGAACAGTAAACTTCACTCGCGGATGGACCCCAAGGACGTCTTCCCCAGGCCCACTTCCCCCAAGGCCGATGCTGCAAGCGCTCGAAACTGCTCCCCGGTCGCCCCCCACGCGAAGTTCTCATAGAGCAGCCGACCAGGGTGTGGAGGTCGGCAAAAATCATAGAGTGGGGCAACCCTGAACTGCTCGCGTTCAATGCCAAACTGCGCCAAAGTCTCGCGCTGCGTAACGAAGCAGTCCAGCCGCTCGCGCTTCCGTGCCCGTTCGACCGGAGAGAGCTCACAAACCCTTCGAAGGGTTAGGTCCACAGAGGACGCTTCGCCGTCGCCCAGAAAGCTTCCCGTCTCCATGCCGTTCGCCCCGGCATGGTAGAACGGCGCCTCTAGGATGGTCGGCGGAGGCGTGCCCCGAACGAGACGCACCGCGATGTGGACTGCAAAAGCGCAGCTGTCGTGGTCCGGATGCCCACCCTCGCACGGGTGTGTCAGCACCGCCTCGGGCCGATAGAGCTCAATCTCCCGAGCCACCGCCGTCGTCAACGCCCTGAGATGAAACACAGCACGTTGATCTGCGACTCCCGCGGGAGTGCCTCCCGATCGATCCAACCGCAGCGGCTCCGCGCAGCCTTCGGGAAGCCCTCCAAGCCTCAGAGCGGCCGCCAGCTCCGCGCGCCTTGCATCACGGTACGCCTGCAGCGTCGCGAAGCCGTGCGCTCGCGAATCTGCTCCGTTCTCCGGAGCGCCGTCAGTAACGCACAGCAGCCTCGACTCTCGAAATCGTTCAAGCCGTCCCCCTGCAGCCAGCACCTCATCGTCGGGATGAGCAAAGATGACCAGCAGCCGCGGAAGAGATAGGTGCGACTCCGCCGGTGCAGCAAGGCGATCGAGCACACTCGCCCGCAACTCGTCACCGCCGGCATTGACTCGTTCCCTGGCCCGTTCAGAAAGATCCGAGAACTTCAGGCTCATCCCGTTCTCCCTTGGGAAGGCTCCTTGGTGCGCTCGCGTTCCGGTCGTGATCTAACGGCAGAGCGGCGCCTGAGGTATCCGGCACCCTGTAGAGCCAGCGTGAGCCCAATTCCGACGGCGACCGTCAGCACAAACGGAAGCCGCTGTTTCTCGCTTGTCTGGTAGGCGATCGCATGAGCCGCAGCCAGGAAGAAGCAGGCGTAATTCCACCGCTGCAGCTGCTTCCATTGCGGCGTGCCCAAAAGTCGCAGGGAATAATCGTTCGACGTTGCGAGCAGAGCAAGAACAACCAGCGCACTGATCAACCCGGTGTCATTCGCGAAGCCGAAGAGGTCGTGCCGAAACGGAACGGTGTGTCGCTCCGGGTGTTCGTAAACGTAGTAGAGCCAGGGTCGTCCTCGCAGATGCACCATCTGGCCGACCACGGAGTGCACAATCCCCAGGATCCCCGCCCATATCCCTATATCCCGTCGCAGGTCGCTCGAGACCGGATTGCGAGCCCTTCGGAGGATATTGACCGGTCCGATCAGCAGGGTCACCGCCAGCAGCGCAATCGCGGGATAAGCCGTGGCGAAGCTCACTCGGGTCAGCACGTCCCGGTATGGACGCGTTACATAAAGGAGCAGAACTGTGACAGCAGATGCCGCTAACAGCGGGAGGTGATGCACCATCAGCCGCCGCTCGATTCGCTCTCGTTGAACCTCAGACATAGACGCGCACCTCGGGAGTAGCTCCTATCCTCTTCTACCGCATCTTTCTTCTCCTACAGTATGCACAGAAATAGGTCCGCGCTCCTCGTCACCGGTCCTTCGTCCATGCACCGCTAGGCACCCCATGCAACCTGGTCAGTACTTCCGAATTCGGCTGGGCGACGTGACCCCTTCACGTCCCCGTTGACACGAGGCTCGGACTTTCCCTTCTGGCAACCCACGTTAATCGGAGACCGATCCGCCAATGAATGCAGAGATCAACCCATCTCCCTCTGCGGCGTCATCCGCACCGCCACATCGGTTGTCCACTTGAACCCACTGACAGCGCGCAGCCTTGCAAAGGCATGGCCGGACTACATGAGCACCGGAGCAGGCATCGGAACCACTTCCCGGGCGTTCTCGACATACCTCCGCTTGGCCTCGAGAAGCTGGTGAATCGCCTGCTCCTCAAGCGGCCGTGCCGACCCAAGCTGATGCGCCACCAGACAAATATTCGCGAAGTGCTCTACCGTTTCCATCTTAAGCAGTGAATCCAGCAGGCTGTCGCCATAGGTAACCGCTCCGTGATTCGCCATCAGAATCGCGGAGTGCCCTGGAATCAGAGAGGCCAGACTGGCAGCCAACTCCTCGCTGCCCGTCGTCGCATAGGGCGCAAGCGGAACCGTTCCCAGAGTCATGATTGCCTCCGAGCAGAGCGGCTCATCAAGCGCACGGCCGGCACAAGCGAATCCCGTGGCCGTCGGCGGATGCGCATGGACCACCGCATTCACCTCGTGCCTCGCTCGATAAATTGCAAGGTGGACCCCAATCTCGCTGGTCACCTTTCGGAATCCAGCCAGGTGCCGCCCCCCTAGATCCACGACCACCATGTCTGACGGTTCCAGGAGGTATTTGCTGCAACCGGTGGGCGTCGCCAGAACGCGGTCTCGATCCAGCCTTACAGAAAGATTCCCCGACGTTCCTGGCATGAAACCAAGCCGATAGAGCCACTTTCCGAAGGTGACGAGATCACGCCTAAGTTCCTCTTCCCTCAAGCACCCGTTGTCCACTATGGCCTCGCTCTTATCCCCGAGTTCTTATCCCAAAGAACGGTCCCACTGTATCACCTGGCTGGAAAATACTCATGCTGTGTCTCACCCTGCCAAAATTCACCGCGGGTTTTCAGAGGGGACGGCGGAAGTTCTACGGAGGTCGACATCGCTCAGGGAGATCACTCGATCCGTCCCCCAGACGCAGGTCTCTGCCCATGCAAGCGCCAGCCCGCCTCGAAAGATTACAAGGCAAGTTGACACCATGGGCTATATTGACCGTGTGCCGTACCCGTGAGTTGACAGGCGGCGCTCACGCGGACGTCAGTACTCCCGTTCGGAGAGGGAAACCATGCTTCAGCAGCTGAACGACACGGTACCGGGGACCGCCGATTCGGCTGTCCATCAAGTACCCCTTCCGCCCTTGGGACGCAACATCAAAGTGCTGATGGTCTGGCCCCGCTTCCCTCCGTCCTTCTGGGGCTTTGAAGGCGTCCTCGACATCATCCCCGAAGCTGCCATGACTCCGCCTCTCGGGCTCATCACCGTGGCGGCCCTGTGTCCTTCGTCCTGGACTATCCGCCTTCTCGATCACGCCTTCGAAGATCTTCGCGATGAAGATCTGCTCTGGGCAGATCTGGTGATGGTCAGCGCTATGCACGCGCAGCGGCTCGACGCCCGCAGCGTCCTCGGGCGGGCCCGCGCTCTTGGACGCCGGACCTTTGTCGGTGGTCCCTGGGCCAGCACCGAGCCCGAGGTCGTCTTGCAGGACGCCGATCACGTCCTCGTCGGAGAGGCGGAGGAGGCCTTCGCCGACATCGCAATAGCTCTAGAGCAGGGATCCGCCAAGCGCCTCTACAGAATCCTCGACAAGCCCGACATGACCTCCGGCCCGGTGCCCCGCTTCGACCTCCTGCGGCTGGATAAGTACACCTCCATGCCCGTGCAGTTCTCGCGCGGCTGCCCCTTCCAATGCGAGTTCTGCGACATCATCACGATCTACGGTCGCAAGCCCCGCGCCAAGACCCCCGCCCAGCTCATCGGCGAGCTCGACACCCTGCGAGCCCTTGGCTGGCGCAACGAAGTCTTCATCGTCGACGACAACTTCATCGGCAATCACCACAAGGCTCTCGCGCTTTCGCAGGATCTCGCCGCCTGGCAGAACCTCCACAACCATCCGTTCTCCTTCTACACCGAAGCCTCCATCGACCTCGCGGATAAGACCGAGCTGCTCTCCGCCATGGTTGACGCCAACTTCATGTACGTCTTCATCGGCATCGAGACGCCATCGTCCGAGGCCCTCAAGGAGTCGCGCAAGTTCCAGAACCTGCGCAGCGATAACGTAAAGCAGGTTCGAAAGATCCAGGAGGCTGGCCTTTGGGTGCTGGCCGGCTTCATCGTTGGCTTCGACTCCGACGCGCCCGACATCTTCGATCGCCAGCTGGAGTTCATCGAACTCACAAACATCACCTGGGCCATGGCCGGCGTCCTCCAGGCCCCGCCCACCACCGCTCTCTACGACCGCATGAAACGCGAGGGCCGCCTCATCGAAAACAGCGAGGCGATCACCAACTTCAGCCCGCCGAACTTCGAAACCAACCTCCCCCTTCCGGTCCTTCTGCGCGGCCTCAGCACCTTGCTCTTCGGTCTATACGAAGCCAGCCCCTTCTTCAAACGTGCTCTGCGTTCGCTCGAAGTCTGGCAGCCCCGGTCCTCTCAGGTCCCGCCCACGCTTCCCCTCTCCTACAACCTGCGCGTGCTCCTGGCCTCCATCTGGCATCAAGGCCTGTGTTCCAACTACAAGTTGGAGTACTGGAGGTTTCTCTTCCAGCTCGTTCACAAATTCGCCCGCAAGCCCGCCAAGTTATGGCTCGGCTTCATGGTCCTGATGTCCGCGAACCACTTCCTCATCTATTCGCGCGAGGTCGCCCTTCAGCTCGATCAGGAGTGCCGCTCCATCGAAGCCCGTGAGGCCCTTTCACCCAAGCCCGTCCGATCCGTCATTGCGGCCGCGAAGCTCGCAGCCAGGGCCTGAGTTCACTCACCTGCTTCGGGCGCGCCAGATCTCGCGCTAACGCAGCTCCACTTGCCTAACGCAATTCCAGGACGATCGGCGTGTGGTCGGAGGGCTTCTCCTGCGTCCGCGGTCCTGTGTCGATCTCGCAGCTCTCCAACCGTTCCGCCAGCTTCGGCGACAGCAGAAAGTGATCAATGCGAATGCCGCGATTATGTTCAAAGGCCTGGCGGAAGTAATCCCAATAAGTGAAGTGCCCTCCCTCGCCAGGGTGCAGCGACCGGAACGCATCGGTATACCCGAGGCCGAGCAGCGCCCGGTAGCGCGCCCGCGGCTCCGGCTGGAACAGCGCGTCCCGCATCCACGACGAAGGCTTGTGACAGTCCATATCCTCCGGAATCACGTTGAAGTCACCGCCCACAAGCACAGGCCGATCTTCGCCGAGCCACGTCTTCATCTGCGCGTGGAGCCGGTCCATCCAGGACAGCTTGTACGCGAACTTATCGCTCCCGACAGGATTCCCATTGGGAAGATAAATATTCACCACCCGGAGATCTCCAATCATCACCTCGAGATAGCGAGCGTGGCTATCGGCCTCATCGCCGATCAGGGTCGTGCTTATGATCTCGAGGGGAAGTCGCGACAAGATCGCGACCCCGTTATATCCCTTCTGCGTCACCGCCGAGCTCTCATACCCAAGGTCCTTGAAGCTCTCCGCCGGGAACTCCGTCCCCTTCAGCTCCTGGAGCAGCAGAACGTCCGGCTGGCACGTCTGCAGCCACCCCGTGACATGCTCCATCCGGGCTCGAATAGAATTCACATTCCAGCTGGCGATCTTTATATCGTCTCCCCACTTCCACGCTCAAACCACTCCGCGTCCCACGATGTTCTTGCGCGGGACGCGGCCATGTCAAGGTTGCAGGTCAACCTCCGGGGCTCGTCCACCCACGCAGCCGGCCAGCCGTGCCTCATTACGCGCATCTTGCTATTGGGTGGCGAGAGCAAAAAGATTTACGACCTCCCCGACGTCCGCAATCAAATCGCATCCTAGCAGTGAAAGGCACCCACCGGATCACCATTACAGCGAGGTAGAGAAGCAATGAAACCAGGGAACGTACTGAAACAGCTTCGAGACATCGCTCGCTTCCTCTGCCTGCTCGCGGCAGGTCCTCTCCTGGCGGGGACACTCTCCGGGTGCCTTGTTGCCGGCGTCTCGAGCCGAGGCGGAGGCTTCATCTGGCCCGGGGGCCTGGGGCTCCTGGTTCTCGCGGCCATCCTCCTCTTTTTCCTGCGCGGTCGAAGGTAAGCACTAGGCGGAATCGCTTCTGAGATCGCCGTCTCTGGCGTGGGTGGCTGACCGTCTGGAAGCTCGCTACGGTCAGCCCGGACGGCGTTTCCTGGGGAATTCCCCCAGTGTAAGGACCTCCAGCTCCTCTTGCGGGAAGCGCGGTCGGCAAAGCTCCTTTCGTAATTCCCCTTCCATTGCAGGAAGATTGCGGATAAAGTAGCGGAGCGCGCCTCAGGACCACTGGAGACACTCCACTAAAAGAGCTCTGGAAGCCCCCGTAGCGCCGCCCTGACCCTCGCTCAATTCTCCCTGGCATCCCACCTGAACTCCATCGGCCCGCATTACATCGGTGCTTCGGTTCAAGATAAAGCGAGGCAACCTTGTGACTTAAGTTTCGTTTTTCCCTGCAAAGCTTTGCAGTTCCGTAGCACGGTGTAGAACTTTAGTCACAGAAGACCCTGTGAATTCCCCTTTGCCCGCTGGTCCTCAACGTGCATCTCTTGGGCACGAACCACTTAATTTCTGCCTTTCAACAGCACCCGAACTCTCTGGAGAAGCATGATGGCGTCCGTCTTAACACTTGCTCGCAAGCTGGTCGACAAATCCCTGCGGTTCATGAAACCGCTCACTATTCTGGCCTTCACAGGGCTGATCGTAGTCCCGTCGTACGCGCAGCTTAGCAACGCCGCTGCCAAGCAGATCGCCGAGGTCATCGCCTTCAAGAAGACCTTCAGCCCTGCCGAGCAGAAGATGTCTTCCAGCCTCGTTCTGGCCTCGCGAAAGGCTCGCCACATGCCCCTGGGCAATCTCGCCCGCTTCGCCGATAACGGGAAAATATCTGACTCCCAGGGAATGCTTCTGGTCGAGGTCGGCGCTGACCTCTCGCCGTCCCTCATGTCCAGCAACGTCATGTCCGGCGTCGTGAAGGATAACGGGCAGGTTCCTCAGCAAGCCTATGCGGAAGGCCACATCCGCGCCCGGGTGCATGCGTCAAAGCTTCTGGAATTGGCTGCGCATCCGGATGTGAAGTCGCTGCGCGAGGCCGATCTCGGCACCACAAACGTCGGCTCCGTCACCTCACAGGGATACGTGACGCACACCGCGAACAAGGTCGTCGCGAAGGGAATCACAGGCGCGGGGGTCACCGTCGGTGTGCTCTCCGACAGCGCCTCCCCGGCACGCATCGCGGCCTTGATCGCCAGTGGCGATCTGCCTTCCAACGTTCAGGTCGTGCCCGGCCAGACCGGTGCAGGCGCGGATGAAGGCACGGCCATGATGGAGATCGTGCACGACATGGCTCCCGGCGCGAACCTCGTCTTCGCGACCGCCTTCAACGGGCAGACAAGCTTTGCCGACAACATCCGCACCCTCCGCTTCAACTTCCACTGCGACATCATCGTCGATGACGTGACCTACTTCGCCGAGGGCGCCTTCCAGGATGGCCCGATCGCAAACGCGGTCAACGATGTCGTTGCTGATGGGGGGCTCTACTTCTCCTCCGCCGCCAACTCCGGCAACCTGACCTCCGGAACCTCCGGCACCTGGGAAGGCGACTTCCTCGATGGCGGCAGCGTTAGCGGCGTTCTCGCTTCCGCCGGGGAAACGGGCGAGCTCCAGAACTTCGGCGGCGCCGCATCCCCCCAGACCTACGACGTCCTGACCAGCGGAGGCGGCATCATCAGCCTCAAATGGTCCGATCCCCTTGGCGGATCCAACAACGACTATGACCTGTTCGCTCTTGACTCCACCGGAATGACCTTAAAGGGCTTCTCGGTGAACTCCCAGACCGGAACTCAGGATCCGTTCGAGATCATCGGCGGCTCCAACTGCGGAACCCCTACTGCCAGTGGATACTGCGCTGCACCGGGTGACCGGCTCGTAGTCGTCCTGTTCAACGGTGTTGCCAGAGCCCTGCGCGTTGACACCAATCGTGGAACACTCTCCATCGCCACCGCTGGCGCCACCTACGGGCACAACGCTGGCAAGAACACCATGTCGACCGCTGCCACCTACTGGAACAGCGGACGCACCGGCACCAAGCCGTTCACCGGTCCAGCCAATCCCATTGAGGTCTTCAGCTCCGATGGTCCGCGCAAAATCTTCTTCAACCCCGACGGGTCGCAGATTACGCCCGGTAACCTGCTCTTCGGCACGGACGGCGGAACCACGCTGCAGAAGCCGGACATCACCGCCGCGGATGGAATCAACACCAAGACACCGGGATTCCTGCCCTTCTTTGGAACCTCGGCCGCCGCTCCCCACGCCGCTGGAATCGCCGCACTCGTCAAGTCGGCCAAGCCCAGCCTGACCAACGTTCAGATCAGGGACATCCTTCTCACCACAACAGTGGATGACATGGCTCCGGGTGTCGATCGGGATTCGGGCTACGGGATCATTATGGCGTACCCCGCAGTCCAGAAAGCCCTACAGCTCCCATAGCGGAGCGCAACCGATCCAGCAACGCGACACCACCTCAAACTCTCAGGAGACCTTATGAACTTCCGCTCTGTACTTATGACCGCTGCGTGTCTCGTCGGCAGCTTTGCCTTTGTGGCAGACGCCTCGGCCACAACCATCACCACCTTTACCTCCGCCGTCGGTACCGGTTCGCCAACCCAGATGGGCCGGCTCAACCGCAACGGCATCATCTCAGACTGGTCGGCCACCAAGGCCTTTCCCGGCACCATTAACCCCACCACTACCTACCACTTCACCACCTTCACCTTCACCCCTGCGGACCTTCTGTTTGCTCCCTACCTCCAGTTCGACATCGACAGCCTTTCGACCAGCACCTTCTTCTCCGCATACCTGAACATCTACAACCCCGCCAATGAAGCCGCGGGCTACCTCGGTGACGCGGGGTCCAGCGGCAACTTCTTCGGGACCGACCCACGTTTCTTCCAGATCGTCGCACCCGGCGACAACAACCTTGTGCTCGTGGTTAACACCACGGCGGGCGGCTTGGGCGGTACTCTCGATCCCTTCACTGTCACCCTCGAAGGGTTCTCTGACACCAGCTTTGACGATATCGCTCCTGTCCCCGAGCCCTCTACCTTCGCCCTCATGGGTGCAGGCCTGGCCGGAATAGCCGGCGTCGTCCGTCGCAAACTGGCCGTCGCCTAAACCAAGCTCAACGGCCTCTAACCGAAACCGCCCTGATCCCTCCGAGACTCAGTTCGAGTTCCAGTCGGGGATCAGGGCGGTGTCGCGTCAACCCGGTTATTGACTAAAGCTCCGGTCAACGGGCATTCGGCAGCAGCCCCCTTTCGACCAGAAGGGGTGGATGCCGGTGCCTCGTCGCTGCCTCATACGCATACGCAAAGCCCAGCAGATCGCCGTCTCTCCACGGCCGCGCCGAGATCTCCAGACCGAACGGCAGCCCGCTCGGATAAAAGCCGCCGACCACCACAATCGCGGGCACACCCAGCATGTTGACCCATCCTGTCGCACTGTGCGGTCCGCCGCTGATGCCACCGTCCTGCGGCATCGTCTCGTCCGGCGGAGGCATCTGTGTGGCCGGGTACACATACCCATCGAGGTGCAGCCGATCGAGAGTCTCCCTGTAGGCCTCGAGCCCGCGGCCCCGGGGACCATGGAAGTTTGCCTCCGCCTTCGAATCGGTTTCAAAGATCGCCTGCGTGATCGCTGATCTCTGCTTTCGCTCTGCAGGGGCCGCGCCTCCGATGATGGTTGCGGGCAGGGGAGATCCGACCGCCCTCTCGTACTCCGCACTGGAGTGATACTGCTCCGGTCCGAAGGTCCTGAGAAACGTCTCTGTGCCTTCGCGGATATAGGGAAGCGTACCCACCCGGCTCACAATCTTGGCGAAGCTGTCCGGCAGAATCGAGTCGTCGAATACAACCGTCGCCCCAGCCTTGCGCAGACCCTCAAGAGACCTCAGGAACGCCTCGCGGGTCTCCGGCCGCAGCGGCACACGCGCGGCCACCTCCTCCTCTGCCGCGACGTTGTCTGGAACCGAGGAGTCGATCCCCTGAAAGGGAATGCCGGCTCCGCTCAGGATAAAAGCCGGAACCCCGAAACGCTTCCCCTTGAGCGCGTCCGCCTTGAGATACCTCGTATAAGGTCCAGTCTGCGCCTTGCTCGCCGTGTCCGCGGTACGGGTATCCATCCGGTCCTCCCCCGCCATTACGCCAAGCGCAATCGCCGCGTCGGTCACATTGCGGGCTATCGGTCCGGTGTTGTCCAGCAACCAGTCGAGCGGCGCGATCCCCGCGATGCTCACCAGTCCCCGCGTCGGGAACACACCCACCACGGCACTGGTCGCGGCCGGCATGCGGATTGAATTGCCTGTATCGGTTCCGTTTCCCAGCACGGCAAAGTTGCCCGTAACCGCTGTAACCGTTCCGCCCGACGAGCCTCCAGGGCTGAAGCGAACGTCGTAGGCGTTTCCCGTTCGACCGAATGCGGTGCTCCGGTTCGTGTCGCTGGCCGCGAAGTCGGGCATGTTCGTCTGCCCCAGGATTACCGCTCCCGCAGCCCTGAGCCGTTCGACCACGGTCGCGTCCCTCGGCGCGATCAGCTCATGACCCGGAATCTTGTACCCTTCCCAGCCGTCCGTGGTCACCAGCCCCTTCACGCTGGTGTTGGCCTTCACCACGATCGGCACACCCCACATCGGTCCTCGACGAATTCCAGCCCCTCCAGCGGCCGCCTCCGCATCCTCGCGCGCTGCCGTCGCCAGAGCTCCCTGGGCATCCAGCGTCTGAACCGCCCGGTAGATGCCGTTGTACCTTCCAATCCGCGCGAGGTACCACTGAACCACCTGCGTCACGGTGTACTTGCGACTCGCATAAAGCCTCTGAAGCCCGGCAATGTCAATCTCCAGAAGATCCCTGTCCGCCAGATCCCTGCCCGCCAGATCCCTGTCCGCCAGATCCCTGTCCGCCAGATCCCTGTCCGCCACATCCCTGTCCACCGCCGGCATCGGCGAAGCTCGATGCTTCGGTGGCGTCGCTCCAGAAAGCGGCACATGGGGCCGAGACTGTGCACCAGCAATCGGTACGCCGAAGCCGAGCAGCACACCGGCAAAAAGCATCTTGCAACGCATAAGACTCCTGGAGATCGCGAGGTTTCAGCGCAGCCTGGCCGCGCTGCCGATCGATTCGACCCTGTCCCGAGCCCTCCCATCTACTGGTCGCCGGCAGGTCTGGAATCAACATACGATACCAGCGTTGCCACTGCAGCGATTCTCCGTCAACAGCAACCCACGATAAACTAGACCGATGCCCACCCAGAACACCGGCTACACCGACGACCACGCCGCTTCCGGCCTGGACGCAAGCTTTCCTCCGATCGACACCTGGCGCAACCAGTTCGCCGCTTACGAGATCCTCATCGACGATCCCGAGTTCACCAGCGTCTGCCCCAAGACCGGCCTCCCCGACTTCGGCGTCATCACCATCCGCTACATGCCGCGCGACCTCTGCCTCGAGCTCAAGTCCCTCAAGGAATACCTCTTCTGCTACCGCAACCTCGGCATCTTTCAGGAAAACATCGCCAACCAGATCCTCAACGACATCGTCCTCGCCACGGACCCCCTCTGGGCCCTGGTTAAAGGAGACTTCCGCCCCCGCGGAGGCATCTCCACCGTCGTCGAAGCCTTCCACCCCCGCCCCCAGGCCAGCAAAGGTCCCCGCGCCTAACCGATTCGGGGACGTACTGAAGGCGTACCCGGGAGCTAGAGCTTTGTCTGCGCCAGCATGGCGTCCACCGGTCCACTGGTTGCCTTCGACATCAGGCCGGGCGCAATGCGACTCATCAGCTTCAAAACGTTGCTGATCCCGGGCATGATCTCCAAACGGTCCTTCTTGAATCCTTCGATAGCCTTTCGCGCAAGCTTCTTCACATCCATGTTGGCGCTGCTCTTCACCTCGACAGGATCGAATGCATTCAGCAAAGGGGTCTGCGTCGAGGGGGGCGCCAGTTCAAAAACTTTGATGTTGGTGTTCTTGAGTTGGACCCGCAAGGATTGTGTAAAGGAGTGGAGACCTGCCTTTGTTGCCCCGTAAACGGGCGAGATTGGAAAGGGAACGAAGGCAAGGCCTGACGAAACGTTCACGATCGCTGACGCGGTCTGCGACTTCAAGTGCGGTAAGAACTGCTTCACCATACGAACCGGACCGATGAGGTTCGTCTCGATCTCCCGGCTGACCTCTTCAAGGTCGCTTCCCCTGTCCTGGAGATTGATCTTGCGCATAATCCCCGCATTATTAATTAGGATGTTGAGTGCCGGAAACTCGTCGGTTACTCGATCGTAAAGCGCAGCGATCGCTGCTGGATCGCTGACATCGCTCTGGATCAGGTGAAGCGAAGGATGTTCCTTCCCGGCCCGATCGAGCTTCACCCGGTCGCGTCCGGTAACGATGACCGTGTTGCCGAGACCTGCTAGTGCGTCGCAAGTTCCAGGCCGATACCGGACGTACCGCCTGTCACTAAAACTGTATGGCCTGACATCTTCATGGAACTACCCCGCTTGCTTGTGATTTTGTATCCCCAAAGTTTCTTCCGGCCGGCGCATGCCGCGGAAGCCTTCTTACAATGTGCCCGTTGTATACATTGTTGTCAATGGCTACATCCCATGTGCCGGTGCTGGCGCTCGATTCGTTCCAGTGGGAGACTAAAGGTTGTGAAGACGCCCAAACGCTCCTATCACCACGGAAACCTCCCCGACGAGGTGCTGCAGGCAGCGGAACGGGCGCTCGAGACGGGCGGCGTAGGCAAAGTATCGCTTCGCGAGATCAGCCGGGAGTTGGGCGTCAGCCACACCGCCCCGCGACGTCATTTCGCCAACAAACAGGCGCTCCTCGATGCGTTGGCGATCCATGGTTACGCGCAACTCGGCGTTATCCTCGCCCGTGCCGTGGCTGGTCGCGATATGGATTTCGACACCAGATTGACCAAAGTGGCTCGAGCTCTGCTGCGCTTCGCAACCAGGCATCCAGCTCTGCTCAACCACATGTTCGCCGCCAAGCATCATCCCGCAGCCCCTCCCGAACTGCTCGAAGCGAGTGAACGTGCCTTAGCTTCAGGGGCCCAACTCATCGCCGAAGGACAGGGCTCGGGAGATGTCGTTGCCGGTGATCCGGAACGGCTCGCCTTGGTCCCCTTCGCCGCCGTCCAGGGCCTGATCGCCGTATCCAGCCGTGGCCAGTTCAAGGGTGTGCCGCTGGAGCGGCTGGTAGAAGATGCCATTGCTCGGATCATCGTCGGCCTGCGTCCACGCGTCTGAATCACGGCAGGGCTGGTCGCAGGGATGCGACCTTCGACTGGCTGGAGAACGCCTTTCAAGTTCATGACGTGCACGTCATCTTCTTCCAGTGCATCCAAAGTGGTATGAATTACGGGATAACTCCCAATGTCCCTCCATCTTGAGTCGCTGCTATTTCACGGTACCCACCATGCTCCTCTGAATCAGGCTGCTCATTCCCTATGAGCTTTGCCATCGAAGGTCAATCTATGCCAAAACGCTCGCATCCCCTGTTTCCCCTGCTCGCGCTCATCCTCAGCGCCCCCGCCCTCGCAAACGCACAACAAACGGCGCGCAACAACCCCGGCATCTTTGAAGCCTCGACCGACATCGGCGCCACCCGCCCCGGCGCAACCCTCTACGACCCTGCCACAGCCTCCTACCGCGTCACCGGCGGCGGTGCCGACCTCTGGGGCGCAGCCGACCAGTTCCATTTCACCTGGCTCAAACTCTCGGGCGACGCCACCCTCTCCGCCGGCATCCACTTCGCACCCGGCACCGGAGACCCCACCGCCAAAGCCATCCTCATCTTCCGCCAGAGCCTCGATCCCGCCTCGCCCTACGCCGATGCCGCCATCCACGCCGACGGTCACATCACGCTCCAGTACCGGGCCACGCCGGGCGGCAAGACTGAGGACACCACCTCATCCCGGCACGGCTCCGCCCGACTCGGCATCGTGCGCTCGGGAGACCAGTTCACCCTCATCGCCGGCGCCGAGAAAGCTCACCTGGAACCGGACCCCGCTCCCGCGACTGTCGTCCTCCACGATCCCGTCTACGTCGGCATCGGCGTCTGCGCCCACAACGCCGGCCATCTCGAAACGGCCACCTTCTCGAACGTCAAACTCGACCGGCCCTCGCCTGCAAAACCAGCCCGGTAAGCTTCCTTCGGTTCCGATACCCGAGCCCCGGTCGGTTACAAGCAACAATAAATGGGGGTAGGATCCAGAGCGGCTGAGACAAGCAGGAGGTTGGTGGCATCGAAGGGGGGATCAGTCGGATGCGGTCCGGAGGTTGGGCTGAAGAGGTGGAGCGAAGCGAGCGCCTAAAAAGAAGATCGCCGACCCGATCACAAGGGTGATCAGGGTCGAACCTAGCCCCGCGGCGAGATTGGAGTGGTCGGAGACGGTGCCGATGATGCGCGGAGAGATCGCATCGCCAAGGGCGTGGATCAGGAACAGCTGGCCCGCAAGCGCGGTGGCGCGAATCTCCGGGCGCACGGCGTTGACGGTGGCGGCGTTGACCGGGCCCGTTCCAAGAAAGATGAAGAAGACCGCAAGCGCCAGGCCAGGGAGGGTGAGAGCCTTTGTTCCGAAGACCTGGGGCCCGAAGAAGCAGACCAGGGCCGGTGGGGTCGCAAGAAGCGAGGAGATCGCGGGAACCAGGTAGAGCGCCTTCGGTGTGGTGCGCGACCATGTCTGGGCCACGGTCCCGCCCACAATGGTTCCGGCAAGACCGGCCACCACCGTGATGCCGCCCATCAGGAAGGCAGCCGAGGATTGGGAGCGGCCGTCGATGCGCTGGAGAAAGGACGGCATCCACCAGGAAATGCCGCCGAGCGAGAACGTCACGGCCGCATACCCAAGAACGGAGCAGAGGTAGGCCGGGTTGTGGAGCAGCGAGAGGACGTTGCCCTTCTTAACCTTTGCCTTGTCGTCGCTGCTGCTGCCGCGCGCCGGCTCCTTCATCAACACCGCGATCAGCAGCGCGATCAGGATGGCCGGGATGCCGGAGACGACAAAGCTGGTGCGCCATCCATAGTGCTCGCCCACGGTTCCGCCAATCAGGTAGCCGAGGGCGGCGCCGACCGGGATCGCGACGTTGAAGATCGTAAGCACCCGGTTGCGCTGCGCCGGAGCGTAGAAGTCCGCGAGCAGGGCAGGGGCAAATATGCCGAATGAGGCCTCTCCAATGCCAAGCGCGGCATGGCGGAAGTTCAGCGAGCTGTACGTGTGAACGGTCGCGGTGAGGAGATTGATTGAACCCCAGAAGAGTGCGGCAACCACGATCATGGGCTTTCGCGGGAATCGGTCCCCGAGCCATCCGGTGACAGGCGATGCCGCCATGTAGGCGACCATGAACCACAGGGTGAGCGAGCCGATCTGGGCGTCGGTGAGCGAGAACTCGCCTTTCACCTGCTCCTGCACGCCGGGCAGGATGTAGCGGTCGATGTAGTTGACGAAGTTGAGAGCCGTCAGGAGCACCAGGGCGGTGGTGGCCCCCGCGACCGAGGCGGTGCTCGGCTTGGAGTTGGCGGGCATTGCGGGTGAGGATAGCAGGTGCTGGTTGAGCTTCCGGAAATCTGCTTTGCCGCCCTCACGCCCTGGCGGTCCGCCCTGCTCCTACAGTTTCCTTGTACCTTGGAACCAGAGCCTTCAACCTTGCACCTTCCCTCGCTTCAACTCGCGATCCAACTCTCCGCCTGGCTCATCGCCCTCATCTGGCTTTGGAAGGCCATCTCCGCCGCTATCGGTATTCGTAGTCTGCCGAACCTCCTCTCGCCAGCCTTCGACCAGACGATCTCGGCCGAGGACCACATCACCATCATCGTCCCCGCACGCAACGAGCAATCCGCCGTCCGCGCCTGCATCGAATCCCTCCTCGCCCAGGACTACCCCAATCTCCACATCCTCGCCATCGACGACCGCTCCACCGACCAGACGGGCTCCGTTCTTGCCGACCTTGCTGCCCGCAACCCGCACCGTCTGACCGCCCTCCCCATCCTCGATCTACCGCCCGGCTGGCTGGGCAAGACCCACGCCATGGCCCTCGCCGCCCGCCACGCCATAGCCCTCCACCAACCCACCTGGCTCCTTTTCACCGATGCCGACATCCTGTTTCACCCGCAAGCCATACGCCGCTCCCTTGTAGCCGCCCGAGCCGAGCACGCCGACCACTTCGTCGCCCTCCCCACCCCCATCATCAAGAGCACCGGCGAGGCCATGCTCCTCGGCTTCTTTCAGGTCATGGGCTTCTGGGCCGTCCGCCTCTGGCGCGTTCGCGACCCCGGATCGAAGCGGGATTCGGTCGGTGTCGGGGCCTTCTCGCTCATCCGCACCTCCGCCTATCAGCAGGTCGGCGGATTCGACCAGCTGCGCCTTGAAATCCTCGAAGACCTCGCCTTCGGTCGACGCGTCAAGCTGCTCGGCTTGCGCCAGCGCGCTGCCCTCGCCCCCGGCCTGGTTAACGTCCACTGGGCTCCCGGAGCCCGCGGCATCGTCGAGGTCCTCACCAAAAACCTGTTCGCCCTCTTCCGCTTCTACATCTCTCTTCTGCTCGCCGCCTGCTGCTCGATCCTGCTCTTCGGCGTCGGCCCACTTGTCGCTCTCGCCTTCCCGGGCACCCGCCTTCCCGGCCTCCTCGCCATTCTCGCAATCGCGTCCATGTACCGGCTCGTTCACCGCGTCAGCGGAAACTCACTCTCAAGCTTCTGGCTTTTCCCGTTCGCCGCGATCCTTCTGACCTACTCGCTCCTCCGATCCATGGTCATCACCCTGCGTCAGGGAGGTGTGATCTGGCGAGGCACCTTCTACCCCCTCGCCGAGTTACGCAAACACACCAATCCGCGCTGGTGACGAGGCACGCCACCCAGCAGCCTGGACGTCGCTTGGACCCACTTGGTTTTCAGCTAGAGCGAACATTGAATTCGCCGGAAGTCAGACCTCGACCAACACCCGCCCGTACCGCTTCTCCACATACTCGTCCAGGATCACCTGAAACTCTTCCACGATCCGGTCGCCCTTCAGTGTCGTAAACAGCTTCCCATCGACGTACACGGGCGCCTTCGGCTCCTCAAACGTCCCCGGAAGCGAGATCCCGATATTCGCATGCTTCGACTCGCCCGGCCCGTTCACGATGCATCCCATCACCGCCAGCTGCAACTCCTCCACCCCGGCATACTGCTTCTTCCACTCCGGCATCTGCTCCACAAGATATCTCTGGATCCGCTCTGCCAACTCCTGGAAGTAAGTCGAAGTCGTCCGCCCGCAACCCGGGCAGCTCGTCACCTGCGGCATAAAGCTTCGGATCCCGAGCGACTGCAGAATCTGCTGCCCGCACCGAACCTCCTCGCTGCGATCCCCGCCAGGCGCCGGCGTCAGGCTCACCCGGATCGTATCCCCGATCCCCCGCAGCAGCAGCGGACTCAACCCCGCCGTTGACGCCACGATCCCCTTCATCCCCATCCCAGCTTCGGTCAGACCGAGATGCAGCGCATAGTCGCACCTCCGGGCCAGCTCCGTGTACACATCGATCAGATCCCGCACTCCCGAGACCTTCGCGCTCAACACGATCTGGTCTCGCCTGAGCCCATACCGCTCCGCCGCCGCCGCATTGTCCAGAGCCGACACCACCATCGCTTCCATCATCACGTCGCGCGCGTCCATCGGCTCCGGCGACCGCGAGTTCTCGTCCATCATCTTCGTCAGCAGCGCCTGGTCGAGAGATCCCCAGTTCACTCCGATCCTTACCGGCTTTTGATTATCGACGGCGCACTCCACCATCGTTCGGAAGTTGTCGTCATCCTTCCGCCCAATCGATACATTGCCTGGATTGATTCGGTACTTCGCCAGCGCCCGCGCACACTCCGGATACTTCCGCAGCAGCTGGTGTCCGTTGTAATGGAAGTCCCCAATGATCGGCGTCGTCCATCCTTTCGCCGCGATCCCATCGACGATGTACGGCACCGCCTTTGCTGCATCGTCGTTATTGACGGTGATCCGCACCATCTCGGAGCCAGACCGCGCCAGCGCCGCCACTTGTTGCACCGTACTCTCAATATCCGCCGTGTCTGTATTGGTCATCGATTGCACCACCACGGGTGCATCCGAGCCCACCCTCACCCCACCTACATTCACCGTTACGGCACGTCGACGATCGATCCGAGGCATAAGCTTTCCTGCCTGAGTTTACCAGTTACACTTTGAACACGGCCCGGTAGCTCAGTTGCATAGAGCAGCGCACTCCTAACGCGAAGGTCGCAGGTTGGACTCCTGCCCGGGCCACCACACCAATCGTTTGGCTGTCCTCCGTTGCGGCGTTAGCTCTGGGACGAGAGGTAGCCCAGGCCCTCGGGCCATCGTCGCCATGTTGCGGTTCAGTGTCCTGGCATCCGGGTTACGGCGCGAAACAACAATCGTGAAATCTTAATGTGGCCACTTCGCCTCATCCCCCCGCTCAACGTGACCGCCTTCACCCGGACCCAAGAATTCCGTTGTAGGCATGGGCGTACGAGGCGCCAATCGCGATCACCAGCACCACAACCCCCACAGCTGCCCAGATTGCAGTCTTCGCTCCCTTCGACAGCCCCGGCCCCTGCACCTCGCGCACACTCGCGAAAGGAACTTCTACCACCGGCTTTGAACCCACCTGCATCCCGAAAGAATCTTCCCCCATCGAAACGATCTTTCCCCTCAGAACTGTGCCGTCTGCCTCGTGCACCTTGACCCCCTTACCCACGCCCCGCGCCGCAATCTGCTGCTTCGCGCTCACCGCGTCAGAAGTCGACGTCGCAAACGCCGGGCGCTCGGTCACAAACGTCAGCGCCAGCAGGAGGGCTGTCACTCGGCTAAGTCGCAGCATGATCCGCATCGATTTCTCGCAGTCCTGAAAGGGGATGGAGAACATGGCCCGACAGCGAACAGCAGACACCGAGCCAAACTAGCGACCAGCAGCATCCATGTCAATCCTTTCCTGCAGCTTGCTTATGTTTCACGCCTGCCCAGCCGAAGCCGCAAAGCGAGGCAGCATGCCATCATGAACGTGCTCGCCAAACGAGACTCCAGATGCCCCTCAAGCCACCCTCCCTCTTATCTCTCACCCTGCTCTCCGTTCTTACCGCTGCCTCTGCCGCCGCGCAAAGCTCGCCGCAACCCGTATCGCCTGCATCCGACTGGAGCAGCGCACCGATCCAAGGGGGTAATCTTCGATACCAGCGCCGTCATCAGAGCCGGACGGACAGGTGTCAATGCAGCTGTTTTCTCTACGACATGTCGTCACTCGCATGAGAGCAGCGGGTCCCCCTCTCTGCAATCGGCTATACGGAGTTAGTTCACGGCCTCTATCGAGGAAATTCCGGCGTGCGCCGGGGCCACCGCCATCTCCCATGGCTTCTCCTTACTCACCACCAACGTTCACCACTTCCGCCTGATCCCCGGCCTAAACGTGATCGCGTTTTGACCGACCCCGATGAACCGGGCTCGTGGCTCGCGCCAGCACGCCCTGTTCTTTTCCGCGCCAACTCAACCGGGCACCGAATGCGCCGCCCCGATAACCAGCAGCACCACAAATGCCGCTGCCCCAATTCCCACGCCAAGCCCGATCTTGGCGCCGCGTGACATCCCCGGACCCCTCACAGAAGCAATCTTCGCGAACGGGATCGCCTCCGGCGTCTTTCCCTTCTCCTGGAACATGAAGCCCTGTTCGTCGATGGAGACGATCGTACCCCTGACGGCCTTTCCACCTGTCTGCTGCACTTTTACCGTCGACCCGATTCCCCGTGCCTCAATCTGCCGCCTCGCTCTGGCCGCATCAGGAGGCGGTGTCGCAAACCCTACCCGCTCGCTCAGAAAGGTGAAGGCAAGAAGAAGCGCTGTCATCCGGCTGAATACCACGTCCATGTCATAGGAAAACTCGCAATTCGTGAAAGAGTGAATACGAACATGGCCCGGCAGCTGAGGGGAAGACGCCGACCAAACTAGCGATCAGCAGCGCCCATGTCAATCCTTTACCGCACCCTTCTCTTGTTCGTCGCCTGCACCGGATCGAAGCCCACGCGGCAGCTTCAGCATGCCATCATGGACGTGCTCGCCAAACGGAGACTCCAGATGCGCTTCAAGCCACCCTCCCTCTTATCCATCGCCCTGCTCTCCGTTCTCGCGGCTGCCTCTGCCTTCGCCCAAAGCTCGCCGCAACCCGCATCGCCTGCATCCGCCTTCGCCCACACCGCAGGCCGCCAGATCATCGCTCCCGATGGGGAGCCACTCCACATGCGCGGAACCTCGATCGGCAACTGGCTCGTGACGGAGGGCTACATGTTCGGCTTCGAAAACGGCCCGCAGTCCAAATCGGAGATCGAGGCCCTGGTCGCCGAGCTCCTCGGGCCCGAGCGCTCGACCGACTTCTGGCAGCAATATCGAGCCCGCTGGGTGACCGCCGCGGACATTCACCTGCTCCACCAAACCGGCGTCAACACCCTTCGCATTCCGCTCCACTACAGCTTCTTCGAAGCCGACGACGCCGACGGCTTCCGCCTGGTCGACCGCGTGATCGGCTGGTGCCGTTCCGAGGGCATCTACGTCATCCTCGACCTCCACGCCGCACCCGCGGGACAGACCGGCACCAACATCGACGACAGCGCTGGCTACCCCTGGCTCTACAAAAGTCCCCAGTCGCAGGCGCACCTCGTCTCCGTCTGGCAGCGGCTCGCACGCCACTACAAAGACGACCGCACCGTGATCGGATACGACCTCCTAAACGAGCCCATTCCGCACTTTCCAAAGCTCCAGATCTACAACAGCGATCTCGAACCGATCTACAAGAAGCTCGCGCTCGCTATCCGTCCCATCGACCCGAACCACATCCTCTTCCTCGGCGGAGCCCAGTGGGATAGCAACTTCACCGTCTTCGGCCAGCCGTTTGACAACAACACGGCGTACACCTTTCACACCTACTGGGCACCCCCGGAACAGCTCACCATCCAGAAATTCGTCGACTTCGGAGCGAAGTACAACGTCCCCCTCTGGCTCGGCGAATCCGGTGAGAACACCGACGAGTGGATCGCAAAGTTCCGCACCCTGCTCGACAAGGACGACATCGGCTGGACCTTCTGGCCTTACAAAAAGTTGGCCAAAAACTCTGCTTTCGTAACCGTGAAGCCTCCCGAAGGCTGGGATCAGATCGTGGCATTCGCCAAGCTCCCGCGTGGAACCGGCGCGGCGGAGGAACGCTTGAAAGCACGCCCAGATCAGCAAGTAATCGAAAAGGCCTTCACCGGTCTTCTTGACGCCATCGAGCTAGACCACACCACCGTGAACCCCGGATACCTCAAAGCCCTGGGGCTGGAAGCTCCGGCCCCAAGATAGGACGACCTGCCATCGCGAGGAGAAAGCAGGCTCGAAGTCCATCCCGGAACAATGGCGTATCCACCCTCCCCAGCAGCTAGACTTAAGGGTAAGGACATCAGCGCGCCCGGCAGCCGTCGGGCGCTGAGTTGTTTCAGGAGGAAGAACCTGCCCGGAAAGGGAAGCAAGATCCACGGAGGAGGAGGAACAAGCGCAGCGGCTCATGGGTCCAGACCTATCCGCCCTGCTTTGAAGACTTTGCGCAAAAACGTGGGGGAGGGGGGGTACCCCCAGGCACTCACCCCGCCTTCTTCTTATTCCGCGCCTTCACCTTGAACCAGATCGGACTTCCAATGAATCCGAACGCCTCCCGAATCTGGTTCCCCAGAAACCGCTCAAACGAGAAGTGCAGCTTCACATCCTTGTCCGTAAACAGCACAAACGTCGGCGGTGCCACAGCCGCTTGCGTCATGTAATAAATCCGCACCCGCTTATTCATCGGCACCGACGCCCTCTGGAAGTCCACCCGAGCCAGAAACCGGTTCATCTGCCCCGTCGACACCCGCTTCCTCCGCTCCCGCGCCACCAACTCCACCTTCTTGAACACCTGGTTCACGTTGACCCCTTCCGACGCCGAGATGAACAGCAGCGGCGCGTAGTCCAGATACTTCAGCGCATGCCGCACCTGCTCCTCGTACACCTTCGGATCCACTACCGGCTTCCCGATTCCAGACGGATCAAGCCGCATCCCATCCGGCCCGCCTCTCGTCATCAGATCCCACTTGTTCACCACGATGATCACCGACCGCCCGCTCTCATGCGCATACCCGCCGATGTTCGCGTCCAGCGCCGCCACCCCCTCCGTCGCGTCAATAATCAGCAGGCTCACATCCGCCGCCTCCAGATGCTTTCGCGCCATAATCACCGACAGCTTCTCCGCCATCAGCTTCGTCTTCCCCTTCCTCCGGATCCCCGCCGTATCCACAAACCGGAAGCTGTGCCCACCCCTCTCCACCACCTCGTCCACAGCATCCCGCGTCGTCCCCGCGATCGGCGAAACGATAGCCCGGTCCGTCCCCGTCAGCGCATTCAGCAGCGTCGACTTGCCAACATTTGGCCGCCCGATAATCGCGACCTTCGTCTCCGTCTGCACGAAGTGCCCATGCGTCCGCAGCTTCCGCGGCCGCTCCGCCTCGTCCAAGCCATCCAGCATCTCCGCCGGCACCGGTGCATCCACCGGCCCGGCCTCGTCCTCCTCCATCTCCTCCCCAATCCCCTCCATCCGCTCCGGCTCCACCTCCGGCGCCGCCGGCAGCACTGCGAACACCTCGTCCAGCAGATCCCCGATCCCCGACCCATGCTCCGCCGAGATCGCCATCACGTTCCGAAACCCCAGCCGCCGGAAGTTCTCCGCCTGGACCCCCATCCCCGGTGTATCCATCTTGTTCACCGCCAAAAAGCACGGTTTCCCCCCACGTAAAAGTAACCGTGCCAGTTCCAAATCCGGCGAAGCCAGCTCCGTCCGCCCGTCGACAACCATCACAATCGCATCCGCCTCATCCAGCGCCACCTGCGCCTGCCGAAAGATCTCGCTCGGAATCAGCGCCTCGTCGTCCGGCACCACACCGCCCGTGTCCACGATCCGCACATCCCGCCCGCTCCACTCCACCTCCCCGTAAATCCGATCCCGCGTTATGCCCGGCTCATCCCCCACAATCGACCGCCGCGACCCAGTCAGGCGGTTGAACAGCGTCGACTTGCCCACATTCGGCCGCCCGCAGATCGCCACCAGCGGCAGCGACCGATCCCGCTCCAGGTCCGGGTCGACGCCCAGAGCGCCTCCCTCCCGTTTCAGATCTCCGCCCCCTCCACCACGCCCCAGTTGCACCGACAGCTCTTCCCCAATCCGCTCCGCCTCTCTCCACTGCTGCTCATCCATATCGGCAGGCTTCTGCGGTCCTTTAGAAATCCTGCCAGAAGTCTTCGCCTTTCTTTCTTCCATTCCCGCGCGCAGCGGAAGAACCTGCTTCTGCTCCCGCCCACGCTCAAAATCCGCCGCAATCGTCCGCTTCCCTTCGAATTCCGGAGCCCGCCGCGGAGTCTTCGCCGCCTGCTCCGCCGCGGCCTTCTTCGTCGCAATCTTCTTCCGCGCCTTCGGTGCCACAGCGCCTGTCACCGCTTGAGATCGTGGAGCCTTGCCCTTCTTCGGCCGCGTACTCGCCTGCCGGTGCTTCTTACCCATCCTCTTCTTCTCTTCACGCGCCATCTGTCGTTCCCAACTCTCTCCCGCTACACAACCGCCCGCGGAAAGGCTCCCCTGTAAGAGTATCTTCACTGCCGCTGAGGGCAACGACGTTGGCAGCGGGGGAGGCACAGATAAGCGGCTGGAGGGCATCGGCCCGTAGAACATCTTTGTGCAAAGCCGCTGGCAAACTGCACCAACCCCCGTGTCTCACGCATCCCTTCTTGTTGTCATCCTGAGCAGAGCGAAGCACCCGCTTCTCTACCGGGAACCGTGATCGCTTGACGTTTCTGCCTTGGATCACCCGCCACTCCCTGTACATGCACTCCCCGATACACATCGCGACATCCGCCCCATCTGCCGCGTGCTAGATTCTCTCGCATGGGAGTCCTCATCCGGCCAGCCACCGAGGCAGATGCGCCGGCCATCGCGCACGTCCAGATATCCGCCTGGCACGCTACCTACTCCGGAATCGTCCCCGGATATTTTTGGCGACACTCAACCTCGCAGCGCAGACCGAAATGTGGCAGGCACAAGTCGCCGACGGGCCAAACCCACCTTCGTCTCAGAAAGCTCGCCCGACCCAACAGGACACTCGATTCGTCTCCGGTTTCATCAGCGGCGGCGTTCTCCGCGAGCAGATGAAAAACCTATGACGCGGAGCTCTACGCCCTCTACCTGCTCGAATCGCACCAAAAGCACGGCGCCGGCCGCCAACTCACCCACGCCGTTGCCGCAGCCCTGCGATCCGCTGGCTTCCAGACCATGCTTGTCTGGGTCCTGGAAGGAACCCTTCCGCCTCCTTCTATCAGCACCTCGGGGGTAGGGAGTTAGCGCGCAAATTCATCGAGATCGGCGGCTCCACCCTGTCCGAGTTGGCCTTTCGGCTGGCCCAGTCTCGATGGCCTTACCGGAAGCAGCAACAACAGAAGCCCGTCGATGTAACCCCGGAGCTCATCGACTCCAAGCTCCAGTCAACATCGCAACCAGCGCGAACCTTTCTCCTTCTTTCGGTCCCGTACTCGCTGCCGCTGCTTCCTGCCATCGCTTTTCTCGTTACGCCCGTGCCACTACTCCGTTCCCCACTTCTCTCCTGCTTCATCAAAGAATGCGGAAAGGCTCACGTTAGAAGTATCGCCAGGCGGCTGAGAACACTTCACCGGCGTTCGGGAACCTCCTCGGTTCGCGAAGACCACCCTTGGCACAAATCTGAAAACTTATAGGTGAGTCGGGCCCTCGCATGGTACCTTTTCGCAACGAGTTCACCCCGGAGATCGCACCGGCAGGCCCCCTGAAGCAAACTCCTCCCCCCGTAAGTTTTGGAGAGTGTTATGGCCACCGAGGCGCTCCTTACGCGGATAAACCTGCCCCCGCCGTCCCATCTACCGGCCGGTCAACCGCACCGCCGAACGCATCTTCTTCGGCTTCACCTCCATCCTGCTCTGCGTGGTCGTCTTCATCGGCTTCTCTCCGACCTACTTCCGGGCCGGTATGATGCGCGCCCCGCTCCCCAGCCCCATCCTCCACGTTCACGGAGCCGTCTTCACTCTTTGGATGGCCCTCTTCCTCGTCCAGACCACCCTCATCTCCGCCCGCCGCGTCCACTGACATCGCTCCCTCGGCATCATCGCCTTCTGCCTTCCGCCCCTCATGGTCGTCCTCGGCGTCATCGCGGCCATCGACGCCCTCCACCGCCGCGTCTCCATCGGCTCCCTCGACCCCGCCGTCTCCCTCTCCATCCCCCTCCTCGGCATCACCTGGTTCGCCGTCCTGATCTTCGCCTCTTGGCGCACCCGCCGCCGCCCCGACGCCCACAAGCGCCTCATCCTCCTCGCCACCATCGGCCTCGTCGACGCCGCCCTCGGCCGCTTTCCCTGGGACCGCATGGGCATCTCCCCCGCCGCCGGTGCCGTCACCGGCCTCGGCCTGCTCGTTCTCCTCGTCGTCCTCTACGACCTCTTCGCCCTCCACCGCATCCACCGCTCCACCCTCTGGGCCGCCCCCCTCACCTTCATCGTCGGAGCCTTCGCCGTCCCCATCGGCATGACCTCCGCCTGGCACACCTTCGCCGCCTTCCTCGACCGCACCATAGGACCCCACCTCTAGCGTGGCGCGCCTGATAGCGAGAACGACCCCGCTTGCGCCCGCAGAGCCTTGCCCTTCTTCGGCCTCCTATCAATCAACCGAATCCCTTCGAAGCCTATCGAGCAGTACAGGTAGAACCAACTTGGTAGCAGACCTCGGAAAGGGGGCGTCGTGGCGTAATGCTCTCAACAGAGATGCAAAGAGTATAGGGAAACCTGAGTCGTCGTTTGTGGTTGGAACTGCACCCCTAAATTGCGGCGCGAGCTTAATCTGTTTTAAAGAGAATCGAGTAGCGTTCGATAATTTGATTGGCCTCCGGCGAGAGTATCTGCCAACTGCCGCTTACGACCTGCGCCCTGACGATTGCGATGAGAACGACGTAATATGTCGACTGCCTGAGCAACTGATTGATCGTTGCCGGCTTATATGCTGCTTGCACGTTGGACATGCCGATCCGTTCGATCAGGGCTTCGACTCCGCCGTGAGTAAACGCGTGCAGCTGATCGATGTAGGCCTGCTCAGTGTGTAGAAGCTGCCTAGCCCTGGCCCAAGTGCAGCGAGACTCTCTTGGACTTCTCTAGCAATTGCGGCGAGTCCTGGAAAGCGTTTGAGGTGCTTCGAGATACCATCGAGTTGTTCATCCCACGCGCAGCGCGCCACCCAAACTCCTCGTAGACTCACCTCCCACAATGGGCGTAGCAGAGCCAGAGCAGATCCGAAGTGAGTCCCTGTATTTGTAAGGATCAGTAAGGCACCGTGGTGTTCGGTTGCAAGATCATAAAGCAACAGAAAGAGCCAGCTTCGGATGGTGGAAGGTAGGCTCTCCTCCGTTTTGCCAAGAGCCAGCAGTAGATCGTGGATGTTCATTGCTCCCTGTAATGCCGCCTCAAAGCTCTCGGGCATAATGCCTATCCTTCCGTTCGTGGTCAGTGGTCAGAGCTAGAAGATATATATGATGAACACACAGCCCGTGTCCTCCCCCATCCAAATCACGCCCGTAACCCCCAACGACGAAGACGCCCAACCGCCCCCACAACCTCCCCACCCTCCACGCCTTCTTCTCCCCCGGCGGCCTCCTCTCCCAATCCTCGCTCGCCTTTAGCACCGCCCCCGCCAGTACAAGATGGCCACGCTCTTTTCCGCCCTCTAGAACGGGTCTATGCTTGGGTATGGCCGAACTACAGAAGACCGCAGCGGTGGACTGGTCCGGCTGCCCGCTGGTCGAAGTCAATCCGCGCAAGGTGAGCGGCGCTCCCATCCTCAAGGGAACGCGCGTGCAAGCGGACGCGATCATCGAGAACTTCGAAGATGGCTCGCCAGTGGAGGAGATCTCCGAGAATTTTGCTGTTCCAGAGGCGACGATACGCGCTCTGCTGACCTTCGCAGCCAGGCAGCAACATCGTCAGCCGTGAAGGTGCTCTTCGATCACAACGTCCCTCACAAGCTTCGCGCATCACTTACCGGTCACGAGGTAAAAACCGCCGATGAGATGAGCTGGGCCGAGCTCGAGAATGGGGACCTGCTGAGAGCTGCAGAAACTGCCGGTTTCGCTGTCCTGGTGACAGGCGACAAGAATCTCTCGTATCAGCAGAACCTGGCCGGTCGAAAGCTGGCCCTGATCGTCCTCCAAACAAATCGCTGGAGAGTTCTTAAGGAGAACGCTCCCGCCATCCTTGCGGCGCTCGACCGTACAAAGCCCGGCAGCTTCGAACTCGTCGTCTTTGGCGATCTCCAACTGCGGAGATCCCGAATCTGAACGCTCTATCATGGACACAGCTCGTGTCCTCCCCCATCCAAATCGCACCCGCCCCTCCCCACGAGGACGACGAACACCCCCAAACCCGCAAGCTCCCCACCCTCCGCGCCTTCTTCTCCCCCGGAGGCCTCCTCTCCCAGTCCTCCCTCGCCTTCGAGCATCGCCCCGGCCAGTACGAGATGGCCCAAGCCGTCGAATCCGCCCTCAACAGCAACCGCCACCTCATCGTCGAAGCCGGCACCGGCACCGGCAAGACCCTCGCCTACCTCCTCCCCGCCCTCCGCCTCGCCCGCGATCGCCAGCAGCGGGTCATCATCTCCACCGGCACCAAAAATCTCCAGGAGCAGCTCTACTTCAAGGACCTTCCCTTCCTCGAATCCGTCCTCAACGGATCCGGCCCGTTGCAGCATCAGTCCGGCCCTTTAAAGGTCTGCTACATGAAGGGCCGCGCCAACTATCTCTGCCGCCACAAGCTCTACGCCCTCCGCGACTCCCCCCTCCTCCACGGCCTCGACGAGATCTCGCAGTTCGGCCACATCTCCAATTGGGAGAAGTCCACCGAGACCGGAGACCGCGCCGAGATCGACCAGCTCCCCGAACACTCCCCGCTCTGGCACAAGCTCGACGCCCGCACCGAAGCCTGCCTCGGCACCACCTGCCCCGACTGGGAGCGCTGCTTCATCACCTCCATGCGTCGCAAAGCGCTCGAGTCCGACCTCATCATCGTCAACCACCACCTCTTCTTCGCCGACCTCTCCATCAAGCAGCAGGCCGGCGGTGCCCCCGACGCCGGCATCCTCCCCGACGCCTGCGCCGTCATCTTCGACGAGGCCCACGAGCTCGAAGACATCGCCTCCAACTACTTCGGCATCGGCCTCTCCAACGCCCGCTTCGACGAACTCGCTCGCGATACCGAAATCCTCCTCCGCGCCAAACAAGCCACCTCCTCCGCCATAGAATCCGCGCTCGCGACCTTGAAAGACCGCGCCCGCCTCTTCTTCGCCGCCCTCCCCGCCAGCAACCATTTCAGCGCCACCGCGATGGGTGCCCCATCCATGACAGCTTCATCGTCATGGGTGGGTTCAGCTCCCGCCCATGACCAGAGCCAACCGCAAGCCGGTCGCATGCCCTTCACCGACCGCGAAGACTTCCTCGAAACCTCCGGCGACCTCTACCTCTCCGTCACCAACGCCCTCGGCCGCCTCGAGGGCGAACTCGACCGCGTCAAGAACGTCGAAGAGATCACCGGCCTCCGCAAACGCACCTCCGACATCCGCGCCCACCTCAAGTTCCTCCTCGAGTCCGACGACCAGAACACCGTGTTTTGGATCGATCGCCGCCCCGCCGGCGGAGTCCGCAACACCGCCCGCGGCAGCAGTCCCTCAACCCCGCCAAGCTTCCACACCCACCTCCAGGCCACCCCCATCGACGTCTCCGAACTCCTCTCGCAGACGCTCTTCGAAGCCTATCCCTCCGTCATCCTCACCTCCGCGACCCTCACCGTCGCCGGCCCCGACGGAGCTCCCGGCTTCGGGCACATCTCAAAACGCCTCGGCCTCAACTTCGCCCGCGAGCTCGTCGTCCCCTCCCACTTCAACTACGCCACCCAGGCCCTCCTCTACCTCCCCCAGGGCATGCCCGACCCCCGCGACCCCGACTTCACCGACCGCTCCATCGAACGCATCAGAAGAGTCCTCGATATCACCCAGGGCCGCGCCTTCTGCCTCTTCACCTCCTACAAAAACATGCGCGAGGCCCACGACCGTCTCCTCGCCGAGCTCCCCTACCCGCTCCTCCTGCATGGCACCGCCCCTCGCCACGTGCTCTTGCAGCAATTCCGCGAAACCGAGAACGCCGTCCTCTTCGGCACCTCCTCCTTCTGGCAGGGCGTCGACGTCCAGGGCGACCAGCTCTCCGCCGTCATCATCGACCGCCTCCCCTTCGCCGTCCCCTCCGACCCCGTCTTCGAAGCCCGCATGCGCGCCATCGAAGCCGCCGGCGGCAGACCCTTCTTCGACCTCCAGGTCCCGCAAGCCGTCATCACCCTCAAACAGGGCTTCGGCCGCCTTATCCGCTCCCTCTCCGACCGCGGCGTGCTCATGCTCCTCGACCCCCGCATCCAGCGCTCCCGCTACGGCCGCATCTTCCTCGACTCACTCCCCCCCTACCGCCGCACCGGCGACATCACCGAAGTCGAACGCTTCTTCGGGGAGCCTCCACAGCCTTCCGTCTAGGTCGATTGGCGCGAAGCAGCTCGGCCCGCGCAAGCCTGCATTCCGTCGTATATCGGTCCGCTACGACCTAACGTGCCACCAGCACTCTTCGTCGCTCCAGTAGCACCGCAGCATCCCAAACACCACAGCCGCCACCGCTCCACCCACCTGGAACAGCGTCAGGCTATCCACCTTCCCAAGCAGGTACGGGATGCAGAAGACAGCGACTCCCGCATACATCAGGATCGTCAGCAGAGAACGCACTAAACCCTTGCTCATCGTCCGACCTCCGTGTGTCCCACAACTGCAGTGGTCCACCACCAGATCCGCCTGCCCGCGGCTTTCCTGCAACCGGTAGCGCCGACGAGCACACGGTACTCCTATTCGCGATGGCTGGGTAGAGAAATCAGGAGCGCCAGAATCGCCAGCCCCGTCCGGCTCCGGGCCTCATCCCTCAGGCTCGGTGGCCTCCTCCTCATCCGGCGCCGCCGTTCCATGCAAATCGATCGCCATCATTACCGCATTGGCCAGCGAAATCAGCGTCTCTTTCTGCTGGTCTGTCGCCTGCCGCGGACGCGTGTCCAGCACGCACATCGATCCAATGACCTCCCCATCATGTGTCTTCAAAGGCGCCCCAGCATAAAACCGTATCCCCTTATCTTTCAGGAAGGGATCGTTCGCGAATCGTCCGTCCTCCGCCGTGTCTGGAACCACCAGGCTCGCATTCGAAAATACCAAGCGGCTGCAGATGGACAGGTCCCGCTCCGAATTCAGCGTGGACACCGTGTCCTCCGGAAGCCCGCACTGCGCCTCCCAGAAATGCCGCTGTCCATCGGTCACAGTAATCAACGCAATCGGCGCGTCGAAAGATCGTGCCAGATTCGTCGCCAGCCGATCGAACACGCCCTCTTCCGGTCCATCGAAAATGTCCACCTGTTGAATTTCATGAATCGCCTCGCCTAACTCCTTCCTGGCCTCGAATTTGCCCGCCGCTCCCGGAGCGCTTTCTTCCGGCAACGCCTCCGGATTCAGCAGGGAAGACAGGTAATCCTTCATCAAATGGAGGGAGCAAACTACGTGCTGGGCGTCTTCCGTCGGGATGCGGCTGCGAAGATTCGAGAGGTCGCTCTCTTTGCTCAAGACACAAGCCACCACCACCGCATCGGGAAAGCGGACGCGAAGCTGGTGGCATCGCAGCCGGATGTGCCGGATCGCACGCGGCGGCACCCCCATCACGCAGATCACGTCAGGTTGGATCGCATCGAGCATCTTCAAGACCTCCGGGGTCGGACAGTCTGCCTCCACTACCCGCACCGCCGCCACCTCCGTTAGCACCTGCAGCGCGAGTTGGCAGGCTACCTCGTCCGCGAAATCCCTCGCCGGCAGGCACACCACCTGCTTCGTTGGCCTCACTTCCGGTGCGCTGGCCGTCGCCGCCCTGCTTGTAACATCCTCGGCTAGCTCTTCCACACCCTGTAACACCTCATCCGCGCGCGTATCGGTCATCTCCTCAGAATGCCGTGCCTCTTCAATCAGCGTCAGCGCAGGAACCAGAACCTCGTCATAAACCTCCTCCCTTGACTTGGTCTTCAGCAGCTCCTCTACCAGCGTCGTCGCATCCCGTGTGCTTGAGGCCAGCATTCGTTGGTAGAACCGCTCCGCAGGTGGCAGGGTGGCCTCCTCTCCGAACAGCACCTCCAGGTATCGCAGGCGCGGAACCTGCCGGCCGATCACCACTAGGCAAACCGTCAATGGGGTGGACAACAACAGCCCCGGAAGTCCCCAAAGCAGCGTCCAGAAAATCGCCGCAATCAGGATCGCCATCGCGGAAATTCCTGTCGACGCGCCATAAAGCAGCGGCTCAACGAAGTTTGCCGTGACCAACTCCAGCACCGCATACATCGCCACGGTCAGCGCCAGCTCTCTCCAGTGCGGAGACACCGCAACCGAAAGCAGCAGCGGACCCGCGGATGCCAGCAGAATTCCGATATATGGCACAAATCGCAGCCCGCAGGTCAACACCGCCCATAGCAGCGGATGAGGAATGCCGATCGCCCAGAGCAACAGCCCCGCCACCATCCCGTAGCAGAGGTTCACGACCAGCTGCACCAGCAGGTATCGGCTTACCCGTCGGCTGGCATCTTCGATCGCCGTAGTCGTTAAATGAATCCGCCCGCTTCCGGCCAGCCGAAGCCCGCGGTCGCGCAGATCGTCCCGCCCCAGCAACATGAAAACCAGGAAGATCACCACGATCAGAGTCGTCGTCAGCGGATGCACCAGCGGCATCATGGTCCGTCCCGCGACCGTCATCACGGAGCCCTCGGGCTCCTCAATCCGGACCGGAACCGGCGCAGCAGGAGTTTTGTTGGCCGCTTCCGCCGGGTTTGGACTGCTGCGAGATCGCCGCCGTGAAGTGACCGGCACGATCGGTGGCGTGGGCGCCCCTCCACTCGTAATCTGCTTCCCCACACTCGTCAGCATCTCCACCGTGCTGCTCAGCTGCCCAGCCGAGTTCAGATGAAGCGACTCGATCTTTCCCGTTACATTCTGTTGGTATCGCGGCAGCTCCACCGCAAGGTTGTAAATCTGGCCGAGCACGACCCATCCCAGGGCCCCCATACCGGCGAGAGAGAGCAGAATGACAAGCAGACCAGCTGGCGCTCTCTTCACCCCCCATCGCTCCATCTGGGTCGCCACCGGCGCCAGAAGAAACGCCAACAACCCCGCCATCGCAAGCGGAACAAAGACCTCTCTCGCGAAATACAACACCGCCGTGACCAGGATTCCCGTCACCAGGGCGCTGTCCGTTGCCTTGAAATGCTCGCGAACTTCCTTCAACACACCTGCCACCGCCGCCGCTTCTCGAGAACGCTATGCTAACCGCATAGCGATCTCAAGAGAGAGAGATCTCTGCAACCATCCCCGTACGATGCAGAAGCATGCGAGGAGCCTTCGCGCCCGTGAGGACTCACCACAGAGTAAGTCAAAGACCCGATGCACAAAGCCTGCTTTGTGCAATCAATAGCACAAAGGATCAGGATCGCATTCCCGAATGCGAACTGGGATCGCCCAGGTTCCACGAGCCCGAAGGCGTTCCCTTGCCCGAAGCGTCCGTCCCTCTTCGCCGATAGGCAGACTCTGGACCCCATCAACTTGGTCGGTACTTGGCGCACTCACCCCCGCTCGCGCCGTAAAATAAGATCATGCTCCCGGAAAGGATCAGCGCCTCTCGCTGGCACGCGTGACCTTGGAGCGACGCTAACTCTCATCGTTGGAGGATTTCAGCTAGGCATAAATATACTTGACTAACCAGAGCGCAAGGGCTATTCTTGGTTAGTCAAGGTGAATGAATGAACATCCCAACCAGCCTCATCGAAGCAATCCGACTCTACTCAAATCCTCAGACCTGCATTGATACCCTCGCTGAGATGCGCTGGGCAGACGGCAAGCCAGTATGTCCGAAGTGCAACGCAGCTGAGGGCAATCGAAAGCACTACTGGTTGGCGACCCAGAAGCGATGGAAGTGCTATTCCTGCCACAAGCAGTTCAGCGTCAAAGTCGGAACGATAGGATAGCCCAATTGGTTTGGACAAGTGGCTGACCGCTCTATGGCTGCTGGTAAATTGCAAGAACGGCGTTTCTAGCTACGAGATCGCCCGCGATCTCTCCATCACTCAGAAATCAGCTTGGTTCGTCCTTCAGCGTCTCCGCCACATCCTCAAGGACACGACCGTTGAGCCGATGGGCAAAGGCCCCGTCGAGGCCGATGAGTCGTTCCATGGGGGCAAGCCAAAGAATATGCATCGCAGCCGTCGCCTCAAGCTGAAACTCGGCATGAACGGATATGCGGAGAAGACAGCCGTTTTCGGGATGCTGGATCGCGAAACCCGTCAAGTACGTGCTCAGGTCGTACCGAATGTAAAGCGCGAGACACTACAGAAGGCGATCCTTGCTGGCGTCGGATTCGGTTCTACGGTCTATACGGATGGATGGCCGGGATACGACGGTTTGAAGGCCTCTGGCTTTGTCCATGACACGGTGAACCACATGGAAGAGTATGTTCGTGGACAGGTCCACACTCAGGCAATCGAGAATTTCTGGAGCTTGCTAAAGCGAGGTCTAAATGGGACTTACGTTGCGGTTGAGCCGTACCACATGGACCGCTACTTGGACGAACAGATGTTCCGCTTCAACAATCGTATCGGGCATAATGATTCAACCCGCTTCATGAAGGCCTTGTCACAGGTAGTCTGCCGCCGCCTCACCTATTCCGAGTTGACGGGTAAGGAGGCGACCCGCCAACAAGCCTAAGCACGGCCCTTTGCGGGGACATGGACGAATCGAGTATGAAGAGAAGACTTCGTTGCTTTGGAAGCCTGGATTGCGGCGCGGGAGGAAGCCGCGTCTGCCGTAGCGATCTTGCTCAGAGCTTTAACAAAGGGGTGCGTATGCACCCCCGTATCGGCGGACTCAACTTCGTGCTCTTCCTGGTGTTCGTGTTTCATAATAAAACTCCAATGAAGCCGTTAAAAAAGCGAGACCTGCAGAATGCCGGACAAGGCAAAACCCCACCCGAACATCCCAAGAATGAAGGCCCAGAAGCCCATGGTAATCCTCCGATCATTCCGGAGGTTGTGCCAACCCCAGAGGGCTACACCAAAAGCAAGTCCTGCAAGCCAGATCAAACACCATCTTGGAAGTCGGTGATCTAGTTGGGGGTTTTCTGCCTCGGCGTATATGCCGTAATCGTTTACCGAGGCCAATGGGACGCTGCGCTGGCCGCTAATCAAATCAATGCCAGAAACTTTCAGATGGGCCAACGGGCTTGGGTGGGACTGGACACCATCAAGTCTTCCGTGAAGCCCCTCCAGCCCAACCTTCCAATCGAGTGGAGTCTTCTCTTTCACAATTATGGGATGTCTGCTGCGTTGCACCTCCGTTGGCACGTAAGAACCTACGTCATGCCCGCCAATGGCGCTTTTGGTCCAGTTCAGAGCGACATCAGAAATTTGCCCATACTTATGGCAGATGCTCCCGAGTTCACCATGTTCAACGGGCAAGAATTGCCAAACAACGGCAAAAGCACCAAGAACCCCACTGCGGAAGAGGTCGGTCAAGTCAATGGGCGAACCGGTTTGCTCATCTTTGGAGGCAAAGCGCTTTACTTTGACATCTTCAAGCAGCCGCACTTCTACACGTTTTGTCGCATCTACAATCCGCCAGACCTGAGCAATCCTCCCGGACTGCTGACCTGTCCCTTCGGTGACGAGACAGACCCACAAAGCGAACTCTAACTGTACTTGGCGCATAATGGTTAGCCAAGTATGTTTATACCTTTAGCTATAACCCCTCTGGATGGACGATTTTAGCGGAGCGAAACGCCCTATCCTATAGCAGGGAAGGAACTTAGGTAATTGCGCGGGGGGACCCCCACCAGAAAAGATAGGAGACGATGGGCCGCAACCTCTTCATTCTCGCCGCAACGCTGACCCTGCTCGCTGCGATCTCGATCGTTCTTTCTTACACCAACATCGCCCAGCAGCCCGGCTCTCCCGGCGATGCCGCCCTCTGGCAAACGACCGGTCTCGCCCTTTTTGTCATCGCGCTCGTCGTCGCCTTGGCTGGCATTCTTTCCTCGCTCTTCGAACAGGCCGAACGCCGCACCGAGGAAGCCCGTCGCGCACGACGGAAAGAACGGAACCGATAGAATGGAACCTTGCCGCAAAGCAGCGAAAACCAGGGAGCGGAAGGGAAGCGCCAGCGCATGTTTGAAGTCACCGTAGAAGCCGGCTTCTCGTCCGGTCACTACCTCCGCAACTACCGCGGAAAGTGCGAAAATCCGCACGGCCACAACTACAAGGTCTTCGTCACCCTCATCGGCGCGGATCTCGATGAAGCCGGCCTTCTTCTCGACTTCAAACTGCTGAAGCAGGTCATGCGCCCGGTAGTCGACCGCCTCGACCACCATATGATCAACGATCTCGAACCCTTTACCACCGTAAACCCCTCAGCCGAAAATCTGGCCCGGTACTTCTTCGAGGAGACCGCCACTCAACTCCACGAAATGACCTCCGGCCGCGTCCGCGTTAAGGACTGCACCCTCTACGAAACCGACACCAGCTACGCCCGCTACTACGAATAACAAACCCACCTTGCACCTCATAGAGCTCTACAAATCCGTCCAGGGCGAATCGAGCTTCGCCGGCCTCCCCTGCATCTTCGTCCGCCTTGCCGGATGTAACCTCCGCTGCGCCTGGTGCGACTCCGAGTACACCTTCACCGGCGGAAAACCGTTCACCAACGACCACATCCTCGCCCAGGTCGAAGCTCTCGCGCCTTGCACCCTGGTTGAATTCACCGGCGGCGAACCCATGCTCCAGGCCCGCGATCTCCTCCCCCTGATGGACACGCTCCTGGCGCGCGGCTTCACGCTCATGATCGAAACCAGCGGAGAGCGTCCGCTTTCCGACGTCCCCACGGCCGTCCACAAGATCGTCGACGTCAAGTGCCCCGGCGCAGGTGCAGCCTCAGGCAGTTTCCGAATGGAGAACCTCGACGCACTCACACAAAGCGACGAGGTAAAGTTCGTTCTGAGCCACCGCGAAGATTATGAGTTCGCCCGCGATTTCATTCGCGTCCACTCGCTCGACCGGAAGGTCGGCGATATCTTGCTCAGCCCCGCCTTCACCAAGACGCCCAGCCCTTTGCGCACCGCCGACAACATGGCCCTCGATCCTCGCCATCTGGTCGACTGGATGCTCGCCGACGGACTCCCCGCCCGCCTCTCGCTTCAGATCCACAAGTTCATCTGGGAACCCCTGAAGAAGGGCGTCTAGACTGAAATGTATGTTTCTCCCCGGCCACTTCCTCTTCGCCCCCACCCAGCGCATCCACTTCATCGGCATCGGTGGCATCGGCATGAGCGGCATCGCGGAGATTCTGCTCACGATGGGGTACACCGTCTCCGGCTCCGACCTCCGCCGCAGTCCCATCACCGACCGCCTCGTCGCCCTGGGTGCTCGGGTCTTTGAAGGGCACGCCGCCTCCAATGCCGCAGCCTGCGACGTCGTCGTCACCAGCTCCGCGGTGAGTTCCTCGAACGCGGAGGTCTTGGAGGCCCGTGCCCGGAAGGTCCCCGTCATTCAGCGGGCTGAGATGCTCGCCGAGCTTATGCGTCTTAAGTACGGCATTGCGGTCGCGGGTATGCATGGAAAGACGACGACCACTAGCATGATCGCGGCCGTTCTCGCCGGAGGCGGTCTCGACCCAACGGTCGTTGTTGGCGGTCGCGTCGACGCACTCGGTTCGAATGCCCGCCTCGGCAACTCGCAATATCTCGTCGTAGAAGCCGACGAAAGCGATCGATCCTTCCTCAAGCTTTCCCCCGTGCTGTGTGTCGTAACGAATCTCGACCGTGAGCACATGGACTGCTACCGCGACATGGATGACATAGAAGCAGCGTTTGTAGAGTTTATGGACCGCATGCCTTTTTACGGAGCCACAACAGCATGCATCGACAACGATGCTCTGCGTTTGGTGCTCGCCCGAGTGAAGCGGAAGGTGTACACCTATGGGGAGCGCCAGGACGCGGACTTTCGCGTGCGCCTATTGCCCAAGATCGCAGTCAGCCATTCAAGCTTTTCAGTCAGATTTGGCGCAGCAGAAATAGGCGTCTTTCACCTGCACGTTCCTGGACGGCACAATGTTCTGAATGCCACCGCGGCCATTGCCGTCGGCATACAACTTGGCCTCGCGCCGAAGCAGATCGCTCTTGGACTGGACTCCTTTCGGGGTGTAAACCGGCGCTTCGAGATCAAGGGAGTAGTCCGCGGCGTGACCGTGATCGACGACTACGGCCACCATCCGACAGAAATCCGGGCCACTCTACACGCGGCTCGAGATTGCGGATACGGCAGAATTCACGTCCTGTTTCAGCCGCACCGGTACACGAGAACCCGCGATTTGTTGGACGAGTTTTCACGCGCATTCGTCGATGCGGACTCCGTTCAGGTGCTGGAAATCTATGCCGCTAATGAGGAGCCGATCAGAGGCGTGACCGGAGCTGCCTTGGCTGAAATGATCCGAGCGGAGGGAGGCCGAAGGATTGAGCATGCTAGATCAGCGGATGAAGCCGTCGCAAGAGTCGTCGCGGAAGCTCGCGAAGGTGATGCAATCCTCACATTAGGGGCCGGAAGTGTCTCACAGGTTGGGACCAATCTGCTTGCAGCACTACATACAGTCGGGTGAGTTCCTGAAACGGTACATGCAGCAGAAGATGGAAGTAGCTCGGCAAACGGCGCGTTATAGTCAGGAACGGCGATCCTAACGCGGCCTGCTTTCTGGCTCGCTGGTTCGTGGGATGGAGCAATTACGTGAGGCAGCGGTGCTGACGGCCCCTGGAGAGGCTTATGTACGGGAGCGCATGACTCGACGGCGCCTGCCTTTGGGTGCGCGAGGTCGCGACGTTGTCGAGAACTTTGCGGACGCGGAGGACGACGGTGGGTATAACACTGGACGCCGCCGTACCGGGCTCCGACTCACCTTTCCGGGCGGAATGCCGCAAAGTCTATGGGGCAGGCTGGCGGCTGCTTCTGCCTTCCTGGCGATCCTGGCGATAGCCTGGGTGGCGGCCGGGATCGTACATCGCATGGTCCTCCATGACGACCGCTTTGTGCTGGCGAGCGGTTCCTCCATTCTCACCCAGGGCAATCACCATCTCTCCCGATCGCAACTTCTAGAGGTGTTCGGTGGGGACATCGAGCGAAATATTCTTCGGGTTTCGCTCAACGAGAGAAAAGCAGAGCTGGAACAGATTCCCTGGGTGAAGCATGCCACGGTGATGCGTCTCTTGCCCGATCACATCAGCATCCTCGTCGAGGAACGAAAGCCAGTGGCCTTTGCTCGACGAGTCGGGCACATGGAATTAGTAGACAGCGGTGGAGTTTTGTTGAAGATGGAAGGGAAGACTGCCGAAGATCTGAATTACTCCTTACCAGTGGTGACCGGGATTTCTCAAGATGATCCACTTTCGGTACGTGCGGCGCGGATGAATATCTTTCACGACTTCACTCGGGATCTTGATATTTCAGGCGAGGGAATCTCCGCGAAGTTGAGCGAAATTGATCTATCTGATCCAGAAGATGTCAAAGCTCTAATCCCTGATCGCGGAGCTGATGTTCTCGTGCACTTCGGTGACAGCGACTTTCTCGACCGGTTCAGGAAGTACGAGGCTCATCTCGCAGAGTGGCGCGCCCAGTACCCGAAGCTGTCTTCCGTCGATATGCGGTACGAGCGACAGGTTGTTCTGGAAATGCAGCCCGGGACGGCGGTGCCGCCCAGAGGGGACACACAGATGGTCGGCGAGCAGGCGAGCCTCCCAGCATCAAAGATGCCGACAGCCAAGGCAGCTTTGTCGATCCGGCCTCACCTGGTGGCGAAGAGCCCACTGCCGAGTCGTCCAGCGCGGCGTCTGAGCAAGGCCGGGCAGCCCTCGCAGACACCTCCTCTTGCGGTCAAGAAGGCAGGTCATCCATGAATCAGAAGGCCGAGAACCTGATCACTGTAGTTGACGCGGGTAGCCAGAAAAGCTGTGTGCTGGTGGCTGAGTTGTATGAGGGGGTGCTGCGGTATAGGGGGCATGGGGTTGAGCCCTCGAAGGGGATGCGCAAGGGGCTGATCGCGGAGCTGGGGCCGGCGGCGGAGGCGATCAACCGGGCGGCGTTGACGGCGGAGCGGACGGCGAGGGCCGTCATTGAGACGGCGGTGGTAGGGATCGGGGGGACCCATGTGCGGGGGGTGAACTCACGCGGAGGGATCAGCATGGGGAGCAGGATGCGGGAGATCACGCGGGAGGAGGTGAAGGCGACGGTGGACCGGGCGCGGTCGGTCGCCCTGCCGCCCGACCGCGAGGTGCTGCACCTCCTGCCACAGGAGTTCATCCTGGATGATCAGGCCGGGATCCACGACCCGATCGGCATGGTGGGGAACAAGCTGGAGGTCAATCTGCACATCTCCACCTGCTCGGGAGGAGTGGCTCAGAGCGTGATCACGTGCGCGAACCGGGCGGGGCTGGAGGTGCAGGACACGGTGTATGAGGGGATCGCGGCGGCCGAGGCGGTGTTGAGTGCGGACGAGCGTGAGCTCGGGGTGTGCCTGGCGGACATCGGGGCGAGCACGACGGAGCTGGCCGTGTTCTTCGAGGGGTCGGTGGCGCACACGGCGGTGCTGCCGATTGGCGGCGATCACTTTACCAACGATCTGGCCGTGGGCTTGCATGTGACGGTGGAGGAGGCGGAGCACTTGAAGAGGTTCTACGGCCATTGCGTCGTCACAGCGATTCCGCAAATGAACGAGATCGAGGTAGGCGGAAATCTTGCCATCTCGGGCGGGCAGCCGGCGCGGATGGTGAGGCAGAGGTTTCTGGCGGAGATCCTGGAGCCGCGCGCGCGGGAGCTTTTTACGATGCTGCGGGACAACCTACGGCACGGGGGGGTGCTGGAGGCTCTGGGAGCGGGATGTGTGCTGACGGGCGGAGGAGCGCTGATGTCGGGGCTGCTGGATAATGCGGAGAGTCTGCTGCGGGTGCCGGCGCGGGTGGGGCACCCGGTGCCACTGAGCAGGATGCCACCTGAACTGGCCGGGCCGGAGTTCTCGGTGGCCATCGGGATGCTGCTGTACACGCACCGTACCCAGATTCGGAAGGCGAGTGAGGAGCAGGGGCTGCGGGCCAAGCTGAAGGCGATCTTCGCGGGCAGCCTGTAGGTATCCCCCTCCCCCCCCCCCGGTATTTATAGCGCAAAGTCTTCGAACCACAGGACTTAGGTCTGGACCTCAGGTACGCCCGGGCTTGCTAGTGGGCCTGTGGCAGGGACATGGGAAGCTGAACTCTGGGCCCACTGTTAATTCTACAGATTTCACCGTGGGGTTACGCCGCGAGAGCTGAACTTTCCGAACGCCGGATTATTGCCGAGATGGGTGATAGCGGGCGGGAAAGGGCCGCCTGCTATCACCGCCTCAGGTGTGGCTCTCTGGACCAGAAGGTTGAACCATGAACGGTACCAGTGGTGGAAATCACGGCTGCGGCTATCGGCTGTTGATGGGAGAATTAACAGACCTTCACGGAGCACCCAGGAGCCCTTGCTGCCATGCCGAACTACTCTGCCGACGACCTTCGCATTCACTATCACGATGAGATACCTCGCGGCGCGCGCATCAAGGTTATCGGTGTGGGTGGCGGAGGGAACAATGCGGTGAACCGCATGATCGCCGCGAAGGTGGAGGGCGTCGAGTTTATCGCGGCGAACACCGATGTGCAGGCTCTGCAGCTCTCGGATGCGGCGGTGAAGCTGCAGCTGGGGGTGAAGCTGACGAGTGGGCTGGGGGCGGGAGCGAATCCGGATGTTGGGCGACGGGCGGCGCTGGAGGATTCGGACAAGATCATCGAGGCGCTTGAGGGCGCGGACATGGTGTTTGTGACGGCCGGTCTGGGCGGGGGAACGGGGACGGGAGCGGCACCGGTGATTGCGTCGCTGGCGAGCGAGATGGGTGCGCTGACGGTGGCGGTGGTGACGCGGCCGTTTGCGTTTGAGGGGAAGCGCCGGATGATGCAGGCGGAGCGCGGGATGCAGGAGCTGCTGGAGTCGGTGGATACGGTGATCGTGATCCCGAACGAGAAGCTGCTGGCGGTGGCGAAGGATGCTGGATTCTTCGAGAGTTTCCGGATTGCGGATGATGTTCTGCGGCAGGGCGTGCAGGGTATCTCGGACATTATTACGATTCCTGGAGTAATCAATCGCGACTTCGCGGATGTGCGGACGACCATGGCGGGCATGGGATATGCGGTGATGGGGACAGCGATGCGCTCGGGCGCGAACCGGGCGACGGAGGCGGCCATGGCGGCGATGGCGAGTCCATTGCTGGAGGCGGGAGCGATCGACGGGGCGCGCGGGATCCTGATTAATATCACGGGATCGAGCAGCCTGAAGCTGAGCGAGGTGAACGAGGCTTCGAGCCTGATTCAGAATGCGGCGCACGAGGATGCCAACATTATCTTTGGCGCCGTGTTGGATGAGACGATGGGCGACGACGTGAAGATTACGGTGATTGCGACTGGCTTCAAGCAGCAGGAGATGCCGGAGCGGAGGGAGCGGATGCTGGCGGAGGCGACGCTGCCGGGGATCCGGTACGACGTTCCGGTGCAGGCGCGGGTACCGGTGCAGCGATTTCCGGTGAACCGTGATCCGGGGCAGTTCGAGCAGCAGATTGAGAGGGCTGTGACCCGGCCCCAGGCCCCTGCGGTTGAGAGCAGGCCAGAGCGGGGCGCGGAGACGACGGGGGCGAAGAGACCTGTGGATCCGCCTGCGCCGATTGCCGCTGCTGCCTTTGGCGGCGATACATCGGCGACGCAAGTGCCTCCAGTGCAAGCACCTGAGACACAAGGGAAGGGCCGTGGGAGCTCCCCGGCCGAGCTGCTGCCGGTGCCGGCGTCGGTGTTTGACGACGACTTCTTTCAGTCGAGGGGGAACGGTGCTGGACCGAAGGCGGGGGATCGGCCGGGGAGCCGGACGGGAGATCCTGTTGGAGATCGGCGCGTGATTGTGGAGGGGGGCGATCCGCAGGCGGGAGGTCCTCAGGCGTGGGAGACGCATGACTATCCGAACCCCCGGCACGTCCAAGAGGAAGCTCCGCGTGGAGAGGTCTTCCATGTGCGCGCGGCTGAGCCCACTGCGCGCGCGCAGGAGGTTTCCCGAGCGGAGCCGGACCAGGGGGAGCCAGACGAGCTGGATATACCAGCGTTTTTGCGGCGGGGCAATTAGGTATCCAAATCGTGGGCCGGGCGCGTACGTCCGAAGTGGTAGAGCGTAGACCAAGAGACCGATGGATTGAGACCAGGCGGCAAGTGAAGATGAAGTGTTGCTTTAGTTGAGGAGCTCCCTGCGATGGCGAAGTTGATCCGAATATTCTTTGCGATGTGGCTGGGCCTGGGCGTGGCAGAGATGGGCGCGGCCAAGCCGACGACGAGGATGGTTTCGAAGCGCAAGGTGGCGACATCTGCGCATGCGGCGCGGAGGGGATCCGGGCGGGGCACGGCGGCGGTGGCGAGGGGCAGGTCGGGACGGAGAGCATCGGCGGTTCTGGTCCGCGTTCGGGGCAGGCATGGGCGGATGGTTCTGGCGGTGCGGCGAACGCGGTATACCGAACATTTCACGGCCAGCTCGTTCGCGGACAATCTGACGCTGGGGGATGTGACGGCGGGTGAGGATCCGGTGGTGCGGGCGGCGGCGATCGAGGCGCTCGGCAACATGAACGGAACGGCGCTGGCGATCGATCCGTCGAGCGGGCGCATTCTGGCGATGGTGAACCAGAAGCTGGCGCTTTCGAGTGGGGCGGAGCCTTGCTCGACCATTAAGCTTACGGTGGCGCTGGCGGCTCTGGAAGAGGGCCTGGTGAAGCACGATACGCCGGTTAACCTGGGCGGCGGGTACAAGGTTGACCTGGACTATGCGCTGGCGAAGTCAGTGAATCCGTACTTCGAGGTGCTGGGACGGACGATGGGCTTCGAGCGCGTGAAGCACTATGCGAATGAGTTTGGCCTTGGCGAGTTGGCTGGGTATCAGATCCAGGGGGAGCAGCTGGGAGTCTACCCGGATACGGAGCTGCCCGCGAAGCTGGGCGGCGTGGGGCGGATGTGTTCGTTCGGCGAGAGCATCTCGATGACGCCGCTGCAGCTGGGCGCGATTGTGAGCTCGATTGCGAATGGGGGGACGCTTTACTACCTGCAGCATCCGGAGACGCAGGAGCAGGCGAAGAACTTTACGCCGAAGGTGAAGCGGATTCTGGATATTGCGCCTATCCTTCCGGAGATGATGCCGGGTATGCAGGGCGCGGTGGCCGCTCCCTATGGAACGGCGCGGAGCTTAAAGGCGAACTTCAATGCGTTTCCGGTGATGGGAAAGACGGGGACCTGCTCGAATAATGGAACACGGTTCGGGTGGTTCGGGAGCTTCGCGGATACACCAACGGGTCGCATTGTGACGGTGATATTTCTTGAGGGCGGAAGGCCGACGTTTGGGCCAAGGGCGGCGGAGCTGACGGGACAGTTCTACCGGGCGATGTATGAGCGCAGCTACTTCCAGCCGCGAGGTGTTCCGCTGAAGCCGCTAGCGCCGCCAGCAGCCGTGCCCGCGGCTACGGGTGAGGAAGATACCGGGACGGGCGGGAGCTTGTAGGGCAGCTTCCTTCCGTGCTTTTCTCGACCGGGTGGCGTCCTGCGAGTTTCGCAGTGGAAGGGTGACGGGGCTGGGAGGTTTGCATCGAAGGGTGAGGAGTCAGGGGTGAAGATCCTTACCAGTGCGGAGATGCGGGCCGCGGATCGGCGGAGCTCGGAGGAGTTCGGCGTTTCACTTGAGGAGTTGATGGAGCGTGCGGGGAAAGCGGTCGCGGTCTTCTGCCGTGAGCTGTATCCCGCTGCCGGTCGGGTGCTGATTCTATGCGGCAAGGGAAACAATGGTGGGGACGGGCTGGTAGCCGCACGGTATCTGAGTGCGGGCGAGACTGCCGTGAAGGTGCTGTTGGTGGGGGCGGGGGAGTTCAGGGGTGAGGCGGCGCAGGCTTTTGAGCGACTCAGGCGGGAGGCGCCGGAGGTTGAGGTCGGGGAGATGGAGGCGGTAGCGGGAGGGGAGCTGCAGGAGGCATTCGAGTGGGCGCAGCTGATTGTGGATGCGGCGGTGGGGACGGGGTTTAAGCCGCCTCTGCGAGGGACAGCGCAGGTGGTGAGGGATGGTCTGGAGCGAGTTGCGACGCCGGTGGTGGCGGTTGATCTGCCGAGTGGATGGGATGCGGATGCGACGACGCAGGGAGGGGGCGAAGCGGTTGCGGGGGAGAGTGGCGGGGATGGTCAGAAGAGCGGGGCGTTTCGGGCGAGTGCGGTGCTGACATTTACGGCGCCAAAGCCAGCGCATGTGTTCGGGTACCTTACGCCGGGGCTGACGTTTGGGCCGGTCGCGGTGGCGGAGATTGGGTCGCCGGTGGCGGCGGTTCGATCGGATGGGCAGCTTACGTGGACGGGGACGTCGAAGCGGATCGCGGAGCAGCGACGGGATGTGAACTCGAACAAGGGAAGGTTCGGGCATGTGCTGGTGGTGGGGGGAAGTTACGGGAAGGCGGGGGCGCCGTCGATGTCATCGCTAGCGGCTCTGCGGACAGGGGCAGGGCTGGTCACGGCGGCGGTGCCCGAGAGCATTCTCGACACTGTTGCGTTAATTACGCCGGAGTTGATGATGACGCCGCTCCTGCAGGGGGCGGAGGGGGCGGCGTCGCTCGAAAATCTGGATGAGGCGAGGCTGCGGAGGTTAATGAAGGGAATCAGCGTTCTGGCGCTGGGGCCGGGCCTGTCGACGGAGGGAGAAGCGAGTGAGTTTGCGCGGGGGCTGGTGGCGACTACGGCTGTCCCGGTGGTGATCGACGCAGATGCTCTGAATGCGTTTGCGGGTAAGAGCGAGTTCCTGAAGGCGGCATCGGGTCTGGCGATTGGAGGAGCGGTGGAGCGGACGGTGGTGTTGACGCCGCATCCGGGTGAGATGGCGAGGCTGGTTGGGATGACGGTGAAGGAGGTGGAAGCGGATCGCCTGGGGTTGGCGCGGCGGTTTGCGACTGAGAACGGAGTGACGCTGGTGCTGAAGGGGTGGAGGACCCTGGTGGCGCATCCGGATGGGCGGGTGGCGGTGAATACTTCGGGCAATCCGGCGATGGCGAAGGGTGGAAGCGGCGATATTCTTACGGGGATCGTGGCGGCGATGCTGGCACAGTTTCCGAATCGAGTGGCGGAGGCCGTGGAGGCGGCGGTGTATTTGCATGGTTTGGCGGCGGATCTGGCGGTAGGCGGTGGAGAAGGAGTGGACGAGCATACGCTGCTGGCCACCGACACGGTGGCGCACCTATCGGAGGCGTTTCGGTATCGGTTGCGGGATGGGAACGGGTTTACGTGGATATGCGGGCTGCATGACCGGGAGGGTGCGCGGTGACCTCGTTTGCGCGGGAGAAGCGATTTCGAACGCGAAGTGTGGCGGGGACGATCGCGCTGGGGCAGACAATTTCCGAGATCCTTCTACCGACACCACGGATGGTGGTTCTGCGGGGCGAGGTGGGAGCGGGGAAGACGACTCTGGTGAAGGGCATCGCGCAGGCGCTCGGAGCGGCTGCGGACGAGGATGTGACCAGTCCCACGTTCACTCTGGTGCATGAGTACGTTGGGCCGAAGGTTCACCTGTTTCACCTGGATCTTTACCGGCTGGAGACGGAGGAGCAGATTGCCGTTCTGGGCTTGGAGGAGATGAGCGCCCAAGCGAATGCGCTGGTGCTGATCGAGTGGGGAGAGCGGTTCGAGAGCGTTGCCAAGGCGGCGACGGCGGAGATCGCGATGGGCCAGGGGGAGGCGGACGAGGAGCGTCTGCTGGTGGTGCGTTGGAGCGACTGAACCTCGGAGGCAGCGCGTAGAATCACATGCCGGAGGAGCTATGAAGGCACAACGGCTGGTTGTCGGGATCTCTGCTGGTCTGCTTTGGCTGAACCTGGGACTTTCGGCACAGGACAAGGCGGAGCTGAAGGCGCAGCAATCGGGCGAGGCGTGGCTTGCACTCGTCGATACCTCGAAGTCACATCGAAACCCTTCAGTACTAGGAGGCGAGAAATGGATGCACAAGACCAGATTGTAATATCAGCCTTCGCCGTCTTATCTGAAGCAGATGCGACCCCCACGGCGATCTGCGAGGCAATCGTTCGTCTAGGCAAACCGCTTGACGCTGCTCAGATCGAGCGCACCGCTCCCCTAATTGCCAAATATCTTCACCACAAAAATTTTCTAGTCCAGTATCAAGCCCTCTGGTTTGTCGGTTGCTGGGGGAAGCTGCCGCAGTGTCTAGAAGAGGTGATGCGTGCAGCCAGAGAAGATAACAATGTGGATAATCATCCTACGCAGCGAGATGCGCTGGTCAAATCCTAAAAACTCATAAGAATCAGACCGCCACTAGAGAGCTGCTTTTTATGACCAGTGATGAAGCGGAGGAGCCTGAGGTGAGAACAGCGAGTTATAGCGCTCTCCTGTATGCCTACAAAGGGGAATCGGCGCGGCGAGAGGCGACTGACTTCGAACCGATGGGCGACAAGAGCTTGGCTTACATGGATGCCTTGTGGCTTAGTCGCGTGGACGCGTGGTCGCATGACCTTGCGTCAGATCGTACGTAGAGCGCGCTGCTTTGCATTGGGGAGGACACATCCCCCCTCGACAGTACTGGGATCTGTTTATTGTGGAGTCCGCTCGCGAGGGGAGGCTGGCGCGGCCGCGGGGGTCGGAACGACGAATCGATCAGAGACGGACAAGTTCCAGAAGACGCTTTATGGGGGGACGGAGGAGTCGGACCACGGCGTGGTGGATCGACTGGAGGCGATGGCGAAGGCGAAGAACCTGCCGATGGCGACGCTTGCCCTGGCGTGGATGTTGTCGAAAACGGTGGTGACGTCTCCGATTGTGGGCGCGTCGAAGATGCATCACCTTGAGGACGCCGTTCGCGCTCTTTCGACTTACGCCCGAGGAGGAAGCGATGCTGGAGGAGGCCTACGTGCCGCATCCGGTGCTTGGCTTCAGCTAGGCGGGGCTACATCGGTTACTGGTTTGCTGTTCCGAGATTGGAAGCTAGACCTCGACACCAGGATTCGCATCAGAATGGGATGCGACCGCTCGTTCTGTCCTGGTTGGTTTGGGGTGCGGTAATCTGTTTTTTGGAGGCCCAGAGTTGACCCGTTCCGAGCAGAAAGTGCGTGAGGCTGTGCTTGTGTCCGACCATTCGAATCGTGTGTCGGGACTTTGGGTCCCCCACTCGTCAGAGCGGGATGAGCTGCCAGAGCGGGATGAGTTTTCGGTGACCGCGATCGATGGCGGAGCGGCGTCCGCCGCCAGCGTGAATGCCGCATTATCGGGCGGTGAGAGCGGATCGGCGCGAAGGGGGCTTGTGGGCGAGGTCCGTCTGGACGAAAAACTTGCGGGTGGAGGGGAAGTTCAACACCACGATGGTGAAGATGCCGTGCCGCAGCGCGTCAACGAGTCTTTGGCGCGTCTGGAGATGAACTCGTTAGAGGTGAAGCTTTATCTGGATTCGATCGACCAACGGATCAGCAGGATGGAGCCACGGCTTGAAGGGATGCGGGGGGCGGACCAGGAGCCTTCCCGTAGCTCCGGGGGGACTCCGGAGAGTGTGGAAGGGGGGCCGGCTGCGGAGTCGAAGCAGAGGTTCGAAGCGAGAACGGATAGCGAAGCTGTTCCCGAAGTTGACAAGATTTTTGCTGCCCCCGCAGAAGAGCCGCGGGTCTTCCCAACAACTGAGCGAAGGAGACGCGCGCAAGGGGTACCGGTTGAGCGGCGGCGAGCGCCGCATGCCTTGCCTGGTGAGATCGACGAGGGAGAGCCGTGGGCCTGGAGGACCTCGGTCGAGCAGTGGAAGACCTGGTCCTTAGAGCATCGATCTTGGGCACCGGCGGTTCTGTTGGGTTTGGCAACGATCTCAGGTTTGATTTATTGGAGCGCTGGCCAACACCCGGGATCTCACGCACAGGGGCCAAGCGCGGACGCAGGAGCTGTTCTTTCGAGTGCTGAGGCACACCGAGCGGGAAAGAGTTCGGCAGAGATTCCGTGGGGATCGGCGCAGGGCCGAGATGGAAGGGCGGGGTCGTGGCCAAATCACGGTGCTGAGGTGAGACCGGGGAAGACGGTTGTGGAGCAGGGGGTGGCTGTCCCGCTATCGACGGGGGCAGCCACTGCGATCCCGGGCCAGACATCTGCCGGGCCTGCGGCAACGACGACGAACTCCGGTTTGGCAACGAACCCAGGCTCTGCCACCCCTGCCACCGTGGGACCGTCACACGGAGGGAACGCGACTGCAGAATCAACGAATTCGGTCAGACCTCCGGTGGACGCCGATGATTCGGACGCCAGTGTAGATCCTGGCTCGTCACGGTCTGCGCCGTATGGAAGAATCATTCCACCATCTGCGAACCGAGTGCATGTGTCCTCCGGTGTGATGGCGGGGAGCCTTATCTATTCGCGTCCGCCGACCTATCCTCATGGATTTGCGCGTCTGTTCCACACCGAGGGCCGAGTGGTGATGCAGGCAATCATTTCGAAGAGTGGCCGGGTAGAAAATCTGCGTGTTCTTTCCGGACATTACATGCTGCGGGGAGCGGCGAAGGAGGCAGTCCGGACGTGGCGGTACAAGCCTTACCACGTTAACGGCAGCCCGGTCGAGGTCGCGACCATCGTGAGTGTTGATTTCCAAAAGTAGAGCGCGGCTAGGTATGGGAGGGGAATGCGGAGGCCGGTGTGCTTCAGCGGCCACAGTCGATCCTTCAAAGCTGGGGCCACGGTATTCAGGCCTGCGCGAGCAGGGTGCCGCGTCTAGTGCTGTTTGCCTATATTCGTAACTCGTTCTGATGCGGTGAGGCGTGGAAGGGTGGAGGTTGAGCGGGTATGAGTATGGGAATGTCGCAGAAGACCGCGGTTGAATTCGCACAAGAGAATGGTTCCAGGTTTGTAGACGAGCTAAAGGCTCTGCTGAGGATCCCTTCGATCTCGACGGATCCGGTGCGGGTGGGCGATGTGCGGCGGGCGGCGGAGTTCTGCGAGGCGGAGCTGCGGCGCATCGGTCTGGAGAACGTCCGGCTGATTGAGACGACCGAATCGGAAAGTATGGTGGCGGAGGCGAAGGGACCAGCCCGGGTGGTGCCGGCGCGGATCGGGCATCCGCTGGTTTATGGAGAGTGGCTTGGCAGGCAAGGCGCGCCGACGGTGCTGTGCTATGGGCACTATGATGTGCAGCCTGCGGAGCCGCTGGAGGAATGGAAGTCTCCGCCGTTTGAGCCTACGGAGCGGGACGGGAATCTGTATGCGCGCGGGGCGGTTGACGACAAGGGGCAGATGTGGATGCACGTGAAGGCGCTGGAGTCGCTGATGGTTGCCAGAGAAGGGAAGCTGCCGGTGAATGTGCGGGTGATTCTGGAGGGCGAGGAGGAGGTGGGAGGAGAGGGAATTGCACGATTCGTGCGGGAGCATGGGGACGAGCTGAGGGCGGATGTGGCCCTGGTCTCGGATACGGAGATGTTTGCGCCGGAGCTGCCGACGCTGTGTGTGGGGCTGCGCGGGATGATCTATACGGAGATCGAGGTACGGGGTGCGAGGACGGATCTCCATTCGGGAATGTATGGGGGGGCGGCGCCGAATCCGTTTGTGGCGCTGGCGCAGATCATCGCGAAGCTGAAGGACTCTGACGGGCGAATTCTGATTTCGGGGATCTACGACCGGGTGCAGGCGCCGACGGCTGATGAGTTGAAGGCTTGGAAGGCGCTGCCGTTCGACGAGGAGGAATACAGGGAGGGGGAGGTTGGGTCGAAGGATCTGACGGGGGAGCCGGGCTTCTCCGTGCTGGAGCGGACGTGGGCGCGACCGACACTGGACGTGCACGGGATGGCGGGAGGGTTTACGGGGGCAGGGGCGAAGACGGTTATTCCGGCGAAGGCGCTGGCGAAGGTGAGCCTGCGGCTAGTGCCGGATATGACCCCGGCGGAGACGTTCCGGATGCTGAAGGAATATGTCGCGACGACCGTGGCCGGAGCGCGGGAACTGAGGGCGTGTGAGGTGGAGGTACGGCTGATTCACTCGGGCGATCCGATCGTGGTGAGCACGGATAACGAGTATGTCCGGGCGGCGACAGAGGCGATGCGCGAGGTGTGGGGAAAGGAGACGGTGTTTGTTCGGGGTGGCGGGTCGATTCCGATCGTGGGGGACTTCGTGCGGGAGCTGAAGGTACCGACGGTGATGATGGGCTTCGGTCTGCCGGACGACAATCTCCACGCGCCGAACGAAAAGTTTCACCTCCCCAACTTCCATCGCGGGATTGAGTCGATTATCGGGTTTCTCACGCGGGTGGGAGATGGAGGTTAGGTGGAGGCGGGGGTTCGTGGATATGTGCTTGCGGGAGGGCTGAGCTCGCGGATGGGTTCGGACAAGGCCGAGATGCGGTTGCGCGGCGGCGGGCTGACGCTGCTGGAGATTGCGGTCGGGAAGCTGCGGCGGATCTGCGAGGAGGTGGTCGTGGTGGGGCAACGGAAGTTTGTGCATGCAGGGGTGCGGGTCATTCCGGATCTGCGGACCGGGTGTGGGCCGATGGGTGGGATGGAGGCTGCGTTGAGCGATGCCGGAGGGGGCCGGGCGATGTTTCTGCCGGTGGATATGCCGTTCGTGCCTGCGGATCTGCTGGAAGGGGTTGCGGGGGAGTGGATCCGGAGGGACGCCCGGGTGTGTCTTGTGGTGGTAGATGGGCGGGTGCAGCCGCTGGTGAGCCTGGTGGGATCTGAGGTGCTGACGGCGGTGCGAGGCGCGCTGGAGCGGGGCGAGTACAAGGTTCGGCCGGTTCTGGAGAGAGCGGCAGGAGAGTTGAAGGGAGAAGTCTGTCGGACAGAGATTTCAACACTGGAGAAAGATTCTGTCTGGCCAGGATGGAGGCCGGATCATAGGGAGTGGGCGGCCAGGGAGCTCTGGTTTGCAAATTTAAACACTCCGGAGGAGTTTGCGTCGGCAAAGAGCTTTGCGGGCGCGCTGTAATGGGCGCGATGTGGAGAAGGTGGCTCGATCGATCCGTTCCCAAGGGCCGGCGTACCGGCGATCGATCGGAGAATAGAGCGAGATGAGGGGAAGCATGGTGCCTGACGAGAGTGGGTCGGAGGAATCACAGGAGAGAGGCGGGGCTGACGCTCAGGACAAGCCGAAGGTGCCGGATGAGCTCCATGCAGCGACCGATGCTGAAAGCGGCCAGAGTGTGCCGGCGAAGGACGGGCAGAGCTCAGAGCATGTGGAAGACGGCTCGAAACCAGTAGAGGAGAAGCCGCTGATTGGAGGTGTTTCCGAGGACGTGGCACCCGCGGTTGGGGAATTCATGGAGCAGGCGGCGCAGCAGAATGAGGCTGCGGCTTCGGAGGTTCCGGCGGAGGCGGGAAGCACGTCGCCCGGGCCGTATATTTCGTTCGAGGGCGTTTCGAAGGCGTTTGGCGGCTTTGTGGTGCTGCAGGATGTGAGTTTCAGCGTGAACGCTGGGGAGACGCTGTGTATTTTAGGGCGGAGTGGCGTCGGGAAGTCAGTTTCGCTGCAGATGCTTTTGGGGTTCTTGAAGCCCGATTCGGGGGTTGTGCGGGTAGCGGGCGAGGACATCACCGGCTTCACCGAACGGTCATTGCAGGCGATCCGCCGCAAGGTGACGATGGTGTTTCAGAACGGGGCTCTGTTCGACTCGATCACGGTTGGCGAGAATGTGGCTTTCCCGCTGCGGGAGAGGGGGGAACTTGCCGAGGAACAGATTTACCAGATTGTTAAGGGATTGTTGGAGATGGTGGGTGTAGCGGGGATGGACAGTCTGCTGCCGAGCGATCTTTCGACGGGTATGAAGCGGTCGGTGGCCATTGCGCGAGCTCTGGCAAGCCAGCCTGAGGCTGTGCTCTACGACGAGCCGACTACAATGGTAGATCCCCTTATGGGTCATCTGCTGGGCAATCTTATCGAACGCCTCAAGCAGCAACTGCATCTCACGAGTATCGTTGTGACGCATGACATGCGATTTGCCAAGAAGCTGGCGGATCGGATCGTGTTTCTGCATGAGGGGACAGCGCGCTTCTTCGGTACGCCTCAGGAGATGGAGGCGAGTGAAGATCCGGTGTTGCGGGAGTTCCTAGCTCTAGATGCTCTGGTTTTACCGGAGTAGATTGCCAGCTTGGAGGAGGGCCCACCTGGCCGGGAGAGGCGGGTCTTGCCACTTTTGAGAACGGGAACGTATGCTTTTGAAGGACAAGCAAGCGATTACCCAAAAGTCGTATAGCGGAGCGACTCCGCATTCGGCATGGTGTTTAGAACCACTGAGCGAGAGGTCTTCAGAATCAGCCGGAGCTGATCGCGTTTGAAGGTTTCGGTGTCGGGCACAACAGAGCAGTGACGCAGGACGAAAGGTAGAAGGGCCTCCGTGTGGCTACACCAGATTACCTCCAGCAAGTAATCGTATCCGGGCGGAAGCGGTCCGCGGGCGAGCGACGAGCCAGTGCCCGGCAGACGGGCTGGTTATGGCGTCCGTCGATTACGACTCTGGTGTGGAGCTGGCTTGATCTGATGACTGTATTTGTGGCCTGGATCGTCGCTCTGCGCCTGAGGGCTGTGGTGCCGCAGGATACGGGAGCCCTGGAAGCCATTCAGGAGCTTTTGCAAAGCGCGCCGCGCATGACTGTTGCTTATATTGGATGGTTCGCGGTTTGCCTGATCTTTGTGACGCGATCGCATGGAATGTACGGGCCGATCCAGAACAGGAGCGGCCTCCACGAGATCAGGATGACGGTGCAGGCCACGTTAACGGCAGGTCTGCTGCTGTGCGGAGCTCTTTACCTGACGCACAACGTCGCGGTTTCGCGAATCGTTGTGGCTTTGATGGTGGTGATCACCGGATTTCTGTTGTGTCTGCGCCGCATTTTATGGCGGCGTATTGTTTACCGCCGGTATCTGGAAGGCATTGAGACGCGGAATGTGATGATTGTGGGGGCGGGCCGGGTGGGCCATGCGCTGCGAAATCATCTGGAGTCGCATCAGCATCTTGGGTTTCGATTCAAAGGCTTCGTTGCGTTGACGGCTCGTGAGGCGGAGATTGGGGACGCCGATGTGGTAGGCGATGTGCAGAACTGCCTGGCGGTCGCGAGATCTCTGTTCGTGGATGAGATCTTCTTTTCGGTTCCTGCGGAGAAGAAACTGGTGATTGGTCTGGTGGAGGAGGCGCGCGAGGCGGGCATTGACGTACGGGTGGTGCCGGATCTTTATGACGGGCTGGCGTGGAATGCACCGGTTGAGTACATCGGCCAGTTTCCCACGATTCCTCTGCATCGGCGTGAGTTCGCCATTGGTGCTGTTCTGCTGAAGCGCACGCTGGACATTGTGCTATCGGCGCTGGCGCTGCTGATCCTGTCTCCATTGATGCTGGCAGTAGCGATTGCGATCCGGATGGGCTCGAGCGGACCGATCTTTTACCGGGCGCACAGGATCGGGCGCAAAGGACGAAGGTTTGTCTGCTTCAAGTTTCGGACGATGGTGGAGGACGCCGACAAGATGCAGGAGGAGTTCGAGCACATGAATGAACGGAAGAGTGTGCTCTTCAAGATTGTGAACGATCCGCGGGTGACGAAGGTGGGTCGAATGATGCGGAAGTATTCTCTTGACGAACTTCCGCAGTTTTACAACGTACTGCGTGGCGATATGAGCCTAGTGGGGCCGCGGCCGCCGATCGCCTCCGAGGTGGAGCAGTATGACCTTTCGCATCTGCGGCGTCTGGATGTGCTGCCGGGCATCACCGGGTTGTGGCAGGTGGAGGCGCGGCAGGATCCGTCATTCGACAGCTATATTTCGCTCGATACGGCGTATGTCGAGAACTGGAGTCTGTGGCTGGATTTGAAGATCCTGGCGCGGACTGTCGGTGTGGTTCTGAGCGGCACCGGAGCATAGGCGCAGGGTGCTGCAGACGGTAGACTAGACGGGTGAAGCTAGCTTTGGCCCAGATCAATCCTACGGTGGGGGATTTCTCCGGAAACGCAGAGAAGATCCTCCAGTTTGCGGATCGTGCCGCTGAGCAGGGCGCCGATCTGGTGGTGTTTCCGGAGCTGGCCGTATGTGGATATCCGCCGGCAGATCTTCTGGAAAAGCAGGCGTTTGTTCAACGCGCGGGCGAAGTGGTGGACCAGATAGCGGCGTGGACGTCCGAAGCGGGGCGGCCGGGCCTGCTGTGTGGAACGGTGACGCCGGCGGAGTCGGCTGAAGGCAAGCATGTCCGGAACGTGGCGGTGTTGCTGGACGGCGGGCGCGTCCTGTTCACCCAGCAGAAGCGCCTGCTCCCCTTCTACGACGTGTTCGATGAGCAGAGGTACTTTGAGCCTGGCGCCGATCAGGCGTTAACGGAGTTCAGGGGGCAGCGCCTGGCCATCACAGTGTGTGAGGACGCCTGGAATGACAAGGGTTTCTGGAGGGAGCGAAGGTATGGAGTGGATCCCGTAGAAGACCTGCTGAGGGTTTGGGACGGGCGCGAGGGGGAGCAACGCATCATTCTGAATATCTCGGCTTCGCCTTACTGGAAGGGCAAACGCGGTGTTCGGGAGGAGATGCTGGGGGCATTGGCGAAGCGGCACGGGGCAGTGGTGGCGATGACGAACCAGGTGGGTGGAAACGACAGCCTGATCTTCGACGGGTCGTCCCTGGTGGTAGGCATCGACGGTGGTGTTGTGACGCGGGGACGCTCTTTCGACGAGGATCTCGTCATGTTTGATACGGCATGGAAGGGTGATGGCGCGGTTCCCCAGGCGAGGAATGCTGACGAACGGGATGAGATTGCGGCGACGTGGGATGCGCTGGTTCTGGGGACGCGGGACTATGTTCGGAAATGTGGGTTTGCGAAAGCACTGGTCGGACTGAGTGGCGGTATCGATTCGGCGGTAGTGGCTGCGATCGCGGTCGAGGCGTTGGGGGCCGGGAATGTGATGGGCGTGGGGATGCCGAGCGAGTACTCGTCTACGGGGTCGGTGGACGATGCGCGGACACTGGCGGCGAGCCTCGGAGTTCGGTTTGAGGTACTGGCGATTCACGATGTTTTTCTGGGATACATGAAAGCTCTGGATCCGATGTTTGCCGGGACTCCGTTTGGGCTGGCCGAGGAGAATATACAGGCGCGCATACGGGGGGCACTGCTGATGGCGCTCTCGAATAAGTTTGGCGCGCTGGTGCTGACGACGGGCAACAAGAGCGAGATGTCGACGGGATACTGCACGCTCTATGGCGACATGGTGGGGGGGCTGGCCGTGATCGGCGATGTTTGGAAGACGCGGGTGTATGAGCTGAGTGAGTATGCTAATCGCGAGCGCGATGTGATTCCGCGCTCGACGATCGAGAAGGCTCCGTCGGCGGAGCTGCGGCCCGAGCAGAAAGACACGGATTCTCTGCCGCCGTATGACGTGCTGGATCCGATGCTCGAGGCTTACGTCGAGGATTATCGCTCGGCTGAGGAGATCGCGGGGGAGCAGCGTGTGGATGTGGAGCAGGTGCGAGCGGTGCTGAAGCTGGTGGAGCGAAGCGAGTACAAGCGGCAACAGGCTGCGCCGGTGCTGAAGGTGACGAAGAAGGCGTTCGGCATGGGACGGCGGTTTCCGATCGCAGTCAAGGTGCAGGTTTAGTTGGGTCCGCCGAAACGGCGATGAGAGGCAGGTCTGGCGTAATGATGGCACGATTGGCGGCGGCGCTTTTGATGTTGGGTACGTTAAGGGCCGCTGGTGCTCAGGCTCCCGCAACGGCAAGCGCGGCGAGTGGAGGACAAACTCAGGCACACGCACCTTCGCAGAGGCCGGCAGCTTCCCCGGCATTGAACTCGTCAGCGGCGACGGGGACAACCGATCCGTTTCCACCGCCGAACGCGAAGAACTTTACGGCGGCGATGCCTACGGTGGCGACGGTAGATGCGTTTTTGAGACAGCTGTGGGGGTATGACGCGAATCGAATCTGGCGGGTGGAGGCGATCCAGACGACGCAGGCTCCTGGCGTGGCTCGGGTGGTCGTGTTTGTTACGGACAAGGGACCGAACGCGAAGGTGCAGACCTCTTCCTTCTTCGTGATGCCGGATGGGAAGCACGCGGTGGCCGGTGACGGGATCGTTTCGTTTGGTGCGACTCCGTTTGCGGAGGCTCGACAGCTGCTGCAGGGCAGGGCGGATGGACCTTCGCGCGGAGCTGCGGGAAAGCAGCTGATGCTGGTCGAGTTTGCCGATATGGAATGCCCGCACTGCAAGGAGGTGCAGGGCACGATGGACCAGCTAGTGAAGGATTTTCCGAATGCGCGGGTGGTGTACGAGAACTTTCCGCTGACGGAGATTCATCCTTTCGCGTTCAAGGCTGCAGTGGACGGCGTGTGTGTGGCGAAGCTGAAGCCCGAGGCTTTCTGGACGTATCTCCAGGCCGTGTACGACGCACAGGGCGGGCTGACGGCCGAGAGCGGGGACGAGACGCTGAAGAATGCGGTCGTGAAGGCTGGCACGGATCCGGCGGCGGTCGATTTGTGCGCGGCGACACCGGCGGCGAAGGATCAGGTGACCGCTTCTCTGAAGCTGGGCGAGGAGGTGGGCGTGGACCAGACACCAATGCTGGCGGTGAACGGCCACCCGTTGCCGCTGTCGGCCATTCCGTATGAGACGTTGAAGACGATGGTGGCCTTCCAGGCGGCTGAAGACGGGGTGCATTAGGTTCGGGAGGTATCGCCCCACGCAGTGAGGCTCTCGATGAGAGCCTCACTGCGTTCGAGCTGGGATTTGAACGGCGGAGGTGTGGTTACCTGCGCTTTTTAGCGGAGCTCATTTCGGGCGCTGCTTCAGCCTCGTCCTCTTCGCTTTCGCGCGCGGACTCCTGCTCCTTTGCACTTTTCGGTGCTTCGTCCTCTTCCTCCTCCTCGTCTTCCTGGGACTCGGCCTGCTTGAGGATGGATTTTGCCCCAGCAACGATGTTGTTTCCGGCCTGCTTTTCTTCGTTGAGAGTTTCGGTCAGGAGCGCTACCATTTCCTTCTGCCCGAGAACCTTTGCGATTGCGATCGCGGCCGTGTATCCGGCGATCTCGTAGTGCTCGACACGAAGGGCTGCGCCGACCAGACCGGCATCTTTGAGAGCGCCTTCCTCATCCTTTTCGAGCGCCTCCTGAACCTCCTTGATGCAGCCTTCCATGCCGCTGCAGTGCTGGCCGGTGGGCTTCTTTCCGAGCTGCTGGAAGACTTCGCGCAGGCGCAGGACCTGGCCTTTGGTCTGCTCGAGGTGGTCTCGGAAGAGCTGCTTCATGTGAGGATCGGTGCTTCCTTTAACCGATTTGGGAAGAGCTTTGACCAGCTGATTTTCGGCGCTGTACAGGTCACGTAATTCATCGATTAGGACTTCATTCAAGCTCATGGGTGTCGGATCTCCTGAGAGTGAGATGCGCGAACGCGCGAGAGATTGCCTCGCGGTGTTTGCGAGTGCTGACGCTACTTGATGATCTTCAGCGGATGGGCTTCGGTGTTGAAGATTGTCTTACTCCAGTCGACTGTCTGCGGTGGAGCGTAGAGGAGGTAGAGGTACTTCAGGGTTTCCGCGAAGAAGAAGCTTTCCATATCGTCGACCTGGGTTTTGGCGCGGACGTCGGATAGTTCGGCGTAGGCAGCTGGCGTGCGGCACCATTTTTCAAGCGACTCGTAGTAGATGTGGCCCATCTGCTGATAAAGAGGGTCACCCGTTACGTGGAAGAGGTAATAGGTCGACTCGATGATCTCGGGCCGGAGATGGTAGGCGGGGTCGGTGACCGCGAGAGTGGAGTAGTTCAGGAGCTCGGGCTCGATTCCGTAAAGGGTCCACATCTGGAAGTTCGAGCGCTGCAGCTTTTGCGCGCGGTCGAGGTCTCCGCCAAGAACCAGAACGGCGGGGAAGTAGGCGTCGAGCGAGCCGTAAACCTGCGAGATGCGCTTGCCGGTGTGCAGGTCCTTCTGTCCGTACCAGAGGCCGCTGCGGAGGTCGTCGGCGAGTTGCTGGTTGATGGCGGCGATGCTCTGCTTCCAGATGGCGTCGAGGTCCTTGTCTCCGAAGAGGAGCGAACTTTTGAGGGCGTACTCGTAGAAGGAGTCGGTGCCGCTGCCGATGGTGGCGGTGGGATCGACCCACTTGCCGGTCTCTACGTTGATGGAACTGCCGAGGAGGTCGAGGCTGGATCGGCGTTTCCAGAGCTCGGTCATGGCGCGCTTCGCGGTGTCGTAGTAGACGGGCTTGCCGGTTAGTTTGCTGAGGGTGCCGAACTCTGGGAGGAGTGCGACCTCGGCGGGGTTGGTCACGGTCCCGCGCACCTTTCCGGTTCTGAGGTTGACGAACTCATAGGGCATGCCGGTGGGCGAGCGGAAGGCTGGGAGGAGCCGCTTTCCGAGGTCTTCGGCGAGATCGAGCAGGCGCTGGTCGCCGGTCATCTCGTAGCTGCTGAGCAGTCCCCCGAGGCAACGGATGGTGATCTCGAAGTTCTTGACGTAGATGTCCTGGTCGAAGCTGAGGTTGCGGTCGAGGTCGTCCTGAGTCTCCTGTGCCTGCTGCTGCAGACCCATGACCAGCATGGTGTCGAGGCCGTCGATCTCGGTCATGTGGAGCGAGACGCCGTACCAGTCGTGGGGCTTCAGGCTGAGGGGGTTGAGCTCGTCATGACCCCATGCATTCTGCTTGTAGGAGTTCCAAGCGTGCAGGTACTGCTGCTTTACGCGTTCGGCCATCGCTGGGTCTGCAACGGGCGCGCTAGCGGGCGCTGACGAGGGCTGAGCCGGGTCTTGCGCAAGCAGAGTAGCGGGTGCGGACGCGAGGATGAGGAGGAGAAGTGCGAGAGGTGTGGCTTGCATACCCTATTCTGCGCTTTCAAGATTGGTCCTTAGTATCCGGGGCGCTTATCAAGATTGGTCCTCAGTATCCGGGGCGCTTAAAGGATTGGAGATGAGCGATGGCCTCTTCGGAGCGGGCCCGGAGCTGCACGAGGTCCGCGGAAGACTTCTTGCGAAGTGTGTTGTAGGGCATCTGCATGCGGAAGTTGTTGCCGAGGATCTCCTGGTTGCGCTCGAGAAAGGTCCAATAGAGGGCGGTGAAGGGGCAGGAGCCGGGACCGGTTGACTTTTTAGGATCGTACTGGCAGTGTCCGCAGTAGTTGGACATGCGATTGATGTAGGCGGCACCGGAGACGTAGGGCTTGGTGGCGGTGAGGCCGCCGTCGGCGTAGGTGGCCATGCCGAGGACGTTGGGTTCGACGACCCAATAGTATGCGTCGACATAGGCGAACCAGAACCAGTCGGTGAGCTCGCGGGGGGAGAAGCCGCAGAGGTTGGCGAGGTTGGACAGGACCATGAGGCGGTTGATGTGGTGCGACCAGCCCTCTTCGACCACCTGGGCAACGACGGTATCCATGCAGTGGAGGCCGGACTTGACGCCCCAATAGACGGCGGGGAGGGGAAGCGAGGCACCAAGGGCCGAGGGTGTGGCGCCGGCGTAAGGATCTTGGGCTAGAGCAGTTTGTTTCTTACGGGCTGAGGGCTCGGTCTTGCTGGTGGTGTATAAGTCGGTCTGCTCGTCGCGGTCGGGTGAGAGCTCCTGGGCGCGCGCTTTTGATTCTTGCGGGACGTCAAGAAGACGGTAGCCGTCGGTCTGCTCGTGCAGGTGGCGCATGAATTCGCGCCAGCCGAGGAGTTGACGGATGAAGCCTTCGGCGCTGGCGAGCGGAATGAGGCCTTTGCCGGCGACCTGCTCGACATCACCGACGAGCTGGAGGGGAAGGTGCCGAGCGAGGTTGACGAAGGCAGAGGTTCTGGAATGGAAGAGCTGCCGGTGATCGTCGCGCATGGCATCTTCAAAAGGGCCAAAGGTGGGCAGGAGGTGTTCGAGGGCGAAGCTCCACATCCTGTCGCAGTCCGCCTGCGTGCAGGGCCTATCGAAGCCTTCGATAGAACCGAAGTGATGGGCGTACTTCTGCCCGACGTAGGTGATGACCTCGGAGGTGATCGCATCGGGAGGGAAGCTTGGAGGAGTAGGAACCGGAACCTGACCCTTGTACGGGTTGCGGTTGTCGACGGCATAGGAGAACTGGCCTCCGACCGGCTTTGCGTTCTCCATCAGGATGCCGGACTTTTGCGCATGGCTCGGTAGAAGCGATCCATGACGTAGCTCTGGGTATTGGTGTGACCCTCTTCTCTTCGGTAACCGCCGTAGACGGAGGTGAAGTCTTCAGTCTGGGAGAGCCAGGTGGTATCGGGAACCTGGCTCAGCTGCAGACCATCGGCGATGGCCTGTGCGAGATCGAGGCGGAGTTCCCGTTCCGCGGGCTGCATAAGGGTAAGGGTGGGAAGGGAACGTTCCGCCTGCAAAAGGCGGAGGGCCTGTCCGTGGCTGAGCGGCGAAAAGTGATAAAGGACGCTGACACCGCGGGCGGCCTGCTCGAGTGCGAAGTGGCGCATGTTGCTGATGAGGAGAACCAGCTTCTTCTTGTGGTAGGGACGGCGGTGCGCCTTTTGCGGTGGACTCGACGATGACAATACCGGTCTCCTCCGCCGGCTGCTCGGAGAGGGGACCGACGCGGTCGGTGAAGCGGTCGTAGGGGATATAGACCCAGCGGCGGCTTTGAATATCACGCGCAGTTGGATCTGCTGCTTCGATCTGACTTGTGAAGACAGGGGCGACGGGCGGCTGCGCGGAGGTGAGGCGGTGCATACCGTCATTGTGCTGGAACGGGGGAGATCGTCGGAGGAGCTGGCGCAAGGATGGTCAAAGTGTGTTGGCGGAGCCAAAACGACCAGGCGAATAGAGTTTTGCTTACGGATTCGCCGGAGGGAACGGCCGGGCACAGACGTGGCACAGTTCGGACGCGTTACGGAGCATCATTTGGGAGGGAAAGCATTGGAGGCGCGGGTCGGGATCGAACCGACGCATAAAGGTTTTGCAGACCTCTCCCTTACCGCTTGGGTACCGCGCCTCGAGGTGTTTTCCAGGTTTGCCAGAGCACACGGGGACTTGACAAATCCCGCGCGTACAGAGGTCCATCCGTGCACAGGATGTATATGGAGCGGGAGACCGGGGTCGAACCGGCGACATCTTCCTTGGCAAGGAAGCACTCTACCACTGAGCTACTCCCGCTCGGTGCAGGCTGAAGTATAGCTGCCACACTGTGGGCGGGTCAACGGACTTAGCACTTCTGGTTCGCCGCCGTCGCGCTCTGAAGGAATGCTCTGCATCTAACTTAGAGAGCCGAGATGAGCGCGGTTGGAAGGCAGGCACGGTACGATGGCGAACGCGGCGATTTACACTCAGGAGATGCCGCACTGGCAGGCCTTACTGGACTCGGCTGGGGAGGGGATCTGGGGCGTCGATCTGTATGGAACCTGCACCTTTGTCAACCGCATGGCACTGAGCGCGTTCGGGTTTGCAATCCATGAGGTAGTCGGAAGCAACATACATGAACTGGTTCATCACCACTATCCAGACGGCCGAGAGTTTCCTCATGAGGAATGTCCGATCTACGAGGTTTGCCGGAAAAACCAGTCTTACCGCTCTCGTCTGGACACTTTCTTTCGAAAGGATGGAAGTGCGTTCGTAGCGGAGGTATCCGCGCAGCCTGTGACGGTGAGGGATAAGGTGGCCGGAGTTGTCGTCACATTTCGGGACATCACCGAGCATCGGCAGCAGCAGGACGAACTGAGGCGTGCCTGGGAGTTGGCTGAGAAGAGAACAGCCGAGCTCGACGCGGTGATCGAGAGCATACCGCATGGTGTCTACGTCGCCACTTTGGATGGAGAGTCTGTCCGACTGAATCGGCGGGCGCGAGCGATGAGTGGACCCGAGTTTCCGGCACAGCTAAAGACGCTGAGCGAGGCTTTGGCAGGCGAGTCCTCGGCCGAGACGCTGCACGCGAATGGACGATGGCTGCGGAGTGTCGCGGCGCCGATCACCTTAAACGGCCAGTTGATCGGCGGGGTCGCCGTGAACACCGATGTCACTCAACTTCGGCTGCAGGACGAGGCTCTTAGAAAGAGCGAGAAACTGGCAGCGGTAGGTCAGCTGGCGTCCTCTATCGCGCATGAGATCAACAACCCGCTCGAGTCGATAACGAACCTCCTGTACCTGATCCGCCATTCCGATTCGATATCGGAGATTCAGAAGTATGCCGACTTGGCACAGAGTGAACTCTCTCGGGTCACAGAGATTACGCTCCAGACGCTGCGGTTCCATCGACAGAACAGCAGGGTTGCCGAGGTGAATTTAGAGGATCTGGTCCGAGCGGTGATGGCGCTCTACACCGGCAGAATCCTGGTGAGAAAGATAAAGCTGGAATGGAAGCTCTTTTCTGTTCCCAAGGTGATGTGCCTGGAGGGCGAGATCCGGCAGGTACTGAACAATCTTATCCGCAATGCACTGGATGCGATGGGAACCGACGGTGCGCTTTCGATTCGGGTGCATGCCCAGACTGATCGTCTGACGGGTCGAAAGGGTGTGCGCCTCACCGTGGCTGACACCGGGGAAGGTATTCATCCGCGCATTCGTGAACGCCTGTTCGAGCCATTTCAGACCACTAAAGAGACTACGGGAACCGGGCTCGGTCTATGGGTGAGCAAAGGCATCGTAGAGAAGCACGGGGGGTATCTCCGGGTGAAGACACGCCACGGTGAGGTGGGACATGGAACCGTCTTCACTCTCTGGCTGCCGATAGAGAGTGAGATTAGTCTGATGAGCCAGGCGGCTGATTGAGGGCGACGCGTGGTCCCATGGTGATGCCGGAGCGCCGCCGAACCACGTGAGGCGTGATGAGCAGGACGAGCTCGCTGGTGTCCTTCTCGGTGATTCGATCCGCTGTGGCGGTTTGGAATCCAGGGAGTTCACTCAGGCCCGGGATGCCACTGATCGCGAGTGCTTCCGTTTTGCTGAGGCTGCTGATCATGAGCGCGGTTTCGCCGTCGCCAACGGTGATATCAGACACGAACTGACGGTTGGCGAGTATGGGTATGCCGTCGATAGCGCCTCCAGCCAGAGCTTCAATTTTCAGGTCGAGGTGCATTGCGACGCGACCTGATTTCTGAACCGTTGGCGTGGCTTTCAGGGTGACGCCGAGGTCCTCGTACTGGATCTGCGGGATGGTGGCTTGATTGGAGGAGCCAAGATACTGATTGAGCAGGCTGGACGCGCTCACACCATTCACTGTGATTCCGGCGAGAGAGGCACTCGAGACGGCGGATCCTGTGGTGTAGGTCCCGGTGGTGATGGGAAAGCGAGTGCCGGCACGGAAGTTCGCGGTCTGGTGATCGCCGACACGGAGCTGAAGGTTATCGAGGACGCGGGAGTCGGACGAGTTCAGGGCGAGGCTGAAGCTGCTGGTTCCGACGCCGGTGACACCGGTTAGCGTCAGCCCGTTGCCAAAGAAGCCGAGAGTGTTGGTCAGCAGGGAGCTCTGAACGAGACCCGAGGCCAGGAGATAGAGCGCGATCTGAATGTTGGTGGTGTTGGCTGGAATGACGCCCTGGGCGATCGCCTGATTGACGAGGGCCTGGTTGGAACTGACGAGATCCTGCGCTGCACTGGCGACGTTGTAGACGCCGAACTGCTGCGGCACCTGGGGACCTATGTTGCGAGTGCGCGTTTTATCGATCGCGTAGAGGCGCAGATCGAGAACCACCTGAGCGCTTCCATCGATGAGATCGGTCAGGGTGAGATTGAGAGCGTTCAGCGTCTCCGCGGGAGCGCGAAGGACGATGCTTCCGGAAGAGTTCGCAATGGTGGCGGTCTTGACATCGAAGACGCTGCGAACGAGGTTGCCAAGCTCCGCCATCTGCTCTGGTGTGGAGCCCGGAACGTAGACGGTCTCCTGGATCTGCCGCTCGAAGCGCTGGCGATTTTCGGCGGTGTCTTTCGCGAGAAGGAGACTGGTGGAATCGAGGGGAACGGCGAACGTCCGGGTCATGCGAAGCAAGATCGGTACGGCCTGCTGGTAGGTGGTGTTCTCGAGATCGAAACGCATCTGCTGTGAGCTTACGGAATCGTCGAAGACAGGGCGGATGCTGAAGCCGGAGAGCACCTGCCGGAAGGCGGCGCGCGCGTCTGCATGGATGTGGAAGCTACGCGATGCAGGGGACGGCGTAAGCGTGACAGGACCCGCGAGCGCAGTCCCCTGTACGCGCCAGGGGACCGTCTCCCCCCCGATCTCCGGAGAAAAGCTCGCCGAGGCAGTTTCGGGAGCGAGGTGCTGTGTGATGATTGCATTCTGTGGATCAAGGGTGCGGGCCTGCGCGAACAGAGCGTCTGCCTTTGCGTTCTGTCCGAGGATACGGGCGCTGCCAGCCTGCTGAACGAGGGCGGTGAGACGGTGCTCTCGGACGATGTTGAGGGCGGTGACGTAGTCCTGATTTGCAGAGTCGAGCGCAATGGCTTTGAGAAAGTTCTTCTCGGCGCCGTCGAGATCGTTGCGATCGAGGAGGCGGGCGCCGACAAGATAGGCGTCAGCCGCCTGCTGTTCACCGCGGGCGCCATGAATCCCCTGCGGCGCAGGGGAGGAGCCTGTGGCCGTCTCCTGTGCGTATGCGGGGGTCAGGGCTGTGAGCGCGAAGAGACAGACAAAGGGGAGGACGGGGAAACGCGGGGTTGGGATCGCAGGTCTTCTCACAAGCTGGACATTAGACGTTTGCGGTGGAAACTCAGCGTGCACTGGCGATGTCCTGGATGCGCGGGCGCTCACTTGCGGGTGGGCGACGCATCCCTTTTCGGATGCCGCTCCGGATTTGAGCCGTATCGAGATCGAGCTCCGAGAGGGTTCGACTAAGGGTGTTGCGGTGCATGCCGAGCTCTTCGGCGGCCTTGCACTGATTTCCTTTGTGATGCGCGAGAACCTCAAGGAGGTAACGGCGTTTGAACTGACGGAGCGCGTCGGCGTAAGGGATACCGGCGCTATGCATTTGGGTGACAAGGCTGTGCAGTTCGCGCTTCAAAGTCGATCCTCGCTGACTGTCCCGGGAAGGAACGTGAGCCTCATTGTCACTCTGTGGCGACGGTTTGATCCAGCGAGCTTCGGCGTGCTTAGCGTCGTGCGATGTGCCTGATGCCTGTGATGCCACCGGTGATCCGCGTCTGGAGGTCCTGAGGTACAACGAAGGATACCTCACGCGCGGCGGCAAGGAAATAGGGTGCGAGACGGGATTTTGCGATGAGAGTCTGCGGTGGCAGAAAGGCAGTTACGGCCATGAGCATTCCAATACCGAGAACGCATCCGCGAAGGAGGCCAAAGCCCGCGCCCGCCATGCGATCGAGGAAGCCCAGACCGACCGTGTGGGCGGTGCCACGAACGAGCCGGCCAAGAAGGGTGCATACGGCCATCACGAGAACGGCGATCAGGAGGAAGGCTATGATCTCCGCCGCGACCAGCGACGTGATCCAAAGCGAGAGCCAAGCGGCAAACGCTGGATAGTTCCATGCGGCGAGAAGCAGGCCCAGGATGGTTCCAGCCAGCCCGAAGAGCTCGCGGATGATACCGCGTACAAAAGCGAGAACCATAGACCAGACGAGGAGAAAGAGGATTATCCAGTCGAAGGCGTTGAAGGCGGATAGCTGGTCAACATACGTATTTATCAGGGGAGCGCTCATGTTTAGTTGGCGAGGTCCGTAAAAAGCATGGGCCGAGGAGCCGAAGCTCTCAAGTGTTGAGGCTGGTACGACCGGTGAGGAGGGTGAACGCCTCGAGATATTTCCCCCGGGTCTGGCTGACAACGTTGTCCGGGAGCGTTGGTGCGGGTGCCTGTTTGTTCCAGCGAATGCTCTCGAGGTAGTCGCGAACGAATTGCTTGTCGAACGAGGGCTGCGCACCGCCCGGCGAGTAGGTCTCCGCCGGCCAGTAGCGCGAAGAGTCGGGGGTGAGAACCTCGTCGGCGAGGATGATCCTGCTCTGGCCATTGGGACCGGGGATCAGGCCGAACTCAAATTTGGTGTCGGCCAGAATGAGACCTTTGCACGCCGCGTGTGCGCTGGCTTTGGTGTAGATCGCCATCGTGAGCGAGCGGAGTTGTTCGGCGACCTCTGCCCCGACGAGTTGGACGGCCGTGTCGAAGGAGATGTTCTCGTCGTGGCCGCCGGTGGTGATCTTGGCTGCGGGAGTGAAGATGGGCTCAGGAAGGCGGTCGGACTCGCGGAGACCTGCAGATAAAGGGATGCCGCAGATGCTTCCGGAAGCCTGGTAGTCCTTCCATCCGGAGCCGGAGATGTAGCCGCGCACGACACACTCGACGGGAAACATCCGGGCTCGGCGGACGAGCATACTGCGGCCATCGAGTTGTGCGATGAAGGTTTGCAGGTCCAGAGGGTAGTTGCGGGTGTCGGCGGTGATGACGTGATTGGGAAGGAGGTCTCGCAGGTGATCGAACCAGAAGAGCGAGAGTTGCGTGAGAATGCGCCCTTTATCGGGAATTCCGGAGCCAAGCACATGATCGAAGGCGGAGATTCGGTCGGTGGCGATGAAGAGAAGGTCGGAAGACGGATCCGAAGAGAGCGCATAGATGTCGCGAACCTTGCCACGGGCGGTGAGCGGAAAAGTGCCGAGGTCGGTGGTGAGCAGGGCCGGGCTGGAGAAGGTCTCGGGCATTTGGTCAGGCATCATGACGACGGTATCACCGAGACGCTTCGGCACGTGAGAGCGCGGTTTAGCTGGTTTAATGCAGGCGAACATACTCGCCTATGCTGGGCTCGATGGAGTTTGGCCACGAAGGGCAGCGGACAAAGACCGATCTCTGGTCGGGCTGGAGCACAACCTCGGTGGCTGCGGCGTTGCAACGACGATCGTAGAAACGGCCTTCGAGGCGGGAGTGTTGCAGGAACGGAAGGAAGGGGGGGCGGTAGAAAACATCCACATCTACCCCGGAGCTTGACGGACCTAGCTCAACAAATGGCTGCCAGGAGACATAATGGTTGTTGCCGAGAGCCACGATACGGCGCGGGTTGGGATGGAAGATGCTTCCGAGCGGAAGAAACAGGCTGGAAGCGAGGATGGGTGCAAAGAGGACAATCGCGGTCATGGACGTAAGCCAGCGCGGATGCGTCAGGCTGTGAACGGAGAGAAGAAGGAGGTATCCAGCGACAGCGAACCAGTAGAAAGCGGCGTTGAGTCGATCCGAAGCGGTGACCCAGTGGGTAGCATACCCAATGACGAACAGGGCCATCGAGGCAATCGCGACAAGGAGCACGGACCGGCGGGTACGGGAACGAAGTGTCTGCCATCGCGCCCTCAGGAGCAGAAGGAGGACACTGAGAGCGGCAAGGGTAAGAAGGATGAGGGGAATCTGCTGCATGGGCTGCCGGGAGGCTGATCGCTACTCTAGCCGAAAAATAGCTGGAGCGAGGTGATGCTCCGCTCCAGCTGCGCAAAATTTAAGAGCTCGGGCAGCCTCCCGCGTACGGCGTGGCGCACCGGGTGGCCTAGGCGACGGCGCGGCGGTTATCGGTCGAGTCGCGTCGACTTCCGAGGTTGACGGAGACGATCTTGGAGACGCCAGGCTCCTGCATCGTGACGCCATAGATAACGTCTGCTTGCGCCATGGTTCGCTTGGAGTGCGTGATGACGACGAACTGGGTGCTGGCGGACATCTCGTGGATGAGGCGGGCGAAGCGACCGACATTGGTCTCATCCAGGGGAGCATCGACTTCATCGAGGATGCAGAAGGGTGCGGGCTGGAACTGGAAGATGCCGACCAGCAGCGAAAGCGCGGTGAGCGCCTTCTCGCCGCCCGAGAGAAGAAGGATATTCTGGAGCTTCTTGCCTGGGGGCGAGGCGACGATATCGATTCCTGACTCAGCCGCATTCTCCTGGTCGGTGAGCTTCATGAAGGCCTGTCCGCCGCCGAAGAGTCGGGTGAAGGTGATGGAGAAGTTCTCATTGATGACCTGGAAGGCTTTATCGAACTTGAGGCGGGAGACGTCATCAATCTCCTTGATCGAGGCCTGAGTGTTCTCGATGGAGTCGAGCAGGTCCTTTCGCTGGGTTTCGAGAAAGCTGTGCCGCTGAGTGGTTTCGGTGTACTCCTCGAGCGCCATCATGTTGACGGGGCCCATGGCTTCGAGCTTGCCTTTGAGGGTGCGTGCCTCCTCTTCCTGTTGCAGGAGCGCTTCGCCATGGAGGTGCGTGATGGTGTTGTCTTCCCGGAGCGTGGCGGCTTGGCTACCGAGGTCATTGAGGCAGGTCTGATCGATATGCTCGATATCTGAGGCGAGTCTGGCTGCGCGCGCCATGAGTTGAGCGCGCCCGTCGCGAAGCGCTTCGGTCTCGGAGCGGAGCGCGCGGAGGCGATGGTCGAGATCGGCGAGACGGGTCCGGAGAACGGTGGACTCGGCGGTGAGGATTGCTCCCTGGGCGACGGCGTTCGTGCGCGTCTCCGTTAGCTGCATGTGTTGCGCGGCGAGCGTCGTCTGCTCCGCTTCGCGGCGCTGTTTTTCTGCGGCAGACGAGCTGAGCTGCTGTTCGAGCTGCTCCATGCGTTGGCGCTGTCCGTTGACGAGACGGTGGATCTGATCGAAGTTTGCCTGGGCACTGCGGCGTCGCTCTTCGATGCCGGCGAGCGCCGCGGAAGCTGCCGTCGAGGCTTGCTGGAGGTGTTCGCGCTGGTGCCTAAGATCGCCGAGACGTGACTGGACGTCGGCGAGAGCGGCTTCCATGGCCTGATGCTCTGCGTCGGCGGCGGCGGCCTCCCCTTGGCGACGTGCGATGAGGTCGGCCTTTGCGTTGCGCTGATCGCGGTTGCGCTCGGTCGAGATCTGCCACTCCTGCAAACGGCGCTCGATGCGTGCCGTCTCGGACTCCATCTGCCGAAGTGCGGCGCCGGAGTTGGCAGCATCGCGCTCGGCCTCGCGGCGCTCGATGGTGCGGGCGTCCATGGCGGAAGTCGCTTCGGCGATCGCGCGGGCGAGAGTGGCGCTGGTGATGTCTGTCCGGGATAGCTCGGCTTCCACACGGGCGCCGTTGTCCTGCATCTCGCGGAGTTCGCGCTTGAGAGCGAGCGGACCTCCGGAGCTGGGACGGCCACCGGTGACTGTCAGATTGTGGAAAGTCTCCCCGGTTGGAGCGAGGAACCAGGCGCCCGGATGTTGGAGGGCGAGGTTGCGGGCCGTGCCGGCATCCGGGGCGATGTAGCCGTCGCGGAACTTGGGCAGGAGTCGCTCGAGCGAACCGGAGAAGCCATTTAGGACCCGGATAGATTCACGCAAGGGGATCAGGCCCTCTGCGGATGGGCGCTGTTCGGGATCTTCGCCTGCGATCGCTTCGGTCGGCTCGGACCCTTGCGGGTGGACGAGAAAGGTAGCGCGGCCGGCTACGTCAGATCGAAGCAGGCGGACGCCCTCGTCGGCGGCGTCCCAGCTCGTTACAACGACGTAGTTGAGCTCTTCGCGAAGGAACTCGTCGACGACCGTGCCGAACTGCCCCTCGATCTCGAGGAAGTCGGCTAGTGTGCCGATGGGCGTGAGGTGGCCTATCTCCGCCTGAGGGTTCTTTTTCGCGCTCCGGAAGATGTTTTTGACGGTGTCGGTCGAGTAGGAATGATCGCGTATGAGACCTTCAAGCGAGGTGCGGCGACCGTTGAGCGAGGCGAGCTCTCCGCGAAGTTGATCACCCCGGCGTTTGGAGTCGGACTCCTTCTTGCGGCGAGCTTCGGTGTCGAGACGAAGGTTGGCGATCTCGGCTTCGAGCCGACGCAGACGTTCGGTCACACCTTCGAAGGAGAGCTTCACCTGTCCGCGTTGCAGGCCAAGGCTGGAGAGCTCATGGCGGGCGACCTCGGACTCGGACTGAAGGCGCTCCGACTCTCGGTCGAGGCCTGCGAGCGCCGCTTCTGCCTGGGCGATCTCGTTACGGATCTGGTTGCACTTCTGCATCAGATGGAGGGCGCTGCGGCGGTCGGCCTCGGCCTGCTGTTCGGCTGCTGAAACCGAACGTATGGCCTCCTGGGCGCTGATCTGGTGAAGATGAGCAATTTCGCGCGCCTGATTGGCTTCGGTCGTGGCGTTCTCGAGAAAGCTACGATGCTGCTCGGCTTCACCCGATAGCTGGGCTAGCTGTGCCTGAGCCTGAGCGAGATCTTCGTTGCCCGACACGATGCGATCGGAGAGCTCTGCAATGCGATCGGTGTTGGAGGAGGTCCGGGCAATAATGCGTTCGAGCTCAACCGCCGATTGGTTTGCTTGCGTGTTGGTTTCGCGAATGTGCTGATCGAGGCTGTAGCCACGCTCCATGCCCGCGGTGTGCTCGGCATCAAGTTGTTCGATCTCTCCGGATCCGCGATCAATCTCGATGGTCTGGGAGGCAATCTGCCCGGCCGTCGCCGCCTGCTCGGTGTCGAGTTGGGCCATGCGGCTAGCGAGTGCGATGCGGAGCTTGGTTCGGAGTTCGTCACGCAGCGCTCCGTAGCGCTCGGCCTTGGCGGCCTGGCGCTTGAGCGTGGTCATCTGCTTCGTGACCTCTTCGAAGATGTCGGTAACGCGGGACAGGTTTTGTTTAGCCGCCTCCAAACGGAGTTCCGCCAGGCGTTTCTTGGTCTTGAAGCGGGTGATGCCGGCGGCTTCTTCGATGATGCCGCGGCGATCGAGGGGCTTGGAGCTGAGGAGCTGACCAATACGCTCCTGCCCGATGATGGCATAGGATTCGCCGCCGAGACCGGTGCCCATGAAGATGTCCTGGATGTCGCGCAGGCGGCAGATTTTTCCATTTAACAGGTACTCGGAGTCGCCGGTGCGAAAGAGGCGGCGGGTCACGGTGATTTCGCCGGCGCGTACGGGGGCGCGGTTGAACTTGCGGCGGCGAATCTTGAGCACTACGTCGTCAGCACCTGGACTGGTGCCCAGGCCATCGGCGGCGACCGAAGCCGCGGCCGCACCGGCAACTTCGTCTGCATCGTTTCGAAGTGGATCTCCATTGGGGTCCAGCACCGTGCCTGGCTGTGCTTCCGCGATGATCTCCTCAGTCTCCGCGGCGGCCTGCTGCCGAAGCTGTGTCTCGTCCCAGTCGGGCGAGATTTCTTGCGGATGACGAGCTGAAGGAACAAGCTCGGGACCGTCATGCGGCACGGAGGAGCTGTCGAAGACGTCGGGATCGACGAGTGTCAGCGAGACTTCGGCCATGCCGGTGGACTTCCGGTCGCGGGTGCCGGCGAATATGACGTCCTCCATCTTCAGACCGCGAAGGCTCTTGGCCGATTGCTCGCCGAGCACCCATGTGATTGCATCCGAAATGTTGGATTTACCGCAGCCGTTTGGTCCGACGATTGCAGCGATACCCTCTCCGGCGAGTTGAACCTCGGTGCGATCGCAGAAAGACTTGAAACCGAGAATCTGAACCCGTTTGAGTTTGAGCATGCTCGCAAGGACCTCGATGGCGAAGACTGACCGCCGCTTCTATGAGTTGACGGCAGGAATCCGCTTCCGTGTTCTCCCCACTGTAGCTTGCTCAAGTGCCGGAATCAACAACGTAAGTACCACATGTTGTGGATAAGGGTGCAGGAATACTAGCAGTGGACTCGAAGCGCATTTAGCTACTCAGTACCAGAGAACAGTACCTATGGTGGGAGGTTTGTGCGAGTCAACCTTCTAAAGCAGCCGGGTTGCGTCCCCGCAAGACGGCAACGTTAGCGAGACGCGACACTCAGATAGCAGCGAACCTGCTGGTCCAAATTGGGACTTTGGGTACTCGCGTTCGGTAGAAGCGACACTGCTCGCGGCCGCGTGCTTGCGCAGGAGCAACGAGCTTCCTATAATCCGCATCAAGCCTGACACCACGGGTCCTCAACGTGCCGTAAGATGTCGCAGGTGGACCAGCCAAGCAGAGATCAGCGATGCTCTATGATAAGTCGGACCGGCAGTGTGGGATGTGGCGGCAATGTATCAGCAGATCTTAACGAGGGATATTGAATGAATAAGGTAGTTGTTGCATCACTCCTGGCCGTCGCTAGTGTTGCTCCTGGTGCTCGGTTCGCGTACTCCCAAGCTCAGGTAAACCTGGGCTCCGGGGCTCAACAGCAGCAGCCGGCTGCTGGCGGTGTGCAGATGTCGCAGCCGGAGTACAACGCCTATAACAATGCGATTACGCAAACGACGCCGCAGGCGAAGGCTCCTGCGCTCGAGGCATACCTGACGTCCTATCCGCAGTCGGCGGTGAAGGCCGACGTTCTGCAGCAGCTGATGGCCGCCTATAGCTCGTTCGATCAGGCGAAGGCGCTGGATGCAGCGGACCGTTTGCTGCAGGTCGATCCGACAAACCTTCGCGCTCTGACTTTGGAGGTGTACTTCCGGAAGGCGTCGGCAGATCAGCTGACCGACCCCGGTGCAAAGCAGGCAGCTCTTGATAAGGCTGCGGACTACGCTCAGAAGGGTCTCGCGGCGACCAAGCCGAAGGACATGAGCGACGATGATTTCAAGAAGCTGCAGGAGAGTGCGAACCCGATCTTTTATAGCGCGATCGGAACTGCGGCGCTGAACAAAAAAGATCCCGCAACAGCAATCACGAATTTCAAGCAGGAGCTCGCTGCCGTTCCGGTGGAGCAGACGAAGGTGCCCGGCCCGGTTCTCCAGGACACGTACTTTCTAGGTTTGGCCTATCTCCAGTCCACGCCGCCGGACTACATCAACTGCACGTTCTATGTATCGCGTTTCGTGGCGTACGCTCCCGAGCCGTACAAATCCCAAATGACTCCGACTGCGACCTATTGCTACAAGAAGTACCACGGGAACTCGGAGGGCTATGAGAAGGTGACGGCCGCGGCGCAGGCGAATCTCAATCCGCCCAGCGATTTCACGATCACGCCGGCACCGAAGGCCTCCGACATCGCCCACCAGACTGTGACCTCCACGTCTGACCTGGGCACTCTGGCTCTTAGCGACAAGGAGTTCATTCTCCAGAACGGAACACCGGAGGATGCAGAGAAGGTGTTTGCGACCGTGAAAGGGAAGACGGTTGAGATTCCCGATGCGACCGTAATTAGCGCAACGGACAGTGTTCTAACCGTGGCGGTTTCTGACGATGCGGTTCAGTCGAAGACGGCTGACTTCACCTTCAACATGAAGGAGCCATTGAAAACCGTTCCGGCGTTGGGTTCTAAGGTCACTCTGACCGGAACCTATAACACCTACACACAGGGTGGGTCGGCTGCGTCCTCGACGTCTGGGGCAGGGTCGACAGCGGCAGGGTCCACACCGGCAACAACATCGACTGATGCCTCCTCGACCACTGCCGCGGGGTCGACCACCACAACGGCAGCAACGACCACACCGGCTTCTGCATCTGCCACGGCAGCATCGCCGGGGCCGGTGATGATTGTGATGAACGACGGAGCTGTGGTTGCCAAGAGCGCTCCAAAGAGGTCCACAACACCGGCGCGGCGCACCGCCCCGGCACATAGACGCTAGTTGTGCTGAAGTGAGGTGAAGGGCAGCCTAATGAGAGGCTGTTACGGAACTAAGCTGTGGTGAAGTACAGGAACGCTCCCGCGAAGGGGGCGTTTTTGTTTGTGTCGATGTCTTATGTTCAAGCTGTTCTGAGTTTGCGGGTCCGTTTCAAG
>JAABVA010000164.1_pt1 | contig 86276 bp, 87 predicted proteins | sample 5560331 | NCBI WGS metagenome assembly JAABVA01 (sample SAMN12812661, study PRJNA571458) | rock metagenome | isolation source: Antarctica rocks | place: Antarctica: Victoria Land, Mt New Zealand sud | collected 2016-01-07
ACGACCTGGGCCGGCTGCGGCTGAACGGCCTGATTGAACGTGTCGAGGGAACCAACACCTACCTGCCCACCGCCGAAGGACAGCGGGTCGCCGTGTTCTATACCAAGGTTTCCAACCGGCTGCTGCGGCCGCTGCTCGCCGCCGACACACCACCAGCACCGCTGGAGCTACGTGCCGCGCTGGCCACCATCGACCGACACGTTCACGGCTACATCGACGATGCCCGGCTCGGAAGGGCCGCCTGAAAACTCAAGATCAACCTTGAACTTTGGAACACAAAGGAGCCCTAGGCGGAGGTCCCCGGCTTGCCGTGCTTGCCCGCGACGGAGGACATGTTGATGATGCGGCCAGATTGCTGGGGATCACGTGGTGCAGCCCGCGCTTGGTCGCCCAGAACGTCGAAAGGACGTTCCACCTCAGCACGTTCTCGAACGACTCGGGGCTGGCATTCGCGACGTTTGCGTTGTCGCAGGAGCCGCCGGCATTGTTGACCAGGATGTCGAGCCGACCGAAGTGCCGGACGGTGCGGTCTACGACGCCGTTGAGTTCCGCCTGGCTCATAACGTCGTCAGCCAGGAAGATCGCCCGGTCCCCCGCGCCGAATTCCGCCAGGGCCTGATCGCCCTTGTCCCTGCTGCGGCCGTTGATCGCTACTCCCGCCCTCGCGCAGATAGGCCGTGGCGATACGTCGGCCGATCCGCGGGCTCCGCCGGTCACCAGAGCGACTTGTCCTGAAGCTGCACAGCGCTTCTCCTGTGTCCAGTCGGTTCCCACACCACTGGCACGGCCGTGCAGGAGTCGGCGCCGATCTCGGGCAGTCAGCTGAGAGTTGGAACAGACGTTAGAAGTGGCACGCCGCCGGTCAAGCAATCTGCGAATTCGACAGCACGCAGGCAGGATGACCGGACGCCGTCCTGCCGCACCGCGAGGGACGCCCCGGCTGTCATAGAACAAGCGTTACACATGAGGGTAGCGTTGGTGTTGATGACTCCCGCCGTGAATCACGAGGCTCGGCGACAGCACGTCGCCTCGATCGCGGCCGAACTGGCGTGCGATCGGGGCCTGGAGTCGCTGACGGTACGCAACGTCGCCGCCGCCGCCGGCTACAGCACAGCGATCGTCAGCCACTATTTCACCGACAAGCGCGACCTGCTGCTCGCGACCTACCGCTGGGCGGCGGACCGTTCGACGGCTCGGTTCGAGGCGGCCGAGCAGGACGGCGAGGGATTGCGTGCCTGCGTGAGCGCGCTGCTCCCGCTCGACGAGCCGCGGTTGCGCGACTGGCGGGTGTGGTTCGCGTTTTGGGGGGCGGCGGCCAGCGATCCGGAACTGGCGCGCGACCAGCGGGACCGCGTCCGGTCGGCACGCCGGCGCTTGGAACGTATCCTGCGGGCCGGGATGGCCGCGGGCCAGCTGTCAGCCGGCGCGAACCCGACGCAGGAGGCGCGGCGCCTGCTGGTGGTGGTGTTCGGCGTCAGCGTCCAGACGGTGTTCGACCCGGCTGAATGGACCGCGAACAAGCAGCTGCGCTTTCTCGACCGCGAGCTCGGTGACCTCGTCGCGGCCGTCAACAGCAACGGGTTGACACGGGCACCTCGACCTCTTATAACGATCGTCACGTAACGTTTGTTATGTGGCCCCCGTCCTTGCGAGCGGCGGAGCGCCCTCCGGGCGCGGAGGCGCACGTCGAACGGGAAGCGGGAGCCATGAGCGGGACCGGGACGTCGAACACCGGAACGCATGACACCGGGACGTATGACGTCGTGGTGCTCGGCAGCGGGGCTGCCGGACTGACAGCGGCGCTGCGGGCGGCCGCGGCGGGCGCCTCGGTCGGCCTGTTCGAGAAGTCCGACCAGGTTGGGGGCACCAGTGCCTGGTCCGGAGGGATGGTCTGGATCCCGAACAACCCCCACATGCCGGAGATCGGCATCGAGGACAGCGCCGAGGAGGCGATGACCTACCTACGGTCGCTGTCGCAGGGTCTCATCGACGAGACGCTCGCTGGCGCGCTGGTCGACGCCGGGCCGGATTTGGTCCGGTGGCTGGAGGCCAACACCCCCGTCCGCTTCCGCATCATCCAGGGCTTCCCGGACTACCACCCGGAGCATCCCGGCGCCAAGCCCGGTGGAGGCCGGTCGCTGGAATGCCCGCTGTTCCCGTTCGACCAGCTCGGGGACTGGCGCGGCCGGGTGACGGTCGGTCCGCAGGTCAGCGGCAACATTACCATGAGTGAGACGTCGCTGGGGCGGGGGGCACCGCACGGCGTGCCGCCGGAGGAACTGGCGCGACGCCGGGTGCACGACGAGCGGGGCGCTGGGCAGGGGCTGGTGGCGGCGCTACTGAAGGGCTGCCTCGACCAGGGGGTGGTGCCCCGTACCGGGGTGCGTGCGGTGGAGCTCGTCACCGACGCCGGTCGCGTGGCGGGGGTGCGGTTCGAGTCGGCGGACGGTCCGTTTGAGGTGGCGGCCCGCGGCGGCGTCGTTCTCGCGACCGGCGGCTTCGACTGGGACCCGGACCTGGTGAAGGAATTCCTCCGGGGCCCGCTCGTGCGCAGCGCTGCGGTGCCGACTAACACCGATGACGGGCTGCGGATGGCGATGAAGACCGGTGCCCGGCTAGGCACGATGCGTGAGGCCTGGTGGGTCCCCATCATCGACGTCGTCCGGCCGGACGGCGGGGTCACCGCCTGGCAAGTCAACGGGGAGCGCACCCGGCCGCACTGCATTATGGTCAACAAGCGCGGAGAGCGGTTCACGAACGAAGCGGCCAACTACAACGCCCTGGGCGCCGCCTTCCATGTGATCGACGTGACTGCCTTCGACTACGTGAACCACCCCGCGTGGATGATCTTCGACTCCTTCTACCTTTCTAGGTACGGGCTGGCCGGCTTTCAGGAGGGGAAGGGCCCCACCCCCGACTGGATGGTGCGGGCGGACACGCTGGCGGAGCTGGCGGAGACGCTAGACGTCCCGGAGGCCGCGCTCGCCGCGACGGTCGAGCGGTGGAACGCCCACGCAGCCGAGGGGGAGGACCCCGACTTCGGTCGGGGGCGCAGCGTGCACGACCGCTGGTGGGGCGATCAGAACTTCGGGGACGGGTCCGCGGCGACGATCGGCCCGGTCGACGCGGCGCCGTACTACGCGGTCCGTGTCTACAGCGGCGCGCTCGGCACCAAGGGCGGCCCCCGCACCGATGCGACCGGTCAGGTGGTCGACGTCGACGGCCAGACCATTCCCGGGCTCTATGCCGCGGGCAACGCGATGGCCTCGGTGATGGGCATGACCTACGGCGGTGCCGGCGGCACGCTCGGCCCCGCGATGGTCTTCGGATATCTGGCGGGCGGGCACGCGGCGCAGGTCGCCCGCGACGCTGCCGAGCCGACCGCGCCGTGACGTCGGCCCCCTCGTTCCCAGGAAAGACAGCTCTGGTCACCGGGGGCCGCCAGCGGCATGGGCCGGGTGACCGCGCTGGCCTTCGCCGCCCGCGGTGCGAACGTTGTCGCCGCCGACGTCGCGGTGGCGGCCGGCGAGGAGACGGTCGCGCTCATCGGGCAGGCGGGGGGCTCGGCGCGGTTCGTGGCTACCGACGTCTCCAACGGGCCAGCGGTGCGCCGCGCGGTGCAGACGGCGTTCGACACTTTCGGAGGCCTGGACTGCGCTGTCAACGCGGCAGCGATCGAGATCGAGACGGCCCCCCTCGCCGATTGCGACGAGGAGACCTTCGACCGGTTGGTCGCCGTCAACCTCCGTTCCGTCTTCCTCTGCTTGAAGCACGAAATCAAGGCGATGCTCGCCCAGGGCCGCGGTGGCGCGATCGTCAACATCGCCTCGACCAACTCCTTCCGGTCACAGCCGAACCAGGCCGGCTACACAGCTACCAAGCACGGAGTGCTGGGCCTGACCCGGGCCGCGGCGGTGGACTACGCCGCGGCCGGTATCCGGATCAACGCCGTTTGCCCGGGGGCGATCGAGACCCCGATACTGCTGGGTGCCATCGAGGCTCGCGAACGTGACCCCCGGAGGTCGCCGGCCGACTCAGCCTGCTCGGCCGGTTCGGCCGGCCCGACGAGATCGCCGAAGCGGTGCTGTGGCTGTGCTCCGATGCGGCAAGCTTCACCGTCGGACACGCGCTCGCCGTCGACGGTGGCTACCTCGCCCGCTAAGCCCAGCGCCAGAACTGCCCGACGCCCAGGAGACGCCGGTCCGGAAGTTCAGCGTCACCGCCAGGGCCTCCCGGGCAGCCCAGAGAAGCGAGAGGACGCGTGATGGACGACGACGCCTTGCAACGCCTGATCGACCGGCAGGACATCGGGGACCTCTGCGCGCGGTACACCTTCGCGCTGGATACCAGGGACTGGGACCTCCTGGCTAGCTGCTTCGGCCCGTCGCCGGTTTTCGTGCACCCGGGAGGCCGGTTGCAGGGGTTCCAGGAGATCCTGGCCCGCACCTCGGCGGCGCTGACGCCGCTGACCGCCACCCAGCACCTGCTCGGAAATGTCGTCGTCCAGGTGGACGACGACACTGCCGCCTCCACCTGCTACTTCCAGGCGCAGCATGTCCGCAGCGGGACGCCGGGTGGAGACACCTACGTCATCGCGGGCAGCTACCGCGACTTGCTCGTCCGTACCGCCCAGGGCTGGAGGATTGCCGAGCGGGTCCAGGCCTACATGTGGCGGGAGGGCAATCGCCGCGTCGTGGCGAGATGACTGGACCCGGAATCCGCTGGGTTCCACGTGCTGCGGCGGGCCAGGGGCGCCGCTCGCGTGAACCGGCGGAACTGCTGCACGCTGTGGGTCAGGCATCTACTATCTTGAGGACCGACGGCACGGCGTCCGCTAGGTGCGGCCTCCGGACCGCCGGTCACCTGCCGGACACAAACACGCCCTTTGCGGTAGCGGCGGGTACAGGAGGATCCGGATGGCGGCCGAGCGTTGGCTGATCGACACCCCCCCTAGTGAGCGATTCCCGGTCTACACCCGGTTGAACGCGAACGACGTCCTCCCGAACCCCATCACCCCGCTCGGTGCAAGCCTGGCGTGGGTGCCGCACATCCTGCCGGGATGGGCCGCCGGGTACGTCGCCATGGGAGCGTTCACGCCCGAGGAGGTTTTCTCCGACCGGGCCGCTGTCGGCGGTTTCTTCTACGGTCATCTGTACATCAACCAGTCCAACGTCCGTGTCGTCGGGATCCGGGCAGGTCTGGGGTGGGAGGCGATCGACGCCGCGTTCTTCAGCCCGGCCTCGCCGCCGCATGACCCCGACCCGCGGGACGTGAACGAGAAGTGCTCCGTCTCGATGGGCGCGACTGCCAACTGGGCCCTGACGACGACCCTGTATCCGGATCTGGAGGAGGAGCGGGCGCTCGCCGAACGCTGGCGGAGCAACCGGCCCGACCTGGTCACCCTCACCCCCGCTGCGCTGGTGGGCTGGGCGCGTGCGCTCATGCCGATCGAGCGGGTGACCTGGCGCGGCGAGACGATTGCCAGCAACCAGGCCGCGACCGGCCCTGCTGTCATCGGGCAACTTCTCGGCGCGGCTGACCGTTCGCTGATCGTCAGGGTGATCGGTCACGCGGGTGAGGTCGACTCCGCACTGCCGTCGTATGCTCTCTGGGAGCTCTCGCGGGCGGTGCGTGCCGACGCCTCGCTCGGCGCGGAGTTCGACCGGGGGGTCGACAGGCTGCTGGCCCGGGCGCACGAGTCCCACCCGGATTTCGTCGCCCGCTTCGCCAGTTTCCTGCGCGAGTTCGGCTACCGGGGCCCCAGCGAGTGGGACCTCGGAGCCGATTCGTGGGAGACGCGGCCCGAGCTTCCGCTCGCCTTGGTGGACCGGCTGCGTCACATGGACGAGGACGCGTCACCGGTGGCGCGACAGCGCGACCAGGCCGGGGACACCGAGGCCGCCCTCCAGCAGGCCCTCGACATCATCGGCGACAACGAGACGGCCCGGCAGACCCTCCACCTGGCCATCGCCTCCGCCCGGCGCTTCGCCGGGTGGCGGGAACGCGGCAAGACGAACTGCATCAAGGTGCTGCATGAGGCCCGGATGGCGCTGTTCGAGCTGGGTCGCCGACTGCACGCCGAGGGCCATCTCGAGCACCCGCAGCAGTTGTTCATGGCGACGGACGAAGAACTGGATACCGTGGTCGCGGATCCGGCGTCGATGAGCCGCGTCCTCGCCGAGCGCGAGCAGCAGTGGCGGAACCTGCACGACGTCGAGCTTCCGACATTCTTCGACACCCGGGACCCGATGTGCCCGCTCGGCGAGCTGCCCCGGCGGGGCGTCCGGAACGTGAAGGTCGCCCAGCCCGGCGAGATCCTCCAGGGCCAGGCGGCGTCCGCAGGGGTCGGGCGCGGTCTCGCCCGGGTCGTCCACGACACCGCGAGCATCGCCGACTTCCAGCCCGGCGAGATCCTGATCGCGCCGCAGACTGACCCGTCGTGGACGCCGCTTTTCATGGTTTCCGCCGGCGTCGTCGTGGACGTCGGTGCGATGGGCAGCCACGCCATGATCGTGAGCCGGGAGCTTGGCATTCCCTGTGCGGCGGGCGTCACCGACGCGACGCGCCGCATCCCGACCGGGGCGAGGGTCGAGGTCGACGGGTCCACCGGGGCGGTCACCGTCCTCAGCCTGTGAGGCACGACCGAGACTAGGAACCGGAGCGTGACATGACGAAGAGTCAGGTGTGGATCCGCCAGACCCAGCTCAGCGATGAGCAGTCCGCACGCGTCGGTGCGCTCGTGGCCGAGAGCAGGGCCCGGCTTCTGGAGGCGCTGGCGATCCTGCGTGAGGCGGTCGAGGACGACACGCTGCGTCCGACGGACAAGCTGTCGGTCCTGGTCGGCGGGGGGGACGGCGACGGCAGCACGCTGATCGCTACCCCAGTGTGCGACGACGGGGAGGAGTATACGGAGTGCCTCGTCTTCCACGGTGGCTCGGGCGCCTGTCACGTCGAGGTGTGCGACTGCTACCAACTCGGCCGGCCGACGGCACCACCTGCCGAACTTCCGCAACGGCTGCGCGCCAGCAGCTTCCGGTGACAGCGGGGCGCTGACACCGGGGCCAGAACAGAGGCGCCTGCCCGCTGCCTCAGTCCTGTGCCGGCGGATCCGCGAGCCAGCGGTCCAGCAGCGAGTGGAAGTGCCGGATCTTGCTCTCCTGGTAGACGCCGAAACTCACGCCCGCCTTACGCGTCGTCCGTAGGCCCTTCTGGACGGCCTCGAGGTTGTACTCGTCCTGGTCGAAGACCCGGGCCAGTGAGCCGAGCTCCTCGACGGCAGCCCGCCACGGCTCATCCGCGCTAAGCCGCCGCTCTGTGGCCGGCGGCGGCCGGTCGCCCGTGAACGGGGAGAGGAGCAGGACCTCCATGATGGAACTGCGGTGGTCGTCCCCATGAGGCCGGAAACGGTAGGTGATCTGGTTGTAGCCGCCCCACGGGTGCATGTTCGGAAAGACGGTGAGGTAGTAGCTGTCGACGAGCTCCGCGTCGGTCAGCGCCTCCACGTCCTCACCGAGCACCGAGCGCAGCGAGCGGCGGGCGGCCTCGGCGAGCGTCTTGCGGGCGGTGCTGCCCTCCGGCACCTGGAGCATCGGCGGGTCGTCGAGGCGCTGGTCGATCTGGCTGTTCAATCGCTGCTGCTCGCTGGGGGCCCACGACAGGTACGGGCTGGGGACGCCGCGGGCGGACAGAGCCCGGGAGACGTTGCCGAAGACGTCGTACTGGCTGTTGGCGTCGCCAAACCCGGTCAGCAGTTGCGGGTGCGTGGTGATGACGTGGTAGGACTCCATGAACGCCTCCTGGACCACTTTCCAGTTGGCGCGGATGACCTTCGAGACGTGCACCCGGGTATAACGGTCTGCGAGAGGCCACCGATCGAAGAACGTGGGCAGTTCGCCGAGGAAGTTCTCGAGCGGCTCGCAGTCCGGGTCCGGATTCACGAACACGAACCCGCCCCACGTCCCGACCGCCGCCTCCGGCAGCCGGAAGGCATCTGGCCGCACCTGGGGAAAGTCCCAGGCACTCGGCACCCGCTTCAACTTTCCGGACAAGGACCAGCAGAAACCGTGGAAGGGGCACTCCAGCTCGTCCACCCGGCCGCGCTCGTCCCGCAGTGTCCGTCCGCGGTGCAAGCAGGCGTTGACGTACGCCTTGATCCCTCCCGGACCGGGTGCCGCCCGCACCAGCAGGATCGAGGTGTCGCAGATGTCGTAGACATCTGTGTCGCCGACGTCGGCCAGCACCTCCTCCCGGCAGGCGAACTGCCACACCCGCGACCAGAGCCGAGCTTTTTCCAGCTCGTGGAAGTCCCGGGACAGGTACCGCTCCACCGGAACGTCGGTGTCGCCGAAGTAGCCGGGCTCGTTCCGGCGGAGCGAGGCCGGGACCGGTTTGCTGTCGAGGTCGAGCAGGTCCTGGTAGGAAGGCCCGTTGCCCCGGAAGCCGGTTCGGGGTCCGGTTGAAGCCGCCGCCACCCCGGGTGCCATGCCGTCGTCCGCTGGCGCGGGGGGAGTCGCCGGCGATCCCGGCGTGCGGGTCGTCACGAGAACGTCTCCTCTGTCTCGAACCGGCGGCTCCTGGCTGCAGCCCCGCCCGCGTTCCTACCGCCGCTGGCGATCCATCGGCACAGTTCGGGATCGGCACGGCGAAGGTCGCCGAGCAGCCATCCGCCGTTGCGGTCGAACCGGCCGGTGCGCCCGTTCTTGTCCGTGACGAGCACCGGCCCGAGGTCGTCGTCCGCCCACTCGTAGAGTGCGCCGCTCAGTGCGTGCTGAATCTTGCGCATGTCACCTGCCTTTTGGGAGGAGCGCATCACACTGAGTCTAGCGACTTTCTGCATGCGGGCCCTAGAAAGCCGGGGGCCGGGCTGCCCGGGATGCCGGCCGAGCATCGAGACCAGCGGTCGACGGGCGAAGGTCCGGTGGTACGGGAACCTCCGGACCGAAGGCGCCGCCCGCCCGGCTGCTCTCCAGTGGCGCCTCGCGCCACAGCCCGTACGGGTGGCGTCGCCGACGTCAGGGCTTCGCCGTCTGTTCGTAGGTCCGCTGCAGAGCTGTCAGGCTGTCCATGCGTGCACGCCCAGCCGTTTCTCCGTGAGGACCGGCACGACCGGCACGACCGGCACGACCGTGCTGGCGTCCCGAGCGAGCTATTATTGACAGCCACTACAGCGAGACGGGACACTCAGGGTCGTGGGTGCGCCCGAGAGCAGCGTGACCGTCGGCACCCTTGACCGGCGGCTGCAGCGCTTCCTGACCGACCGTGAGCCGGGACGGCGGCCCAGCGTGAATGCCTGCCGGCCGATCACGGGCGGTTACAGCAGGGTCACCGCCATCGCCGAGGTCTCGTGGTCGGACGGTGCCGAGGACCGCCTCGTCCTGCGGGCGGACCCACCTACCGGCGAGGGTGTCTTCACCAGTGACCGGGACGCCGAGTGGAACCTGTTGCGAGCGCTGTCGGCGGTGGAAACGGTCGACGTCGCCCGCCCCCGCTATTACGACGACACCGGCGAATTCTTCGGCACCCCCTGCATCGTCACCGACTTCGTGAGCGGCCGGACCCTGCAGTCCCTGGCGAGCGAACCGGGGCAGCGACAGCCAGCGCGGGACCTGTTCGTGGACGCCGTCGCGGACATCCACGCCACCCCGCTGGCGGGGCTCACCGCGGCCCTGTCCGTCGCAGCGGATTGGGACACCTACCTCGACAGCGTGGTCGAGCTGTATCTGCGCGCGGAGCGGGACGTCGCGGACAGCAGCCCCGTGCTCCGCTACGCCGCCGGCGTGCTCCGGACCCACCGGCCGCCGCCGGTACCCTTCGCGCTGGTGCACGGCGACTGCCAGCCCGGCAACATGCTCGTCCAACCGGGGTGTCGCCCGGTCACCATCGACTGGGAGTTCGCGCGGCTCGGGGATCCCCGGGAGGACCTCGGCTACTACCGGCAGATGCCCCTCGACCCGAACCTGTACCTGACCGACCAGGACGCCTTCCTGCAGCGTTACCGGGAGCGCACCGGGCTCAACGAGGAGCAGGTCAACCCAGCGGTCGTCGACTACTTTCTGCTGGTCGGCATGGCCGGGCTGCTCGTCCAGCTGCTGCATGCCGCGGACGCGATCGGGTCGGGTCGGCGCCGGGGCATTCTCGCGACCTATCTGCTGCCAGCCATCTCCCTGCAGTACGACCTCTTCTTCTCGATCTGCCGCCGGCTCGAGCGCGAGGGGCTCGCGTCTCCCCGCCGGTGGGCGTCATGATCTCGCGTCCCACGACGGAGCAGATCCTTCTCGACTGCTGCGCCGAGCTGATCGACGGCGTCCTCCCAGCGGTCACTGACGAGGTGTCCGGCGCTCGAGTGCGCATGCTGGAAGGCGTGCTCCGGGAAGCGGCGGCTCGGACGGCCCACGAGATCGCATGGATGGACGAGGAGACCGCGGCCATGCGCGCCTACGTCCGGCGGGTGCGGGACGAGGTGGCCGTCCTGGAGGGGCTCGACCCCGGCGGGGAACCAGCGGTTGCCGTCGGCGCGGCGGCAGCCTGCACAGCCGGGAGAGCGGAAGCCGACAGCCTGCACCTCACTGCCGTCGTCGCGCGCTACCGCCGGGCGGGTGACGCGTTCTCGTCGGCTCTAGAGACGGCGCGTGCGATCAACTCCGACCGCCTCTGGGACGAGGGGGTGGCGGTGCTCGAGCAGCGGGTGCAGCACGAGCGCCAGGCGCGGGGCGTGTGGAGTTCCGCAGCGGGCAGGTGATCGTCCAGCTCAGCCGCCCGTCGCGGGCACCCCGGACCGCCCCGCCTCGCGGGCGAGCTCCCGGCGGGAGGCCCAGCGGCCGTGTTCACCGGGCGCGACGTTCTCCCGCGATCCCGTGGTCAGGCCGCCGTCCACCACGAGCGTGTGTCCGCTGACGTAGCCGGACTGCTCGTCGTCGGCGAGCCAGAGCGCGGCACGGGCGATGTCGTCGGCCAGCCCGATCCGCCCGCGCAGCGGAGTGCGGGTTTGAAACGCGACAGCGGTCTCGTCCAGGGCGTCCGGATCGCCGACCACCACAGCGGCGTTCATCGGCGTCAGCATCTTTCCGGGCGCGATCGCATTGACCCGGATGGACCAAGCGCCGAGTTCGGCCGCGACGTTCCGGGTCAACCCGATGACGCCGCTCTTGGCCGTCGCGTAGACGTGCGGCCCGAGCCCACCCTGGATGCCCCCGATGCTCGTGGTGGACAGAATGACCCCTGACCTTCGGGGCTTCATGACGCGGGCCGCGTGCTTCATCCCCAGGAAGACCGAGCGGAGCAGCACCGCCATCGTGAACTCGTACTCGGCCAGCGGAATCTCGTCGATGGGGCCGTGGGCGCCGATTATGCCGGCGTTGTTGAACATGCAGTCAAGCTGGCCGTGGAGGGCGACTGCACGGTCGACGACACCCGCGATCTGGGACTCGTCGGTGACGTCGACGTGCGCGTAGCTCGCCGCGTCGCCCAGTTCCTCCGCCAGCGCCCTGCCGCGTTCGTCCTGGACGTCGGCGAGCACGACGGCTGCGCCCGCCTCGGCCATCAGTCTCGCCGTGTGGGCACCGAAGCCGCTGGCGGCGCCGGTAACCACGGCAACCCTGCCGGTCAGCGACATGGCTCGGCAGCTGGGCCGGGTGGCACGCGCGGCCGGGCGCGGCTGCTCACGAACGGGCGTGCAGCGGCGTGGGGGTCGCCGGCACGCACTGCCGCTCGACCAGCGTCAACGCGTTCCTTACCGCCTCGCAACGCCTGTAGCTGCCGGACGTCAGCCGGTAACTCGATCATCCAGCCGTCGCCCGTTCCCTTGGGAAAGACCACGAGTTCGGTCCGACTGGGGGTGCCCGGCGCGTCCACGGGCTCCTTCGCGCGCAGATGCACGTTCAATAGCACCGGGGCTTCCAGGTCGTCGCCGGCGGAGGTAATCGCGCAGTGGTGTGTCCCCCCGCGGTCGTCGCCGGTGAGCTCGTGCTCCCCGTCGCACCACGGCGGCCACGCCGTCGTCGTCCGGGCCAGGTGCTTGGTGGCACGCAGCCGTGCAGGGCTTCCGGGAACCACTCGTCGACTCCTCGTTCTTCGGGCAAGGCCGGCCGGCGGCGGTCGCGGGATGTCGGCCAACTGGTGCCTCCGAGCGCGGGCCGGGCGGACGGCTCTGCTGCGGGGACTTCGGACATGTTGCGGGTATCCGGGGGCTAGGTCAAGGAGGTCGGGCAGTTCACAGGTTCAACGGTGGGCGCCGGCCTGAACCCCCGGCCGGAGCGTCCAACCCTTGCGCAGCACGCGTCCCCGGCTAGGCTGTGAGCACTATAACTAGAGCGCGGGTCCAGTAACTGGACAATGCGGCAAGGAAGTTGCCGGACGCCCTGCCGGCAGCGGACAGCAACGGGAGCAGCCTTGGACACTCGACCTGAGCACTACATCGGCGGCACCTGGCGGAAGCCGCGCGCGGCCGGCGGCTCGATCGACGTGGTCGAGGCGGCCACGGAAGAGGTCTTCGCGACGGTGGTAGCCGGCACGGCGGAGGACGTCGGCGATGCTGCGGAGGCGGCCGCTGGGGCATTCCTCAGGTGGTCGTCGGCGCCGGTGGCGGAGCGGAGCGCCGCGCTGCGGGCGATCGCCGACCGGCTGGAAGCCCGCGGCCCCGAACTGGCCACGATGATGACCCGCGAGGTCGGCACCCCCTTAACGATCTCGGAACGGGTCCAGGTCGGGCTCGCCCTGTCCGTCTTCCGGTCGATGGCAGACCTCGTCGAGGAGTTCCCGCTGGAGGAGCGGCTAGGCTCCTCCCTCCTGCTGCGGGTTCCGGTGGGCGTCGTCGGGGCGATCACCCCGTGGAACTATCCGCTCTATCAGTTGGCCGCCAAGGTCGCTCCGGCGCTGGCGGCGGGATGCACGACCGTGGTGAAGCCGAGCAGCGTCGCCCCGCTGGCCGCGTTCGTCCTGGCCGAAGTGGTGGACGAGCTCGACTTGCCGCCGGGAATCGTAAACGTCGTGGCGGGGGCCGGCGCCCGGGTGGGCGAGGCGATCGCCGGGCATCCCGCGATTGACATGGTCAGCCTCACCGGTTCGACCGGTGCCGGCGCTCGGGCGGCCGAGGTCGCCGCACCCAGCATCAAGCGGATGGCGCTGGAGCTCGGGGGAAAGTCCGCGTTCCTGATCTGTGAAGGCGCGGACCTGGACGTTGCCTTGCCCAACGCGGTGCGCCAGTGCTTCGTCAACAACGGGCAGACCTGCGCCGCCACCACGCGGCTGGTGGTTCCGCGCTCGCTGCTGGCCGAGGTCGAGGACCGGGTGGCGGCGCTGGTGTCGGCGCAGACCGTTGGAGACCCGTTGGATCCGGCAACGGACATTGGCCCGGTCGCCTCCGAGTCCCAGTTCCGGTCGATCCAAGCGATGATCGAGAAGGCCGGGGACGAAGGCACGGTCCTGGTGGGCGGCACCGGCCTCGCTGCGGGGCAGCAGCGCGGCTACTACGTCCGCCCGACCGTCGTCAGCCGGGTCTCCAACGCCGCCACGATCGCGCGCGAGGAGGTGTTCGGCCCGGTGCTGACCGTGATCCCGGTGGCGGACGACGACGAGGCCGTCGCCGTCGCCAACGACTCGGACTACGGCCTGTCCGGCGCGGTGTTCGCGGCGGACGAAGCGGCGGCGATCGCGGTGGCGCGGCGACTGCGGACCGGTCAGGTGGCGGTCAACGGGGGCCGCTTCAACGTCCTCGCGCCGTTCGGTGGATTCCGCAAGTCGGGGGTGGGCCGGGAGCTGGGCCCGCACGGGCTCGCGGAGTACTTCGAGATGCTCTCGCTGCAACTCCCGGCGGCACCCTCGGCAGCGGCGCCGGTCGCGGTCACCCCTTGAAGCCCGTGGTGACGTCGGCTACGCAGCGCGCGGTGCGCGTGGGGCTCTGCCTGCCTCAGCTCGGCGAGGCCGTCGACCGGCAGGCGGTCCGCACGTTCTGCGAACGCGCGGAAGCCTTGGGCTACGCAGGTCTCTGGGCGCAGGAGCACCTCTATTTCCCGCGGCACCCTTCGTCGGGCTACGCCGCACGGCCCGGCGTGCCCGTACCCGAGCCGTACCGCACCACCTACGCCGCGACCGAGCTCCTCATGGCGGCGGCAGCGTGGACCGAGCGGATCGGCATCGGCACGAGCGTGCTGGTGGCCGGCTATCACCGGCCGGTCGAGCTCGCGCAGCGCACGGCGACCCTCGACGTGCTCTCCGGTGGCCGGCTCACAGTCGGGTTCAGCGTCGGGTGGTCCAAGGAAGAGCACGACCAGATGGAGGTCGATTTCTCAACGCGGGGCCGCCGGGCGGAGGAACTGGTACGCGCGCTGCTCGCCTGCTGGGGCCCGGACCCGGTGGACTTCTCCGGAGAGTTCTTCCGGATTGAGCAGGCAGATGTGCGGCCCAAGCCGCTTCAGACCCCCCGCCCCCGCCTGTTGTCCGGGATGCGCTCGGCACCGGGACTGCGGCGCACGGCGGCGCTGTTCGACATCTGGAACCCAGCCTCCGGATCGCTTCCCGAGATCCTGGACACCGCCCGGGAGCTTGCCGCGTTTCGCCCCGCGGACGCCGCGCCACTGGACGTGTACCAGCGGCTTTTCCTGGAACCTCCCGTCACCCGGCCGGGGCTCGACCTGCTCGGCGTGGAGGGGGTCGCCGACGCGGTGGCCGCAGCCCGGGAGGCCGGCATCCCGGAGGTCATCCTCGACGCGAACTTCTGGCACGAGATCCGCAACCCCGAGGACTGGATGGCCCTCCCGGACCGGCTGCTGCCCGTGCTCCGCGCCGCTCAGCCGGCCGGCGCCGCATAGCCCGCTGCCCGGCCGGGCCGCGGTGCTGCCAGGTCCTCGCGCAGCATCCGGGTGACGATGTGGTGCACGCGCACGGCGGCGGCGTCCGCGACGGCATTCACGTCCGGCGCCATGTCACCGGCCGAGCGCAAGGCCTGGATCTCCTCCAGAAACGGCCGGTCCTCCGCCATCGACTTCTCGTGGACGAACCGCAACCGGTTGGTGACAGCGCCGCTGTCCTGGGCGAAGTTCCGCGTGACCTGCCAGTGCACCAGCGTCGCGCTGGTCGACAGCGGTGTGTACGCCCGGACGAAGACGGAGCGGCAGAGTCCGTCGGCGGCCACCCCGGGCGCCTCGATGTCCATCACGTCCACGTGGAGACCGGGGGAGACGAACTGGCCCCGCTCACGCTGCACATAGGTGCCCTCGGCGGGTAGACCGGTCACCTCGATCTGCCACTGGGCGAGCGGCCCCGGTGGAAAGGCCCGCGCGAACCCGACGGTCGTCTCCGTGACCTCGACCTGCAGCGGCGGTGCCTGGGTCAGGTAGCCGACGTGGCTCCGGTCAGGATGGACGAACGGGAAATGCGCGCGGTCGAGGGCGTTTTCGTGCAGGAGCAGATAGTTGGCCGTGACGACGTCGACGCCGCCGAAGACCGCCCACCCGGGCTCCGCCAGCTCGCTCACCTTCGGCGGGCTCACGGACGCCGCCCGGCGCGGGTCGCCCGGCCACACCCACACAAACGGGCCGTCCTCGACCACCAGATAGGCACGCACGTCGGCGTCGTAGGGAACGTGCTCCTGCGACGGCACCCGTAGGCAGGTGCCGTCGGCGGCGAACGTGAACCCGTGGTAGGCGCAGACCACGGTGTCGTCCACCAGCTGGCCGCGGGACAGCGGCAGCGCCCGGTGAGGGCACCGGTCCTGCAGCGCGGCCACCGCGCCTGAGCGCTGGCGGTAGAGCACCAGTTGTCGATCGAGCACCTGGCGGGCCAGCAGCCCGTCGGTCACCTCGTCCGAGGTCGCCGCGACGTACCAGCAGTTGACGGGATAGGCGCCGGACTGCGCCGAGCTGCCCGTGCCGTCCGGACCGGAAGGGGACGCGACCGCACTCACTCGAGCCTCCACACTGTCGTCACGCGCACCAGCCGCTACAGGTCCAGGACGAGCTTTGGACCTAGACAGCGGGAGACGCAGATCATCATGTAGTCCCCCGCTTCCCGCTCGTCATCGGTCAACAGGCTGTCGCGATGGTCCGGCGTCCCCTCCAGGACAGCTGTCTCGCACGTCCCGCAGACCCCTTCGAGACAGGAAGTGAGTACGCTCACCCCGGCCTTCTCGACCGCGTCGACGATCGTCGAGTCCGGAGAGACGGTCACGGTGACGCCGGACCGGGCCAGCACGACGTCGAAGCTGTCGGCGCCGGCGCTCGCTTCCTGTGGCTTGGCGGCGAAGCGCTCGACATGCAGGGTTCCGCGTTCCCAAGGGGCGCACTGCTGCTCCACCGCGGCGAGCAACGGCTCCGGGCCGCAGGCGTACACCAGCGTCTCCGGGCTGGGCGTACCGAGGATGGCGACGAGGTCGAGCAGGCCTTTCTCGTCCTGCGGCCAGAGCGAGACCCGGCCTCCCGTGCTCCGGACCTCGTCCACGAACGCCATCGAGGTCCGGGTGCGGCCCCCGAAGTGCAGCTCCCAGTCGCTGCCGGCGCTGCGGGCGGCGGCGATCATCGGCAGCAGGGGCGTGATGCCGATGCCCCCCGCGACGAAGATGTATCGCGACGCGGGCAGGAGCGGGAAGTGGTTGCGCGGCCCCCGCACCCGCCCTGTCGTCCCCTCCTGCAGCAGCTCGTGAACCTGCCGGGAACCACCGCGGCCGGCGTCGTCGCGAAGCACGGCGATCCGGTAGGCGCGCCGGTCGTCCGGCAAGCCGCACAGCGAGTACTGCCGGGTGACGCCGCCGGGCAGAACCACATCGACGTGCGCGCCGGGCGTCCACGCGGGAAGCTCCGCGCCAACCGGGTCTGAGAACGTGAGCGCCACGACCCCGTCGGCGACCGCGACCCGCGCGGTGACGACGAGGTCGGCCTCACGCTCTGAGAAGACGGTCTCGATCGAGCCGGCGAGGAGTGTCTCGACGGAGGCTGAGGATGACTGCGCCGCGGTGCCACTCCCGGCACGAGTTGCTTCCACGCAACCTCCTCGCGCGTTCCTGCCGACCCCTCTGGGCCAGATCAGATCCGGGGCTGGATCCGCGGATGTCGTCCGGATCGGCGCCGGAGACGCTGACCTCTCCGCTACGCTCCGAGCTTACCGAAGACCATGTCAAGAAACTAGCCCGGTGCCCGGCGCGGAAGGTGGAATGGTGGACGTTCCGGCAGACGATCGCGTCGGCATCGAGCAGACCCTGGCCCGGTTCGCCGCCGGCCTCGACCTGCGGGACTGGGATCTGTATCGCTCCGTCTTCACCGACCAGATCGACGTTGACTACTCGTCCTACCGGGCGGGCTCGAGCGGTCGCATGGCCGCCGACGACTGGGTGGCGCGTGCCCGCCGGCTGTTCCCGGGGCTAGAGGCCTCCCAACACTTCCTGTCGAACGTGCACGCCGGCCCCCTCGAGACGGATGCCGACGGCCTGCCCTCCGCCGAGTGCCGCGCCTACGTCCGGGCCGAGCACGTGCTCCGCAATGATCAGGGGGACGACGTTTTCACTCTCGGTGGCTACTACACCGACCGTCTCGTCCGCATTGGTGACCAGTGGCGCATCGCCGCGGTGCGTCTCGACGTCCTGTGGAACACGGGCAACCGCCACGTGCTTACGCTGGCCGCCGAGCGTGCGGCGGCCGGGACCTGATCGGCCGACGCGCCTGTGCGGGGGGAGAGCCGCGGGCGACGACGGGACCGGGACCGGAGGGTCCGCGGATATGAGCGCCGTCGCCACCTCGTTGACGGCGTTGCGCAGGCCCCGGGGCGCGTGACCGGCGAGGGGGCCACCCTCCATGCGGAGCGGGTGCATCACCATGAGCAGTGAGATCAGCGTGCGGCCGGTGAACATCTGGGCCGCCTTATTGGCGGCCGCGGAGTAGCCGGACCGGGGACCGCGGACCTCCTCCAGGTAGTCCAGCGCCTGGCGGACGTGGCGGTCTTCGAACTCCTCCCACAGCGCACGGGCCCGCGGCGTCGCCCCGGGCAGGTGGCTGTACAGCAGCTGGCCGTGATCCGGGTGCTCCTCGAGCCAGGTCCACACCACGTCGACGACGGCCCGGAGCGTGTCGGCACCCTTGTCCGGCCCGGCATTGCGCGCGGCGTCGACCGCTTCGTCGACGAGTTCCATGGCGTGCCGCAGGGCGGCGTCGAAGAGCTCTTCCTTGCCCGCGACGTGGTAGTAGATGGCGTTGGGGACGACCTGCGCCTCCTCGGCGACGTCCTGCACGCTCGTGTCCACGAAGCCTTGGCGGGCGAACACCCGGACCGCCGCTTCGATGATCAGGTGCCGTCGGGACGGCCGGTGCGCCGGCTGCTTCTCCGGAAGGGGGTGCGCCATGTCTAAACTGTGACACGGAATCGCGCCCCTGCTGGGGGGCTACTCTTCGGACTAGTGCGAGGTGTGTCCCTGGCCACGCAACAGCGTGCTGCCCACCGTCCCTCCCGCCGGGATGCCGTAGTCGAAGCTGCTGTCGCCTTGGCCGCGGAGCGGCCGTACGACGACGTGACGGTGTCTGATATCGCTGAGCGGGCCGGGATGACCCCGGCGGCGATCTACTACCACTTCCCCTCCAAAGAGGACGTGCTCATGGAGGGCGTGCGTACCTTCAGCGAGACGCTGCTTACGGAGTGCCGCGGCCGCCTCTCCCAGACAGTGACCGTCGACAGCCTGGCCGCGCTGCCTGCCGACCTGCTGACCTGGCTGGACAAGCGGCGCAACCCCGCCACCCTCTTCTTCGTCGCGTCCGCCGGGCTGAACCTCGCGGTGGAGGCGTGGCGGCGGGAATTCCGCAACGACATGGTGGTGCAGGTCGCCGCCGCGGTGCGCGTCGCCCGCGGGGGGGGGTCGGCGGCGAAGACGAGCGTCATCGCGGCGGCGTATCTCTCGCTGATCGAGAGCGCTGCCCGCTCCTGGCTCTCCAACGACGACATTTTCCGCAAGCTCGGCTCGCGGCGACTGCGGGCGGAGACCGAGGCGACCGCCAGACGCATCCTGGCCGCGTGATTTCCGCGTGGTCACAGCCGGCGGAGTGTCAGCGCGCGCCGTGAAGATCGGGGTGGTACCCGGCGATCACGCACTCGACGTGGCCGAACCCGCGTTCACCCTCGTCATCGAGGTTCTCTACCACCGCGAAGCCCTCGGCCCAGGCATCGGGTCGAGCCCGGAAGCGGGCGTGCGGATCGACGACCGACGTGGGGTCCGACACGTCCCACTGCTCGCCCTCGGAGTGCTCGTCGCCGCGGTATACCCCGCGGCCCAGCCCGTCGTCGAAGCCGCCAAAGTAGCCCCCCCCCTGCAGGTACACCGGGCTGCCCACAGCCGTGACCCGGAACCTGTCGGAACCTCCGTCAGGACGAGGGAACACGACGGTGGAGTGGCGCATCCGCCGATGGCCCGGAACCAGCGACAGGTCCACCTCGGGCGGCCCCGCATAGGCCCAGTCGCCGGGGGACTCAGCCGTCCCCCCGGCCGCCTGGCGCGGGAACACCCGGGTCTCGACCATCGGGAACCCGCCGTGCGAATCCTGGTGGAACTGCCAGAACACGATGCGTCGCGGAAAGCGCACCATGGCCCACTGCCGCACAGCGAACCCGTGCGCCGTCCCCCGCTCACCGGTTGGCGCCGCGGCCGGTGAGGGAGGGCCACCGGTCCGACCGATGCCCCAGGAGTGGTCCCGAACGCCCGCCCAGGCGTTCGCCGTCACTTCGAAGCGCTGGCCGTCCACCTCGAGCCAGCCGGTGACGTCGCAACACTGGCCGTAGTTGCACCGGGACGCCGTCACCCGTCCGCCAGCGATCCGCTCCCGGTAGTCCTCCAGGTACGGCTCGTGCAGCCCGGTCCACTGCAGGTCGTAGCTGATGCCGTAGGGGTTGGGGGCGCAGGTGGTCCGCAGCCGCGCGAGCGGGTCGAGGATGTCGACGGCCAGCGGCCCGACCCGCAGGTCGTCGATCGCCGGCCGGAGGCGGCGCGACCAGCGCAGGTTGTGCTGGCGGCCCGCCGTGCTGACGCAGGCGTAACCGTCGAGCACGTCATTGTTGGCGTAGAGGCGGATCGCAGTGAACAGCGCCGCCGATCCCGACTGGTCCGACAGTGTGAAGTAGTAGCCGTCGCTCCAGTGCGGGGAATCACTGGCGACCGTGTCGAAGGTGCGCGGCAACTGGTGGCGCGGCCACTCGTCGAGCCGGGTCAGCCGGCCGGGACTCGTCATGCTGCTTGCCCACTCTCTCGAATGATGCTGTAGTAACTATCATGGGCGCTGCCGACCCGGGAACCGCTGGTGCGGTGCGGACGCGCCCGTCGCACCAAGTTTCCGCCGGGGTCTCGTGATGAGGTCCCTGATCCTCGGCGGCACCAGTTTCGTCGGCGGCCGGCTGCTCGGGCACCTGCAGCGCCGCGGCGACGACGTCACGCTCCTCAACCGTGGTCGCAGCGCGCCGCCCCCTGCGGGAGTGGGACTTCTCGTCGGCGACCGGACGGACCCGAAGTCCATGCGTGCCGCCCTCGGCGGGCCGGACGGCGCGCAATGGGACGTGGTGTTCGACGTCTCGGGCTTCGTCATGGCCGCCGGCGGGTCGGCCTTTCCCGAGCTTCTCGAACTGCTAGATGGGCGGACCGGCCGGTACGTCTTCGTCTCGTCGGTGATGGCCTACGCGCCGACTGGCTTCTTCCCCTGGACGGAGGAGCAGCCGCCGCGGGCCGAACCGCCCACCACCTACGGGGGCTTCAAGGTGTACGCCGAGCAGGCGCTGCTCCAACGGCACCTTAGCACCGGCTTCGCGGCCACCATCGCGCGGCCGGCCGCCATCTACGGTCCGGGCAACAACATCTACGACATGGAGGCGGCGATGTTCCTCCGCCTCCGCCGCGGACTGCCCGTGCTGGTCCCGCACGAGGGCCTCGTGTGCACGTCCTACGGCCACATCGACGACCTCTGCGCCGGGCTGCTGCGGCTCGGCGAGCACGATGCCGCGCCCGGACAGGCCTTCAACATCACCGGTGAGGGCGTCACGTCCGGTGAGTACGTGCGGACCTTGGCGGAGATCGTGGGCGTCGAACCCGACATTGTCCCCGTCGATGCGGCCGCGCTGCCCGATCCCGCACGCCCGGCGTACGGGCACCTGTTCGGTGCCCGTCACCACGGCATCCTCGACTGCCACAAGGCGCAGGAGCTCGTCGGCTTCAAACCGGCGTACGACTTCCGCGCCGGCACCGAGGCGACGTACGCGTGGTTCTGCGAATCGCCGCCGTCGCGCACCGACGTGTCGATGCGCGACCCGCTGTGGGGAGCGGGCTTCGACTTCGACTACGAGGCCGACGTGGTCGCGTCCGTCCGGCCGGCGAGATGACCGACTTCGCCGTCGGCGACGGCGAGCTGTGGCGGTCGGTGGCAGACACGCTCGCCCGCGTCGTCGTCCCCAGTCTGCAACCGGGAGCGGGGCTCGACGCCGCCGTGCAAATGCAGGGAATGGCCCGCTACGCGGCGACCCGGCCGCAGGAAGGTCCGGGCCGTCGCGCGGTCCGCCTGAGCCGCGCGCTGCGGCCGCACGCCGTGAGCTCCGACCTGGCTGCCGTGCTCGGGGAGGCGTCCCGCACGCTCGTGGCGGGGCTGTCCGCGGCGCCCGGCTCACCGCTCGCCGAGCGGAGGCTCGCCGTGCGCGGGGTGCTGCTGGAGATGCTCGACGAGGACATCCGCGCGGTGGCACCGCTGATGGAGACGTTCTCTGGACATCCGGCAGTCGCCGTCCTCGCGCAGGACCGGGCGCTCCCGGCCGAGGTCGACCAGCTGACCTCCTGGTTCGCGGACCGCTTCGCGGGGCCGGTACGGGTGACCGCCGCCTCGGTCATCTCCGGCGGCCACTCCCGCCGGATGCTGCGGGTGACCGTCGCCGACCCGACAGGACGGGAGCAAGCCTTCGTCGTCCGGATCGAGCAGGGCGGAACGTTCGGCACCGACGGGACCCGCGAGGCCATGCTCATGGGGTCGCTGCGGCGGGCCGGGGTGCCGGTGGCCCCGGTGCGTTGGATCGAGACCTCGGAACAGCCGCTCGGCCACCCCTTCTTCGTCATGGATCTTGTAGCCGGCAGCTCTGCCGTCGACAGCGGGGTGCTCGACGCCTTCGTCCAGACCCTAGCCGCGCTACACCAGCTCGACCCGGCGGCCGTCGCGGACGCCCTCGGAACGCCACCGCCGTCACCGGAGAAGGCGGTCCTCACACAGATCGAGCACTGGTCAGGGGTGTACCGGAGCTCGGTGGGCATCGCCGTCCCCCTGCTCGATGAAGCAGCGGAGTGGCTGCGGCTCACGCTGCGGCCGACCGGGCCGGTCGCGGTGGTGCACGGCGACCCGGGGCCGGGTAATTTCCTCGCCGGCGACGGCCGGATCTCGGCCATCACGGACTGGGAGTTCGGGCACTACGGCGACGCCGCCGAGGACTGGGCCTACCTTGCGATCCGCGGCCGGAAGCTGAAGGACTCGTCGCTCTGGTACGCCGATTTCGCCCGTCTCGTCGGTGTGAAGCACGACGAGCCGATCTGGCGGGCGTGGGAGGCCTTCAACTCGTTCAAGGGCGCCTGCGCGAACCTCACCGCACTGCGGCTCTTTCGCGTCGGCACGGCGACCACACCCAACCTGCTCGCGATCGGAACTGCCGTGCACTACCGGTTCCTGCGCCGACTGGCCGACCTGGTGACCGCTCCCGCAGTCCCGTCCCCGGACCGCCCGACTCCCGCCCGCACGACCTGACCGACAAGGAGAGTCACCATGGAGCCGACGCAGCAGACGCTGCTCGACGAGCGGGCCATCGAGGCCCTGTGCATCCGGTACGCCACCGCCCTGGACACCCGGGACTGGGCCCTGCTGGCGACGTGCTTCACCCCTGACGCCGTCGCGGAGTACGAAGGGCTGCCTTCCTCCGAGGGCTACGACGCGATCGAGAAGCTGTGCCGCGACACGCTCACCCCCTTGGCGCGGTCGCAGCACCTGCTGACCAACATCCACCCCGAGGTGGCCGGCGACACGGCCACCGTCTCGTCCTACCTGCAGGCGCAGCACGTCCGGCCGGACGCCGAGGGCGGGCCGAACTTCATCATCGCCGGCCGCTACCGCGACCAGCTCGTGCGCACCGCCGACGGTTGGCGCCTCGAGCGGCGCCACCTCGAGATCTGGTGGACCGAGGGCAACCCCGCGGTCGTCGGCGGCTGATCCTCCGGGCTGTCAGCTCTGCAGGGAACGGGCTCGAGACCCCGCGTCGTGGAAGTCGACCTCCCGCGCGACCCGGTCGCCGTCGATCACGACGTAACTCATGCCCGGGGCCTGCCAGCGGCGACCGATCGCGTTTGCGCCGAAGCGGTCGTCCCGCACCGTCGCGGACATCACCCAGGTCAGCGCCAGCCCGTCCGGGCGTGACCAGAACTCGCCCGTGGGCACGAGCGTCAGGTCCGGCCAGGAGGCGAGCCCGCGGGCGAAGTAGGCGCGGATCGCCGGCCACCCCTGGTACTCGCCGCCAATCACGTCCGTGAGCACCGCGTTCCCGGTGAGGTAGCGCTGCGGGGCATCCGCGTCGCCGCTCGACCACGTCGCGAAGAGTGCTTGGACCAACTCGATGCGGCGGTCGTCGGTGGTCGTCATCATGAGCTCCCCGGCAGTCGGCCGTATCACGCCAGAGGCTGGCACTTTCTCGACGCCGGCTCTAGTATCCCACTAACCAGAAGTAGAGCGGTGGTCCAGTAACTCTGCCACCCAAGCCGGCTGCAGTCGAAAGAAGGATGCCTCCATGGTCTTCGTGCCGCACCGAGGAGATCTGCCCCTGCGGCACGGTCCGCGCGTGCAGGGTCTGCCGGAGGTCGGCCCCGGCCAGGTACCCGCGTACGTGTACACGGACCCGGAGCGCTACGAGCGTGAGCGCCTCACGGTGCTGCGGCGGAGCTGGCAGATCATCTGCCGCGCGGAGCAGCTGGCGAAGTCGGGCGACTACCTCGTCTGGGAGGGGCACGGGGAGACCATCATCGTCAACCGGCGTCGTGACGGTGGTCTTGCCGGTTTTCACAACGTCTGCCAGCACCGCGGGGCGCGTATCGCCACCGGCTGCGGGAACGCGCGGCGCTTCACCTGCCGCTGGCACAGTTGGGTCTACGACGCGGAAGGCTCCGTCATCGGGGTGCCGGATCGTGAGGACTTCGACGCGAACGCGCTGGACGGCCTGGCCGCGCCGTCCGTCGAGGTAGACGAGTGGGGCGGCTGGGTCTGGGCCGTCCTGGCCGGCCCTGGCGTCGCGCCGCCGCTACGCGAGTGGATCGGGCCGGAGATCACCGGTGACCTCGGCGCGTACCAGATGGAGAACATGAAGCTGGTCGAGAAGCTCGAATGGGAGCTCCCGGTCAACTGGAAGGTCGTCATCGACGGCTTCAACGAGAACTACCACGCCGCCCACCTGCACCACGTCCCCGCCCAGGACGTTAAGGACGGGCGCCACAGCACGTACTTCGTCTTCGGGCGGAACGCGATGATGGTGGTTCCCTACAAGGGCGTGCTCCCGGAGCTCCAGCGCACCGGTGACCACCAGGGCACGGCGATCTGCCACTACACGATCTTCCCGACGTCGGTGTTCAACAACAACCCGAGCCACCTCCAGCTCTTCCGGGCGGTGCCGCTAGCGGTCGACCGGACCCGGTTCGAGTGTTGGGAGCTGCAGTACGACGACGGCGAACAGGAGTACGTCGACAGGGTCTCCAAGCACTGGGAGCACCTCAAGGAGGTGGTGGGCGAGGACGTCGAGATCTTCATCGAGACCGGCGCCACCGCGAAGTCGCCCGCGTACACCCGGAACATCCTCAACGACCGCGAATGCAAGATCCTCGCGTTCCACCGCACCGTAGACGAGATGTTGAACGAGTGAGCGCGAGCGTCGACGAGCGCCACGTGGCGGCCGGGGCGGTGGTGCGGGAGCTGATCGACCGGCAGGACATCTGCACGGCGCTGGCTGCGTACTGCCGGCTCGCCGACCTCAACCGCCCGGAAGAACAGGTCGCGGTCTTCACCGAGGACTGCCGGGTCAGTTACGCCGGTCCCGGCCGCTGGATCGAGGGCCGGACGGCCCTGGTCGAGTCCCTGCGACGGGCGCTCGCTGCCTACAGCGCAACGAGTCACGTGCTGGGCTTACCGGAGATCGACTTCCTTCCAGAGTCCGCCCGCGCGGTCGTCTCGACCCCCGTGCACGCCTGGCACCGGCGGCGGGATGGCGGCCCCGACTTCCTGCTCTACGGCCGGTACGACGACGAGTGGCGCCGGACCGACGAGGGGTGGCGCCTCGCTGTGCGGGAGTTCCGGACCGCTGGTGCGACTGGTCGCGACGAGGCCGCCCTCAATCCTCTCGGCAGGGCGCGATGAGCCGGACAGCCGGGCGGACCGGTGCCGGATGCCCAGCCGACGACGAACGTCAGGAGGTTGTCCATGACAGCGACGAGCAGTGTCCCGGTGGTGATTGCCGGGTGGATCGACTACGAGCCGGGCGAGCGGCAGCAGGTGCTGAAGCAGTTCGGGGAGGTAGCCCGCATCAGCCGCCAGGAGCCGGGTTGCCTCGACTACGCGGTCACTCCCGACGTCGACGACGAGCGCCGCATCCGCGTGTTCGAGCACTGGGAGTCGGACGCCGCACTCTGGGAGCACCTCACGATGCCGCACGTGCTCGAATTCCGGACCGCCACGAAGGCGTTCCACCGACTTGGGCGTTCACTGTCGAAGCACCTCGTCGCCTCGTCCGAGCCGATGCAGTCCAGCTCGTCGACCTGAGGCCCCCCGGCACGAACCGATTAGCAGGAGAAACCTGGTCATGACAACCACCACCCCGCACTACGTCGCCGGCATCGACTTCAACGCTGCGGTTCGACGCGACGCCTTCGACACCATGGCCCGCCTGGTCGAGCACTACAAGAAAAAGAGCACCGACCAGGTAGTCGACCAGTGGCGCGAGCCGGTCCGCAATTATCGGGACGAGGAGCTGTGGAAACGGGAGGTCGCGGCGATCCACCGCAAGGTGCCGCTGCCGCTGGCCCTCTCCTGCGAGCTACCGGACCCGGGCATGTACAAAGCGATCGACGTCGCCGGCACCCCTGTGCTCGTCACGAGGGACTCGTCGGGTGCGGCGCGGGCCATGCTCAACGTGTGCCGGCACCGCGGCTCGGAACTCGTGCCGGAAGGTCTCGGCAAGTCCCGCCGCGTCACCTGCCCCTACCACTCCTGGTCCTATGACATGGCGGGGTGTCTGGTCGGCGTCTACGGCGAGGACACCTTCGGACCGGTGGACCGCGACCGGATGAGCCTGGTCTCGCTGCCGGTCGCCGAGCGCGCCGGCCTGATCTTCGTGTCGCTCGACCCGACCGCGACCGTCGACCTAGACGAGTGGCTGGGGCCCGACCTCGTGCAGCTCCTCGAGGCGCTCGCGCTGGACCGCTGCTACCACCACTCGACCCGGACGCTGGACGGGCCGAATTGGAAGGTCGTTGTCGACGGCTACCTTGAGGGCTACCACTTCGCGTCGCTGCACAAGACGACGGTGTACCGGACGAACTTCTCCAACATGGCGGCCTTTGACAACTGGGGACCCCACCAGCGAAACGCCTTCGCGCTGCGGCCGATCGCCGACGCCGCGAACATTCCCCGCGAGAGCTGGGATCCGGCGACCTGTGTCGGGGCGATCTTCTGGCTGTTCCCCGGGCTCGCGATCGCGGGCGGCTGGCGCTCCCAGATCGCCGTCTCGCTGGTGCTGCCCGGTACCACCTGGGACACGTCCAAGACGCAGCAGCTCATCCTGCTGCGGCACGAGCCGACCGACGAGGAGGAGCGCAAGGCAGCGGACCACACGCGCGACTGGTTCCACGACGTCGTGCTCGACGAGGACTACAACGCCGGGTTCGGCGTGCAACGCGGGCTGGCCGCAATGGCCGACCAGGACTTCGTGTTCGGCCGCAACGAGCCGGGCGTCCAGCACTTCCACCGAGCGATCGAGGAGAGACTGGCATGAGTGCAGGCGGAGCGCCCGACGAGGAGAGCTTCCAGAACGAGGTCACGGCGGCGGCCTCCTCGCCATCGGCACGGCGGGGGAAGCTGGAGGGACGCGTTGCGCTGATCACGGGAGGGACCCGCGGGATCGGGCGCGGCATCGCTGAGGGTTTCCTCGGCGAGGGCGCCGCCGTGGTGATCACGGGCAAGTCGGAGGACAAGGGCAAGCAGGCGCTGGCGGAGATGGGCGCCGGCGACCGGGCCGAGTTCGTGCGCTGCGACGTCCGGGTGCAGCCCGAGCTGGAGGCGGCCATCGACACCGCACGGGAGCGGTATGGCCGTCTGGACATCTACGTCAACAACGCCGGCGGCACCGACGGCTGGGCACTCATCCACGAGCTGTCCGACGAGGCATGGCAGAACGCGCTGAACTGGAACATCAACGCGGCGTTCTGGGGCACCCGACGGGCGTTGCGCTACATGCTCGAGAACAACTGGGGTCGCATCATCAACATCTCCTCAGTAGAGGGGAAGCAGGCGAACAAGCCGATGGTGAGCCACTACATCACCAACAAGCACGCCTTGAACGGCTTCACCAAGGCGGTCGCCTGCGAATACGGGACGTCCGGCATCACGGCGAACGCGATCTGCCCCGGGGCCGTCGAGACCGACCTCATGAAGGAGGCGGGCGCCGGGGTGGCCGCGCAGGCGGGCATCACCTACGACGAGTTCCTCGAGGGCTACGCCCAGGAGTCGCACATCAAGCGCCTGAACACCGTCGACGAGGTAGCCGCCGCCGCGCTCTGGCTCGCCAGCCCGGCCGGGGGAGGGGTCACCGGCGCCCTCATCAACGTCGACGGCGGCACCGCCCAGTACTGACCGCGCTGCCGCCACCCCGTCGGCATCGGCAACGAGGGCTGACCAATTCGAGGAGACCACGTTGGACTGGTGGATCACGGACTCCCACCGCTGGGAGCGGTTGCCGTACTACACCCGGGCGAACGCCGGCGAAGTGCTGCCGGACCCGGCTAGTCCGCTCGGCTGGACCCTGGTCTTCGAGCAGGGGCTGCTGAAGGGCTGGCTGCGCGGGTTCGTCGAGTTTGGCGTCTACTCCGACGGCGAGCTGCCGTCGGACCCACCGCCGGTGGCCGGGCTGTTCGGCGGCTACTTCTACCTGAACCTGTCGCACATGCGCCTGATGGGCCTGCGGATGGGACAGACGGTGGAGCAGTTCGACGCTGCCTTCCTCGGCGCCCACCCCGACGCGCCGCCCTACGAACCCCACCCGGACGACGAGTGCCCCGAGTGCTCGGCGAAGGTGTCGGCGACGATCGGGGACATCCTCGGCCGCAGCACCTTTCCCGAGATCGACGCCGACCGGGACCGGGTCCTCCACCTTCGCCGGGACCGGCCGGACCTCTCGGCGCTGTCCGAGATCGAGCTCGTGGCCCGGGCCCGGTTCTTCCTGCCCGAGCTCGACAACGCGTTCGCGCGTCACGACTACTCCTCGTTGGCGTCCACCGTCGGGCAGGCGATGCTTTCCGAGCTGTGCGCGGGGGTCGGCCTGCCTGAGCTGCTGCTCGATCTCATCTCGGGTCTCGGCGACGTCGAGTCCGCGTCGCCGTCGTGGGGGCTGTGGGAGCTGTCCCGTCTGGTCAACAGCTCACCCGAACTGTCCGCCCTGTTTGACCGGGGCCCGGCGGCGGTCGCGGCCGCTCTACCCGGGGCTGCTGGCGACGTCAGGCGTTACGCAACGGCGTTCCAGAAGTTCCTTGATCAGTACGGGATGCGGGGACCGAACGAGTGGGACATTCGCGCCCGTTCATGGGAAGCAGACCCGCTCCAGGCTATCGCGCACGTGGACAGCATGCGCCGGAGCCCGGACGAGAACACGCCGAAACTCCGGCACGAGCGGCTCAGCGCCCGTCGCGGCGAGGCCGCCGACCACCTGCGCCGGGCGTTGTCCGGCAACGAGCAGCAGCTGGCTACGCTGGAGACAGCGCTGCTATCGGCGAAGAACACGATCGCGCTCCGCGAACGCACCAAGGCCAACGCGGCCACCGTCATCAACGAGGTGCGGATGGCGATCCGGGAGCTCGGTGCCCGGGGGGTGCTGGCCGGCCGGTTGGTCGAGCCGGAGGACGTGATGATGCTGCTGGCCGGTGAGCTGGACAGCTACGTCGCGGCTCCCGAGTCGTTTACCTCCGTCATCTCAGAGCGGCTGGAGGGATACAGGACGTTGTTCGACCTCGAGCCACCGTTCATCATCGCAAAAGACCTTCCGCCGTTGGGCGAGTGGCGGCGCCGTCGCCGCCCGCCGACGACCGCAGCCACGCCTGGCGAGGTGCTGCGCGGGGTCGGCGGCAGCGCCGGCCGCTACACCGGCCGGGCCCGGGTGTTGACCGACCTGGCCCAGGCGGTCGACCTCGACCCCGGAGAGATCCTGGTCGCACCCCTGACCGATGCCGCCTGGACCCCGCTGTTCCTGGTCGCGGGTGCCGTCGTGGTGGATATGGGCGCACTGAACAGCCACGCGGTGGTGGTCTCCCGCGAGCTCGGCATCCCGTGCGTGCTGTCCGTGACGGACGGCACCACCCGGATCCGAAACGGCATGGAGATCACGGTGGACGGCAGCGCCGGCACCGTCACCGTGGACGAGGTGCCCGCGGCCGTGGGCCAGCCGGTCGCGTAGCCGTCCCCGTGGTGCTTCTCACCGGTACCGGCCGGGGTCGGGAACGCCGACGTACGCTCCGGCTGATCTCCCGGGCGGGAGTGCTCGACACCCGGCGCACGGTCTCAAACACGGGGACCGCGGTGGGGGGCCGGCCGCGGCGTGCAGTCGGCCGCCCCCCGCGCTCGGCCTCAGCGGGCGACGTAGCCGCCGTCGATCGGCAAGGTGTGCCCGGTGATCCAGCGAGCGTCGTCGGACGCCAGGAACGCGACAGCCGCCGCGACATCGGCAGGGGTCGGGATCCCGGGCATCGGGTTGTAGTTCTCCAGCATCGCTGCCATCGCCTCTGGATCAGGTGCGGTCCGCACGAAGTTCTCCACCAGCGGCGTCCAGACGACGGTCGGCGCGATGGCGTTGATTCGGATGTTGCGGTCGGCGTATTCCAGCGCCGCCGAACGCGTGAGTCCGATGATGCCGGCCTTCGTGAACGTGTAGGCCGAGATGTTGGCCTGACCGGTCAGCCCGGCGGTGGACGACGTGTTGACGATGCTGCCGCCGCCCGACTTCAACATCGCGGCCACCCCGAACTTCAGCACGTGGAAGACCCCGTCGCCGTTGACGGACCGGACCCGTTCCCAGTTGTCCTGCTCCGTCTCGTGCAGCGGCTGTTGCTTCCCATCGATGCCGGCGTTGTTGAAGATCGCGTCGATCCGCCCGTAGTGCGCCACGGCCGCGCCGATCGCGCGTTCGACCGAGGCGGGATCCGCGGTGTCGACCTCGACGGCGAGGGCGTCCGGCAGTGTGGCGGCCAGCGTCTCCGCCCCGGAGACGTTGATGTCCGCGACAGCGACGCGGGCCCCCTCCGCGGCGAAGCGCTGCGCGGCCGCGGCACCGAGCCCCGACGCGCCCCCCGTGACGAACGCGACCTTGTCCTCGAATCTGCTGCCGGCGGACGTCACCGGATCTCCTTCGCGTCGAAATCACTGAAACCCGTGTTCATGTCAGCCTCCGGATCGGCACTCGGGGCAGCTGCAGGAGCGGCGGACCACATCTTCGCGCCGTCGAACCCGGTCCACCGTTCCGGCATGACCTCCAGGACGAGGCGTCCGGGCGAGTCGAGCAGCCGCGCGAACTCGGCCTGCCGCTCAGGCGACCCGGGACGGACGGCCGCGGCGAGCTCGGGCAGCATCCACGCCTTGACCCCGGGGTCGTCGCGGACGGTAACGCGGCCCCGGCAGGTGAGCGAGCGACGGACGGTGATGCCGGAGCCGCGGCTGCTCACGACGACGCTCACCCGGGGGTCCCTGCGCATCGCGGCGATCCGGGGACGGTGGTCGGTCGCGGTCAGCCAGAAGCGGCCGCGGCGGAAGACGTAGTTGACGACGGCTCCGATCGGGTGCCCGTCGGCGGCCAGCCACACCAGGGTGCATTCCACTTGTCGCTCGAGCAGCTCGGCGTGCTCGGCGTCCGCCATCCGGTAGGCCGAGAGGTCTTCCCAGCCCGACACCTGGGGGGTCACGACGGCCGCGGTCCGGTGTATGGGCGGAGCCGGAAGGATGGGTGCACGCTGCCTCCTGGAGTAGGTGCTGCTCGCCGCCGGACGTGGCCCGTCCGGCGGCGTCAGGGTCCGATCGGCCGGCCGGCCGAGGGGCGGTCGAAGGAACCCGACCGGAACTGCTGCTCGGGGATCGGCATCGGGGGACCGGCGAGTACGACGGTGCCCTCGTGGACGCAGACCCGGTGCCGAATCCGCCACTGGCCGTCGCGGCGCTCGTAGGCGTCGAGATACCGGCCGCACCACTGGTGCACTCCCGACGTGTCCGGAGGAAAGAGGTACGTGACGTGGTAGACCTCGCCGCGGGCGGACGTGCCGGACGCGTCGAGGTCGACCCGGTGGTTGAGGACGCAGTGCATCGTGGCGCGCCAGCGGGCGTGACTGCGCATACAGCGGTCCACGAACTCCCACCCGTTCCCGACGAAGGTCCCGTGGTCGTCGGTGGCGTCCGGCCAGTAGGCCGACTTCATCAGGTCGGCGTCGAGCCGGTCGATGCCGGAGCAGTAGCGGAGCACTACGTCCCGGATGGCGGGGACCTCGGCCCCCGCCCCGGCCGCCCCGGCCGCCGCGGTCACCGGGCCGCCGTCCGGCTGCGGGTGATCCAGGCGTCGAGCTCTGCCCGGAAGCCGGTGGTGACCAGCTCCACCCGCATACCGCCGTCCATGGGGTAGTAGGTGAAGCGGTGCGGGTCGCCGCCCGTTCCGTTGTCGTGGACGCGTGCCGGCAGCCCTGCGTCCTCCAGGCGGCGCCGCGCCGTGGCCAGGTCGTGGGCGTAGAAGCCGATGTGGTTCAGCCCCAGGCTCGTGGTCCCCCAGACCGACCCGGACACCTCCTCGATCAACTCGAGGTAGGGCGGACCCGTCATCGTGTAGGTCACGAGCAGTTCGGCCTCGCGCACGACCCCGTCCACGCGCACCGACATGGCGCTGCGCCGCACCGATGCGAACTGCAGACCGAGCAGGTCGGCATACCGTTCCGCTGCCACGCCAAGGTCTGGAACGACGACTCCGGTGTGGTACAGCTCGGCTCCGTCGCCGGTCGCAGGGATCGCGGTCACGTCGTCCTCGGGCTGGGATGGGCTGGGATGTAACGTCCGGGACGTCGCCGGCCCGGGGACGTCGTCAGATGGAGGTCTCGCCGCCGTCGGCGAAGAGCACGGTGCCGGTGACGAAACTGGCGTCATCGGAGAGGAGGAAGCAGATCGGGGCCGCGATCTCCTCCGGCTCGGCCGTCCGCTTCTGGATGTTGCCCTGGCCAAAGACGTCGGCGCCCTTGGTGACATCGCCACCGCCGCGTTGCCGCAGGAGGGGCTCCGTCATACCCGACCGAGTACGCCCCGGTGCAATGACGTTTACGCGCACGGTCGGACCGAAATCGAGCGCCAGCTGCCGGGAGAGCGACAGGATAGCGCCCTTGGCCGCGCCGTACACCGAGTTGTGCCGCTGCGCCACCACCGCCGCGACCGAGGCGACGTTCACGATGGACCCGCGGCCGGCTTCCTGCATCTGGCCGAGCACGTGCTTGCAGACCAGGAACGTGCCGCCGGCGTGGACGTCGAGCATCTTCGACCAGCGGTCCCAGGACCATTCCTCGAGCGGACCGAAAGTGGCGTGGCCGCCCGCGTTCAGCACCGAGTCCACGGGACCGAGATGCTCCCGGGCGGCCGCCAGCGCGGCCTGCACCGACGCCTCGTCCGACACGTCGGCCTGCAGCCCGATGGCGCCGTCGAGTTCAGCGGCCACCTTCTCGGCCCGCTCAACGTCCAGGTCCACGACGGCTACGCGGCCACCGCCGGCGCTGAAACGGCGTGCCGTCGCCGCGCCGATTCCCGACCCTCCGCCGGTGACGAACAGGACGCGGTCCTGGAAATGCATCAGCCAACCTCCGGTGGGCGATGGCGCATACGGCCCTGCCGCACTTACTAGAGGAACCTTATAGTAAGTGGGAAGGGAGCGCTAGGTCTCGGCGCGCTGTAAGTTGCTGACGCGTGCCGTAGTGACGACCTTCCGCGTCTGGGACGCGAGCCGGCGGGCGACCGCGCCGGGTGGCTGCTGCTGCAGTGCGCTCGAGAGCACCTCGACCGAGAGGGGGCGCCGGACGCCCATCCCGTCGAGCAGTTGGAGGAAGCGGACCAGGTCGAAGTCGCCCTCACCCGGCGGGAGCCGGAAGCGGGTGCAGTCGGTGTAGTAGTCCGTGTCGACCCGCCGCCGGGGGCCGTCGTTGAACTGCACGGTGAAGATGCGCCCGGGTGGTATCGCCCGGAGCATCGCCTCGTCGTTCGCGCCCCGGTAGTGGTGCCAGACATCCACGCACAGGCCGCCGTTGTCCCGGCCGGCCCGCCGGACGATATCCATGGCGGTGGCCGCGTCCGGAATGTTCGACATCTCGGGCAGGAACTCGATGGCCGCGGCCAAGCCGTGTGCGGCGGCACGGTCGCAGACACCGGCGAATGCCGCTGCCGCGTCGTCGAGGTCCCCGTCGAACGGTCCGATCACCTGGACCGTCTCTGCCGGGCCGAGCGCGTCGTTGAGCGCGAATACCGCGTCCTCGAGTGCCCGGTACGATGATCGTCCGTGGCCGTCCGCCGACCAGCCGCGCAGCGCCTCGATCTCGACGAGCCGCAGACCGGCGTCGTCGAGGATGCTCCGCAGATCAGCATCGGTTCGGCCCTCGTGGCGCAGCCGCTGGTAGTCGCCCACGTAGAACCCGATACCGCGGAATCCGGCGTCGTTCGCTGCCCGGACCCGCTCCTCGAACGGCAGGAACCGGCCCAGGCTGAAGTGGCTTAGCACCAGGTCGTCCGGAACCAGCGGCGCCCCGGGGTCAGCTGTGGTCGTCATCGCTCAGGTACCCGCCGCGGGGTCCTTCTGGAACTCCGCCACGAGGCTCGTCATGACGCGCTGCGGTGCGGCCAGGATGGCGGCCGCCTGGGTCTTAAGCGCTGCCTCGACGATCTCGGCGAAGCGGTCGGGGAACACCGTCGCCGCCTCTGCCTCGAGCCCGTCGAGTGACCGCTCCGCCACGGAGCGCGGGGACGCCTTCGGCAACGCGAGGTCGGCGGCCATGTCGGTGTCGATGAACCCGGGATGCGAGATCGTCACCACCACGCCGTCCGCGGCAAGCTGCTCGCGCAGGCCGAGGGCGAGCATCCTGGTAGCGGCCTTGCTTGCCCCGTAGACGGGGGCGCTACGGGAGACCACCAGACCCGTCAGCGAGTTGACGAACAGGACTCCGCCGCGCTGCCGGCGCAGCGCTGGCGCGAGCGCGCGGACCAGCGCGAGCGGCCCGAAGACATTGACCTCGAACACCTCCCGGCAGGTGGCTTCGTCGATGTCGAGGGGGCCACCGTACGCCGCCAGGCCGGCGTTACCGACGAGCACCTCAACGTCGCCGCAGCGGGCGACCGCCGCCGCGATGTCTCCCGGCCGGGTGAGGTCCAACCGCACCGGGACCAGCCGGTCCCCGTGGCGTGCGACCGCCGCGTTCAGGGACGCCGGGTCGCGGGCCCCGGCGAAGACCCGCGCGGCCCCGCGCTCGACGAGCGCGTCGACGAGTGCGGCGCCCACGCCACGGTTGGCTCCCGTGACGAGTGCCGTCCTGCCTGCCAGCTTCACGACCCGCCGCCTCCTGGAGGCGGGCCGCCTAAGCGCAGCCGCAGCGTGCGCCGGCGGAAGCGCCAGGCACCGGCGTCCCGCACGAGTGTGTCCTCGTAGGCGAAATAGATTAGTGGGCTCATCCGCCCCTCGGACAGGCGGGTGGCGAGGCACCAGGTGTAGGCGTCGACTTGCTCCGGGCCGGTCTGCACGAGCAGCGGCGGCCCTGGCAGGTGCACCATCGGGGCGTCGGGCCGGAAGTGCGTCAGCACCATCGCTGCGATCGCCTCCGGGCCGGAGGCCGTGCCATAGCCGAGTTCGCGGCCGTCCCAAGTCGCGTCGGCAGTGAACAGCGCGGCCATCTGGGACTCGCGACCGGCGTCGGTCAGCAGCGCGTACGCCTGGAGCAGGTTGCCGATCGGCCCCTGCACCTCCGGGGGAGGGGCGGAGCCGTGGCGTGCGGCCAGCGCGAGGCCGTCCAGCTCGCCGTCCGGAGGGGTGGAGAGCGTCCGGCCGTTTGTCATCCCTCGGTCTCCCGTCGGTCCCGCTGTGCCGCCTGCCGGCTCCAGTCTCGTCCCTTACTGGGTCGCGCGTCTATTAAGTAGTGCTGTCGAGGCTGCGCGGGTGTCGGGCACCGCGCCGCACCGGCTGCTGCTGCAGCGACCGTCGGTGACGGCAGCCGTTGCGCGCCTGGCCCCGCCCAAACCTTTTCCTTGTGGACGTAACGTGCCACACTCCGAAACTGTATTGCTACAGCAGTAAGTGTTGCTCGATCTCAGGAGGATCACACGATGGGCAAGCTGGACGGACGCGTTGCCGCGATCACAGGTGGGACGGCTGGGATCGGCCGGGGCATCGCGCAAGCGTTCTTGGCCGAGGGGGCCACGGTATCGCTGAACGGCAGGTCTCCGGAAAAGGGCGAGAAGGTGCTCGCCGAGCTCGGGGCGGGGGACCGGGCCTCGTTCCAAGCCGGCGACGTCACCGAGGCGGCGAACGTCGAGCGGTTCATCGACGGCACCATCGAGCGGCACGGCAGGCTCGACATCCTGGTCAACAACGCCGGTGGCGGGTCGATCCTAGTGCCGACCGTCGAGATGCCCGACGACGCCTGGGACCACACCATCCGGTGGAACCTCTACTCCACCTTCTGGGCGACCAAGCGAGCACTGCCGACGATGCTCGAGCAGAAGTGGGGTCGCATCATCAACATCTCCTCTGTCGAGGGCAAGCACGGCAAGCCGGTGCTGGGTCCATACGTCGCGGCGAAGCACGCGATCATCGGGCTGACCAAGACGGTGGCGCAGGAGGTGGGCACCCAGGGGATCACCTGCAACTCGATCTGCCCGGGTCTGGTGATCACGGACATCGTGAAGGACAACGGTCCCTCCACCGCTGCCGCGATGGGGATGACCTTCGACCAGATGGTGGAGCTGTACGCGTCCGAGGCGGCCACGAAGCGGCCGACGACCGTCGAGGAGGTCGCCGCGGTGGCCGTGCTGCTCGCGTCCGACCTCGGGGCCGGCATCACGGGCACGTCGATCAGCGTCGACGGCGGCACCTCCGCCTACTGAGGCACCGTCCGTCACCGACGGCGCTGGACCCTCGCCATCCGGGCGGTCCGGCGTCGTCTGCTGCGCCCGCCGGACGCGCCGGGGGAGGACCGCGTAACCACGAGCAGGAGGCCTCCAGGAGCCGTATTTGAGGCGTCCTGCGGTCCTGTTGACGGAACGGCCGTCAGTACGGGGCGATACCGCCGCCGACGGTCACGACCTCGCCGTGCATGTACGGCACCTCGTCGGACAGGAGCCACGCAGCCGTCGCTGCGATCTCCTCGGGTGTGGCGTAGCGGCCCAGAGGCACCGACGAGGACATCGTCGCCTTGAAGCTCTCCGCGTCCGTCCCGCCGAGGGCGCCCAGCCCCTGCTCGAGCGCGCGCATCATCCGGGTGTCCACGACACCCGGCGCGAGCATGTTCACGCGGATACCCTCGCCGCCGACCTCGAGCGCGAGGCACCGCGCCAGACCGTGCACCGCGTGCTTGGACGCGTTATACACCGACGTCCCGGGCGTGCCCATCAGCGCGGCGATGGACGCGGTGAACAGGAGCCCGCCGCCGTCGCCCTGCTGCAGGAACTGGCGGACCGCGGCCTGGGCGCTCAGGAAAGCTCCCCGGACGTTGATCGAGAAGACCTTCTCGTAGTCGTCGAGGTCGAACTCGGCGACCGGCTTCACGAGCGACTCGACTCCGGCGTTCGCGGCGAAGAGATCCAGTCGCCCGAAGCTGCCGACCGCAGCGGCGACGCACGCGTCGGCGCCGGCGGTCGTGCTGATGTCGGCATGCACCGACACTGCGTCCGAGCCGATCTCCTTGGCGACCGCGTGCGCGCCGGCCGCATCGATGTCGCTCGCGACGACGCGCGCGCCCTCCTCAGTGAAGCGACGGCACATGGCGGCCCCGATGCCGCCTGCCGCTCCGGTGACGACCACAGACTTACCGGCCAGGCCCGCGAGCATGCGGCTGTCCTCCTGTCGATGGGGGTGGGGTTGAGGACGTGGCGCCGGGTGAACCGGCGGAACGCGGACGGGCCGGCGCCCGGTCCTCCCGGACGCCGGCCCCGCGTGCTACTGGACCTTCCAGAGCTTCTTGAACTGCGACTCGTAGTCGGCCACGCCGAGGTAGTAGCCCTGCGGGTCCAGAGGAGCCGAGGACACGTTCTCCTTCGTCAGCAACTGGGACGGGAGCAGGGTGTTGGTCGCCGGTGCCAGGCTCTCGCCGTTGTAGTAGCGGGCTGCGGCATCCACCCGGCGCCAGCCGAGGATCGCCGCTGCGAACCCGCTCCACATCGCCTCCGAGCCGTTCTTCAGGGCGGTGATGTTCTGGGTGCCCGCGCTCTCGCCGCCGATCTGCACCCTGCTGCTCAGCCCCGCGGCACTCAGCGCAGCCTTCAGCCCGAGGGTAGCGTCGCCGAGGCTGAGCACGACCCAGTTGATCTTCGGGTTCCGCTGCAGCGCGCTTACCACGGCCGCCGGTGTCTTACCGCCCGCAAGGTCTGTCACCTGCTGGTTCAGCCGGGTGCTCGTGCAACTGGGGCACTTGGCATTCAGCTCCTTGTCGAAGCCCTCGGCGTACGCGGTGAGGATCGGGTAGGTCGGGAAGTTCACCAGAAGCGCTTGGGCCTTGCCCTTGCTGGTCGCCACGACGTAGTCGGCCGTCATGGTCCCGTACGAGCCGGTCTGATTCGGTCCGTCGATACCGGTGTTGACGATGGTGCCGTCGACGCCGGGCGGGTCGGAGTTGTCGGACCGCAGCACCACAATCTTCGCGTCCTTCGCCCGCTGCAGCGGCTCGCGCAGCTGTGAGGCCGGAGAGCCCGTCTGGACGATGACGTCGGGCTTCTGGTCGATGGCGGCGTTGAGCGCCTTGGCCGGGTCCTCGGCGCCGGTGCCGATTGCGATGCGGGTGGTCGTCCAGCCGAGGGCCTGCGCCGCCTTAACCATGGCGTCGTTGACCTTGATGGTGACGGGCTCGGGCGTCTCGGTGATGATCATCCGCTTGCCGGCGGCCGGCTTCTTGGACAGCGGCGGGAGATCCCCGATCGAGGTCGGCGGCTGCAGGAACTTCTGCACGGTGGCCTCGGCGGCGGCGACGTTGCCGCTGCTGCCTCCTCCGCCCGAGGACGACGAGGAGGACGAGCTCCCGCCGCTACTCGAGGACTTGCCACCCGAACTCGACCCGCAAGCAGCGGTCAAGGCGACGGACATCGCCATCACCGCCACTCCGAGGGACGCTCTACGGCTCTCCATAAGAACTCCTTTTCTTGCGGGCACTGTCGCCCGGACGCACGGAACCGGTGGCCGAGCTCGGGTACATCCGCCCGGTGGCCACTTACTTGACAGCCGTTCCACCTTGAACGAGCACGCTAGCGACCCCGGGCCATGGCTGACAACCGGCTGACGAGTCCCAATTCGACATATTTTCCGTCAGGTCACGCGCAGGTCACGGCGTTGGCTGCCGGAGTGGCCGCCCAGATGCGAGCGAACTTGGCCGAATCGCTAGCGATTCTGGCCCAACCCCCCTACAGTTCTGTGAAACTGGAGTCGCAGTCTTGTAAGTGGGCTGCACAGCCGAGGAGCCGCATGCCGACCCCTGCCCTGCAGATCACGAATCTGTCGAAGACGTTCACGGGGCAGCGAGTGCTGCACAACGTCGACCTGGAGCTGCAGCCGGGTGAGATCCGGGCGCTGGTCGGACAGAACGGGTGCGGCAAATCGACCCTGATCAAGGTGCTTGCCGGTTACCACGAGCCGGACGCCGGAGGGTCTGTGCTGGTCGACGGCGCCTCGCTGGCACTGGGGACGCCCGGCGCCGGCGATGCGGCCGGCCTGCGTTTCGTACACCAGGATCTGGGCCTGGTGCCCACACTGGACGCGCTCGACAACCTGGCGATTGGCTCCGGGTACCACCGCAATCGGCTCGGGCTCATCAGCTGGCCCAAGGAGGCCAGGCTGACGCGCAAGACGTTGCAGGACCTCGGTTACGACGTCGACGTCCGCTTACCCACGTCCCACCTCGCGATGAGCGAGCGGACTGCGGTCGCAGTGGCGCGGGCCGTGTCGCCTCGCACTAACGAGCCACGCGTGCTCGTGTTGGACGAGCCCACCGCGAACCTGCCGGCCGCGGAGATCTCGCGGCTGTTCCGCGTGGTGCGCGCGGTCCGCGACGCCGGCGTCGCCGTGCTGTTCGTCTCGCACCACCTTGACGAGGTGTTCTCGCTGTGCGAGACGGTGACCGTGCTCCGGGACGGCCACCACATCATCACCCGACCGGTCGAGGGACTCGACGAGGACTCGCTGGTGGAGCTGATGATCGGACGCTCGCTGTCCGAGTACGACGCTCCGGCGGGCGCGACCCCGGAACACACCGAAACCGTGTTGTCGGTCCGCGGGCTGCGGTCGAGCGCGCTGCACGGCATCGACCTCGACGTGCGCGCCGGCGAGATCGTCGGCATCGCCGGCATCACCGGGTCGGGACGCGAGCAGGTGCCGCTGGCGATCTTCGGCGGCTTGCCGCGGCAGGGCAGGGTGACCCTAGCCGACCGGGCCGTGCCGGCGATGCGCCCGGACGTCGCGATGTCCGCCGGCATCGGCCTCGTCCCCGCAGAACGGCACGCCAACGCCGCGTTCCTCGACACGTCGCTGCGCGAGAACGTCTCGATCGCCGGGCCGCGCGCCTTCGTCCGACGAGGACTACTCAGCCGGCGTTCCGAAGTTTCGGAGGTCAATGACTGGCTCCGGCGGCTCCGGGTGCGGCCACCCGAGTGCGAACGCCACCTCGGCACGCTGTCGGGCGGCAACCAGCAGAAAGTCATGCTCGCCCGGTGGCTCCGGCTGCACCCCCGGGTCCTCATCCTCGACGAGCCGACCCAGGGCGTGGACGTCGGGGCCAAGGCCGAGATCCACGAGCTGGTCGACCAGGCAGCCGCCGAGGGCGCGGCGGTGCTGGTTGCGTCCACCGACCACTCCGAACTGACCCGGCTCGCCGAACGGGTGATCGTCCTGTCCGAGGGCCGCATCGTCGACGAGCTGCGTCGGCCCCACATCGATCCGGACCGCATCACCGCCGCCACCATCGGTGTCCGGCGCGGAGCGGTCGCATGAAACTCACGCCCGGTCGGTCTCCTCAGAAAGCGAGTGCCGTGAAGACCAGAGTGATCTCGTCGCAGACGGGACAGGACCTCAACACCCACCGGTTGCCGGGCAACGAGGCGCTTGGTTCCGAGTCGGCGGAGGTGGAAGCCCACGTCTCCCTGGCGTCGGCGGCGAACCCGGTGGCTGAGGCCGAAGCCGCTTCCCACCACGGCGAGGTCGAGCATCGCCGGAAGCGCCGCCTCTCGTTCGGCGTCGACCGCTTCAGCGGCCTCTACGTCTGGGCGGCGCTGATCGTCCTGTTCGGGATCTGGGTGCCGGACCTGTTCCTGACCAGTGACAACGCGCGCATCATCGCCGGCGACCAGGCGATCACCGGCATGCTGGCCCTGGGCCTGATCCTGCCCTTCGCCGCCGGGGTGTTCGACCTGTCGATCGCGGCCATGGTCGGGCTCGCCGTCGCCATCGTGGCGTGGATGCAGTCGCACGGGTGGCATCCGGTGCTCTCCGTAGTGGCCGCGATCGGTGTCGCCGCGCTGGTCGGGATCATCAACGGCGTCGTCGTGGTGCGCCTGCGCGTCAATTCGTTCATCGCCACACTGGGCATGAGCAGCATCCTGGCCGCGGCCTCCTACTGGGTGGTCGGGGGACAGACAATCACTCAGGGCTTCTCGAACAACTTCTTGAACCTCGGCACCAAGCAGGTGCTCGGGTTGCCTCTCCCGTTCTACTTCATGCTTCTCCTCGCCGCGATCATCTACGTCGTGCTCGAATACCTGCCGATCGGGCGCTTCCTGTTCGCCACCGGCGGAAACGGCCAGGCGGCGAGGCTCGCCGGCGTCCGAGTCGACCGGATCGTGTTCGGGTCGCTGGTGGCGTCGGCGACTATCGCCGGCCTGACCGGGGTCGTGCTGGCCGCCCGCCTCGGCACCGCCTCGGCGGACGTCGGCCCCTCCTACCTGCTGCCGGTCTTCTCCGCCGTGTTTCTGGGCGCCACCCAGATCAAGGCTGGTCGAGTCAACGTGCTCGGAACGCTCATCGCCATCTACCTGCTTGCCACCGGCGTCAAGGGGCTGCAGCTGGCCGGCGCTCCCGTCTACGTCAACGACCTGTTCAACGGCGCCGCCCTGATCATCGCCGTCTCGCTCGCCGCACGGACCGCCCGCCGCGCCTGACCTTCGACCCGTTCCGCCGGGCTGCGGCGATGTTCGTCGCACCCTCCAGTCATCTCTGGCAAGGAGCCACCTTATGGATCTAGGACTGTCGGGTAAGCGCGCGCTGGTCACCGGGGCGAGCCGCGGCATCGGCCGCGCCACCGCCGAGACGCTGGCGCAGGAAGGGTGCTCCGTCGCGATCTGCGCCCGTGGGCAGGAGGGTCTCGACGAGACGGCCGCCAAGCTCGAGTCGCTCGGCGCGACGGTGTTCCACGATGCGTTCGACGTTGCCGACGAGTCGGCGCTGACCTCCTTCGTCGACCGGGCCGCCGAGGCGCTCGGCGGCCTCGACATCGTCGTGTCGAACGTGTCGGCCGGCACGTCCCGCGACATCACGCAGTGGGAGCGGAGCCTGCGGGGGGACCTGATCCCGTTCGTCCGGCTGGTGGAAACGGCCGTGCCCCACCTGGAACGGGCCGGTGGTGGTGCCATCGTGGCGATCGGGACGACGAACGCCTTCGACGTGGTGCGCCCCGGTGGCCCCACCGCTTACTCGGCCCTCAAGGCGGCCGTGCTGCAGCACGCCGCGGCGCAGGCCCGACAGTTGGCCCCGCGGGGCATCCGCGTCAACACCGTCTCCCCGGGCCCGATCGAGTTCCCGGGTGGGGACTGGGACAAGATCCGCCAGGGGCGACCCGAGGTGTACGAGGAGGTGCTCGGGCGGATCCCGATGGGCCGGTACGGCAAGGCCGAGGAGATCGCCAACGCGGTGGCGTTCCTCGCCAGCCCGCGGGCCGGGTTCTCCGTCGGGGTCAACTTCGTGGCTGACGGCGGACTGGTCAGCCGCGTGCAGTCCTGACGGGCGGGCTGCGGGACGTGGCCGGCCCGGCTGGTCGCCTGGACGCCGTGCTCGTCTGCGGTGGGCTCTGGCACGACTTCGACTTCGCCCGCCGGCAACTGCTCGACCGGCTGGGGGAGCACGAGCAGGTCCGCACCCGGGTGTTCGAGGACTACCGGGAGACCGGCGCCCTCGAGCGGTCGGACCTGCTGGTGACCTACACCTGCGACGTGCGGCCCCACCCGGGGCAGCAGGCTGCGCTGGTCAACTTCGTCACCCGGGGAGGGCGCTGGCTGGCCTTGCACGGCACCCACTCGGCCATCGACCCCCCGGCTCCCGGTGCGCCGAAGGTGTACCGAACCCCCCGCGTGCTCGGCGAGGTGGCCGTCGTTCTCGGTGGCCAGTTCCTCGCCCATCCGCCGATCGAGCCCTTCCGGGTGGAGGTCGCCGACCCCCGGCACCCGCTCGTCGCCGGGATCGGCGCCTTCGACGTGAGGGACGAGCTGTACGTCCTGGAGCTGCACGGCCCGCTCGAGGTGCTGTTGCACACCCGCTTCTCCGGGGTCTGCCGAGGCTTCGAGGAGGGCCGCACGACGGACGACGAGCCGCGTCCGGTGCTCTATCTCCGCCGGCACGGAGCGGGCCAGGTCTGCTACTTCACACTCGGGCATTGCCGGGGCCGCTTCGACCTGCAGAGCGAAGGCATTGACGACCTCGGGCGCGTCGACCGCGGCAGCTGGGGTGTGCCCGAGTTCGAGACGGTGCTGCGCCGTTGTGTCGCCTGGGGGGCCGGGCAGCTCTGAGGAGCCGCGCCGACCTGGTCGACCCACTGGAAATGCTCTAGAGTTTGTCAGCAGTTTCCGTCCTCAGCGGCAGGAGCCCGAGTGGCAGACGAGTCCTGGATCATCGACACCAAGCCCAGCCACAGGTTCCCCGTCTACACGCGGATGAACGCCAACGATGTCCTGCCGGACCCGATCACGCCGCTTGGGGCGAGTCTGGGGTGGGACCCACAGATGCTGCAGGGGTGGGCGGTCGGATATGCCGCGACCGGTGGGTTCACGCTGGCTGAGCTGTCGGTCGACCAGCCCCCGACGGGGGCGTTCTTCTACGGGCACCTGTATGCGAACGCGACCGCGGCCCGCCTCATGGGAATCCGGTCCGGGCTGCCGGTGGAGTTGGTGGACCGGCTGTGGTTCGGGGCGCACCCGGACATGCCACCGCACGTGCCGAGCGACGACGACCTCAACCCCGTCCTCGCCGAGGCCCTGGCCGCGCGGACGTCCTGGGTGCTGTCGACGGCCAGCTATCCCGAGCTGGAGGAGGAGCGCCGGATCGCCGACCGGCTGCGCAAGGAGCGCCCGGATCTCGCGTCGCTGTCCTCCCTGGCGCTCACGGCGCGCGCCCGCTCGGTCGTCCCCCTCGAGCGGCTCACCTGGCGCGGCGAGGTAGGGGCCACCAACGGTGCCGCGGTCGGCCCGGCCGTCCTCGGCCAACTGCTCGGTGCGGAGGAGTCGGCCCTGGTCCTGAGGATCACGGGCGCCGCGGGGGACGTGGACTCGGCGGCGCCGTCCTTCGCGTTGTGGGACCTCTCCCGGCTGGTGCGCGCGGACGCCCGGCTTTCGGCGGCGTTCGACGCGGGCGTGCCGAGGCTCGCCGGCCGGCTTCCCAACGCCCATCCGGAGTTCGCCAGGCGCTTCGCGACGTTCCTGCGCGACTTCGGCTACCGCGGGCCCAACGAATGGGACCTGGGCTCTGACTCCTGGGAGACCAGGCCGGAGCTGCCCCTGGCCCTAGTCGACCGGCTGCGCCACCTGGACGACGGCGCGTCGCCAGCGATTCGGCAGCAGCGGCAGAGCGTGGAGACGGAAGCGGCGACGGCCGAAGCGCTCGCCAAGATCGGCGACGATGCCGGGACGGTGTCGGCCTTCTCCGCCGCACTGGCCTCGTCCGGCCGTTTCGCGGCCTGGCGGGAGCGGGCCAAGACCAACTGCATCAAGGTGCTGCACGAGGCCCGGGTCGCTCTGGACGAGCTTGCCCGCCGGCTGCATGCCGAGGGCCGGCTCGAGAGTCCCCGGCACCTGTTCATGGCCACGGACGCCGAGCTCGACATCGTCGTGATCGAGCCGGAGTCGATCGCTTCCACCCTGGCCGCGCGCGAGAAGGAGTGGCTCGGGCTGTTCAGTCTTGAGGTGCCCATGTGGCTGGACGCGACCGAGCCGCTCCCTCCGCTGTCGTCGCTACGGCCGGCGGCGGAGGCCGTGCCCGAGGACGCGAAGCCGGGAGACGTGCTGACGGGGGTGGGAGCGTCGGCGGGCGTGGGCCGGGGTCGCGCCCGCGTCATCCTCAGCACCGACGCCATCGGCGACTTCGAGCCGGGCGAGGTTCTCGTCGCCCCGCAGACTGACCCGTCCTGGACGCCGTTGTTCATGTTGTCGGCTGCCACCGTCGTCGACGTGGGCGCTGCTGGCAGCCATGCCATGATCGTTAGCCGCGAACTGGGCATTCCCTGTGCGGCGGGCGTCGCCGGGGCCAGCCGACGGATCAGGACCGGATCGCTCGTCGAGGTCGACGGGTCGGCCGGCACCGTCGCCATCCTGGAGGGCTGAGGCGTGACGATGTCCGCGACAACGTTCGACCTCCCGGCCACGACACGCGTCGTCACCCTGGCGGCTCGCCCGGGGCAGCAGGGGCCGCAGCCCGACGACTTCCGCCTGGAGCAGCAACCAGTTCCCGAACTGGGCCCGGGTCAGGTGCTCGTCCGCAACGCCTACATGTCGGTCGACCCCTCGATGCGGGGACGGCTCGAGCCGACGGAGAAGCACTACACGACGAACTTCCAGGTGGGGGAGCCGCTGGACGGATCGGCGATCGGCTGGGTCGTCGCCAGCAACGCTCCGGAGATCCCGGTCGGCGCGGCGCTGCGCCATAGGCATGGGTGGCGGGATTACGCGGTGGTCGACGCCCGCGAGCTGTCCGACGCCGCGATCGCCGCCGTGGTGGACCCGGACCGGGCGCCGCTCTCCACGTGGCTCGGCATTCTCGGACAGACCGGGTTCACCGCCTATGCCGGGATCGTCCGGGCCGGGCAGCTGCAGCGGGGAAACGTCGTGTTCGTCTCCGCGGCTGCCGGCGCGGTCGGGAGCGCCGCCGGCCAGTTCGCCCGGTTGCTCGGTGCCTCCCGGGTCGTCGGCAGCGCCGGCGGCGAGGCGAAGCGCCGGCTGCTGGTCGAGGAGCTCGGCTACGACGACGCGATCGACTACCGCGCCGAAGAGGTCGCGGCCGGCCTGACGCGGACGGCGCCGGACGGCATCGACGTGTACTTCGACAACGTCGGTGGGGACCATCTGGTGGCCGCGCTGGACTCGCTGCGTGTCGGCGGCCGGGTGGCCCTGTGCGGAATGATCTCGCAGTTCGGGGCGACCGGGAGCCGGCCGAGCATCGACCACCTTATTCAGGCCGTGTTGAAACGGTTGACGCTGCGAGGCTTCATCATCCGCGACCATGCCGACCTGCGCCCGGAGTTCGAGGACGCGGTCGTCGGCTGGCTCCGCTCCGGCGAGTTGGTCTCGCGCGAGACGGTGGTCGACGGCCTGGACTCGGCTGTCAGCGCCTTCCTGGACATGCTCCGCGGCGGCAACGTCGGCAAGATGCTGGTGCGCTTGGGGCCGGACGAGCCGGCCGGGCAGGAATGAGCCGCCGTCGCAGCTCCCTCGCCCACCTGACGGCACTGCACGTTCCGCCGCCCGAGCTGGTGAGACTCGCCGCCGCGGCCGGGTTCGACGCCGTCGGTCCGGTGCGGCTGACTCCGTCGCGTGACGGCACCGGTCACCCGATGCTGGGCGCGCACGCCACGATGCGCGGGCTGACGGTTGACGCGCTTCGGAATTCCGGCCTTGGGGTAATCGACGTGGAGGTCGTCCGCCTCCGGCCGGACACCGACCTGGCCGAGGTTGATCCCCTGCTGGAAGCCGGCGCCGAGCTCGGGGCCCGCTACCTGCTGTGCACGGTGGAGGATCCGAACCCGGAGCGCGCGGCGGCGGTGTGGAGTGAGCTGTGCGGCCGGGCCGCCCCGTACGGGTTGACTTGCATGCTCGAATTCATGGTGTTCTCCGCAGTGCGGACGGCCGCTGAGGCAGGCGCGCTCGTCGAGCAGGCCGCGTCATTCGGCGGCCCGTCGGGAGGGGTGCTCGTCGACGCGCTGCATCTGCAGCGTTCGGGTGGCAGTGCAGCGGACGTGCGTGCGTTGGACCCGGCGCTGATTCCCTACCTCCAGCTGTGTGACGCGGCAAGCCGCGAGCCGGCGACAGACCCGGCGGCCGCAGCGCGGGAGGCCGGCACCGAGCGGCTGGCGCCCGGTGACGGTTGCCTGCCGTTGGGCGATCTGCTCGACGCGGTACCGCCCGGGGCCGCTGTCAGTTTAGAGGTGCCCAACCCGCGGGCCCGGCGCGACGCGGAGCGGTGGATCCGCCACGTCGGCGCGAGCGCGCACCGCTGTCTCGGCGTCCCGGCCTGATGTCAGAGGTCGCGGACGGGGTTCCGGCCGTCCCAGCCCTGCGCGGCGGTGGCGACCCGGTGGTAGAGGCGGCGGACCGCTGGACGCGGCTCGTAGATCTCCAGGAAGTGGCCGAGCGTGCGGCGCGCGTCGTGGAACGCGAACCGCATCCCGCTGGCCGTCGTCGCAGTCATCACCGCGGGCCACCCCTGTGCCTGCAAGCGCTGCTGCTCCCGCTCAAAGGACGCGACGAAGGCCGCAACGTGGTGCACTCCTGTCGGCGTCGCCAGCTCGTCCGCGAGGCCGCAGGGCGTCGCTTCTTGGACCTGCACCAACTCGACCTGGACGGCCCCCCACTGGCCGTAGGCGGACGAGTGGAGGAAGGTCCCGTGGGTGCCGGTGGCGTTCACGCACGGCATGGGCCCGTGCCCGATGGCGAAGAACGGGCCGGCTCCCACCCGGGCTGCCCAGTCGCGTGCGGCAATGCGGACGTCATCGACGAGGTAAGCGACCTGCACCAGGGTGCCGAGGCATACCGGTGGCTCCGGAAACGCGGGGTGCACCGGTGTCAGACCCGGACCCCGACGAGGTGGCCGGTGTCGTTGACCGACCGCACGACGGTCCGCCCGGAGGCGAGCCGCTCGACCCGCGTGACCGAGGTGTAGCCGGGCACGAACCAGAAGACCTGCGGGATCTGCAGGATCGCTCCAACGATGGCGTTGATGATGCCGCCGTGCGACACCGCGACGACCCGGCGCACCGGCCAGCCGTCGAAGACCTGGTCCAGGACGTCCCGGGCACGGGCTTGGAACGCTGGAAGGTCAAGTTCCGGGACGAAATCCTCGTAACGTCCTTCGGTGACCGCCCGGGCCCGGGGATCGGCGGACGGCATCTCCTCGACGGCCTGATAAACCAGTGCGGGAGCCGGGACGTCCCGGTCCCACTCCCGCAGGTCTGGCACGACGGGTGCGTCGAACTGCAGCGCCTTCTCCAGGAGCGCGGAGGTCTCCCGGGCTCGCCGCATCGGGCTGGTGACGATCGCGTCGATCTCCTCGGCACCGAGCCAGGCCGCTAGCCGTTCGGCCTGGTTGCGCCCTTCGTCGGACAACCCCGGGTTGCTGGTGCCCGACTGGGGCAAGGCGTGCCGGACGAGCAGTAGCTCGGTCATGATCTCCCTCGGACGTGGCCGGCGGCGCCGCCGGGGGGACGTGTCGCGGTCAGCCGCCGATGGTGCGTTCCGACTGCCAGTACGGGCGGCGGAGCGCGCGCTTGTCGAGCTTGCCCATCGCGTTGCGGGACAGCGTCTCGACGAACTCGTACGACTTCGGGCACTTGTAGGCCGCCAACGCGCGCCGGCAGTAGGCGTCGAGCTCCTCCTCCGTCGCCGCCGGTACGCCCGGCCGCCGCATGGCGAGCGCCTTGAGGACCTCACCGAGGTCGCGGTGCGGAACGCCGATGACGGCCACGTCGGCCACCCCGGGATGGGACGCGAGCACCCGCTCGCTCTCGGCGGGGTAGAGGTTCCCGCCGCCAGAGACGACCATGTCGGCGATGCGGTCGGTGATATGCACGTACCCGTCCCGGTCGACATAGCCGACGTCGCCCAGCGTGAAGACACCGGGTCTGATGTAGGCCTTTGCCGTTTTCTCCGGATCGCCGTGGTAGCGCACGCCCCGGTCCGCGGGTGCGCGGAAGCCGAGCACACCGACTGCGTCGGGCCCCAACGGACTGCCCGACTCGTCCACGACGACGGCTTCAAAGGGCGGAACCGCCCGCCCCACCGACTTCGGGTGCTCCAGCCACTCGGGGGAGGTGATCCGGCACAGGGTCCCGACCTCGCTGCCGCCGTACGACTCAGTGAGGATCGGGCCGAACCACTCGATCATCGCCCGCTTGACATCCGGCGGGCAGGCTGCACCGGTGTGGGGCACCGACCGGAGGCTGGAGACGTCGTAGCTGCGCCGGACCTCGGCCGGCAGCCCCAGCAGCCGCGAGAAGTGGGTCGGCACCATGACACTCGACGTGACGCGGTGCTTCTCGATGAGCACCAGCACCCGCTCGGCGTTGAAGCGGCCCAGCACCACGACCGGCTCACCGGACAGGAGGTGGCGAACGGCGGTGAGCGGCCCGTTGTGCTGCAGCGGCCCGACCACCAGATGGGGCCCGGGCGGGAAGTTCTGACCGGCGGCCAGTACGGCGGCGTACTCCTCTGCGGTCCCGGCCGTTCCGGTGGTCCAGCGGACCTCCGTTCCCCGGGGGCGGCCCGTCGTACCGGAGGTGTAGACGAGCGGCCGTCGCGCGGGCCGCTTCGGATCCGGCTCCAGCCCGCCCGCGCCGCCGGTCCACGAGGACCACGCGACGGTTCCCGCCGGGATGTTGTCCACGGAGTGCACTACGACCGTCTCCACCCCGGCCGCGGCGGCGGCCTCGAGGACGGCGGCGAGCGCGAGCGGACCGGTGACTGCGACCCGGACCCCCGCATCCGAGAACTGATCGGCCATCTCCCGGGCGGTCAGCTGCCGCGATGTCGCGACCGTGCCGACGCCGGCGAGGATGCCCGCAGCGTGCGCGACCAGCGTCGGCAGCAGGTTCTCGCCGAGCACCGCGGCACGGTCCTCGGGGCCGCCGGCGACATCCCGGAGACGGGCACCCACCGAGCGCACCGCGGCGTCGAGCTCCGCCCAGGTCAGGGCCCCGCGGTCATCAACGAGGGCCACGTCGTGGGGCGTCTCCCGAGCACGGGATGCGATCGTGCCGGACACGGGGGCAACCTCCTCGCGGGGACTGGCGGAGGCCCATCGTCCCCGGCAACTAGAGAGGCTGTCAAGAAACTAGTTCGTGGGAACGCGTTGCCGGTCGGGTGGTCAGCCCGGCAGCTGCTCGGGCGGCAGGACCTGCGCGTTGCTCGCGCTGATACCGCCGTCGACCGGGATCCAGACGCCGGTGACGAAGGACGCGGCCGCTGAGGCGAGGAACGCGATGACCTCGGCGACCTCCACCGGCTCCCCCCAGCGCTGCTGGGGGACCACGCGACGCAGCGCCTCGTACCGGCCCGGGTCGGTCTCGGCAATGTGACGCGTCATCGCGCTGTAGACCGGGCCGGGGCAAACCGCGTTCACCCGGATGTTCGCGAGCGCCAGGTCGATCGCCATGCACTTGACGAGGCTGAGGAGCCCGGCCTTCGCGGTCGCGTAGGGCCAGCGGCGGGGCTCGCCGCCCAGACCGGTGACGGACGCCGTGGCCACGACTGATCCGCCGCCTGCCCGCCGCATGGCGGGGACGCAGGCGCGCAGGCCCAGGACGGCGGAGCGAAGGTTGACGTCGAGCGACCGGTCGAACACCTCGAGATCCACTTCGTCGATGAGCCCCGAACCTGGCACGCCGGCATTGAGGACGGCCACGTCCAGCCGGCCGAACCGCTCCTCGGCGGCGCCGACCGCCTCGGCGTTGGCAAACTCGGTTGTGACGTCCCCGATGACGGTAACGGCGCGTTCCCGGCCATCCAGCCACGCCAGGGACCCGGCCGTTCGATCGAGCGCGACGACGGCCGATCCCCGTGCTAGCAGGAGTTCCGTCGTGGCCCGCCCGATGCCGGATCCGGCGCCGGTGACCAGGGCAACCGCGGGGCTGCTCATGACCTCACCCCTGTCTGCGCCGCGTCGCGGGCGACCTGTGCGTCGTCGGGGACGGCGGTGTCGACCGGTCGCCGCCGGCCCCGGGCCCACCGGTGCGCGTCGGCGGACGCCACCCACTCCAGGGCGTTGGCGATCAAGCGGCGGTAGGGCGGGAGGCGGAATGTGGCGCCGCTGTCGCCGGGCAGGAGATAGGCCACCGGACTGCGTCCAGCGACCGTGGCCCAGCCGACTAGGGCAGAGGCCGACGGCCCTGCGACATCCAGCGGCCGGTTCTCCCCGGCCAGAACCTGTTCGTACGTGGAGGTCATTCGCTCCGGCGACAGGTCGGCGTCGGTCCGCAGCAGCGGGACCACGTCGTCGGCGAAGACCGGGCAGCTGTAAAGCTCGTCGGTGACTGTGAAGCTGGGCACGCCGGCGCAGACGGGATGTTCCGGCGCCGCGACCTGCACCCAGTAGGAGTCGTGGCGGTATCCGGAAGACGGTAGGTGCCGCCCGCGCACCTCGCCCGGCGCATAGAGGAACCGGCCGCCGAGAACTTCGGCCCAGCCCGGCCAGCCCGGCCAGCCGGCGAGCGCGTGATGGGTGAGGACGAGTCCCTGACCGGCGTCCAACAGCTGCGCGAGGTTCCGCGCGACGTCGGGCGCGGGACCGACAGCGCGTGGCGGTTCGCCGCGCCGCAGGTACAGGCCCGGAATGTCGTGACACAGAACGGCGTCCCAGGCCCGGACGTGCCCCGGCCGCAGCCAGTCCTGGGCACCGGGTTGCACGGCGTGCGCCCACACCCAGCCCCGGTCGGCGCACACTGCCGCCACCATTTTCAGCAACGCGTCAAGGTCTACCCGGTGTCCGCCGGTGACGACGAGGATGCGCAACGGTGGTTCGACGCCGGTACGGACGGGCGCACAGGAGAATTGCGCGGCGTTACCGTCGTCCACTGTTCTCCTTCCGCCGGATCAGTTACTGTAGCGCCAACGCACAAACCTGGGGCTCTCGAAGCCGCTCAGGTGGGCGGACGGCTCCGGTGCCGTCCGGTCGTTGCTCGAGGAGGGCCCCGTCCATGTCGCAGATCACCGCACCTCGCCTCGCCGAGGAGGGCACCGAGGTCGACCGCGAGATCGTCCTCGACCTGCATCGGCGCATGGTGCGGATCCGCCTGTTCGAGCAGCAGGCCGGCGCGCTGATGGAAAAGGGCACGGTGCCCGGCTTCCTGCACCTCTACACGGGCCAGGAGGCCGTCGCGGCCGGTGCCTGCAGTGTGCTGGGCAATGCCGACCAGATCACGTCAACGCACCGCGGGCACGGGCACGCCGTGGCCAAGGGCGCCACGTTCCGGCGGATGTTCGCAGAGCTCTACGGCCGCGTGGACGGATACTGCCTTGGCCGTGGCGGCAGCATGCACATCAACGACCTGTCCATCGGCATGCTAGGTGCAAACGGCATTGTTGGGGCCGGGTTGCCGATCGCGGTCGGGGCCGCCTTCGCCAGCGTGTACAAGGGCGAGGACAGCGTCGCTATGACCTTCTTCGGTGACGGTGCTAGCAACATCGGCGCCTTCCACGAGGCGGCAAACCTCGCCGCGGTATGGCAGTTGCCGGTCATCTTCGTCTGCGAGAACAACGGGTACGCGGAGTACACGGCGCAGGCTCGCCACATGCGGCTAGAGAACGTTGCGGATCGTGCTGCCGCCTATGGCATGCCCGGGGTCATCTGCGACGGCATGGACGTCATGTCGGTCCGTGAGACTTGCCGCGACGCGGTGCAACGCGCCCGTCAGGGCGGCGGCCCGACGCTGGTCGAGGCTAAGACCTACCGGTACTTTGACCACCAGGGCATCAAGGGCCTGCGCGTCCCGTACCGGACGCAGGACGAGATCGACGAATGGAAGGCCCGGGACGCCATCGACCTGATCGAACTGCGGACGGTCGAGGCCGGGCTCGCGACGCGGGAGGAGCTCGAAGCCGTCTGGCAGGAGACCCGCGACGACGTCGAGGACGCAATAAGGTTCGCGGAGAACAGCCCGGAGCCGGACCCGGCGGACATCTATCGCAATGTCTACAGCGACTGATCAGCAGCCAGATCCGGACGACGAGAGGTTCCACCATGGCTTCCCGCGAGCTGACCTACGTCAAGGCGTTCAACGAGGGCGTCGTGCAGGTGATGCGCTCCGACCCGGATGTTTGTGTGATCGGTGAGGACGTCGCGGGTTACGGCGGCGTCTTCAAGATGTTCGACGGGCTCCTGGGGGAGTTCGGCGAGATGCGGGTGAGGGACACCCCGATCTCCGAGATGGGGTTTATGGGCCTCGGGGTGGGAGCGGCGGCCCGCGGACTACGACCCATCTGTGACCTGATGTTCATGGACTTCATGGGCGTCTGCATGGACCAGGTCTACAACCAGGCCGCCAAGATGAAATTTATGTTCGGTGGCACCGTGAAGGTGCCGATGACGATCACCACGGCGTCCGGTGCGGGGCTGTCCGGCGGGGCGCAGCACAGCCAGAGCCTGGAAGCCTGGTTCGCGCACGTTCCCGGACTCAAGGTCGTCATGCCAGCCACGCCGGCAGACGCTAAGGGCCTCACCGTCGCGGCGGTCCGTGACGACAACCCGACCATCGTGATGTTGAACAAGGCGCTGCTCGGCAGCAAGGGCGAGGTACCCGAGGAGATCGTCGAGATCCCGCTCGGCAAGGCCGCCACGGTGCGCTCCGGCTCCGACGTCACCATCGTCGCCTTCGGGCGCATGGTTATCGAAGCGCTCGCCGCCGCGGAGACGCTTGCCGCGGAGGGCGTGCAGGCGGAGGTGATCGACCCCCGCAGCGTGCAGCCGCTCGACACCGAGACCATCGTCGAGTCGGCCTCACGGACCAACCGCATCATCGTCGTGCACGAGGCGGTGACCTTCGGGGGGATTGGTGCCGAGGTCGCCTCCCAGGTGCAGGAGCAGGCGTTCGACTATCTCGACGCCCCGGTGCTCCGCATCGGGGCACCCTTCACACCGGTGCCGTTCTCCCCGGTGCTGGAGAAGGCGTACGTCCCCGACCGGGCGCGCATCGCCGATGGCGCCCGCCGCATCCTCGCGCGGAGCTGAGCATGGCCACCGAGGTCATCCTCCCTAAGCTCGGCCTGACCATGCAGGAGGGGGTCATCGAAGAGTGGGTCGTCGAGCCGGGTGCCCAGGTGAACATCGGCGACGTACTGATGCGCATCGGCACGGACAAGGTCGACGCCGACGTGGAGGCGGAGGCGAGCGGACGGTTCCACCCCGCGGTGCAGGCCGGGGTGGTGCTGCCCCCGGGAGCGCTGGTCGCCTGGCTGCTCGCGGAGGGTGAGGAGCCGCCCAGCGGGACCACGCCGCAGACGACCGTCCTCGGCGACGTGGATGCCCCGAGACCCAGTGCCACGGTGCTGCCGGACGGCGCCGTGCCGGGAGTCAACGGCGCCGCGGCCGCCCCCGGACCGGCGTCGGCGTTTGGCAGCAACGGCGTTTCCTCGGACGGTGGCCGGCTGAAGGCTTCCCCGAACGCCCGCCGGGTTGCACGGGAGCGCCAGGTCGAGCTGACTGCCCTGTCGGGGACGGGCCCTGGCGGCCGCGTCGTGTCGGAGGACGTAGAGGATGCGTTGGCCGCTGCGCCGGCTGCCGCTGCGCCAGTGCCGGTTGAGGCCGCCCCGTCGGTCACGCCCCCGCAGGCTGCGCCGGGACCGCAGGCGGCGCCACCCGCCGCCGCGGAGACGCCCCGGCCCCGGGGCGTCGCCGCGCCGCTGGTCCGGCGCTTCGCCGACGAGCTGGGCGTGGAGCTCGCCGACGTCGTGCCCAGCGGCGCCGGCGGCAAGATCCGCCGCTCCGATGTCGAGAAGGCAGCTGACCGCCTCGCCGCCGCACCCGGGCCGACCGCGCCCCCCGCGGCGGCAGCGGCCGCCACGACCCCCGCCGCCCGGACCGGACAGGTCATCCCGCTGACCGGCATGCGGGGGGCGATCGCCCGTAACATGCACGCCAGCCTGCAGGAGATGGCCCAGCTGACTCACAGCTACGAGGCGGACGTCTCCGAGCTGATCGCCCTGCGGGCCCGCCTGAAGACTGAGGCCGCGGAGTCGGACCTGCCGATCCCCAGCCTGAACGACTTCCTCGTGAAGGCGGCGGCCCTCGCCTTGCGGCGTCACCCGCTGCTCAACGCGACCGTCCGGGACGACGGCATTCATCTCCTCGCCGAGATTCACGTGGGTTTCGCTGTCGCCGTGCCGGACGGCCTGGTCGTGCCCGTCCTGCGCGACGCGGCAACGCGCTCCCTCGGGGACCTCGCCCGGGAGGCAACGGAGCTCGCGGCGGCGGCCCGGACCGGCAAGCTCACGTTGCCGCAGCTCGAGGGTGGGACCTTCAGCGTCTCCTCGCTCGGCGGCTACGGCGTGGACTTCTTCACCCCCGTGGTCAGTCCCGGCAACGTCGGGATTCTCGGGGTCGGGCGGATGCGCGACGGAGTCCGGTGGGAGAGTGACACGCCAGTCCGCACGCAGGTGATGACGCTGAGCCTCACCTTCGACCACCGGGCGGTCGACGGCGCCCCCGCGGCTGAATTCCTGCGGACCGTGCGCGACCTGCTCGCCCGGCCGCTGCTGCTGCTGGTCGGCTGACCGGAAGGACGAACGGCTTATGACTGCAACGTCCGCGGACCCTATGTCCGCCCGGGGGCGCCCGGTCGACCCACGGCTGTTCGCGAATCTCGACCCGCTGCAGCTGTCCGGGTCGCGGTGCGCCGACTGCGGCACTGTCGTGTTCCCCGCCATCTCGGGTTGCCCATGCTGTTCCAGCGCGAGTGTCGCCGTCGTCGCCCTGCCGTCGACCGGCACGCTGTGGAGCTGGACCGTGCAGCACTTCGAGCCGAAGCTGCCCTACGTCCGGCCGGCCGGCGGCTTCGAACCCTTCGCCCTGGGCTACGTCGACCTCGGGGTGGTCCTGGTCGAATCCCGGCTCGTCGGGGCATCGAACGGATTCCGCATCGGGCAGCAGGTGCGGCTGGTCAGCCTGCCGATCCCGCCCGCGCCGGGCGAGGCCGAGCCGGTCTTGACCTTCGCGTTCGCGCCGGCGGAAGGGGCGTCCGATGGTGTCGTCTGATGTGTACGTCGTCGGGGCGGGAATCCACCCGTTCGGGCGGACGGAAGGGGTCAGCGGCCTCGAGATGGGCGTGCTGGCCTTGCGCGCCGCCCTCGGCGACGCCGGCGTCGCCTGGTCGGACGTGGACTACGCGGTGGGGGGCAGCAACGTCTCTGGCAAGCCCGACACGATGGTCTCCCACCTGGGCCTGACCGGCGTGCCGTTCGTGACGGTGCGCAACGGCTGTGCCACGGGCGGCGCCGCGCTCGCCACCGGTGCGAACGCGCTGCGGGCGGGCGCCGCCGATCTGGTAGCGGTCGTCGGGTTCGACAAGCACGAGCGCGGGGCCTTCGCGAGTTCGGCCGCCTCCTACGGGATCGGCGACTGGTACGCCCGCACCGGGATGATGATCACGACGCAGTACTTTGCCCTGAAGACGCGTCGCTACCTCCACGAGCACGGCGTCTCGGACTCCGCGCTCGCTGCCATCTCCGCCCGGGCGTTCCGCAACGCGGCGGTGCATCCGACGGCATGGCGCCGCACCGAGCTGACCGAGGAGCAGGTGCTGGCCTCGCGGATGGTCAACGACCCGTTGACGCAGTACATGTTCTGCTCCCCGAGCGAGGGTGCCGTCGGGCTGGTGCTCGCCCGCGAGGATCGCGCGCGGGACCTCACGGACAACCCGGTGCGGCTGTCAGCGGTCAGTGTCCGGACCCGGCAGTTCGGCTCGTTCGAGGTGTTCTCGCCGTGGCTGTCGCCGGACCCGTTCCACAGCCCCAGCACCGATGCGGCCCGGGCGGCGTTCGCCGCCGCGGAGCTGTCACCGGGTGACGTCCAGGTCGCGCAGCTGCAGGACACCGACAGTGGGTCCGAGCTGATCCACATGGCTGAGACGGGGCTCTTCGAGCACGGCGAGCAGGAGAAGGTGCTCGCGTCCGGCGTCACGGAGGTCGACGGCGCCCTCCCGGTCAACACCGACGGCGGCTGCCTCGGCAACGGCGAGCCGATCGGGGCGTCGGGTCTCCGGCAGGTTCACGAGGTGGTCCGCCAGCTGCAGGGTCGCGCGCCCGGCCGGCAGGTGCCCGGCGACCCCCGGGTCGGCTTCACGCACGTCTACGGCGCGCCCGGGCTGTCCGCGTGCACCGTGCTCACCGTCTGAGGGGTTCGTCGTGACCGCGAGCGTTACCACGTCCGGAACTGCTCTTCACATCGCCGCCTGGCGTGCTGAGGTCCGCGGCTGGCTCGCGTCGGTGCTTCCGGCCCGGGACGCCGGCGGCGAGGAAACCGCCGCCAGCTACGCCGTCTTCCACAACCTGACCGCGGACGAGGAACGCGCCTTCCTCACGGCGATCCGGGACTACCGGCGGGCGCGCTACGACGCGGGCTACGGTGCGCTGACGCTGTCGGTCGACCGCGGCGGCAGCGGGCTGCCGGCCTCCTTCGCCACCGCGATGACGGAGGAGGAGGCGAAGTTCGCGGTCCCCCCCTCGCACGAGACGATCAGCGTCACCACGGGTCTGGTGGCTCCGGCCGTCGCGATGTTTGGCTCGGAGCCCCTGCGGAAGCGGTTCGTGCAGGCGTTCCTGCGCACCGACCTGCTCTGCTGCCAGCTCTTCAGCGAGCCCGGAGCCGGGTCGGACCTTGCCGCCCTCGGCTGCCGGGCGATCCGGGACGGCGACGGGTGGGTGGTCTCGGGGCAGAAGGTGTGGTCCTCGGGCGCGCAGTTCGCGGAGTACGGCTTCCTGCTCGCGCGGACCGACCCGGACGTGCCCAAGCACCGGGGTATCACCGCCTTCCTGATGCCGATGGAGCTGGCCGGCGTCGAGGTCCGACCGATCCGCCAGATGAGCGGTGGCAGCAGCTTCAATGAGGTCTTCCTCTCCGGGGTGCGAATCCCCGACGAATTCCGGGTCGGTGGGGTCGGTGAGGGCTGGCGGGTGGCGACGGCGACGCTCGCGTTCGAGCGGACGGCGTCGGGTTCGGGCACGCGCCGCAAGGGTGGGAGTTTCGACGACCTGCTCGGCCTCGCCCGCCGGCTGGGTCGCAGCTCGGACCCAGTGGTGCGGCAGCAGCTCGCGGACGTCTACATCCGCGGTGCGCTGCGTGCGGCGACCGCGGATCGGGTCGCCCGCGCCGCGGCCGCGGGTGTCCAGCCCGGACCGGCTGCCTCCGTGGGCAAGCTGCTCGCGTCCGACGTTCTGGTGCGTATTGGCGAGCTGGCCGTTGAGCTCCTCGGTACCCGGGCCCTGGCCGATCTCGGCGGTCTGGGGGAGGCCGGCAACTTCGAGTGGACCGAGCACGTCCTCGGCGCGCCCGGCTACCGGCTGGCCGGCGGCACCGACCAGATCCAGCGCAACATCATCGCCGAGCGGGTGCTGGGCCTGCCTGCGGAGCCGCGCCTGGACAAGGACGTGCCGTGGTCGGCGCTCGCTAGGTCGTGACGGGGCCCGAGGAGGGGACCGTCGCGCGGGTCACCGGAGCGAACCGGGGCTCGGCGCCGCCTTCGTCGACGTGCTGCTAGAGCGGGGAGCGGCGAAGGTCTATGCAGCCGCGCGCAGCCCAGACCAGCTCACCCGGCACTGGAACCGCGATTGCCTAGTCCCGATCGGCTGGACGTCACGGTGCCCGCGGAGATCGCCGCCGCCGCGGATGCCTGTCCCGGCGTGAACCTCGTTGTCTGCAACGCCGGGCAGACCTGCGTGGGCGGCGTGGTCGCGACCCCCGGACGAGGTGGTCTTCCGGGACGCGTTCGAGGTGAACTTCTTCGGGCCGCGGACGTTGACCAAATGCTTCGCGCCGGCGCTGCGCCGAATCCGTTGGCGGCTGCTGTTCGTCAGCTCGTTGTCCGGGCTGCTTATCTCCCGGAGCTCACCGATCTACAGCGCGACCAAAGCCGCGTGTCTCATGATGGCGGCAGGGGCACGCGACGAGTTGGGGGTCGACGGTGTCACCGTGACCAGCACCCTGCCCGGCTTCATCGACACGGACATGACGACGTCGATGGCCATTCAGAAGGCGAGCCCGCCGGCGGTGGCCTAGAAGTCGCTCGACGGTCTCGCCGCCGGCGGGGCGACGGTGTTCCTTGACCGGTTCACCGCCCTGGCGGGGTGGGCGCTCGTGTCCGACATGGCGACGGTGCTGCGTGAGCCGCAGCAGGTCGCGACCCGCGTCGTTCGCGCCTACCGCCAGGATCCGCTGGCCGGCGACTGACCGCGGGCGCCGCCGGGGGGACACCCTGACGGGCCGGGGGTTACCAGATCAGCCGGTACTCCTCCACGAGGACCGCTGCGCTCGCGTCGAGGTCCACCGACTCCGCGACCGCGCGGCGCAGCGCCGTCCCGGCCGGCCCGGCCCAACCCCGGTCGTAGGCGGCGATGCCCGGCCACGAGAGCTCGACCAGCGCTGCGTACGGCGATGTTTCCGGCAGCCCGGACAGGGGTCGTGACACGGTGAGCCGCCGGAGCCTGGGCAACGCCCCGCAGAGCTCGCCGAGGTCGTCCGTGAGGCAACGGTCGAGCCGGTCGGGACCGCGTTCATCCCGGGCGAGGAACAGCATCGTCTTGATGCCGGGATCGCCGGCCGCGATAGCGGGCCCGGCCAGCAGCACCTCCTCCTCGCACTTCATGCTCCGTGACGCTTCGCGGTCCATGAAGTTGAGCTCGTCGGGGCCCGCGTGCTCCACGAACTGGGGATTGGTGGCGAGGGCCGCGGCGGCCGCGGCGTCGTCCAGCCACACCTCCGCGATGCCCTCCTGGGGCAGGCGGGGGAAGCCGCCGACGCTGTCGCGCAGCCGGTGGTTCTGCACGTAGCGACGGAGGGCCTCGATGCGCAGCGCGAGCGGGCCGTGCACCTCGCGCCAGTGCCAGTGGAAGTACTCGACGCTGACGTCCGCACGCTTGGAGAGCAGCGCCAGACTCTTGATCATCCGGTCCCCGATCCGGAGTCGGTGGTCGGACCCTACCGGAGTTTCTGATGCAGGACACCAGTTTGAGCCGATGTGGCGACGGGAGGTGGTCGTACCGAAGGTCCGCCGGTCGGGGCCAGTCCCGCCCGCGCTGTCTGCTCTCGGCGACGGCCAGCTGTGTGACCGGCCTCTCGTCCCGCACCTCCGCTCGACACCGGCGCCTCAGGTTAGTAGTGTCTCTGTTTAGTAAGTACCGGCGTGGTGGCGAGAGCGGGCACTACCGGACGGTGCGCCGTGGCCGGCTCCCGGCCTTCGAGCGAGACGTGGAGACGCCGATGACGACTTCCGAGGTGCCGATCCGGCGCCGCACGCCCGGCCTGAGTTGGTACGACCTCGTCTTGGAGGACCAGCACCCCGTCCCCGAGGACCTGCGGTCGCCCCGCATCTACCCGCCGAGCTCCGTCGAGATCCCGAACGAGCGGTACACCAGCCGCGAGTGGCATGTGCTGGAGCGGGAGCACCTGTGGCGCAAGGTCTGGCAGATGGCCTGCCGCGAGGAGCACCTGCCCGAGGTCGGCAGCTATGTCCTCTACGACATCGCAGGCGACTCCTACATCGTAGTCCGCACCCGCGACGGCATCCGCTGCTACGTCAACGCCTGCCTGCACCGGGGGAGGGCACTCAAGGACTTCGACGGTCGCTGCAGCGAGTTCCGCTGCCCCTTCCACGGCTTCACCTGGCGGCTGGACGGCACGCTGCGGTACACACCGGCCCCCAACGAGTTCCCGACCGTCGACAGTGACCGCGCCGCCTGGAACCTGCCGGAGGCGAAGGTGGGCGTGTGGGGCGGCTTCGTCTTCATCAACCCCGACTCCGCCGCCGAGCCGCTGGAGGATTTCCTCGGCGAGATGCCGCAACAGTTCGCACGTTGGGACTTCGAGCACCGGTACGTCCAGGCGCACGTGGAGAAGCTCCTGCGCTGCAACTGGAAGGTCGCGCAGGAGGCTTTCGACGAGGGTCTGCACGTGGGAGGAACGCACCCGCAGTCGGCGCCATACGTCGGTGACGCGAACGGCGCGGTCGACGTCTACGGCAATGTCGCCCGGCAGATCAGCCCTTCGGGGACTCCAATCGAGGACCTGCCGGAGGATCCCGGCGAGGTCGAGATCCTGCGCCGCATGCTCGACGTCCGGGAGGGCGAGGACCTGCCCATCCCCTTCTCGCAGCGCACGACTGCCCGGGACAGCATGGCGGACGCCGCGCGGGAACGGTGGCGCTCCGTACTCGGCGACGACATCGACCGGGCGTCCGACGGCGAGCTCGTCGACCACTGGAACTACGCGGTGTTCCCCAACTTCCACCCGTGGGGCGCCTTCAACCGGATCGTCTACCGCTTCCGGCCGAACGGCGACCGGCACGACGAGTGCATCTTCGAAGTCATGTTCCTGACGCCGTACCGGGGGGAGCAGCCTCCGACCGCCGCCGTCCGCAGGCTGGGCTTCGACGACCGGTGGAGCGAGGCAACCGAGCTGCAGACCCTCGGGCTGGTCATGGAGCAGGACAGCTTCAACATGGAACGCGTGCAGCAGGGCCTGCAGACGACCCGCCGACCCTGCATCACGACCTCGACCTTCCAGGAGAGCATGATTAGGTGGCGCCACGACTTGCTCACGAAATGGGTGGGGAAGCGTGCCGGACGAAGTAGCTGAGACGGCGGCACAGGTCGGGATGGAATTGTCCACGCAGGGCGGCATCCGGCACCCGCTGAATCCGCGCGCCATCTACACGCCGGACGGCGACGGCACCGTGCGCGTCACCATGGGCACGCGCTGGGGCAGGTTTCAGCGGGACGGCAGCTACATCGAGGGGGGCCTGTTCGAGGCCGATCCCGAACTCTGCCTCTGGGTGTCCAGCCCGCGCCCCTCGGGGCACCACCGCATCAGCCGGATCCTCGACCAGTCGTCGGAGCGCTGACCTCCGCTACCAGCCGAGCAGGTCGGCAAGCCGCTCCCGGTGCTGGTTCGGCCCCCCGAGCAGGACGGCATCGGCGCGGGCCCGGCGGAAATACAGGTGCGCGTCGTGCTCCCACGAGAAGCCGATGCCACCGTGCAGCTGCACCGTCTCCGCGGACACCGTGCGGAAGGCCTCCGAGCAAAAGGTCTGAGCGACACAGGCCGCTTCCGCAAGCTGATCCGGAGCGTCCGCGACGAGCACGGCCCGCACCACTGCCGAACGCATCCCCTCCACGAGGCCCAGGAGGTCAGCACAGAGATGCTTGACCGCCTGGAAGCTGCCGATCGGCCGGCCGAACTGCCGTCGCTGCTTGATGTAGTCGACCGTCATGTCCAGGCACGCCTGCGCGCCTCCGAGTTGCTCGGCCGCCAGCACCACGGCGGCGGTGTCGAGAGCGGGCAGAACGGCAGCCGAGGCTGCCCCGCCGGCGACCAGCAGGTCGCCGCGAGCGCTCTCGAGCACCACGGTCGCCATCGAGCGGCTGAGATCCAGTGTCGGCGTCGGGCGCAACGACACCCCCTCGGCTCGGGAGTCGACGAGCAGCAATGCCGTCCCGTCGCCGGTCGCCGCAGCCACGAGCAGGGCGGTCGCGGCCGGCCCGTCGAGCACGTACGGGGCGACGCCGCCGACGAGCCACCCGGAATCGGTCGATATTGCCGTTACCGGCGGCCGGTGCGGATCCCATGCTCCGTCTTGGTCCAACAGGACGGGCGCGACGACGTCGCCGGCGGCGACCGTGGCCAGGGCGGCGTCGGCGGCCGACGAGTCGGATAGCCTGGCCGCCCGCGCGAGGACCTGCCCCGTGAGCACCGTTGAGGACAGGAAGGGCACCGGGAGCAGCGTCCTCCCGAGCTCCTCGGCCACGGTTACCAGCTCCACCAGGCCGCCGAGGCCGCCTGCAGACTCCGGCAGGCCGAGCCCGCTCAGACCGATCTCCCCCGCCAGCAGATTCCACGCCCGCTCGTCGTGGGTAGGGCCCGGGGCGCCGTCGCCGGTAGTGCCCATCAGCCGGCGCACCGCGGCGGTGCCGCCCACGGCGTCACTGACTTCCCGAACCGCCTGGCGGAGCGCGGCGAGTTCCTCGGCGTCCGCGGACTCCGGCGGCGCTGTCACCTCAGTGGTCACGTCCGTTCCTTCCGCTCCGCTTGCGCGAGCGTCGAGTGCGCCGCTGCCAGCCGTGCTACCGGCACCCGCTGCGGCGAGCACGACACGTAGTCGAGGTCCAGGTCCTCCAGCAGCGCGATCGACGACGGGTCGCCGCCGTGCTCGCCGCAGACACCCAGCTTGATGTCGGGACGCACCGCCCGGGCCCGCGCACAGGCGAGCGCGATCAGCTCGAGAACGCCTTCGGCGTCCAGCTCAGCGAAGGGGCTCGCGGACAGCAGGTTCAGCTGTGCATACCGGACGAGCATCCGTCGTTCGACGTCGTCGCGGGAGAAACCGTACGTGAGCTGCGTCAGGTCGTTGGTGCCGAACGACAGGAAATCCGCGTATTTTGCGATGCGCCCGGCGAGCAGGGCCGCCCGCGGTGTTTCGATCATGCTGCCGAACCGGTACGGCACCTTCACGCCGGTGCGCTGCGCCACCAGCGCGTTGGCGGCCGCCACCTGGTCGGCGACGAGCCCCAGCTCGGCGGGCAGCGCCACCAGCGGGATCATGACCTCCAACTGCGGGCGGGACTCCGCCTCGACGTCGAGCCAGGCGGAGAACAGCGCCTCGGCCTGGGCCGGGTAGAGGCGGTCGCGCACCAGCGCGAGCCGGACGCCTCGGAGCCCAAGCATGGGGTTGGCTTCCTGCATCTCCTCCGCCATCGCTGCCTGCGCCGCGTTCTCGTAGTCGCCTCCGTGCGGCAGGAACTCGTGCAGCGGGGCGTCCAGCAGGCGGACGGTGACCGGCCTTGCCCCCACCGCGCGGAAGAGGGCGGCGAAGTCCTCGCGCTGCGCCGCGACGAGTCCCACCAGCGCGGCTTCCTCCTCCGCCGGGTCGGACGCGAGCAGGAACCGGCGGACGAGTGGCAGCCGCGGGCCCAGGAACTGGTGTTCGGTGCGGCACAGCCCAATGCCTTCCGCACCGTGCCGCATGGCGACGGCGGCCTCCGCCGCGGTGTCGGCGTTGGTGCGCACCCGCATCCGGCGCAGCTCGTCCGCCCAGCCGAGCAGCGCGGCCAGCTCGCCGGGAGGTTCGGCCGCCTGCACGTCCGCCTTGGCCGCGTAAACGCGTCCGGAACGGCCGTCGACTGAGAGGACATTCCCCTCGTGCACCGTGACCTCGCCAGCGCTGACCGTGCCCCGGGTCCGGTCGATGCGTAGGGCGGTGGCGCCGCACACCGCCGGCTTCCCGGCGGACCGGGCCACCACCGCGGCGTGCGACGCGAGGCCGCCACGGCTGGTGACGAGGGCCGCGGAGGCGAGCATCCCAGACACGTCCGCTGGCGTCGTCTCGTCGCAGATCAGAACAGTAGCGATGCCCGACGCGGCGAGTTCGACCGCGCGCTCGCTGCTGAGCACGAGAATGCCGGAGGCCGCTCCGGGGGAGGCACCCAGTCCCTCGACGAGCAGCGGCTCGTCGCCTACCAGCTTGAGCTGGGCGTGCATCAAGTCGGAGATGTGCCTGGGCTGGAAAGACAGCACGGCGCGACCGCGGTCGGTGGTGCCGACCGAGGCCAGCTCGACGGCCACCCGGGCCTGCGCCTTGGGGCTGGCGGCGACCGATGCGGCGGTCAGCAGCGCCAACTGGCCGTCGCGCACCTCGAAGTCGACCGCCGCCACGCCGTGGAGGTGGTGTTCGAGGGTGGTGAGCGCCTGCGTCAGGAGCGCCGCCCCGCCGGGGAGGGCGTCCAGCGGCTCGGTTTCGCCTGCCGTCGGTGCGTGACGGCGGACGCCCCGGCGGAATGTCCCCTGCGGAGCGAAGGCGCCGGTCTCCGGGTCGCGGCTGACCGCCGTACCGAAACCGGACCGCTCCCACCGCCCGATGAGCAGGGCCTGCAGGTGAAGGGCCAGGCCGAGATCCTCCGAGAGCCCCTGGGACTTCCGTCCCCGATGGCCTCGCGGCGAGGCCCATTGGCTGAGGAGCGTCCCGGCGGCTAGCGCGACCTGTTCCGCGGCGCCCGGCGGGAACGGCTCGCCGGTGGTCTTGGCGCAGGCATCCAGCAGCGCAGGCACCTGCTCGATCGGGTCGGGGACGTCGAACTGGATGTCCTCGACGACTCCCGGATCGACGCCGACGCCGTCCTCGGCCAGGACGGCCAGCATCTGGGCCCACGCCGCGAAAAGCTCTGACCGGCTTCCGATGATCCCGACCAGCGTCTCAGCGTTCGCCGGGCATGCGCCCAGCATCCCGATGTCGTGTGGCAGGACCGACGTGTCGACCGGTGCGCTCGCTACCAGCCGCAGCAACAGCGGATGGTGCGGGTCCCCCACCCGGCGGCCTGCCAGCTGCTCGACCAGGGTGACCGCCTGCGAGGCCACCTCCGGATTGGTCAGCTCGGCTGCGGAGGCCACCGGGATGGTCAGCCCTGGAACGGTAGGCAGACCGAGGCCCACCAGACTGTCCATCTGCACCCCGTGCGTGCCGAGGTCGATGGTGGACATGCCGCGGGCGTGGCCTTGGCCGTACGGGACGAATGTGCTGGCGGCTACCCGCGTGACCATGAGATCGCGACGGTTCAGCCGGTCCGTCCGGAGACGAGCTGCTCCTCCAGCGCCTCGTCCTCCGACCGGCTGATCCCAAGGACCAGGAGCAGCTCCTGGTGCAGCCGCATCCACACGGTGTGGTATGAGTCCTTCAGCGGCGAGGCGAGCCAGGACCCGTCACCCGCGTCGAGCTTCTCGAGCGCGGCCGTAAGGTGCGCGGCGTAGTGCTCGAAGCGGCTGTCGCACTGGGACAGCCGCCGCAACACCTTCCGGATGGCGGTGTCCACGTCGTCGAGCTGGTCCCGGACCTTCGCATCGTAGGCCGCGTCGGTATGGTCGTTCTGCATGCCGCCGGGCCGCGTTTGCCAGGCGGTGCACACGTCCCGGACCTGGCGGTTGATCGGGAGGAAGACCTCGAACAGCGCCCGGATGCGACGCTCCTCGTCCGAGCCGGGCTGCACCCGGCAGAGCTCCCCGGCGAGAGCGGTGCCCGTGGGAGTCGGCATGACCAGCGGGCCCTTCGCGAGGGCGTACCCCGCGGCGACCAGCTCCTCCAGCGCGGGGGACAGCGCCCCGCGGTGCATCCCCCCCACGGCGAGGTCGATCAGGGCCTGCCGCGTCGTCTCCTCCTGCAGGGAGGTCTGCTGGGGGATGAGGTCTGTCATCGATGCTCCTCGAATGCCGGAGAGTGAGTGCGCCACCGCCTTCCGCCGCTTGGCGGCCTGCACGTGGACAGTGGGCGGCAGACGTGCTTGTGTTCCCGGTCATACTCCGGGTTTACGCAGTCAGTGTCAAGAAAGTCCGGCGATCCGGACACCCCGGGGCCAGGCGCCCGCACGCTGACCCAGCTTGACTAAGTGGGCCACGCGACGCGCTCGTTACTACAATTCTTGTCTCCGCTATTGCGACCTACGCCGAGGAGGAGCCGACGAGTGGAGAACCTCCTGCTCACTGCCCCGGTGGGAATCGCGGTGGCAACGCTGAACCGCCCGGAACGGCGGGACGCCCTCATCTTGGGATGTTCGACGAACTTGCCCAACTGTGCCGCGATGTCCGGGAGACACCCCCACGCGCGTCCTGATCGTGACGAGCGTCGGCGCCGGTTTCTGCGTGGGGCAGGATCTGGCGGAAGCCGGCACGCTGGCCTCGATGACGACCATGGAGATGATGCGCGGCCAGGAGCGCTGGGCTGAGGCAATCGCGCGGCGTTCCGCCTGCTCGACAAGCCCGTGCTGGCAGCAGTGAACGGGCCGCGGCCGGTGCCGATTTCTGCCTCGCGCTGGCCGCCGACGTCCGGCGCACCGCCCCGGGTGTGCGCTTGAGAGCGCAAGCTGATCCCGCGATGCTCAACCTGGTGCAGCATTCCCTGGTCTCGTCGCGATCGGCCCTGGTCGGCGTCGCCCGCAGCGGCATGAGCGGCGCCGACTTCCGCGCGCGGATCGAGGCCCGGCTCGACCGCAAGGTCACTCCGGCGTCCATCTCAGGGTTGCGCTACCTCGCCGGGAACTGCGACGGCTTGGCCACCTACGTGGCACTTCGGACGCTGCTCGAAGAGCTGGACGAGCAGCGGGGCACCGGCGGCAACCGTGTTAGTTAGTTAGGTTAGCTCTACGAGGCGGCGTCCTGGGGTCCGGCTGAGGCGGATGTCCTGCTGCACGGGGCGGCTGCCGCTGGCGCATCGACTGACCGGCCGGCCGCCCGCTCCCGGGTCAGCTGGTGTCACCGTCCAGTAACAGCACCCCGACCGGGCACCGCCCGGCACGAACGGAGGCACATGCCAGCGTCTGCTCCGGCTGCCGCCAGTGGGCGGAACCTGCACGTCGGCGGCCTCGTCAACGTGCGCGACCTGGGCGGTCTGCCGACCCGCGACGGGCGGCGGGTCGCCGCCGGGTGCGTGGTGCGCTCCGACAGCCTGGGCACCCTCACCAACGACGGCGTCGAGGTCCTGACCCGTCAGGTGGGTGTCCGTCAGGTCGTCGACCTGCGGACCCCGGAGGAGTGTCGGCGGGAGGGCATCGGTCCGCTCGGTCTCCTCGGCGTCCGCTACCGCAACGTGCCGCTCATACCCCAGTCGGCGCTCACGGAGGAGGACGTCGCCGCGGGCAAGGCGACGAATCTGCGGGACGACTATCTCGCCCACCTCGACGTCTCCGGTTCGGTGCTGATCGAGGGGTTTGAGCTGCTGACCGACGAGGACGCCCTACCTGCCGTCGTCCACTGCACCGCCGGCAAGGACCGGACGGGCATCTTCGTCGCTCTGCTGCTCGACCTGCTCGGTGTCGATCGGGAAGCGATCGTCACCGATTACGCGGCCACGGCTCCCAACATGGCGACCGTGCTAGACCGGATCAGGTCGTCGCCGTTCTTCCAGTCAAACGGCCTGGCGGCGGCTCCGTCCTGGATCTTCGCGGCCGAGCCGGAGACGATGGACGCTTTCCTGCAGGTCGTGGACGACCGGTTCGGCGGCGCGGCGGCGTGGGCGGCGCAGGCAGGTGCGCGGCCGTCACTGGTTGCCGACCTGCGTGCCGCCCTGCTGGAGGACCGCCCGGCCAGCTGACGGACGGTCTCAGCTGACCGGCACGAGGCTCCCGTGAACGGCGAGCACCTGGCCGTTCACGAAAGCGGCGCCGGGGGAAGCGAGAAAGCTGACCGCTGCAGCGATGTCGACGGCCCGGCCCGGCCGTCCGGCCGCGATCCCAGCCACGAGTCGTTCCCGCCGGTCGGGCGGGATGCGGCCGGCTACCAGTTCGGTGTCCTCGGTGTAGCCGGGCGCGACGACGTTCACCGTGATGCCGTCCGGGCCCAGCCGGCCCGCCAGGCTGAGCACCCACCCGTGCAGGGCCGCTTTGGCCGCTACGTAGGCAGGACTGGCGCCGCCGGTGAGGCCTGCAGTGGACCCGAGCAGGACGACGCGTCCCCCCGGCCGGGTCAACAGCGGCTCGAGCCCGCTGGTCAGCAGGACGGCGGAGACGACGTTGGCGCGGTACGTCTCCAACCAGGACGAGCTAAGCGCAGCGAGCCCCTTGTCGCCTTGGGTCGAGGCGGCGGGGGAGCCGGCGTTGTTCACGAGGACGTCGACACGGCGTCCGGTCGCTCGCAGGTGACTCGCGAGCTCGGCGACATCAGAGGGTTCCGAGACGTCCACCACCCTGCTGCCGACCCAACGGTCGCCGGCCTCGGCGCCGAGCGCTGCGACCGCCGACTCCAGCAGCTGGCGGCGGCGACCGAGGAGCAGCAGGTGGCAGCCGGCTACGAGCAGGGCTGCCGCGCTCGCTCGTCCGATGCCTGTTCCGCCACCGGACACGACCGCAAGGCGGCCGCCTGCGGGCGGCTGGACGCAGTTCCCCTGCGGCGCGCTGTTCATGCGCCCCCTTCTCAGGCTTTCTGGGGTCTAATATTAATAACCCTCGACGCCTCGGGCCGCAAGTGCGCACCGCGAGCGGCAGCGTCGCCGACGGGGGGTCGACTGTGCAGGCGGCACTCATCACCGGCCGGCATCGCGTTGAACTGCGGGAGTTCGCCGAGCCGGTCGTCGGCGACACGGACGTGGTCGTCGACATCTCCTTGTGCGGGGTGTGCGGCACCGACGCGCACGCCTGGGCGTCGGGGTCCCCCTACAACCCCGCGATCTGTGGCCATGAGTGGGCGGGAACGGTGCGGGCCGTCGGGGCCGCGGCCCGCGACCTGACGGCGGGGGACCGGGTCGTGGTCGCGGTTCCGTCTGCCTGCGGTCGGTGCGGGCCGTGCCGACATACCGATCCGGAGCACTGCGTCCGCGTGTTCGAGGCGGCCGTCGGGCGCGATGCAGGTGCCCCGGTTCACGGCGGCTTCGCGCCGGCCATCCGGGTCGACGCCGGGCGCGTGATCCACGCGGACGACCGCCTCGACGACGTGCAGTGTGCGTTGGTCGAGCCCACCACGATCTGCCTGCACGCGGTCCGACGCAGCCGGCTGCGGCTCGGCGACCACGTCGTGGTGCAGGGGGCCGGTCCGATCGGGTTGCTGACCTTGCAGCTGGCCCGCGTCGCCGGGGCCGGGTCGGTAACCGTGGTGGAGCCGGATCCGGAACGGCGGGACCTGGCCTGCAGCCTCGGCGCCGACGCCGCGGCGGCTCCCGGATCCGAGGCCTCCGACCTCGTGCGGGAGCGGACGGACGGTTTGGGCGCCGACCTGGTCTTTGAGTGCGCCGGCATCGCCTCGGTGGTGCAGACAGCGGTCGGGTTCGCCCGGCGCGGCGGCTCGGTCATGTTGGTCGGCTACCCGGTCGACCGGGCAGAAGTGGACATCGCCGGCTGGCTGGTGCAGGAGGTGACGGTGGGCACGTCGCTGGCCTATCTGCGCGGGGAATTCCCGCTGGCCATGGACCTTATCGGCGCGGGCCGCATCGACGTCGCGCGGCTGCACTCCCGGACCGTGCCGCTCTCCCAGCTTCCCGGGGTGTTGGCGGACCTCGCCAGCGGCGGCAGCCGGGAGCGGAAGGTGCTGGTCGATCCGCGTGGCTGAGCTGGACGGGCACAGCACAGGAGATGAAGACGCTCCGCAGCCTCGCAGCCTCGGCGGCCCACCGCCGCACCGGCCAGACCCGTCAGGCCGCGGGAAGGGGGATACCCACGGATGCGGCACGGGGATTTCGAGGTCCTCGCGGTGGTCCTGGACACCAGCGCCGCCCGGCTGCGACAGCTGGCCACCCGGAACGTCGCGTCAGTGCCGAAAGCCAGCGCCAAGGCCTCTGATAAGACCGAAAGGCAACCTGACCAGCGCCGACTGGCACCGTCGATAGTAGCGCAGCAACAACCCGTGCGTCATGCAAGACGTGCCGTACGCCACGCAGGCAGCCGGTTGCCCAGTGACTGCTGCGCAAGCAAGCAAGCCAGACATGGTTTGAACCCGGACCCGTATGCTGAGCGATCCGCTACTGCGGGTTCCGAACTTGGAGAGGCGCCGCGTTGATGGTTCGGGCTGCCGATAGTGCCGCCTCCGTACCGTCTAACGGGGACGCTTGGCGGCCGCCCGCCCGTCGTATCAAGTTCGGCGGCTCCACGGTCCGAGTCGCAACCTGGGGGCAGGGACCTCCGCTTCTGCTGCTCAACGGCATCGGCGGCAACATTGAGATGTGGGAACCGCTGGCCCGCCGGCTTCTTGGTCGGCGCTTGGTCATGCTGGACATGCCGGGTACGGGTGCGTCCCCCGCCCTGCCGGTCGCGATGCGCATGGCCGGCTACGCGCGCCTGGTGGTCCGGGTGCTGGATCAGTTCGGCATCGAGCAGATCGACGTGCTGGGCTACTCCTGGGGCGGCGCACTGGCCCAGCAGCTGGCGCACGCGGTGCCCTCCCGGGTCCGGTCGCTGGTGCTCGCGGCCACCATGCCGGGCCTCGGGGGGCAGCCACCCGCGCCCTGGGTGATCGCGCTAATGGCCACGCCGGCGCGCTACTACTCACGCACCTACCTGCGGCTCGTCGCGCCGCTGGTGTTCGGCAGCAACCCGTCCACGGCTGCGGACTCCGCCTCCGGGCACGCCCGGCTGCGCCGCCCGCCGACGTTGTTGGGCTACTCCCAGCAGCTGTATGCCATTACCGGCTGGTCGAGTCGCGCGTGGTTGCGCGGACTGCGCATGCCGGTGCTCGTGGTCGCCGGGCGCCACGACCCGCTCATCCCCCGGCGCAACGGCAGGATCTTGTCCCGCAGCATCCCGGGGGCGCGGCTGCGGGTGGTCGAGGGGGGGCACCTGTTTCTGCTGGAGCAGCCCGACGAGGGCTGCCGGGTGATCAGCGAGTTCTTGCAGGAGCAGGACCACGGCGGGGCTCAGCGCGTGGGGGTGCGGTCCATCACATAGGAGCCCGGCGCTGGCTCGAGCGGTGGGTAGGCGGCGTCGCCTAGCGCCGCGCCCGCCGGCCGCTCATCGCCGGAGCGCGGCAGCAGCCATTCGGCCCACGCCTCCCACCAGCTGCCCGTGCGCTGCTCGGCGGCTTGCCGCCAGACTTCCGGATCCGGTCCTGGCTCCGGCCCGATGAAGTACGTCGCCTTCGGGTTGCCCGGCGGGTTGACCAGGCTGGCGATGTGTCCGGCGTTGCTCAGCACGAACGTGCTGGGACCGGACAGCGCCGAGGTGGTGCGGTAGCACCCGTTCCACGGTGTCAGGTGATCGTTGACTGCGCCGGTTACAAAGGTCGGCACGCGGATGCTGCTGAGGTCGACCGGCGTGCCGAGGACCTCGAGAGCGCCGGGCTGGACCAGCGTGTTGTCCCGGAAGATACCGAGGAACTGCCGGTGCAACCGGGCCGGCAGGTTCGTGCCGTCAGCGTTCCAGGCGAGGATGTCGAAGACCGGCGGGTCTTCCCCCATCAGCCACTGGTTGACCCAGTAGTTGAAGACCAGGTCGTCGGGTCGCATCCAGCTGAAGACCGTGCGCATCGACCGGGCGGTGATGACACCGCTGCGCCGCGACTCTCGGCGCGCCAGCTCCAGCAGCCGCGGTGAGGAGAACGCTCCGATGGGCGCCCGGCTGTCGAAGTCGAGCAAGGTCACCGCGTAGCCGGCGCTGTGGACGCTGTCGTCCCGGGTCTGCGCCAAGTGGCTGAGTACGGTCGTCTGGAGGATTCCGCCTGCGCAGAAGCCGAGGGTGTTCACGTCCGGGGAGTCGCTGATCTCCTTTACGACGTGCAGCGCGTCCAGGATGCGCCGGGCGTAGGTCTCGAGGCCCCAGCCGGCCTGCTCCCGGGTCGGGTTGCGCCAGCTGAGCAGGAAGACGTGCAGACCGCGGCTCACGGCGTATTCCACGAAGCTGCGTCCCGGCCGCAGGTCCAGGAAGTAGAAACGCCCGATCGGCGGCGGCACGATGAGCAGAGGTCGCTGCCGGACAGTGGGCGTGCTCGGGGCGTACTCGATGATTTCCGCGACTTCGTCCCGGTGCACGACCGCGCCGCGGGTGAGCGCCAGATCCTTGCCCACCGTAAAGACTGTCCGGTCGGTCTGCGACGGCATGCCGCCGTTGTGCCTCAGGTCGTGCAGCAGGTGCCCGAGACCGCGGGCCACGCTGCGTCCGCCCGTGTCGAAGGCGCGCTTCACCGCAGCCGGGTTGCCGAGCAGTGTGTTCGTGGGCGCCAGCAGGCTGGTCATGGCCTGGACGGCGAAGCGGGCCCGCTCGGTGTCGTGCCAGTCCGCGCCGCCGGCCTCATAGTCATCGACGAGGCGGGCCAGCGAGCCCCCGACATTGAGGTAGGTCTGGCACAGCCGGCGATATCCCGGGTTCAGCGACCACGCCGGGTCGCTGAAACGCTTGTCCTTCGGTGACGGCGCCAGGGCCGACCGGCCGCGCGCGATGGAGAGCTGCTCGCGGCTCAGCCGCGTCGCTTCCCTGACCACCGGCGCTGGCTGCGCGAGAATTTTCAAGACTCCGCTTGTGAGCCCCCTCAGTGAGGGGATGCCGACGGCCTCCGCGCCCGTCGCGTTCTGTAGCGCTTCGTCCTCGTCGTTTGGTGTGGATGAACCCGCCGACGGACTGCGGGTCCGACGGGAAGCCTCGTCGCCTTCGCCCGCGCGGCGCGGGGTCGCTTCGGCAGGCATCGCGGAGCTGCTGGACATGCCGCCCTCCTCCGGTGATGAGCATCACGGCCGCAGCGACGCTACCCGGGTCCTGCTTCATGGCCCCGGTCGGCACCTCTGCTCGGGCATACTGCGGCCCATGACCCAGGTCATCTCACATACCGCCGAGACCGGCGAGGCCGTCGCCAGGGCCCGCCAGCACTCTGCCGGCGACCTGCTGCGTCGGACCGCGCTGCGCTACCCGGACAAGCTGGCGGTGGTGGCCGGCGAGCGACGGGTGAGCTTTCGGGACTTCGACGCGGCGGTGAACCGGGCCGCTCACGCGTTGGCAGACCGCGGTCTGGCCAAAGGGGACCGGCTCGCGTTGCTGTCGCACAACTGCTGGCAGTACGCGGTGCTCGTGTTCGCGACCGCCAAGCTCGGCGTGATTCTGGTGCCGGTCAACTTCATGCTCGGCCCCGAGGAGATCGGCTTTGTCCTCGCCCACTGCGCCGCCGCGGGCATGGTGACGGAGGACGCGCTCGCTCCCACCGCGCAGAAGGCACTGGCCGTGGCCGGGCTGACCAGCGGCGTACGCGGCGAGATCGCCCTGTCCGGCGCCGCCCCCAGCGAGGGGTGGGAGGACGTCGACAGCTGGATCGAGGAAGGGAACGCCAGCGAGCCGGGTGTCCCGATCGACGACGACGACCCGCTGCGGCTGATGTACACCTCCGGCACCGAGTCGCGCCCCAAGGGGGTGATGCTCTCGAGCCGCTCGCTGATCGCTCAGTATGTCAGCTGCGCGATCGACGGCGGAATGAGCGTCGAGGACGTCGAGGTGCATTCGCTGCCGATGTACCACTGCGCGCAGCTGGACTGCTTCTTCTGCGTCGACGTCTATCTGGGGGCGACGAGCATTCTGCTGCCCGGACCCGACCCGGCTGCGCTGCTGGCCACGATCGAACGGGAGCAGGCCACGAAGCTGTTCTGCCCGCCGACGGTGTGGATCTCGCTGCTGCGCTCCCCCGACTTCGAGGCCCGCGACCTGTCCTCGCTGCGCAAGGGCTACTACGGAGCGTCCGCGATGCCAGTGGAGGTGCTGCGCGAACTGCAGCGCCGGCTGCCCGACGTGTCGTTCTGGAACTTCTACGGCCAGACTGAGATGGCGCCGCTGGCTACGATCCTGCGCCCGCACGAACAGCTGCCCTTCGCCGGTTCCGCCGGCCGGGCGTCGATCAACGTGGAGACCCGGCTGGTCGACGACGAGGACGACCCGGTGCCGCCCGGCGAGGTCGGTGAGATCGTGCATCGCAGCCCGCACGCCGCGCTGGGCTACTACCACGACGAGGACAAGACCGCGGCCGCGTTCCGCAACGGCTGGTTCCACTCCGGTGACCTCGGGGTGATGACCGAGCAAGGCTACCTGTCCGTCGTCGACCGCAAGAAAGACATGATCAAGACGGGTGGGGAGAACGTCGCGAGCCGGGAGGTCGAGGAGACGATCTACCGGCTTGAAGGCGTCGCCGAGGTAGCGGTGTTCGGCATCGGCCACCCGCACTGGATCGAGGCCGTCACCGCTGTGGTGGTGCCCAAGGCCGGCGCCCCGCTCACAGTCGAGCAGGTGAACGCGCACGCCCGCGAGCACCTGGCCGGCTTCAAGCGCCCGAAGTACGTCGTGCTCGCCGAGCACCTCCCCAAGAACCCCAGCGGAAAGATCCTCAAGCGCGAACTCCGCCAGCAGCACGCGGATCTCGCCGCGAGCGAGGCAGTCGCTGACTAATCTTGCCGTACCGGCGTTACCGTCCGTGGCGTTCAAGCCCGGCCGGCCACTGACCGGACGAGAGCGAACTCAACGTCCACGGCACCCGCCTCGCACCGGAGTTGGGCTTTACGCCGCGTTTCTCGCTTGAGGAGGGTGTGCGCGAGATGGTCGCCCAGTTCTGTCCGGCAGGTCACCGACAAGGACGCGGTCGCGGCCGCGGTCTAGTCACCGAGGAGCCCAGGAGCCCAGGAGCCCAGGAGCCCAGGAGCCCAGGAGCCTCACGTCGCACTGGCGTCAGGGCCGGTGCATGAACCGCAGCTACTGTCAGTGACGACGGTTGTGGAAGGCGGTACAGCTGCCGGTAGCGGCTTCCGGCTCCGGCAGGTGCGGCAGGAGCTCGGTCTAGCGACCTGCCGACCTGCCGACCTTGACCGGGGGACAGTTCAGCGCTGCGGCAGTCGGCTCCTACGAGAGGGAGTTCCGCTGGCCGACGGTCGAACGCCTGGCCTTGCTGTGCAGCTATTACGGTGTGCCGGTGGTCGACGTGCTGGCCGGTCGCCCGGCGCCGACCGGTCACCGGGCGCGCAGTCATGGCAGCGGTTGACGAGGCGGCCACAGCGCAGGAGAGCAGAGCACTGCGGCGGCTTGCCGCCTCGGTGACTGCCGGCGCACCGGCCCGACCCGCCCAGCCGTGGCCACAGGCCTGCCACGGCTGCGCCGCGGGGACTTGGAGGTCCTCGCAGTGGTGCTGGACACCAGCGCAGCACGGCGGCGGCGACTGGCCGCTCGAAGCGTCGCGCCAGGGCCGACGGACGCCACCAAGGCCGCGGACGCGACCGAGAAATGCCCCTGACCTGCGGGAATGGTTATCGCCGATAATCATCCTTATGTCAAGTAACTCTGTTTCGAGTTGCATCGGATGCACGACCCGCCCGCTTCGCAACCCCTCCCCCAGCATGTCGGTGCGCCTCACCATGCGGCTCGTGGCCCTAGTCGCCCACCTCAGCCCGGTCGACGAGGAGGCGCTTGCTGAGGCAGCCATGCGCACCGGTCATCCCTCGCGCACCGTGGGTGATGCCCTACTGTGCTCGGTGCTGCTCAGTCACGTCGTCGCCGACGGGCTCGGGGCCCACAGCCGATCCCGCCCCGGGGAGCCGCTGCTCGGCGGCCTGCCCGAGTCGCTCGCGGTCGAGCTCGTCTGCTCTGGCGCGTTCGTCCGTCAGGGCAACGCCGGCAACCTGCTCGGTCGCACCTTGCTGCTCTACCGCGACTACGGTGCACGGGTCACGCTGGCCGGGATCCGCCGGGTGCACGGGATCAGCCCGGCCGCCAAGGACCCGCTGGTCGCCCACACCAGGTCCGCCGGCTGCTCGACGCACTGCCCACCGAGCCGGCCAAGGCGCTGCTCGCGGCGCGGGACCGGGCGCTGCTGGTCCTGGGGTTCTACGGGGCGCTTCTTCGCAGCGAGCTCGTCGCCCTCGACACCTCCGACGTCGAGGTCAACGAGCAGGGGCTGGTGGTCACCCTGCGGCGGTCCAAGACCGACCAGGACGCTGCAGGCCGGCGGATCGCGATGCTGCACACCGGCGCCGCCGACTCCTGCCCCGCCGAGGTCTACTTGGCCTGGCGAGATGCCCTCGACGCCGAGCTGCCCCCTGTGCTTGGTCAGGACGACGGTGACCGGTGGGTCGTGACCGAGGACGGCCGCCCTTGTCGCCCGGTGTTTCGGCCGGTGAACCGGCACGGCACCCCTGCTCCGCACCGGCTCACCGACAAGGCGGTGGCCCGCGTTGTGCAGCGCACCGCGTTGCGGGGCGGGCTCGGTGATCTGGACCTGGCCGGGCACAGCCTGCGGGCCGGGTTCGCGACCAGCGCCGCCGCGGCCGGCAAGAGTGAGCGGGCGATCATGAAGCAGACCGGGCACAAGAGCCTGCCGATGGTCCGGCGATACATCCGCGAGGGCAGCCTGTTCCGCGACAACGCCACCGACGGGCTGACGCTGTAGCGGCGAGAGGCTCGCCAGCAGGAGGCTCGTGCTCATCGGCTTGCTGGTACCGAGTTGTTGGCCTATAGTCGGAACCTACTAGGACCGGAGGTTGTAATGGCGGCTGTAGAGCAGGAGACAAGCCGAGCCTTCGACCTGCTGGACCGGGTCGAAACCCTTGAACGGGTGGCCCGCATGCTGCCCGAGCACGACGAAGGCCGCTCGCAGCTGCTGGGCCTGGTCGAGAAGGACCTCGCCTCGGCCCCTCCCCTGCGGCCGCGGATCGCGGCGCAGCTGCTCACGCTCTCAGAAAAGACAGTGCAAGCATGGACCCGGGAAGGCGTACTGCAGCGGGCGGAAGGCCCGTCCTCGCGGATCCTGCTCGACGTCAGACGGGTGCATCAGGTTCTCCATCTGGTGCAGGACCTTCGGGCCGCCGGCCGGACGACGGGTCTGCTCGACGAGGTGCACCGGCGCCTGGTCGACGCCACCTGGCTCGAGCGTGAGGACCTGAGCGAGTCGTTGGCGCAGCTGCGGCGCCGCGAAGGGACCCTGCAGGTCGCCAAACAGTCCGCATAGCAGCCAGGTGCCGCACTCCGTCCGAGCCACCCCCGTCGCCGAACGCCAGATCGCCGGACTCCGGGGTGCCCGCCGCAAGGCGTACGACCAGTTCGAGCAGGCACTCGCCCAGATCGGCTGCGCCGCGCTGGACTACCGGCTCACCGGAGCGGACCCGCTGCCGAGCCTGTGCGCCAAGCACTTGCGCGGCAGCGACCGGGCGGTCGTGGCGTTCGCCGACGATGACGCCTGGGTGCTGCTCGTCGCCCCGCACGCCGCAGGCGACGCAGCCGCCGACGCGTACGGCGCGCTGTACGAACTCGCCGGCGTCCCCCGCCCCACACAGCCTCGGACCAAGCCGCCCTGCTGCGACGACGACCAAGCACCACCCGCGCTCGAGGAGGCCACCGTCGACCGCCTGGTCCGGCGTGCTCGTCTCCTTCGCCGGTAGTGCTGCCGCGAACCCGGACGAGGAGAGGCTCCGGTGGGTCCGCTCACCCCGGCCCCGGGCATTTCAGACCGGCCATCAAGCGGCATTCCGTGCATTATCCCGTGCGATACGGCCGTGGCCCTGTACTGCGGGAGGGCCACGAGGGCCGCGCTCGGGCTTGCACGGTCAACGTCCGATAGATGATCATCGGTCATCGGGTCGCGCGGCCGGAGAGCCGCCAGCTTCGCGTCACTCGTCGGGGTTGTCCGGATCTTGAGCGAGGTGCGGCGTCAGGGCTACGGCGCAGGAGGCGAGGTCGCTGCGGAGTCGGCGCTGGTCGGCCGGTGACAGGGCGGTGAGCATCTGCCGCTCGACGGCGCGTACGACGGTGCTGGCGCCGTGCAGCCGCTCGCGGCCGGCGGGGGTGAGTTGGGTCGGCAGCGCGCGGCCTCGGGGTGCGGTGGCCGGCCGGGTGAGCAGCCCGCGGTCCTGCAGGCCGCGCAGGACTCCGTTCATGGACTGGCGGGTGACGAAGGCGCCGCGGGCCAGTTCGGCGTTGGACAGCCCGGGCCGCTGCCCGAGCAGCTCGAGGCAGGCGTACTGCGGCACGGTGAGCTCGAGTGGGCGCAGCGCGGCGTCCATCGCGGCGCGCAGCGCGGCGGCAGCCTGCTTGAGGACGTAGCCCACCGACTCCTCCACCGGTCCGACAGTCTCCCCTTGACACATGTCAACATCTTGACACAGACTCTGCATGTCAACGTCCTGACACCACCCTGACACGCAGAGGAGAGCCACCATGGCCGTCACCGGAGCCGACTTCATCGCCCTGCGGGTCCGCGACCTGGACCGCGCCGCCACCTTCTATGAGACCCACCTCGGGCTGCGCCGGGCGCCGGTCAGCCCACCGCACGCGGTGGTGTTCGCCACCACCGGCGCCTCGTTCGCGGTGCGGGAGCCGCTGCCCGGCGTCGACCTGGACGCCGCGAGCCCGCGGCCCGGGATCGGGGTGGCGCTGTGGCTGGCCGCCGACGACGCCCAGGGGCTGCACGACACGCTGGTCAAGGCCGGAGTGCCGATCCCGGGTGCCCCTTTCGACGGTCCGTTCGGCCGGACGTTCACCTTCACCGACCCCGACGGCTACGCCGTCACCATCCACGACCAGGTCTGACACCAGTCCTGACAACCAGACCTGAGGGCGGAAGGAGCCGGCGGTGAAGCGCAAGCAGATCGACGTTCAGGTGCTCGGGCCGTGGTCACTGGCCACCAGCAGGGCGTTCTGGGAGGGTTTCACCCCCGCCGCGCTCTCGGCCCACGATCAGGCGCAGCGGCTGGACACCGTCTTCCGGGTCGAGGCCGACTGGTCCCGCGCCGAGGCCAGCGTGACCCAGCACGACGGCGCCGCCCGCATCACCGTGACCGGCGACGGCGACCTGGAAGCCGCCGCCGCGCAGGTCCGCCGCTTCCTGGCCTTGGACGTCGACGCCCGCGCCTGGCCCGGCGTCGCCGACCGCGACCCGGTCCTCGCCGACGCCCAGGCCCGGCTGCCGGGACTGCGCCCGTGCGGCTTTCACTCCCCGTATGAGGCCGCGACCCGGGCGGTGCTGTCCCAGCGCGTCCGCATCGTCCAGGCAGCCCGGCTGCGCCAGGACCTCACCGCCCGCTACGGCGACACCGGCGCCTTCCCCGCCCCGCAGGCGCTTCGCACGCTCGAGCTGGACCTGCCCGGCCGCAAGAGCGAGTACCTGCACGCCGTCGCCGACGCCGCCCTCGAAGGCCGACTGGACGGCGCAGCCCTGCGCTCGGCCGACCTGGACCAAGCAATCGCCACCGTGCAGGAGGTCAAGGGCCTTGGCCCGTTCGCCGCCGAACTCGTCGTCATCCGCGGCGCCGACACCCCCGACGCCCTACCGCGGCACGAACGCCGGCTCGACGCCGAGATCAGCGAGCGCTACGGCGCCGACCGCCTCCTGACCAACATCGTCCATCTCTGGCGACCCTTTCGCACCTGGGCCGTCGTCCACCTGCGCGCCCTCCGCGAACAGCGCACACACCAGATCAGCGGCCGCCGGCGGCAGCCTGACGCGCCTTTCGTGCGTGAGGTAGCGGATGGGCTGTGGGATAACGATGGGGCTACCGGGTGCGGGGGCAAGTGCCCGTGCCGTGATGGGGATCGTGGGTGGCTTGTTGACTGGCGATGACGAGTGCGGTGACCGTGTTGACGAAGTGGTCGTCGAGCGGTTCGCGTGAGAACCAGCGGCGGTAGAACAGCGGTCCGAGCAGCGCTGCGACCATGCTGGAGCGGTCGGCTGTCGCTTGTAGCTGTCCTCTGTCTGCTGCTCGCTCGAGGACTTCTGTGAGCGGGGCTGCGTGTTGCTGCTGGATCCCTTTGTGGATGTCGGCGAACTCCGGATCGCGCTCGGCCGCGTCGACGATCGAGGGCAGGATCGACGACCACCGGGCCGTGCCGAGCAGGTGGGCGATGTTGGTCAGGATCGCCGTGACGTCGCCCTCCAGCGAGCCGGTGTCGGGAACCTCCTGCCCGGCGGTGATCCGAGAGCAGGCATCGATCACTAGGACCTCACGGGTGGGCCAGTGCCGGTAGATGGTGGTCTTCGCGACCCCGGACCGCTGAGCGACCTCATCGACGGTGAAGCCACCGACCCCGCTCTCGCTCAGCAGCTGGAACGCGGTCGTCAACACCCGATCCCGCGATCGCCGCACGCGACCGTCAACCTGGCTGACGCCGCTCTCTGTCGAGGCTGGCGCCGAGCGCGGCGCGGGCCGAGCTCTGCTGGAGGCTTGTGTCGCCATGGGTTGATCCTGCCATGAACACTACGCTACGGTAGCGTAGCGTTCTGCGCAGGAGGGCAACTTTTGACAGAGAGGGACGGGGCTGTGGATTTCGCTTCGATTCGCATGATCACCGACGACCTGGAGCGTCTGGTCCAGTTCTACGAGCAGGCTACGGGCGTCACTGCGGTGCGCTCCACGCCGGTGTTCGCCGAGCTAATCATGCCCTCCTGCACGCTGGCGTTCGGCCACACGCAGACCACTCAGCTGTTCGGAAAGAACTCCGCCCGCCCTGCCGACAACCACAGCGTGATCGTCGAGTTCCTCGTCGACGACGTCGACAGCGAGTACCAGCGGCTCAAGCCGCTGGTCAGCGAGTGGGTACAGCAGCCGACGACGATGCCCTGGGGGAACCGCTCCATCTTGTTCCGCGATCCCGACGGCAACCTGGTCAACTTCTTCACACCGGTCACCGATGAGGCGATCAGGAAGTTCCGACGCTAAACCCGGCAGTACCCCCTCGAGGGGTAACTCCCGGTGCGCAGCCGGACGGCGCGGCGCGTCGTCCGGCTGCGCCAGAGTCTGCCCCATGAGCTGCCCGGGTGTCCGTGGCCCGATTCGCTGCCCGGCCTGCCCGAGCCGGGCCGGGCTCGCGACCACTGCTCACCGTCTCGCCCTTCAGCCGCTCTCAGAACGAAAAGGACCCCTGACCTGCAGAAACACAACCGCCGATAATTGAGGAGCTATGTCAAGTAAAGCAGTGCGTATGTCATCCGCTGCGGCATTGGCACTGCCCTATTGCGTCCTGCTGTCAACTGGTCGTGCGGCACGCTGTTCTGCGACGACACGTCCGACTGGGCTCTGCCACCCCGCCGGACGTGTGTAGTCAAAATTTGGGCGACCGCCTCTAACGGCGACCGCCCCTAACCCCGGTCTTTCGGTAGCCGTCCGGGTGGAAGATCGTCTAGCCGTTCGGCCCTGATTTGATCTTTGGTGGGTTTTTGGGCATGCGGAAGCGGCCGGCCTGATCGCCAGCTTCTCCATGGGGTTCGTAGGGGCGGGGGAGTTCGCGGTCAGTGGGCCGGGAGCGGCAGGGCGATGAGCCGGGTGAAGGCGGTGACGAGCGCGTCTTTCCAGGGCCAGTTGCGGTCGATCCGGAGGTGGAGTCGTCTTCCGCTGCGGACCAGGCGGGCGGCGACGTGCAGCAGCCGATAGCGGAGCTGTTTCGGTTCGGCGGTCGCGAGAGTGCCGTCGAGGAGCAGCAGCCGGGTCCAGGCGAGCAGGTCGCAGGCGAGGCCGACGAGTTCGACCCAGACGGTGTTGATGTTGAGCTGGCGGGACGGCAGGTGGGCCAGGCCGGTGTTCTTGGCGCAGCGGATCCGGTCCTCGACGCGGGCGTGCGCCGGTGCCGGGCCTCGAGCTGGGCGAGCTGGCCGACTGGTGTGTCGGTGGCGAACGTCTGGAACCGCCAGCCGCCGGCGTCGGAGAAGGTGAGCTGCGCACCGGGGTGGGGTCGTTCCCGGCGGACCAGCACTCGCGTCCCTTCCGGCCAGCCAGTAGCTGACAGGTCCCCGAGCCAGCCGGTCAGCTCGGCGACGTCGGCACCGTCGCGCAGCTCACCGTCGGCCTCGATCGCCGCCGTCCACGCCTGCTTCGGCAGCGCCAGGATCGCGGCCTGGACCGCGGCGGTCATGGTGAACCCGACCGAAAACCGCAGGTCCAGACCCTGCTCGTCCCGGATCCGGCGGAGATGGGTGAGCCAGGGTTTGGTCGCGCCGGCCCCGTCGGCGCAGACCAGGATCGGGGTGCCGTGCCGATGCGCGTCGGGGATCTGGCCCAGCGCGAGGTCGGTCACCTCAATGTGGTCGGCGGCGGTGTTAGACCCGGCGTTACCCGGCCGCAGCAGGGTGGCGAGCGCTTCGCCGGTGTTGTCACACCACGCCGTCAACGGGTGGAAACCGAATCCGCCCTTGAACGTGGCCGCCGCCGACTCCTTGTCGCTGTGGGCGGTGACCAGCGTGGCGTCGAGCTGGACCCGGATCCCCGGCCAGACCCGGCCGCCAGCCTTCGTCGACAGCGGTAGCCGGCCGGTGTCGTCGGCCTGCAGCCAGATCCGTTCCCGGGCCGCTGCCCGCGCCGACCGCAGCCCGGCCAGCAGCCGGTCGTCAACCCGGTCGAGGACCCGCCAGGCGGTGGCGGTCGAGGCGACCGACCCGAACAGGTCCGGCTGGTTCCGCAGCACGGCAAGGTCTGAGATCGTCGTCCCGCCGTCGGCGAGCATCACCGCCAGGTCGACCAGCACCCGACCCGGGTCATGACCCGAGCGGCGTTCCCGCAACCCGGCCAGCACGTCGCCGAACAACCCGGTAACGCCGGCCCGGTCGGCCAGCTCAGCCAGCAACCGCGACCCGGCATGTGACACCACCCCCGACCCGCCGCCAGAGACCACGATCTTGGGGCGTCGCGCGTTACCGTGCATCTGCGGAGTGCCTCTCCTGCTTGGTGACTTGGGACCTTCGACAAGTCCAAGATCCCAAGCAGGGCGGGCACTTTCGCGCATCTACAGCCCGTGTCGCGCCACCAACATCAACGCGCTACTGCAACAAGCGGGCTAACGGCGACTGTCTCAGTAGCTCTGCTGGCCGCCGCCTTGCTGCTCGCTATAGCCCTGGTCCTGACGGAAGCCCCCGCCCTGCTGCTGCTCGCCGTAGCCCTGCTCGCCGCCGCCTTGGCCGTAACCCTGGCCGCCCTGCTGTTGCTCGCCGTAGCCCTGCTCGCCGCCGCCTTGGCCGTAACCCTGCTGGCCGTAGCTCTGCTGGCCGGAGGTGTCGAAGGTGGGCTGCTGGTCGCCGTAGTTCCCGCCGGGCTGGTAGCCGCCGAACCCGGCCTGCTGCTGGGCGTCGAAGTGCTGCTGGTAACCCCCGCTCTGCAGCTGCTGCGGGTCGACCCCCAGGCCGCTGAGCAGCCCAGCGTGCTGCTCGGGGTCAACCTGGCCCATGCCCTGCAGCTGCTGTGCGGCCTGCTGGTGGTCACCACCAAGCTGGCCGACCAGATTCATGATCGTAGACGGGTCGAAGTTCACGGCACATTCCCTTCCATCGGTTGCCGGTCGGCTGCTGCACTGACCGACCATCCCCTGCCCCTGCTTCAGCCGACCCGAACGTCCTGGCCGCCAGCGAGGATCAGCCGCTGCAGGTCGCCAGGGTCAACCCGGCCCGCCATCCGGCCGTCGGTGAACAGGTGCACTCCCGCATTCAGGCACGCTTGGTCGACGAGCTGGGAGCAGACCAGCGCGTGCTGGCGGTCCACGACCCGCTCCAGCCACCGCTGGCGCAACCCCAGGTCGGCCAAGCCGAGCGCGGGAATGTCACCAAACCCGTACGACGTGCCGAGCAGCTTAAGCGCCGCCGCCGCGACGTCAGCCTCGACGCCTGGGCGTTGCCGTTCCATCTCGGCCAGCAGCTTGGTGCCATAAGCGGCGCCGGTGTGTTCGCGTCCGGTGACCGCACCGCGCATCTCCGCCTCGATGGTGCCGCCGCTGCCGAGGCACACTCCGGCAGGGTTGACACGGGAGTGGGTGACGAGCCGGATGACGGCTCCGGTGAGGTCGCCGGAGCGGAGCACGAAGATGGTCCCGGCTGGTTGCGTCACGGTGCATCCTCCCCAATGCGGCGGCGAGCGGCCACGACTGGAGCGGTCCCTAGCTCTTGGGCAACCGCCTGCGCTGCCGGGCCATCCTGGCCGAGCTATCGCCAGGCCCGATGTCGCCCAGCGAGGCCCCGTGCCAGGCAGACGGGCGGAACTTGTCGCACGGTCCAGATCCCCCTCGTGACCTCAACGGCCACCTGCACCTGAGCGAAGCCACAGCCCAGCGGTCCCACGTGGTGAAGATCGGCGGCGCAAGCGGTCCGCCGTCACTCCGACGAGCCAAGGATCCGTCTGGGCCGCGCGGGGGTCGAGCGCTTGCGCTGTCGCCTTGGGGTCGGCGTCCTTCGCGCGTGGGACTGCGACGGTCCCGCGCCGCCGACCGATTCGACGCCGGCTACTCCTGGGTGACCACGTAGATGCCGTAGACGACACCGGGGACGTGTCCGCACAGCTGCAGTACGGCGGCGATCAGGACCTTGCTGCTCAGCCCTTTTTTCATCGCCACCGACAGCGGTGGCAGGAACATGGCGATGAGCACTTCGAGGACTGTCACGGTGACACCTTCCCGGTGGCGGGTGCTGTGCGGGCACCCTGGCCGCCCTGGCCGCCCTGGCCGCCCTGGCCGCCCTGGCCGCCCTAGCCGCCCTGACCGCCCTGGCCGCCCTGGCCGCCCTGACTGCTCAGGGCGGTGCGCTCGACTTCGAGCAGCTGCTCGCCGTGGCGCTCGGCGTCGTAGGCCCGGCGACCGCCGCGCAGCCCGAACAGCCGTTTGGCGAACAGCAGGTAGATGACGGCGGCGACGTTGATGACGAACGCGGCGCCGCGGGTGAACGTCAGCCCCTTGGCCAGCTCCCGGACCTCCAGCGGCAAGAACACCGCGGTGGCAACAGCAGCGAAGTACTCCCCCCACCGGGCCAGCAGCCACAGCCCGACCGCTTCGACTGCCTCGATCGCGGCGTAGCCGGCGAGCAGAGCCGCGACAAGGTTCAGCCGCGAGGGCTGGGTCGAAAGGGCGTGCTGCAGCTCGCGAACCAGGGCGAGTTGGTCGACGTGGATCCCGGAGGCGCGGAACGCGGGCAGGTCGCGGGTCAGGGCGTCCTGGATGGAGGTGCGGGCGGATTTGAACCGCAGTACCCCGTAGACCGCCAGGCTCAGCAGCAGGGTGCGCAGTACCCGCTCGAGGGCCAGCAGCCGAAGGATGATCGCTGAGCGCAGGGCTTTGCCGCGCAGCACCAGCGGCGCCTGGTCCGCCGGCCCGCGGTGCTTGGGCGCTCCGAGGACGAAGTCGCCGCACCGCAGGCACCGCCACACCGTCCCCGCACCGGTGCGGCCCGACAGCCGGTCGGCGAGCTCGGTCTCGTCGGGGGCGTAGGTGAGGTGGCCCCTGCGCCCACAGGTCCGCAGCTCCCATCGCGAGGGCTGCGAGTTGCCCGGTCCTTCTGCCGACCGGGTGGTGCTTTCAGTACTCACACGGCACCTGCGGGAAGACGCCAGCGTGCCGTCGTGGGCCCGGGGGGGATGCGCATGACGGTCATCGTCGCAGGGGCCGGTCGTTTTCGAACCGACCTGAACCGCCGAGCGCCGGGTCGGGCACGTCCACGCCCGGCTTTTTCGAGTTCCGTGGTGCTCTTTGCCGGCAGCAGGCCGGCTGGCCGCCGGGTCAGATCGCCCGGTGGCCCGGGCTCCTGCAGGGCTACCCGCGGCTTGTCGGGAAGACGAGGTGTGTCGTCGCCACGCTCTGCCGTCCGCCGGTGGTCAGCACCGTGCAGTGCGGCTGGTGCGCTCCGTAGTGTCAGCGTGGCTGACGGGCGAGGAGCTGGTGGTGATGGCTGGGTTGACCGCCTCGGTCAAGGACGAGTTGAGCCGGCTGCCGGCAGGCAGGACGTGCTGCCGCCGGGCGGAGCTTGCAGCGCTGCTGCGTTTCGCGGGAGGTCTGCACCTGGCCGGCGGCCGGGTGGCGATCGAAGCCGAGCTCGACAGCGGCATGGTCACCCGCAGGCTGCGCCGCGAGATCGCCGAGCTCTACGGTCATCCCACAGCCGTCAGAGTGCTGCCCGCCGCTGGCCTGCAGGCCGGACCGCGGTATCTGGTGCGGGTGCAGACCCGCGGTGCTGCGCTGGCCCGCTCCACCGGTCTGATCGACCAGGCCGGTCGCCCCATGCGGGGACTTCCAGCGAACGTTGTCTCGGGAGGCAGCTGTGACGCTGCCGCCGCCTGGCGGGGTGCGTTCCTGGCGCACGGCTGGCTCGCTGAGCCCGGTCGTTCGGCGGCGTTGGAGGTCGCCGCCCCAAGCCCTGAGGCGGCGCTGGCACTGGTTGGGGCTGCCCGGCGCCTGGGGGTGGTCGCCAAGACCAGGCAGGTACGCAACGTCGACTGG
>JAABVA010000165.1_pt1 | contig 86224 bp, 84 predicted proteins | sample 5560331 | NCBI WGS metagenome assembly JAABVA01 (sample SAMN12812661, study PRJNA571458) | rock metagenome | isolation source: Antarctica rocks | place: Antarctica: Victoria Land, Mt New Zealand sud | collected 2016-01-07
AAGGCTCCAGATCATCGGGCCGAAGGTGAAAACCAGAAATCCGACGATCCAGGGTGACAGGAAGGCGAAGGCGGCCCTGGTTTCCCTGGCGTCGTAGCGGCGCGACCCACCCGCCGCTGCAGCGGGCCGCTTGATCCGGGCAGTCCGGGTCAGGACCGTCATCAATTCGTGGCGTCGTCGTAGGCGTTCATCGCCTGGGCCTGCGCCGCGTCCAAAGTGGCCTGCGGGTCCTTTCCGCCGAGCGCGTCGGTGGTCGCCTGCTGATATGCCTGCTGAATCTGCTGGCCGGCCGGCGACGGTGGAACTGTCTTCGCGGTGTTGAGAGCGCTGTAGTACACCTTGATCACCGCGTCCAGCTTGGCATTGCCGCTGGGCTTGACATATTCGGTCTGCAAGGCGTCATTCGCCTTCTTGTTGGCGCTGAACAAGCCCGTGAACGTGCCCTTCTTGGTTTTCACCACGGCCGCTCGCGCCGCACCGGCAGCTTCCCAGGCGCCCTGTGAGGTGACCAGCTTCATGAACTGACACATGCCGCCCGCATTGGGCGAGTTCTTTGTGATGGCGAAGGCCTGACCCGTCTCGACCGTCATCGGCTTTCCGTCCTTCCCCTTGAACGGCACCGCCGAAAGATCAGAGGACTGCGGGAAACCGGCGAGCACGTTCACGTACCACTGCTCGAACGCCATTGCGCCGATCTGATCCTTGGCGAATTCGTTACCCGCACCGAAAAAGTCCCAGGTGTCGCGGAAGGACTTGAAGTTCGCCCAGCCGCCTTGGGCGTTGACCAGTCCGACGGTGTACTTCAGAGCTTCCACCACCTTTGGTTCGTTCAACGTCGGCTTGCCCTGTTCGTCGACGATCGAACCGCCGTTGGCCATCGCCCACATCGGCAGGTACTCCGGCAACTTCGGGTCGAAACCGATGACTGTCGGTTTGCTACCCGAGGACCGGTAGAGCTTTTTCGCGGTAGCGGTCAGCTTGTCCCAGTTCGCGGTGTCGAAGTTGGCGGCCGTCAAACCGGCCTTGGTCACAACTTTGTTGTTCATCAACACGGCTCGCACGGCGTAGAAGTCCGGAATGCCGTAGAGCTTGCCGTTGTAGCTGGATTCCTTGATGGCCTCCGGGTAGTACTGGCTCTTGTCGATGGCGTTGGCGGAAACGCAGTCGTCCAACGGCATCAGAAAGCCCTTGGCGGCGTAGGTGGCAAGCAGTTGGCGGTCGAGGTAGACGCCGGCCGGCGCAGTTCCACCGGCCATGGCGGTGGCAAATTTCTGCTGATCGAATCCGTTCTGGTCGATCTGCACGTCGAGCTTCGAATCCTGTTTCTTGGCATAAGCCACCCGCGAGGTGCCGACTTCGTCATCGGTGGTGAAACCCATGATGTTGAGAGGCTTTCCAGTGTCGGGCAGAGCACCGCCGGCCGGTGCGGACCCGGCGGCCGAACCAGCGCCGGACGGCGATTCAGAGGCACTGCGACCGGAGCCGGCGGTGGTGGTAGAACTTCCGGAACGAGCCACCGCAGTCGAGGCGGTCGCACCTGTCGAACCCGCGGAACCGGCGGTCGAGCCCGACGAGCCACAGGCGGCGAGTAGGAGCGAACCGACGGCGCACAGCGCCAGCAGTTGATGGTTCTTGGGCACGACCCACCTCTTCCGTTGGCAATGCAGTGACATGGAGCGCGTAGCTGGTGGATCGATGACGCTGGTCACAATTGCCACTTACGCCGTAAGTCAAACGGTTATTCCGTCAAGGCACCCGGTCGGCCCTGCCCTCGTGCTGGACCCGTCGACCTCTGTCTCGGTTGGAGGTCTGGTCGGGTGGGCCGACAAGGGGTACCGATCGCCGGTATCCCTGCGATCGATCACACTGCACAGCGACACTCGACGAGGACAGCAGGAGGTTCGATGCGTTCGATGCAAGGCCGTGCGGTATTGGTCAGCGGTGGCGGCAGCGGATTGGGCCGGGCGATCGCCCTGCGAGTGGCACGGGCGGGCGCTCATGCCGTGGTCGGAGATCTGAGCGGACCGTCGGCGCAGGAGACGGTTCGATTGGTGGAAGAAACGGGGGGATCGGCCAGTGCCGTCGATTTGGATGTGACGGACTCGGCCGCCGCGCGGCGGGCAGTACTGGAAACAGCCGAGAGATTCGGGCCGGCTTTTGACGCCTTGGTCAACAACGCCGGAACGGATCAGGGCGCCGGACTGCTCGACATCAGTGACGAGCAATGGGATTCAGTGATCGCCGTCAATCAGTCGGGGCCGCTGTACCTGACTCGCGAATTCCTCCGGACGGTCGATGTGACGGCGGTTCGTCCGCATCCAGCGGATGTCGTGAACGTCATCTCGATCTCGGCGATCACCGTCGGAGCCGATGCGGCGGCCTACAACTCGTCCAAGGCCGCACTGGCCATGTTGACCAAGGTGATGCAGCGCGAGGCCTCCGAATACGGCTGGCCGGTGCGTATTCACGGGCTGATGCCGAGCGCGATGAACACTCCGATGATGGAGCAGTGGAACCTCGCCGACGACGTGATGATGGCGCCGGACACCGTCGCCAGCGCCGTTGAATTCATGCTCACGCTGCCGCCGGACACGTTCATCCAAAATCTGGTCATCAATTCCCGCCGCGAACCGGGATGGCCGCGCTGATCCGGAGCGGTGCAGACCGACCTGGACTGCGGCGCACCGGTGGCGGTTCCGTCGGTGCGCCGACACGCCCATCCGCAGCCGGGAGAAGGTGAGGTTCGCTGCGATTGGGGGTACTGGCGCCTTGAGTCGCTCCGTTGGCGGAAGGTGTTCCGCCGGCGCGGTGAGAGGTTCGTCGACAGAGGAGTCCTTCCATGTCAATACGGCTTTCCACGTCGAGACCGACGGAGAACGAACCACTTCCGACAGGCGACAGCGTCGGAGCGGAGCCGACGCCGGACGGTACCGACACCGATCGGAGCGGTGCGGCCCTGCTGAATTCGGGCGCGGCAGCCCGCTTGCAGTTCCACTCCGATCACGATGATCACGGTCGATGACCATGACCTCCCCGGGAACCGCACTGAGCAAGACTCGAATCGTCGAAACCGCGCTGGCCCTGGCCAGGGTGAAAGGAATGGCCGGTGTGTCGATGCGGTTGCTCGGCCGGGAACTTGGCGTCCAGCCGATGTCGCTCTACCATCACGTGCCCAGCCGTGCAGCGTTGATGGTGTTGATGGCAGATCGATCGGTTTCTCAACTGGTGCAGCCTGATCCGGGTCTGCCGTGGGAGCAAAGGCTCGTCGACCTGCTGATGCAGACCTACCGGGCGGGAGTCGAGGATCCTGCGGTATTTCCGGTTCTTGCTGCCGAACTCTTGAGCAGCGGTCGTCCCACCGATCTCGAGCCGGAGTCGAACGCGGCGTCCGCTGCGTTGATCAAGGCGCTGCTGGACCTGCTCGGGGAGGCCGGAACCCCGCAGGCGTTGCAGGCGAGGGCTTGTCGAGGGCTGGTCGGTTTGGTCGTCGGATTCATCGCGGGGCGGGTCGACGGGTCCGTGGTCGGCGCTGGCGTTGACTCCGGACCTGCCGGGGGCGAGCCGGAACCGATCGGGTCCGGGACCGGCACCGATCCCGCAGTCGATGCCCGCTCCGAGAAGGTCCACGGCGCCGACCCCGGAGCGAGTCTGCGCTTCAGCCTCGAATTGTTCGCCAGGGCACTGGCTCCGGTTCCGTGATCGCACCGCTGGCGGGCACCGGAAGCGGTGGGCTTAACCTTGGTGTCGTCAGCTTTCGCCAGTCAGGGTGACCGCGCAACTGCGGCCTTTTTCGAAGGAGTCTTCACATGCAGCTCGGAATGATCGGTCTGGGTCGGATGGGCGCCAACATCGTGCGACGGCTCATGCGCGATGGTCACGACTGCGTGGTGTACGACGTGAGCGCAGACTCCATCAAGGCCCTGGAATCCGAAGGGGCGGTAGGCAGCCCGACCCTGGAGGAGTTCGTCGGAAAGCTCGACCGCCCGCGAGTTGCCTGGGTGATGATCCCCGCCGGGCTGACCGGGCAGACGGTGGACGACCTGTCCGCTCTGCTGGAAGACGGGGACATCATCATCGACGGCGGGAATTCCAACTACCGCGATGACGTCCGGCGAGCCGCGAAGCTGCGCGAGAAGGGCATTCACTATGTCGACATCGGCACCAGCGGCGGCGTTTTCGGGTTGCAGCGCGGTTACTGCCTGATGGTCGGTGGCGACGACACCGCGATCGCCACCATCGAGCCGATTCTCAAAACCGTCGCCCCCGGCCCGGGCGGCGTCGAGCGCACGCCGGGCAGAACCGGCGATCTCGCTCCCGAGGAGCAGGGGTACCTGCACTGCGGCCCGTCCGGCGCCGGTCACTTCGTCAAGATGGTCCACAACGGCATCGAGTACGGCATCATGGCGGCCTTCGCCGAGGGCCTGAACATCCTCGACAACGCCGATGCCGGAATCCGTTCGGCCGCGCATTCTGCGGAGGTGGCTCCGCTGGAGGAGCCGGAGTACTACCAGTTCGACGTCGACACCGCGAAGGTGGCGGAAGTCTGGCGACGTGGTTCGGTCATCGCCTCCTGGTTGCTCGATCTCACTGCCGCCGCGCTGCAGGACAACCCGACCCTGGAGGGACTCGCGGGCCGAGTGTCGGACTCCGGCGAAGGCCGCTGGACGGTGAAGGCGGCCATCGACATCGGGGTTCCGGTTCCCGTCCTGTCTGCGTCACTGTTCGAACGGTTCGCTTCCCGTGGCGAGGACCATTTTGCCAACCAAGTGCTGTCCGCCATGCGACAGCAGTTCGGCGGACATCACGAACTGCCGGTCGGTGACCATCTGGAGGCCGGCTCGAACAAGTCCGATCATGGCGGAAAGTCTCAGGTCTGACGGGCGGGGACCGGCCTTTCTAGCCGCGCCGGCAACGAGGATCGGGCTCGCCAATTCTGCACTCCGCGTTTGGATTGCATAGATTGCCTACTGAATTCGGCCGGCCGTATCAGGCATGGTGGTGTGGAGCTAGATGGCCTGATGGCCGCCCGGACCTGCTGGAGGTCATCTACGGCGATCGGAGAAGCGATGAGTGTCGCCGGTTTCGCCGACTCCTCCGCTCCTTCTGCGGATCGCAACGGAACGGCCGGTGTTCCGATCGCGGAGGCCTCGAAGATGCTTCGAGTGCCGATGCCGACGTTGCGGTCCTGGGAATTGCGGTATGGCATTCCGCAGTCCGAGCGCCCGGCCGGCAAACATCGCCGGTACACAGCACCGGAGTTGCACGCCATGCGGCTGATGAGGGACGAGGTCGCTCGCGGCATCAGGGCCGGGGCGGCCGCTCAATCGGTGCGGGCCCTGCTCGGTGTTCAAGGGCCGGCGGCGGAGTTGATCCGCGGAATCCTGGACGGAGCCAAGCGTTCTGACACCTACGGAATCCGGAAGGAACTCGACCGCGCTGCGGAGGTACTGGGCCTCGCCGGCTGCATCGACGAGGTGCTGCTCCCCGCGATGCGCCAGATCGGGCAGTGGTGGGAGGCCGGAATGTGCGACATGCTGCAGGAGCACCTGACCACCGAGTCGGCCCGGGCCTGGCTGGACAAGCGTAGCGCCTTCGCTCCGTCGCCCACTACGCTGAATCCAATCGTGTTCGCCTGCGGGCCGGGGGATCTGCACACCATCGGGTTGGAGGCGCTGGCGGTGTTGCTACGCCACCAGGGTTGGTCGTGCCGGATTCTCGGGGCCAGGACCTCCACCGCATCCCTGGTCACGGCGGCCATGGCCACCGGAGCGGCCGGCGTGGTGATCGTCTCGCACCTGCCGACGGGGCGCCGGCGCGCACTCGCCTCGATCGATGCCGTCCATGACCTGGGCATTCCACTGTTCTATGCCGGCAACGCATTCAACTCGCTTCGGAGCAGGCAGGGGCTGCCGGGCACCTTCCTCGGCAATCGCATGCGCGATGCCGCGGCGCTCGTGCACAAAAACCTTTCTCGATAGGTGATCAAACTGTTTGTCGGCATCGGCCGGCTGCCCGGAGGAAATGCGGCGCGGAACTGCCCGCGGACGGCAATAGCCTTGCCGGCAAGCACATAAGTCTGGACTGCCCCGTGGAATCGGGTATGCGATCATGACTGGATGGCTTCCATCGGATACACACTCATGACGGAACAGTCCGGACCCGCAGATTTGATCGGGCATGCAATTGCAGCGGAACAGAGCGGCTTCGATTTCGCGGTCAGCAGCGACCACTACTTTCCATGGCTCGAGGAAATGGGTCATTCCCCCAACGCCTGGGTGACACTCGGTGCAGTGGCGCAGGCCACCGAGCGGATCGGCTTGATGACGTACGTGACCTCCCCGGCCTTCCGCTACCACCCGGCGGTGGTCGCCCAACAAGCAGCCACGTTGCAGATCATCTCCGGCAACCGGTTCACCCTCGGGCTCGGATCGGGCGAGGCACTCAACGAGCACATCCTCGGCGGGGGTTGGCCGCCGGCGAACGTTCGCCAGGAGCGACTGGCAGAAGCGATCGACATCATCGGCGCGCTGTTCGATGGCGGCTCGGTGAACTATCGTGGCCGGCATCTGCAGGTCGATTCGGCCCGACTCTGGGATCTGCCCGAGATTCGGGTGCCGCTGGGCGTTGCAGTTTCGGGAAAACGGTCCTGCGAGCTGTTCGCGCCCAAGGCCGATGTGATGGTCGGCATCGATCCGGATCCGGCACTCACGAAGAGATGGGACCAGAACCGGAAGGGCTCGTCCAGGAAGGTGGCACAACTGCCTGTTTCGTGGGACGCGGACGTCGATGCGGCGAAAGAGCGCGCACACCAGCTCTTCCGCTGGAGCTTGATGAATTGGAAGGTCAACGCGGAACTTCCCGGGCCGGCTGCATTCGACGCAGCTTCGGCGACAGCGCGTCCGGAAGATGTCGCCGAGGTCATCCCGTGCGGCAACGATGTCGGTGCTGTGGTGACGGCGGCCAAGAAGTTCTTCGATGCGGGCTACACCGATCTGGCGCTGGTCCAGGTGGGCGGCGATCGGCAGGCTTCATTCTTCTGGGCGGCGACCGCCGAAATTCTCCCAGAGCTCCGCAAATTGTGACCACCTTCCGGCACGCGCAAAACGACCTGCGCGGCAGCAACTTCGCTCTCGCCGGGACCGGTTGTTCCATCGCGTCTACCGGACAGCTTCGATGACGGAGCGCTGGTACAAGGAGGCGGTCGTCTACTGCATCCAGGTCGCGTTGTTCCAGGACTCGAACGATGACGGTTGTGGAGACCTTCCGGGCTTGACCGGTCGCCTGGATTATCTGTCCAGGCTCGGCGTCACCTGCCTGTGGCTGAACCCCATTCATCCCTCTCCGCAACGGGACGAGGGCTACGACGTCAGCGATTACTACGGAATCGACCCTCGTATCGGCGATCTCGGCGACTTCGCCGAACTGACCTTCCAGGCCAGAGCGCGGGGTATGCGGGTCATCATCGACCTGGTGGTGAATCACACCTCCGATCAACATCCATGGTTCGTCTCGGCCCGCAGCGATCCTTCCTCTCCGTATCGGGACTTCTACGTCTGGAGCGTCGAAGAGCCGGCGGATCGACGGCAGGGCATTGTGTTCCCAGGGGAGCAGACCGAAACCTGGACATTCGACAAGCAGGCCGGTGAGTGGTTCTACCACCGATTCTACGATTTCCAACCTGATTTGAATTGGCGAAATCCGGCAGTCCGCGCCGAGATCAAGAAGGTCATGACCTTCTGGCTGCAGATGGGTGTTTCCGGGTTTCGAATAGACGCGGCTCCATTCGTGTTGGAGCAGGTTTCCGCAGGTGTCGATCCCGCACCGAAGGATTTCACGATTCTGGACGTGTGGAGAGAGGATGTTCAATGGCGCGCCGGTGACGCGGTTCTGCTGTGCGAGGCAAACGTAGGACCGACCGACATTCCGAAGTACACCGGCGCGACAATGGAAGGCCCGAACGATCGCGCCCACATGCTGTTCTCGTTTCTGCTCAATGCGCGACTCTGGCTGGCGTTGGCCAGAGAGCAGGCCGAAGCCGTCATCGAATCGCTGGCCGACCTTCCCAGTCTGCAAAACATGGCGCAATGGGCGACGTTCCTGCGAAACCATGACGAGTTGGATCTGAGTCGGCTGACCGACGAACAACGCAAAGACGTGTTCCGTGCTTTCGCTCCCCGCGCCGACATGCAGCTGTACGGCCGTGGAATTCGTCGTCGACTTGCCTCCATGTTGGGTGGCGACCGCCGGCACATCGAACTGGCCTACGCCCTGCAATTCTCGATGCCCGGCACGCCGGTGCTCCGGTACGGGGAAGAGATAGGTATGGGCGAGGACCTGGCGCTGCCCGGGCGGGACGCCATTCGCACGCCGATGCAGTGGGACGACGGTCCGAACGGCGGCTTCTCAGGCGCGCCGGCGGCGGAACTGCTGGCTCCGGTGGCACTGACCGGCAAATTCGGCGCCCGGAAAGTCAGTGTCCGAGATCAGCAGAGCGATCCGGATTCCCTGCTGCGCTGGTTCGAGCAGCTGATCGGAACACTGCGAGAGTGTCCGGAGATCGGCGTCGGTACCTGGTCGGTCCTGCCGTTGCCGGGATTTCCCACCGTCCTCGCGCACAAATTCGAGGCGCCGGAAGGCTCGATTCTGCTGCTGCACAATCTCGCGGACTCGCCGGTCACGGTGGACGTTGGCAAGCAGAAGGAAGTCGACCGGCCCTGGGAGATATTGGCCGACGGCCCTTATCCACGGCCGGATGCCCGTCTCAAGAACCTGGAACTGCGGGGTTGGGGCTATCGATGGATTCGGCTGCGGCGCGGTGCAGGGAACTGAGAGACCGGCCGGGCGCTGCCGGGGCATCCGTGCAAGGGTGGGGTCGTGCAGCAGACGAACGTAGGACCGACCACGGCGAGGAACGAACTCGACGTGTTCATGCAGGGCACGACGTTCTTCGACATGGTGCTCACCGGCCTGCCGTCCCAGCCGTCGCCCGGAACGGAAATCCACGCAGAGGGCATGGGGTCGTGCCCGGGTGGTATCGCGAACCTCGCTATCGCGGCGAGCCGCCTCGGTCTGGTCACCGGGTTGGCCTCGACATTCGGCGATGATGTCTACGGTGATTTCCTGTGGCGAACGCTGGAACAGGAAGGGGTGGACCTGACCCATTCGCGTCGCGTTGCCGATTGGCACTCGCCGGTCACGGTTTCCCTTGCGGTACAGCGTGATCGCGCCATGGTGACGCACGCGCACGACTCGCCGATCTCGATATCGGATCTGGTGGGTGAACCGCCGAGGACCAAGGTCGGCTTCGTCAGCCTCGAGCAGTCCGCCGAACCCTGGCTGGCGACGGTGAAGAGCAAGGGCGCCAAGTTGTTCGGCGACGTCGGCTGGGATCCCAGCGGCGAGTGGCGGCCCGATGAGCTCACTGGGCTCGCCGCGCTCTACGCCTTCATGCCCAACAGCACCGAGGCCATGGCCTACACCCGCACCGAGGATCCCCGAGCGGCTCTGCTGGAATTGGCCGAACGCGTACCGATAGTCGTGGTGACCTGTGGCGGGCAGGGTTCCATCGGGATCGACTCGGTGACCAACGAAGAGGAGTGGGTGCCCTCGCTCCCCGTCAATGCCGTTGACGCGACGGGAGCGGGCGACGTCTTCGACGCGGCCTTCGTTCTCGGAACTCTGCGGGAGTGGCCGCTGCGTAACCGGATGGCGTTCGCGAATCTGTGTGCGGCACTCTCGGTGCAGCAGGTCGGTGGTTCACTCGCAGCCCCCGGCTGGGGCGACCTGGCGGACTGGCTGGCCGGCGTCCGACAGGCCGCAGCGGCGGGTTCCAGGTCCGCAGCGGTGCTGGCCAACAGCTATGGCTTTCTGGGCGACGAACTTCCGAGCCACGAGGCGGTATCTCTGCGTCGAGCGGTGGCAACCATCGCCAGGCTCTCGGACGCCTGATCGGTCAGCGCGGCGAGAACAGGGCAGCCACGGACGGCTCCTGGGCCTGCGTCGACTCGACCAATCGGGCGGCGATCCGCCTCGACCCGATCAAGGGATGAATGGCAAAGCCGTGTACGGCGGCGGCGCGGTCCCTGGTTCGCACTGCGTCGATGACGGATTGTTCGGCCGCACGCACGGACGCCATCAGCCCGAGCTGATGGAGGTGCAGAGCTGGACCGGGCAGCGGTCGGGCGCCCGTTGCGTCTACAACACAACGAGTTTCGAGAACGAGTTCAGCGGGGAGCTGTGGATAGGCGCTGCCATTGCGGGCGTTGACGATCAATTCCTTTGCGACACCCGTGGTGAGCGCCTCTGCCACATCCAGCGCCACCTGCTCGTATCCGCCGCCGGACAGGTCTGTCGTGTCACGCTCGTCCAGGCGCGCCTCGGCGAGATAGGTCTGTTCGCGGTGCGCCCTGGTCTGCTCCCACAACATCTCGGCCACGGCAGGCGCCTGCCCGGCGGCTGTGAGTGCCTGCCCGGCGGCTGTGAGTGCCTGCCCGGCGGCTGTCATTGCCTGCCCGGCGGCTCGGTAGAAATCCTCCTGCTCGGCGAGCACCACCTCCCCTCGGGTCTTGGCTCGGCTCAGCGAGGCGGTGAGTTCCCGTGCGGAGTAGTAGAAATGGAGATATTCGTTCGGAATGGCCCGCAGCGAACGCAACAGCTGCGGATCGAACAAGCGTCCCTCCTCCATGCGCTGGAGAAGGGAATCGTCCGCCAGGAGGCGGCCGAGCAGGTCTGCTCCATCCTGCCGGAGGCCCGTCAACCAGCCCAGGTGATTGAGGCCCGCGTAGTCGTATTCGATCCCGGAGGGCGCCACGCCCAGCGCGCGAACGGCCCGGCGGATCAAACCGACGGGGGAGTCGCAGATCCCGACCACCCTGGGTCCCAGCACCGTCGACAGCGCCTGGGTGATCATGCCCGCGGGGTTGGTGAAGTTGATGAGCCAGGACTTCGGAGCCAGTTCGGCCTGTAATTCTGCTGCCCGAAGTACTACCGGGAGCGTGCGTAGCCCGAAGCTCAGTCCGCCGGCACCGACGGTCTCCTGGCCCAGCACGCCCGCCTCGAGTGCCCGGCGCTCGTCACGGACCCGGCCGGCCGCACCGCCCACCCGGATCGCCGAGAACACCACGTCGGCACCCGTCAGCGCCTCGGGCAAAGAGTCGGTGAGGCGGATGCGGATGCCCGGTTTCGGTTGCAGCACCGCGGCTATCACCTTCGAACGAGCGCCATCCACATCGAACAGGACCACCTCGTCGATGCCCAGGGACGAGCGCGCCGCAAGCGCTCGATACACCATCGGCACCCGGAACCCGCCGCCGCCGAGGATGACCAGTCGCATTCCGAACAGGTTAGTCGCAGACCAATGGCCCGACCGGTTGCTGCCACATCATCCGCTGGGCGCACCGGCGGACGTTCGTCAGCCGGCGTCCAGCGCCGCCGTCACGATGCGCAACGACTCGTCATCGCGCAGGCCCAAGCCCCTGGTCGTCGCGGCGTACTCTGCGGCCGCCGTGGCGGCCCGTTCCCTGCCGGTGTCGCCGGCTGCGCTGACGGTGGTTCCGGCGCGGCCCTGGGTGCGCACCAGCCCGGCATGTTCGAGCTCACCGAAAGCCCTGGCCACCGTGTTGGCAGCCAATCCGAGCTGGGCGGCAAGGCCACGAACCGTCGGGAGTCGGGAGCCCGTCGGCAGCCGCCCGGTCTGGATCTGTTCGGCAAGTTGGACGCGGACCTGCTCGAACGGCGGTACCGAGGACAGGGCGTCGATGGTGATCAGTGGCATGACTCATTGTCGGCCATCTGCGCCGACCCGGCTCGTCGAACCGGGCGTTGACGAGCGGTTGCCGACTGGTCGACGGGGGTCAGCCGTTGACCACCGAGAACCAGGTCGTCGTCGCCGGTGGGACCGTGCCGGCGGAGCTGGGAGAACTCGTCAGCAGGACCGGAGCGCCGCGCAGGGACGGCGGCAGGTCGGCCGTCGAATCGGTGAAGTTGGTGACGCAGGCGAAGCCGTCGCCGCGCGCGAACGCCAGCATCCCCGGCGGCGTGGTCAGCCAGCGGAGGGAACCGTCACCCAGCGCCGGTTCCGACCGTCGTGCGGCCAGCGCCGAGCGGTAGAAGGCCAAGGTGGAGAGTGGGTCGGTGTCCTGGGCCTGGGCTGTCAGTGCGCCCCAGTTCGCGGGCTGCGGGAGCCACGGCGTGCCGGCGGGACCGAAGCCGAACGGTGCGATCGTGCCGGACCACGGCAACGGAACGCGGCAGCCGTCCCGCCCGAGGCGCTCACCTGCGCTGTTTTCGAAGATCGGATCCTGGCGGAACTCGGCGGGGATGTCCAGCACCTCCGGCAGGCCCAGTTCTTCCCCCTGGTACACGTAGGCGCCGCCGGGAAGCGCCAGCATGAGCGCCGTGGCAGCCTTGGCTCGACGCAGTCCCAGCTCCCCGTCGCCGAATCTGGTGACAGCGCGAACGACATCGTGATTGGACAGCACCCAGGTCGCCGGCGCCCCGACATCACGCAGTTCTGCCAGGGTCCGGTCGATGACGGTCCGGTAGTCCGCGGCGTCCCAGACGGCCTCGAGGAAGTTGAAATTGAATGCCGTGTGCAGTTCGTCGGGACGCAGATACTGGGCCAGCCGGTCGGGGTTGGGCACCCAGGCCTCGGCGACGAAAACCCGGTCGCCGGGATACTCGTCGATGACCTTGCGCCAGCCGCGGTACACCTCGTGGACCTCGTCACGGTCCCAATGCGGGTGGTCGCCGGAATTCTCGACGGACAGCGCGTGACCACCGGGCTCCAGATCGGTAAAGGCCGGGTCCTTGGCCAGGCCGTGAGCCACATCGATGCGGAAACCGTCGACGCCCAGATCGAGCCAGAACCGCAGAATGCTCTTGAACTCCTCGATCACCTCGGGGTTCGTCCAGTCCAGGTCCGGCTGCTCCGGCGTGAACAGGTGGAGGTACCACCAGCCGTCGGGCAACCTGGTCCATGCCGGGCCGCCGAAGTTCGACACCCAGTTGCTGGGTGGCAGGTCGCCGTTGACACCGCGACCTTCCCGGAAGATGTATCTGGCGCGCTCGGGGCTGCCCGGTGCAGCCGCCAGGGCGTCCTGGAACCAGCGGTGCCGATCGGAGGTGTGGTTGGGAACGAGGTCGACGACGATCCGCAGGCCATGGTCGTGCGCCTCGAGAATCAGGGCGCGGGCGTCTTCCAACGTGCCGAAGACCGGGTCGACGTTGCGGTAGTCGGAGACGTCGTAACCGGCGTCGGCCTGCGGGGAGGAATAGAAGGGGCTGAGCCAGATCGCGTCGACGCCCAACTCCGCAAGGTACGCCAGCTTCGACCGCACGCCGTTGAGATCCCCCATGCCATCGCCGTCGGCGTCGGCGAAGCTGCGCGGATAGATCTGGTAGATCACGGCGGAACGCCACCACGATCTGGTGTCGGTCACCAGGGCTTGGACACTGGGCGCGGACGTTGTCACTGACGAGCTCCTGGAGTCGGATGGTGGATCGGTCCCTCATTCAAGCGGTTAAACAGGTGAGACGTCAACTTCACCCCCAGCGCCGACAAGCACGCGCGGAAGCCATCCGTAGCGTTGATTAACCCTTCAACTCGCGTTAGCGTGGCCACATGCCGAGGCCGCCCACCAAGAAGCCCTCGTTGGCCACGGTCGCCCTTCGGGTCGGCGTCTCCACTGCCACCGTGTCGAACACCTTCGGACGCCCGGACCTGGTCTCGGACCGACTGCGGGCCAAGGTGCTGGCCGAGGCCGCACGCCAGGGTTATGCCGGCCCCGACCCGGCCGCGCGCCAACTCAGTCGTGGGGGCCGCACGGACACTCTCGGGCTGCTGCTGACCGGGGAACTGCCACACGCCTTCCGGGATCCGGCGGCAGTGGCTTTTCTGCAGGGTCTATCGACGTGTTGCGCCGAGGCCGGTCTGAACCTCCTGCTGATCTCGGCAGCCGCCAGCGGAACCCGATCAGATGTCATCGGCAATGCCGTGGTCGACGGATTCATCGTCTACTCGGTGGGCGACGACGACCCCTATTTCCGGCAGATCCTCGACCGTCGACTGCCGACGGTCGTGGTCGATGCTCCGCACGAGGTCGGAACGGCCGACTGGGTGGGCCCCGACGATCGGGCCGGTGCCAGGGCGATGGCGCAGGTGTTGATCGAACTGGGTCACCGTCGGGTCGGCGTTCTCACCGCGGGGATGCGGCGTACTCCCTATTCCGGAGCGGCGGAGCGGCGGATCGAGGGCGCCGACGCCGTGAATCGCAATCGGATCAATGGAATCCGGGATGCACTGCTCTCGGTCGGTGCGGACGGACCGGCCATCGAAGAAGGTGCCGAGAACACCGAAGCCGCTGGGGCGCAAGCGTTGCACGCGATACTCGACCGGCGGCCCGATCTGACCGCCGTGTGCTCGCTGATGGATGTGATGGCGCTGGGCGCCATGAAAGCGGCTGCCGAGCGCGGCCTTTCGGTACCGCGCGACCTGACGATCACCGGCTACGACGACATTCCCGAAGCCGCCGTCGCCGGGCTGACCACCGTCAGCCAGCCGCTGGTCGACAAGGGTCGGATCGCCGGCGAGCTGTATCTGAGTCATCGCGCAGGTGCCGCTCCGCGCCGGCGGACCCTGCCGACTCACGTTCGAGCCAGGACGAGTAGCGGCCCGCCCGGGATTGCCGCCGTACGGCCGGTTGCTCCAGCGGGTTCTCAGCCCTGATTGGAAAATGCCGCGTCGAACGACGTGGCGGGGGGAGCGAACAGCTGGGATCGGACGTAGGCAAGGGCTTCGGGCGCACCGTGCAGTCGGTCCATGCCGGCGTCCTCCCATTCGATGGAGATGGGGCCCTCGTAGCCGATGGTGGTGAGCATCCGGAAGCAGTCCTCCCAGTCCACGTCGCCGCGGCCGGTCGACACGAAATCCCAGCGTCGGCGGGGATCTGCCCAACCCAGATGCGAACCCAGGATGCCGCGTCTACCATCGGGAATGCGAAGCTTGGTGTCCTTGCAGTCGACGTGGTAGATCCGGTCCTTGAAGTCCCAGATGAACTGCACCGGATCGATGCCCTGCCAGACCATGTGGGACGGATCCCAGTTGATCCCGAAGGCCGGGCGATGATCGATTGCTTCCAGCGTGCGCACCGTCGAGTAGTAGTCGTAGGCGATCTCGGACGGATGCACCTCGTGCGCGAACCGAACCCCGACCTCGTCGAAGACGTCGAGAATCGGATTCCAGCGATCGGCGAAGTCCTGGTAACCGGCGTCCACCATCGCCTCCGACGCCGGCGGGAACATCGCAATGTACTTCCAGATGGACGATCCGGTGAAACCGACAACCGTCGAAACGCCTAGGCGGGCCGCCGTTCTGGCCGCATTCTTCAGCGCTTCTGCGGCCCGTTGCCGCACTCCCTCAGCTTCGCCGTCACCCCAGATCCGACTCGACAGGATGCCCTGGTGGCGCGCGTCGATCGGGTCGTCGCAGATCGCCTGGCCCTGCAGGTGCGCTGAGATGGCGAATACCTGGAGGCCGTGGCGATCGAGGATGTCCCGTCTGGACTGGAGGTAGTCGTCGTCCACCGCAGCCCGGTCCACATCGAGATGGTCGCCGGAGCAAGCGATCTCGAGGCCGTCGTAGCCCCACTTCGAGGCCAGCGCCGCTACTTCCTCGAACGGCAGGTCGGCCCACTGACCGGTGAACAGAGTAATCGGGTGGCTGCTCATGCGGCGGAACGTTACCCCGTGTCCCCGGCAGGTCGAGCAGTCGGTGTCGTGTGGAGGGGAGCAATCCGCCAGACTGTTCGATCATGAAGACGAGTGCGGGACTGCTGCTGTACCGAATGGCTGCGTCCGGCGAGATCGAGGTACTGCTGGCGCACCCGGGTGGCCCGTTCTGGGCGAAGAAGGATGCCGCCGCCTGGTCCATTCCCAAGGGCGAGTTCGAGATCGGCGAAGACCCCCAGGTCGCGGCGGTCCGCGAATTCACCGAAGAGCTCGGATCGGCTCCACCGGCCGGCTCCGATCTGCGACTCGGTTCGCTCAGAGCGTCGTCGGCCAAGACGGTCACCGTCTTTGCCCGCCGCGGCGACTTCGAGGCAGCGACCAGTTCCAGCAACACCATCGAGATCCAGTGGCCGCCGCGCTCCGGCCGGACATTGACGATTCCCGAGGTTGACCGGTCCCAGTGGTGCTCCGTCGCCGAGGCCAGGATCAAGCTGGTGAAGGGGCAGGTTCCGTTCCTCGATCGGTTGCTCGAACAGTTGGGTCGATCCTCTTCGCGGCCGGATCGATGTCCGGATCAGTCGGCCTGACGCACACCAGGTGCAGGTCCTGGGGGTCCCGCCATGATTTGCGCCAGACCACGGCGTCGGGCTCCAGAGGTTTGCCGCACGCGCTGCACGTCTGGGCCGTTGCGCTCACCTGGCCGCAGGTCTCGTGGACGATCTGCATCCTGATCCGTAATGCATGATCAACAGCACCCAGGGGTCGCCGACGATGTCCAGCGAACGGGCTACCGTGAGACAAGCCAGCTACTCCTGGAGCGTCGATGAGCACACCGCCACCCATGCCGCCCCCGCGCATCGCCAAGCCCAGCTTGCTCCACCGGAAGCGCCGCCCCCAGCGGATGCTCGGGCTGCACCCGGCCGTGGTGGTTGCTGCGGTCGCCTTCATCGCCCTACTGGGAGCCGCCGGGTTCCGCGCCGCTCCGAGCGTCCTGATGATCCCGTTGCAGGCAGAGTTCGGTTGGTCGCGTGGAACGGTGTCGCTCGCGGTGGGGGTCAACCTGGTGCTCTTCGGGCTGACCGCGCCGTTTGCCGCCGCATTGATGGACCGGTTCGGCATTCGTCGAGTCGTCGCCTGTGCGCTGATCCTGGTAGCTGCCGGCAGTGGGTTGACCGTGCTGGTGGAGCAGCAGTGGCAACTCATACTGTGCTGGGGCGTCCTGATCGGCCTGGGGACCGGCTCGATGGCTCTGGTCTTCGCCGCGACCATCGCCTCGCGGTGGTTCGTGCAGCGCATTGAAGATCAATCCGGTCGCGATGTACAAGCCGCCCCTTGACACGGCGTCTGCCATCGAGATGCCGGCCAACTCGCCCGAGCCGCCGCCGCGATGAAAGACTCTGTCGAGCAACAGGTTCAACAGCAGCACCACGACCGTCACGGCCACCCCCCAACCCAGCAGTGGCCCGACGTCGTCCCAGACGGAGCCGCCGGTGTTCACCGCTACGAGGGGTAGCAGCGCCACGACCTGACAGGCCACGATGCTGATGCGCAGCACGGCGTAGGCCATGTTCCGATTGCCGAACAGCTCCTTCTCGTCGTCGAAGCTGGTGATCTTGTCGATGATCAGCCACAGGATCACCAGCAGGAGCACCACGATGAGAACCTTGAGCGCTGCGACGGCATAGTCCCCGAAGGTGGGCAGGTCGTACTTCGTCGTGAGGGTGTTCATTCCGCACTTCCGCTTTCGTCGTCGAGAATGCAATGTGGGGCGAAATACGACTGGTTGTCGGTGATCAGCCCGTCGGATTCCCGAATTCCGAGACCGCAGGCTTCACCGTCGACCATCCACACGCCCAGAACGGGATGATGGGGACCGTCAACTCCAGCGAAATTGGGCAGCCGCGCCAAACCCTGCCGAACAGAACCCTCGGCACCATAGGGGCCATCCAGCGACGCCAGTACCTGCCCCTTGTCGATCAGGCGTACGTTCGCGCCCTCGCGGCTCAGCAGGGGCTTTTCCGCATAACTGGTGAAACCGGCGGGCTCCTCGCCGGCGAAATACGCGGGCAGCAGGTAGCGCGACCGCAGCGGGTCGCTGCCGAACATCTCCCACAACACCGCCAGCATGCCCTTGTTGCTCCACAGCATCTTGTACGGCGGCTCAACCCAGACCGTGCCCTGGACACCGAACGTGTCCCAGAGCACCGAATTCTGCCCGGTCTGCAAGGTGTTCCACAGCACGGACTTACCAAAAGCCTCCTGTGCCAGCGACTCCCACGGGTAGAGCTTGAAGATGACCTCGATATCCACGCCCTCCTGGTCGTAGAACCGGCAGGGCTTGACCACCGAGCCGTTGAGTGGTTCCGGCGTGGTGTCGAGTTCGGCCATCTGGATGTCTTCGACGTAGAGGAACTTGACCTCGATGCCCGCCTCGTGAGCCGAATCCGCCAGGCAGAGAACGTTGTATTTGTCCTCTCCGGAATCGTCGGCCGAACTCCACGCGAAATGAACGACCGGCACCCGACGTCCGGTGCGTTTGCGCAGCAGCTCGATATTGCGTTTCCACGCCTGCACCAGGGCGTCGTACACGTTGTTCCACTGGTCCCGATGGGCGGCTGCGGCGTTGCCCAGCAACCAGTTCCACTGGATGACGGACGTCTCCAACAATGAGGTGGGCGTGTCGGCGTTGAACTCCAACAATTTCGGAATCGTCAGCGAGGGATCGGCCGCGACGAGTTCCGGATCGTTGCCGTACCGGAGATCGAAGCGACCGATCACGCTGGGGGAGAATCGACCCGCGGTGTTCTCGTCGTTCCAGGTCTGGGTGATCGCCGGGATCGCCCACGCGGGTATGCCCAGTTTCGCGAAGAGGTTGTTCTCGATGATGTGGTCACCGGCTTCGGTGAACATCTGGAAGAGGGTGTTTCCCGCCGCCGCCAGCAACTCGATCTCGGAATTGGTCAGCGAGCAGTACTGCGCCTCCCGCCAGTAGGACACGTCCGTGTCGCCCACCCTGGTCACCGAGTAAACCAGGCCCTCGGCCTGGATCTGGGCCTCCCAGCCCGGCCGGAGGGATCCGTTCTGATGACGACGCATCAGCTGCTCGACCCGCTGCTACCGCTGCCGCCGGAACCCTTCCCGACGCCGCCACTGTGCACGCTGACGCCGCCGACTCGGCCGCTCCTGGGCAACCCGGCTCTGGCGCGGCTGCTCGAGTCACCCGGGTTGATGTAGCTGCGGTTACCGGAGGGCACCGAGTATCCACGGCCGTAGTGGCTGGAGGACATCCAAATGAAATAGCCGCCGCCACCGTAGTAGTGCGAATCGTCGCAGTAACGATCGTCGACTATGACGTTGTTGCGATCGACGCAATTGGCGTGTTGGTCGACGTGGTTGCTGCTGCAGCCGGCCAGTGACGGCAGCGCGAGCGTGCCGGCCAGGGCGGCCTTCACCAATCGCAGGGTCCGCGGGGTGCGCGGTGAACTCGCCACTAAATTCCCTCCTCCGACCGGCCCTGCAGGTCGCTGCGGTCACCGGTCCTCACGTGTCGGGGTGCGGCACGTCAGCCAGGAGGTTACACACCGATCCGCTCTCACTGGCTCGAAATGCGACCTTCCGCCATCGGAAGCGAGCGTGCACCGGTCGGCCTGGATGCACCGGAAGCGGCGGCCAGGCCCTGGAACGCGCGGGCGGCCTGCTGCCGCTGCGCATCGACCCGGCCGTAGACGGTGGTCCGCTGACTGACCGGGCGGCCGATTCCACCGGTGATCGACTCGATGTCGGCGACGGTCTTGTACGACCCGAACTCGGAGCCGGCCATTCGGGAGATGGTCTCCTCCATCAGCGTTCCACCGAGATCATTGGCGCCACCGGCGAGCATGGCCCTGGTGCCCTCGACGCCGAGCTTCACCCACGAGGTCTGGATGTTGTCGATGGAGCCGTGCAGCATCAGCCTGGCCAACGCGTGCACGGCCCGGTTCTCATCGTGCGTCGCGCCGGCCCTGGCCAGGCCGGCCAGATAGATCGGGGAATTGGTGTGGATGAACGGCAGCGGAACGAATTCGGTGAAACCTCCGGTCTCGCCCTGCAGCCGTCGCAGCAGGGCCAGGTGGGCTACCCAGTGCTCGGCATTGTCGACGTGCCCGTACATCATGGTCGACGAGGACGGAATGCCGAGCCGGTGCGCGGTGGTGATGACCTCGATCCAGGCAGCCGTCGGCAGCTTGCCCTTGGTCAGCACCCACCGGACCTCGTCGTCGAGGATCTCGGCCGCAGTTCCCGGAATGCTGTCCAGTCCAGCCTCTTTCGCCGCACCGAGCCAGTCGGCGATGGACAGGTTGGACCTGGTGGCGCCGTTGACCACCTCCATCGGCGAGAAGGCATGCACGTGGAGGTCCGGCACCGCCGATTTGATCGCCCGAACCAGATCGAAGTAGGCCGTGCCGGGCAGTTCCGGATCGATGCCGCCCTGCATGCAGATCTCGGTCGCGCCCAGCTGCCAGGCCTGCGTCGCGCGCTGCGCGACCTCGGCCGCGGACAGCGAGTAGGCGTCGGCATCGGTGCGGCGCTGCGCGAACGCACAGAATCGACAGCCGGTGTAGCAGACGTTGGTGAAGTTGATGTTCCGATTGACGACGTAGGTCACGGTGTCGCCGTTGACGTCCTTTCGCACCGAGTCGGCCAGGGCGCACACTGCGTCGAGCTCGGTGCCGGTCGCGCTCATCAGCGAGAGCGCCGCCGAACCGGCCAGCGATCCCGGATCCCGCTCGGCGATTCGCAGGCCGGCCAACACATCGGAGGAGAACCGGCGGGGCGCCCTGATCTGCGACTTCAGGGAATCCCAGTCTCCGTAGACGTCCAGGAAGTCCGATCGCCGGTCGGCGCCCCGACCTTCGGTGTCGATCGAGAGTGCGAGGTCGGTGCGACCGGACGAGGAGAGTCCACCGGGACCGTTCGCCGGCTCGTCCGGTTCCTGCCATGGCCGCCCGACCGCGATCACGCCGCTGCGCGCCAGACCGGTGACCGGATCGGCCAGAAAATCAACGTGCGGTCGCAGCCGCGGATCCAGCCACGGCTCGCCGGCCCTGACGTACTCCGGATAGATGGTGAGCCGTTCAGCCAGCGTGAAGCCGGCCTGCGCGGTCTGCGCGGTCAGTTGCTCGATCTGCGGCCACGGACGTTCGGGGTTGACATGATCGGGCGTCAATGGCGAAACCCCGCCCCAGTCGTCGATTCCAGCGGCCAGTACCCGGGAGAACTGATCGTCGATCAGATTCGGCGGCGCCTGTAGCCGCACCGAGGGACCCAGCAACACTCTGGCCACAGCAACGGTGGCAATCAGCTCGTCCAACTCCGCGTCGGGACGGCGCGCCATTGCGGTGTCGGCCTTCGCGCGGAAGTTCTGCACGATCACTTCCTGAATTCCGCGGAAGCCACGCGAAACCCGCCGAATCGCGAACAGGGACTCCACCCGGTCGGCCGGGGTCTCGCCGATACCGATGAGAATGCCGGTGGTGAAAGGGATCGACGATCGGCCGGCATCGTCCAGGACACGGAGCCGAATTGCCGGATCCTTATCGGGAGAGCCGAAATGTGCGCCGGATCTGCTCTCGAACAATTCTCTGGAGGTCGTCTCCAACATCATTCCCATCGACGGTGCGACGGGCTTCAGCCGGGCCATCTCCTGCCAGCTCAGCACTCCCGGGTTGAGATGCGGAAGCAACCCGGTCGCCTCCAGTACCCGGATGGAAGCGGCCCGGACGTAGTCGAGAGTCGATTCGTACCCGGCCTCCGCCAGCCACCGCCCGGCGGCCTCCCACCGGTCCTCCGGTCGGTCGCCGAGCGTGAACAGCGCCTCCTTGCAGCCGAGAAGCCTTCCCGCTTCGGCGATCTCGAGAATCTCGTCGATCGACAGGAACGGAGCAGCAACGCGATTGGGAGTGGTGGCGAAGGTGCAGTAGTGACAGCGATCACGGCACAGCCGCGTCAGCGGGATGAACACTTTCTTCGAAAACGTGATGACGCCAGGGCGACCCGCGGACAGCAGACCCTGGTCGCGGATCCGAGCCGCCGCCCGGCAGAGGTCCTCCAGATCCGCGCTGCGCGCCTGCAGCAGAATGCCGGCCTCGGTCTCGTCCAGGGTCGCGCCGTCGCGGGCCCGGCGGAGCGCTCGGCGCATCGCGCTCGGCGACGGTAGGTCCGTAGCGGTGGTTCGGGCAGCCGGCTGGGGTAGGTCGGTCATCGAAGTTCCTTCGTCGGGAGTTCACCGATGCAGGTCTCGCCGAACTCCTCGGCCGACGGCTGGTCGTTTCCGACCGCCACCCACTGATATCGCGGGACCTGACGGCCCCATCGTCGAACCACCGCGCTGGACTGGCCTCGCCGGAAACTTCTTCCGGACTGCAGCGGCATTCGGGCGTGCCCCGACCGATGCTCGGAGCCCGCCGGTCGACGATAGCGGGCCACCCTCCGGGCGTCGCGGCCGGCACCGGGATCCCCAGCCGTTCAGCCGACCCGGGCGCTCTCCCGCCACCACAGCACTGTCCCGAGCAGGAGCACCGTGACGAGGTGAACTCCGGTGCACCACAGGCAGATTGCTTGCACCTCGAAGATTTCGACGTAGATGAGCCAGAGCACCATCAGGGTGCCGGTCACGACGCCGATCAGCCTGAGCAGTCCGAGATCCGCGGCGAACCGGGTGGGCGCGCACAGCAGCGTCATCGCCAGGAAATAGCCCAACCCGGCGACTGCCACGGGAACTTCGGCGATCTCGGACCATTTGCTGGTCGTCACCTTCAGGCAGTTCACCGCGCCCGTGTCGGAGCAGGCCAGCGTCGCGGACTCGGTGAAGTGTTCGTAGGTGAGGTAGGCGCTGAGCAGCAGACCCACGAGGCAGAGCGCAAAGGCGATTCGGGCCGGTACCGATCTGGTGGCGGTTCGAGCCGCCGTCATCCGGTCAGCTTCTGCGAGGTGACCGCTGTCGAACCGCACACGGCGGACGGCTGATTCTTGGTCAGTGTGCACAGCACGGCCGTCATCATGTTCGCCGCGCCGAGCGTCTGCTTGGCGACCGCGGAGTTCGGATCGGCCAACTGCGCGGCGATCTGGGACTGGTTCAGACCCTGCAGAACGGCCGGGTCATAACTGGCACCCGCGATCACGAAGGCGTTGCCGAAGTCCACGAAGGGGATGGAGCCGTCCTTGTTGTACTTGTCGTCGATCTGCTGGTCGGCGGAGGACAGCGGGTCGAGCTTGGTGTAACCGCCACTGGCCGGATCGGGAATGTTCGTCGTCGTCTCGACGCCGGTGAACGCGAGCAGGTCGCTGGTGTAGGTCGCGCCGTGGAAGGACAGGGTCGCCGTGTTGGGATACGAGTCCTTTGCCGCAGATCGGGTGACACCCAGATTGCTGAAGGTGCCGAACCGGGAGAGCGCCGTCACCACGGCCCACCGCTGGGCCGCGCAGAACGGGCAGTACTCCGCGCCGATGTACAACACTCGCAGCTTGCCGTCGGCCGACAGCGCAGCACCGGTGACCGGCGTCGGCCGCCCGGCACCGGTGCCCACTCCGACGGCGTCGAACGTCGCTGCCGGAATCGCCTCGAGTGAGGTCTCCAGTGCGGTTCCGGCCGGAGCGGCCGCCGATCCGGTGGGCGAAGGGGACTGGTTGGCCTTGATGATCAGGAAGGTCGCCACGACCAGGACAACCGCGACCACCGGGGCGCCGACCGACAGGAGCAGCCGTCGGCGACGATCCCGGGCACGCCGCGCCTCGCTGAGCGCCCTGGCGTGCTCGCGTCCTGCGGCCGCAGCCGCGGCTCTGCCCTTCCCGCCGGGTTGCTTTCCGGTGCTGCTGCTCATTGTCGTGCCACCCTTTCGTTCTCCCCGCGGCGGTTGCGGCCGACCCAGGGTCGCGCGCCCCGGCAAGCATGCCGGTACGGCTTGAGAGTTCTCTGCATGCCAGTCGAGCACGGGGCCGATCGCAGCGGTTCACCGATCAGTGCGCCAAGGTTTTCAGGAATACCACGAGCAGGCCGAGCGTCATCAGCGAGACGATCAGCAAGAAGCGACCCCACCAGGGGAAGCTGGTACGGCGAACGGAGACCAGGGCGAACAGACCCATCTCCGCAACCAGCACCCAGATTCCGATCCACACCGCGGTGTGGATCGGCAGAATGGTCAGGCCGGCGAGCACCAGCAGGAGCAGCGGTACGGCGGATGCGCCCATGATCTGGCCGGAGACCCGCACCATGTGCCCGAGCTCCCGGCCGGTCGGAGTGTGCTGGTGAACGGCGAGGTGAGCCACGTAGTCGGACAACACGCTTGCGGCCCACAAGCCGCCGGTGGCCACCAGCACGTCGACGACCTCGACCCAGGGCTGGCTCAACGGGTAGCCCGTGACGATGAGCAGGGTGCTCAAGCACGCGATCGATCCATAGATGCGTTCCCGAAGCGCGGCCGCCATCGTGTCCCGGCGATCTCGATCAGCAACCGACTGTCCCGCCTGCCCCGTCACAGTGCCTGGCCGATCGTGAAGCCCACCACGACTGCTCCGAGGCCCGCGACCACGGTGCCCAGCAGGTTGGCCGCGGCGAGAAAGCGAGCCCGCTGCTCCACCAGCCGCACGGTTTCATAGGACAAGGTCGAATAGGTGGTCAGCGCACCGCACAGACCGGTGCCGACGAGCAGATTCACCTCCGATCCGCTGCTGCCGACCAGATACAACCCGGCGAGCACTCCGAGAATCATGCTGCCGACCACGTTCACGGTGAAGGTTCCCCACGGAAATGTGCTGGTATGGCGGATCTGGACCATCCGATCGGTCAGATATCGCAGTGGTGCCCCCACTGCCGCTCCCATCGCGACGAGCACGTAACCGAGCATCAGGCCACGCGCCTGATCAGCAGGCGCCGCGTCAGGGTCATGCCGAGAGTGACCGCGGCGATCGCACCCAGGGCGGTCGCCGCCAGATAGCCGAGTGCGGTGTCGACCCTGGCGTGAGTGATCAAGGTGTGCAGGTCGAGCGCGTAGGACGAGAACGTGGTGAACCCACCCAGGACGCCGGTGCCCAGGAACGGCCGGACCAGTGGATGGGGCGTCGATCGTTCGGTGATGAACACCATCAGCACACCGATGAGCAAACAACCCATCAGGTTGATACCCAAGGTGGTGGCCGGAAAGCCGTCGACGGGCGTCGGCCACCATTTCCCGATCTGGAACCGAGCCAGGGCGCCGGTCATCCCGCCGAGCGCAATGACCCCGAGAATCTTTCCGTGCGAATCTCGCAACTCTTGTCGCTGCTCGGGGAGGGTGAGGTCGACGTCGGAATCAGTAGGCATCGGGTGCCGATCCGACGAGTGGCTCACAGAACTCCCCCTGGATGGACGCCGGGATCTCGCCTCGCGGAACGCGGCGGAACTGCTCGGACGATACCCAACGGGGTGACAAGCCGTGCTGCAAGCCTTCTCGACAGAGGCTTCGGGTACAGATCCAGACGCCAGGAGGTGCCGATCAGATCAGGCGGCGGTAGGTGGTATGACCAATTTCGTTCTGTCGAGCTTGAAGTTGGCCAAGTCAAGAATCCACTGAGGAGTCGGAACACCACGGACCTGATTCACAGCGACCTGCAGTTCGGCAGCCCCGATTTCGCGGTCAGTGATAACTCGAGCAGGTTCGGCCGTTGTGGTCATCTGGAGCTCCTCATGGTCAGCTGCCACCTCGTTGGTCCCCTTCAGTATCCGCCTGATCCGGCGGGGGGTCCAGCTGCTGAAGAATTGTTCGGCTCACCGATTCTGCGAGCGCGACATCTTCGGCGGTGGCCAGATCCGACTTGATGAGGGCAGCGAGCAACGTGAAGCCAATGCGAGCGTCGGCGGGATTCTCGTTGGCGGTCGCGGTCAGGGCGAAAGTGAGCCGCTTCCAGAACTCCTCGCGTCGAGCGGCGGTTTCCCGCTGCAAAGTGGCGTTGGCTGCCTCTTCCGCGTTGCGGGTGCCGACGAGTTCGGCGACTCGGGCGTTCCTGGTGCCGACTCGAAAGGCCACGGCAATGGTGGCAGCGCCGATGACCAACTGCGCCAAGACGCTCCACACAACCATGTCCGGAATCTACTGCCGGCTGGGCAGCAGGCTAAGCCTGCGACACGGCTTCGGAAGGGGCAGCACGTGCGGATTGCAGGTCGGGCAATCGGAGTGCAGGTCGGGCAACCGCGCCGAAAATGTAGGTTGGCCGTCCCGGCTAGCATCGGACACATCAACGCCCGGCCTTCGAGTCGGGATCTACCAGCCCGGGGCACTGCCCCGCAATCGAGGAGTTCTACCGTGTCCGTCGCCGCTCATCCCCCCGCCGCAGCGCGCGTGAGGGTTCCGGCGGGCACGACCGCCTCACAGGCCATCGGCGAGGCGGGGCTGCCTCGAGGCGGCGCGGATGGCATCGTCGTGGTGCGCGAGGCCGACGGCCGGTTCCGGGACCTGGCGTGGATGCCCGAGGTCGACACCGACGTCGAGGTCGTCGCAGCCAACACCGAGGATGGCCGCTCCGTTCTCCGGCACTCGGCTGCCCACGTCCTCGCGCAGGCGGTCCAGCAGCAGTTCCCCGATGCCAAGCTCGGGATCGGACCGCCGATCCGGGACGGCTTCTACTACGACTTCGCTGTCGAAAAGCCCTTCACTCCAGAAGATCTGATCGCGTTGGAGAAGCGGATGCGGCAGATCGTCAAGGCCGGCCAACGGTTCTCGCGCCGGGTGCTGCCCTCGGTCGCCGAGGCGAAGGCTGAGCTCGCCGGCGAGCCGTTCAAGCTGGAGCTCGTCGACCTCAAATCAGAGATCGGCGGTGAGGCGGTCGACACCAGCGAAATCATGGAGGTCGGATCCGGCGAGCTGACCATGTACGACAACCTGCACGCACACACCGGGGAGCGGATCTGGGCCGATCTGTGCCGTGGGCCGCACCTGCCGACCACCAGGGGAATTCCGGCCTTTAAGCTGACCAGATCGTCGGCGGCCTACTGGCGCGGCGACCAGAAGAATGCCGCGCTGCAACGAATCTACGGAACCGCCTGGGAATCGCCGGAAGCACTGGACGCGCATCTGGTGGCGCTGGCCGAGGCGGAGCGCCGCGATCATCGCCGGTTGGGCACCGAACTGGATCTGTTCAGCTTCCCCGACGTACTCGGCTCGGGGCTGGCCGTGTTCCACCCCAAGGGCGGCATCATCCGCAACGAGATGGAGCACTACTCGCGGCTGCGTCACATCGAGGCCGGTTATCAGTTCGTCAATACTCCGCACATCACCAAGGCGCGTCTGTACGAAATCTCCGGACATCTGGACTGGTACAGGGACGGAATGTTCCCCGCGATGCACCTCGACGCCGAGTACGAGGACGATGGCAACGGAAACCAGCTGCTGCGCAAACCTGGCCAGGACTATTTCCTCAAGCCGATGAACTGCCCGATGCACAACCTGATCTTCGACGCCCGCGGCCGCTCCTACCGCGAACTCCCGTTGCGGCTGTTCGAATTCGGGACGGTCTACCGCAATGAGCCCTCCGGTGTGGTGCACGGGCTGACCAGAGCCCGTGGATTCACCCAGGACGACGCGCACATCTACTGCACCCGTGAACAGATGCGCGACGAGTTGGCCGGCCTGCTGCGGTTCGTGCTGGATCTGCTGAAGGACTACGGACTCGACGACTTCTACCTCGAACTGTCGACCCGCAACCCGGCGAAGTCGATCGGCGCCGAAGAGGTGTGGGAAGAGGCCACCAACACGCTGGCCGAGGTGGCGACCGCCTCCGGGCTCGACCTGGTTCCCGATCCGGAGGGCGCGGCGTTCTACGGTCCGAAGATCTCGGTGCAGGCTCGGGACGCCATCGGCCGCACCTGGCAGATGTCGACCATTCAGCTGGATTTCATGCTGCCGGAACGGTTCGACCTCGAGTACGCCGCGGCCGACGGCAGCCGACAGCGTCCGGTGATGATCCACCGCGCCCTGTTCGGTTCCATCGAACGATTCTTCGGGGTGTTGACCGAGCACTACGCGGGCGCCTTTCCGGCTTGGTTGTCGCCGGTCCAGGTGGTCGGCATTCCGGTGGCCGAAGCGTTCGGTGATCACCTTGCCGCCGTGGCCGTCACCGCCAAGGCCAGGGGCATCCGATTCGAGGTCGACCACTCCGACGACCGGATGCAGAAGAAGATCCGCACCCATACCACCGGCAAGGTGCCGTTCCTGCTGCTGGCCGGGGCCACCGACGTGGCGGCGAACGCGGTGTCGTTCCGCTTCCGCGACGGGTCGCAGATCAACGGAGTGCCGGTGCAGGCGGCCGTCGACGCCATCGCCGGCTGGATCGGCCGGCGGGCCAACGAGTCGCCGACCGCGAACAACTTCGCCGCGGAACTGCCGCCCGGTTCGTTCCCCCTGACCGCGGGTCCGGCAACCGCGGGTCCGGCAACCGCGGGTCCGGTAACCGCGGATCCGGATGCCGCACTGTGACCGGTTTCGGTGGTGTCCAGGCGGACCGCTCTGGCCAGGAGCGCCAGGACGGCGTCGGCGTTCCGGACCGTTGGGCACGATTGTGGACTCCGCACCGGATGGCCTATGTCACAGGCGGGGAACACAAACCGGCCGGGGCCGCCGTGGAGTGTCCGTTCTGCCGGATTCCGACGCTTGATGACGTGACCGGATTGATCGTGGCCCGAGGCGCCCTGGTGTACGCAGTGCTCAACCTGTACCCGTACAACCCGGGGCACGTCATGGTGTTGCCCTACCGTCACATCGCCGACTACGCCGACCTCACCCCGCCGGAAATGGTCGAGTTCGGGGAATTCACCGCCCACGCGATGACGGTGCTGCGCAAGGTGTCGGGACCGCACGGATTCAACATCGGCATCAACGCGGGCGAGTCGGCCGGCGCCGGAATCGCGGCGCACCTGCACCAGCACGTCGTGCCGAGGTGGGCCGGCGACGCGAATTTCATGCCGGTGATCGGGGGCACCAAAGTGCTGCCCCAGTTGCTCGGGCAGACACGGGAACTACTGGCCGCCTCCTGGTGATCGAAGACGGCCCAGCGGCAGTTCGACACGTCACGCTCCTTCGTTCCCTGATCTGCCGACTATCGTGAGCAGTTCCTGATCCAGGCCGATTTCTTCCCGAGGGGTACCGACATGCTCAACGCGCTCGCGCGCGGTTCGGTGTCCAAGGTCACCGACCCCGTCGGCCGTGCCTTGCTGCGGATGGGTCTGAGTCCCGATCTGGTGACCGTTCTCGGCACGATAGGAGCGGTGGCCGCTTCGGTCACGCTCTTCCCGACCGACCACTTGTTCTGGGGCACCGTCGCGGTCACCGCATTCGTCTTCTTCGACCTCTTCGACGGAGCGATGGCGAGAGCTCGCGGATTCGGAACCGCCTTCGGCCTGGTCCTGGACGCCTCGTGTGATCGGATCGCCGACGGGGCCCTGTTCGGCGCGCTCGCCTACTACTGCTTCCAGGTCAAGCGCGATCCAGCGCTCGGCGTGGCTTGTCTCATCATACTCGTTGCCGGACAAGTGATCTCGTACGTCAAAGCCAGGGCGGACTCGGTGGATCTGCACGTCGGGGGCGCCATCGCCGAACGGGCCGAGCGTAACGTGCTCGGGCTCGTGGGTGCGGGGCTCTCCGGACTCGGAGTTCCGTTGGCTCTCCCGATCTGTCTGTGGTTGCTCACGGCAGCGTGCCTGGCAACGGTGGTCCAGCGGCTCTGGCAGGTGCGCTCCGCCGCCAGAGCGGCCGATAGCTCCGACCCGGCCGGCGGACCGGCCCGGTGAGCAACGCCACCGATACCTTGGTGGCGCTGGGTTACCGGGCGGGCTGGGCGGTGGCCGGCGCGCTTCCCGCCGAAGCCGCCTACCGGGTCGCCGATTTCGCCGCTGATCGCGCGATGGCGCGTCGTGGTGCTGCCGTCCTGCAGTACGCCAAGAATCTCCACCGGGTGCTCGGCCCCGACGCGACCCCGGGCCGGCTGTACTCGGAAACCGCCGCCGGCCTGCGTTCCTACGCGCGGTACTGGCTCGAGACCTTCCGGCTGCCGGCCATGGACCGCGACGAAGTGGTGGCCTCGTCCTGGGCCGCGGCGCACGGCATGGAGCACATCGCCGCCGCCGTGGAATCCGGCCGAGGCGTAGTACTGGCCCTGCCACATTCGGGCAACTGGGATGTCGCCGGTCTGATGCTCGCCGACCGCTACGGATCGTTGACCAGCGTCGCGGAGCGGCTGGAGCCGGAAAGTCTCTATCGCCGATTTCTCTCCTATCGAGAGTCTCTCGGCATGGAAATCCTGCCGCTGACCGGCGGAAAAGTTCCGGTCTCGTCGCTGCTGAAGGACCGGTTGCGCGCTGGTGGCATCGTCTGCCTGCTCGGTGACCGGGATCTGACTGCCAGCGGTGTGCCGGTTCGCTTTTTCGGCCGGTCCACCAGGATGCCGGCCGGTCCCGCCATGCTGGCTGCCCTGACCGGAGCCGATCTGTGCCCCGCTCATCTGATCTTCACCCAGGACGGCGCGGACCGAGGTTGGCGCACCCAGATATTTCCGCCGATTCCGCTGGTCGGTACCCGGCTCACGGAACGGGTACGGCACGGTACCCAGGCTTTGGCCGATCAGTTCGAGCGGAGCATCGCCGGGCGTCCTGCCGACTGGCACATGTTGCAGCCGCTGTGGCTGGCCGATCTGGCGCCGGGCGCCCGGCCTCGCGGACAGGTCGTCGAGCGGCCCGGGAGCGCGCCGTCGGCGCAGGTGCCTGGGTGAAGGTCGGACTGGTCTGCCCGTACTCGTTCGACATCCCCGGTGGGGTGCAAGGGCACGTGGCCGACCTGGCGCAGACCTTGATCGGGCTCGGCCACGATGTATCCGTGTTGGCGCCCGGGGATGACGACGGCGACTTTCCGGACTTCGTCGTCCCGGCCGGCCGCAGCGTGGGAATCCCCTACAACGGTTCGGTGGCGAGGCTCTCGTTCGGACCTGTTTCCTACACCCGGGTCCGGAAGTGGATGCGCGCCGGCAGGTTCGACGTCTTGCACCTGCACGAACCGGTGGCTCCGAGCCTTTCCATGCTGGCGCTCATGGTGGCGGACGGCCCGATCGTGGCCACCTTTCACACCTCCAACCCGCGTTCTCGCATGTTGGCAACCTTCCAAGGCATGCTGCAGCCGTTTCTGGAGAAGATCACCGGCCGGATCGCGGTCAGCGAGTTGGCCAGACAGGTGCAGGTCGAACACCTCGGCGGCGACGCCGTGGTGATTCCCAACGGCGTCGACGTTGCGCTGTACGCCGCTGCCCGGCCGCTGGCGGGATACCCCCGTTCCGGTGGCACCATCGGTTTCATCGGCAGGTTCGAGGAGCCGCGCAAAGGTATGGCGACACTGTTGGAAGCGGTCCGGCTGCTGCTTCCGGACCGACCGAATCTGCAATTGCTGGTCGCCGGCACCGGTGAGGTGCGAGATCTGCTGGCGGGAGCGGGCGAGGTCGCCGGCCACATTCGACCCCTCGGTCTGATCTCCACAGCACAGAAGGCGTCGCTGCTGCACTCGATCGACGTGTACTGCGCGCCGAACACCGGCGGCGAGAGTTTCGGAATGGTGCTCACCGAGGCGATGAGTGCCGGTTGCCCCGTCGTAGCCAGCGATCTGGACGCGTTCGCCAGGGTGCTGGATGGCGGGGCGGCCGGCGTTCTGACACCGGTGGACGATCCGGCGGCGCTGGCCGCTGCCATCGGGAATCTCCTCGAAGACCCAGTGCGCCGGGTTGCTCTGGCGCTCGCGGGGCGCCAATCGGTGGCCGCATACGACTGGCCGGTGGTGGCCGCCAGAGTCGTCAAGGTCTACGAGACGGTGATCGCGGCCGATCCGCGTTCGGTCGTCGAGGCCGACTGATCATGAACAGCGTCGTCCTGATCGTCCTGTTGGTAGTACTGCTGGTGGCGGCGCTCCGGCTGTGGCTGACGGCCAACCGGCTCGACCGGCTCCATGTGCGGACCGAAGCTGCGTGGGCCGCCCTGGAAGGAGCGCTGTCCCGCCGGATCGTCGCCACCAGGGCTGCCGCGGGGGCCGGTGCCTACGTGGGCGAAGATGCGAACCTTCTCCGGCAACTCACCAGGCAGGCCGACCACGCGGGGCGCGAACATCGGGCAGACGCAGAGAACGACCTGTCCCGCGCACTGGCCGCCCTGCCACCGGTCGTCGAGCCGAACCTCGCTGCCGAACTGCTGGATGCCGGTGAGCGAGTGGCACTGGCCCGGAGTTTCTACAACGATGCAGTCCGGGACACCAGGGCGCTGCGAGCTGCGTGGTTCACCAGACTGTTCCGTCTCGCCGGTCGAGCGGCGCTGCCGGACTATTTCGAGATCGCCGACCCCCTCGCAACGAAGCAGTCGAGACGGACCGTCGCCAGACTGGTGCTGCTGGACGACCGGCAGCGGGTTCTGTTGTTCTCCTGCATCGATGCGCACGGCGGCCGCGACTGGTTCACGGTCGGTGGCGGGGTCGAGCCGGGGGAGGATCTGCGGACAGCGGCGGCGCGTGAGTTGCGGGAGGAGACCGGCCTCGAGTTGTCACCAGGAGAGCTGGTCGGTCCCATGTGGCGCAGATCAGCGCGATTCGCGTTCGCCGGCGTGCACTACGACCAGATCGAGTTCTATTTCGCTGCCTGCGCTCCGCCCGGATTTCAGGTCGACACCAGCGGTTTCACCCAGGACGAACGCAACAGCATCACCGGGCACCGTTGGTTCTCGGGGTCCGAACTCGCGGTGTTCGCCGAGACGGTCTATCCCATCGAGCTCGCGGGGCGCCTGGAACACGCGCAACAGGCGATGGCGGTTGGCCGGACGTCGACCGTGCTGGTCGAGATCACCTGAGCCGCGGTAGGGCACGAACCGTCGCCGCCCTTCGGCGGGTCGTTCCTCCCGGAGCGGGCAGTCGCCTACGGTGAGTTATGCGACCTGCCCGAATAGTCAGTGCCGTCGTTCTCCCCCTGGTGTTGTTGTCGGCCTGCACCTCCAGCCACCCGACTGCCCAGACGCCCTCCACGACCGCGCCCGCGGTCGGCCAAACCGCTCAGACCCGCGTTCCGACTTCGCAGACCCGCGCCACGTCTTCGCAAACGCCGCCGACGATCATCGCCTCGACGAGCCCGGGAAAGTCGCGGCCGGTGTTGCCGCCGGTGACCAAGAAGCCGTTGGCCAAGCCGGGAACCGGCTTGGATCCGTTGACCGGTGGACGGATGAGCCTCAACCCGGTCATCGCAGTGAAGATCGACAACACCTATTTCGACGTGCCGCAGTTCGGCGTTTCCGCTGCCGACATCGTCTTCGTCGAGCAGGTCGAAGGCGGCCTGACCAGACTCATCGCCGTATTCCACAGCAGCCTGCCGGCCGAGGTGGGACCGGTGCGCAGCGTCCGATCCACCGATGCGCAGCTGCTCCCGGTGTTCGGGATGCCTGGTCTGGTCTTCTCCGGTGGTGCCGGCGGACCCCTCGGAGCGCTCGCCGCCACCCGGGTCGTCGACACCAGTGCCTTGGAAGCTGCCTACTTCCGCTCCAATTTCGCGTCCGGGAGTTACAACCTGCACGCCGACCTGACCAAGATCGCCGGCCAGATCAAGCGGCTCGGCCCGGTCCGGTCGATCGGCTTTGCCTTCGAGGCCCATTCGCCGCTGGTCGCCGCCGGAAAGCCGGTGTCGTCGATCCGGGTCGTCATGCAGGCAGGGGGAATCGACTTTCGCTGGACTAGTGGGCATTTCGTCAGGCTGCGCAACGGCCAACCGGTCGCGGACTACCAGGGGGCGGTCCAAGCCGCCGACAACGTCCTGGTGCTGAAAGTCGTCGATCAACCAGATGGCACGGTGGATTCCATCGGGTCACCGTCGTACCTGAGCAAGACCGTTGGTTCGGGACGGGCGACGCTCTACCGGGACGGACACGCTTTCGAAGGGTCCTGGAAACGGGGGACGAGCACCGACCCGTTCCTGTTCACCGATTCCGCCGGGAAGCCGCTGCCCTTCAAGCCGGGGAAGACCTGGGTGATGCTCGCTCCGCAGACCTCCCAGATCAGCACCGGCTGAAGGCAGCGAAGCCCGCGGCCGCTGCTCGCCGGCCGGTCGGAATTCGGGCTCGATCCTCAGGCCAGCCATCCCGGCAGGTCCGAACGTCGCCGGCCGGCCGGCCGCTCGGCGACGGAGGCAAGCCGCTGTACCGCGGTGATCAACGTGTCCGGCGGCTGGGTGAATGGGAGTCGCAGATACGACTCCATCGTGCCGTCCGGTCCGAATCGCGGCCCTGGTGCGATTCGTACGCCGACTGTGTGGGCCAGCCTGGCCATCTCGGTGGCGAACGGACCGGGCAGAGCCACCCACAGGCTGCCGCCGCCATGGGGATCGCTGGTGCGCCAGCTCGGCAGGCGTTCGGCAAGGGCCCGGGAAAGGACGGCAGCGCCGTCGGAGAGTCGACGGCGCTGATGGTCGAACGCATCCTGCGGATCGGCCAGCAGGTGGACGGCGATGAGCTGTTCGAGCACCGGGCCCGACATGTCGCCCAGCGCCCGTGAGGTGGCCAGCCGGTCGATGATCGCGGACGCCCCTCGGATCCAGCCGATACGGAGACCGCCCCACACCGATTTGGACAACGACCCGAGCGACAGGACCCGCAGACCGTTGTCGAAAGCCGCCATCCGAGGCGGAAGGTGTTCGTGTCCGGGAAACGGCACGTCGCGGAAGGACTCGTCGATCAGCAGCAAGGTGTTGCTGGCCTGTGCGACCCGGACGATCCGCTGCCTGGTTTCTTCGCTCATCAACGCGCCGGTCGGATTCTGAAAATCGGGAATGAGATAGGCCAGCCGCGGTGCGGTCTGCCGCATGGCCGCCGAGATGAGGTCGCAATCCCAGGGCTCGACATGCCCGGAATCCGGTCCCGGCAGCCCGATCGGATCCGGAATTCGTCGGGCGCCGCGCACTGCGTCCAGGGCTACCGGATAGGTCGGGCATTCGACCATGACCCGATCGCCCGGTGCCGAAAGCTCCTGCACTGCAAGGGTGAAGGCGTGCTGCGCACCGCTGGTGACGAGGATCTGCTCTGCTGCGGTCGGTACGCCCGAGGCGCAGTAGTGCTGGGCGATGGCGTGGCGCAGGGCTGGTATGCCGAACGGCGAATAGCCCCTTCCGGCAGCGTGGCGCGGCAGGTCGTCGACGGCCGCGGCCACCGCCCGCTGCAGAGCCGCGATCGGAGCGGGCAGCGACGCGGTGGCGAGATCGATCTCGTCCTCGCGGCCCGGAGCCGGGTGCCCGAACAGTCCGGCCGGTCCGATGCCCCGGCCGGTTTGCTCGGTTGCTGCGGAAGGCAGGCGCAGCCGGCTGCCAGAGCCACGCCGGGACTCGAGCCAGCCCTCCTCCCGCAGCAACGCATAGGCGGCCGCGACGGTGGTGCGCGACACTGCCAGCCCGGTCGCGAGGTCACGTTCGCTGGGCAGCCCCGAGCTGACCGACAGCCGCCCATCGAGAACCGCTCCCCGGATCCGGTCGGCGAGCAGGCGGTAGGCAGGCCCAGGGCCGATTGCCGGCCCGGCACCCAGCCGCCTGGAGAAAGTGGCTGCCGACATCCGCGGCGTGGCTGGCGTCATTCAAGCCACTTTTGCGCGATTGGCTATGGATGTCCAGGCCAATTGGCGAAATGATTGTCAGGTGTCCAATTCGTCGTCATCGTCATCGTCATCGTCTTGCTCTTCGCCTTCGTCACCCTCTTCGTCGTCGTCTCCGTCATCGTCTCGGCAGCCGTCCGACCGCCCTGTTCCGCGCGCATCCGGCCGGTTCAATCCGCTGCGGCTGTTGACGCCCATCCCGGTCGATCGTCGCGGCCGTCGGTTCGCCCAGCTGATCGTCGGCCTCGTCCTGTACGGCTTCACCATGGGTCTGATGGTTCGGGCGGTGCTCGGACTCGACCCGTGGGACGTCTTCCACCAGGGCATCACCCGACTGTTGGGCCGCTGGATCGACATCTCCTACGGCACGGTCATCACCGCGATCTCGGTTCTGGTCCTGCTGGCCTGGATACCGTTGCGGCAGCGCCCCGGGATCGGAACGGTCCTCAATGCCGCCATCATCGGCTTCACCACCGACGCGACGCTGTCGTTGCTCCCGTTACCCGCAAACCTGACGGTCCGGATCGCCCTGCTCGTGGCTGCGGTGCTCGGCAACGCGGTGGCCGGTGGCCTGTACATCGGCGCGGGCCTCGGTCCCGGTCCGCGTGACGGGCTGATGACAGGCCTGGTCGCCAGGGGCATCGGTTCGGTGCGAGTGGTCCGGACGAGTATCGAAGTGCTGGTTCTCGGGATCGGCTGGTTGCTCGGCGGAACCGTCGGCGTCGGAACCTTGATCTACGCGCTGGCCATCGGGCCGCTGCTGCAACTCCTGTTGCCCCGATTGAGCATCCGTTCTGCTGACCGCTCGGAGTCGGTGCCGGGGTCGGAGTCGGCCGAAGGCCGTTAGCCTTACCCGGTGAACACTTTTCTGACGACATTGCACGTGGTAGCGGCTGTCTTCATCGTCGGGCCGATGGCAATCCTGCCGCAGACGGCGTTGCGGGCAATCCGGGCCAAACAGGGCGGCACGGTTCGGGTGCTCGCCCGATCGACGATGATCTTCAGCCTGATCTCCCTGGTGGTTGCGGTGCTCGGCTTCGGTGCGTTGGCAACGGCGGACAAGAAGGACCATCTCAGCATCACCACCCCCTGGGTGCTCATCTCGTTGATCGCGTACCTGCTGGCGTTCGCGTTGAGCATGGTTGCCGTGGTGCCGGCGCTGCGCAGCGCGTCGGAGCACCTGCAGAATCCCGCCACGCAGGACTTGCAGTCGCCGGACTACAAGCGGATCGCGATGGCATCCGGAGTGGTGTCGTTGCTGCTCGTCGTCGTGGTGGTGCTGATGGTGTGGAAGCCCTGAATCGCGCTCATCGGCGGGATGGCTGGCGGTCGCTTCGGTGGCCTGCCGACCGGACGTAGGATTCTCGGGTTCGGGCTCGCCCTCCCTTGGGCGATTCCGGCGATGGGTTTCGGCGATGGGTTTTCGCGACGGGCTTTTCCGACCAATTCGGGTCGACCGCACTGTGAGGTCGTCCGCACCGATGGGCAAGGGGTACTTCGAAGATGAGCGGCCATTCCAAATGGGCGACCACCAAGCATCAGAAGGCGGCCAAGGACGCCAAACGGAGCAAGGCGTTCGCGAAGCTGATCAAGAACATCGAGGTGGCAGCCAGGATGGGCGGCGGCGACCCGGACGGGAACCCGACCCTCTGGGATGCCATCCAGAAGGCCAAGAAGACGTCGGTGCCCATCGACAACATCAACCGTGCGGTCAAGCGGGGCTCGGGCGCGGAGGCCGGCGGCGCGGATTACCAGTCGATCACCTATGAAGGCTACGGACCCAGCGGTGTGGCGATGATGATCGAGTGCCTGACGGAGAACCGGAATCGCGCCGCGAGCGAGGTTCGGGTCGCGGTGACCCGAAACGGCGGCAACATGGCCGACCCGGGCTCGGTGTCCTACCTGTTCAGCCGGAAGGGCGTCGTGGTGGTTCCGAAGGCCGGCGACCTCAGTGAAGACGAGCTGCTGCTGGCCGTGCTCGACGCGGGGGCCGAAGAAGTGTCCGATTCGGGCGAGGTGTTCGAGGTCGTCTCCGAGGCCACCGACCTCGTCGCGGTGCGGACGGCGGTCCAGAATGCCGGCATCGAATACGACTCCGCCGACCCGACCTTCATCGCGTCGCTCAATGTGCCGCTGGATGTCGAGGGCGCGCGCAAGGTGCTCCGATTGATCGACGCCATCGAAGATCTCGACGACGTGCAGAACGTATACACCAACGCTGAGATATCGGACGAGATCATCGCCGAACTCGACGAGGAGTGACGCGCGAGGGGAGTTGATCCGGGTGGAGCAACTCGATCTGCGCCCGGCGAGTCGGCTACTGCCGAACGGCCCGGCGTGGCGTAGGCGTGCCGTCCGACCCTGCGGGTAGCGTCTGTCGCACAGGTGTTCGGGTTGAGGTGTGCGCTGGGCACGACTCCGGGCCGCCCCGGAAGGTGCGAATCGTGCGAGTGCTGGGCGTCGACCCGGGGTTGACCCGATGCGGTGTCGGCATCGTCGACGGTGGGCCGGGCAGGCAGCCGGTGCTCATCGAGGTGCTGGTGATCCGCACACCGTCCGACGACGACCTCGCCTATCGGCTTCTTGCCGTGGCCAGACGCGTCGAGGCGCTGCTCGACGAGCACAAACCTGACACGGTCGCGATCGAGCGCGTGTTCAGCCAGGCCAATGTCCGGACGGTGATGGGTACGGCGCAGGCGGCCGGCGTGGTGGCGCTCGCTGCGGCTCGACGTGGCATTCCGGTCGCCTGGCACACGCCCAGCGAGGTCAAGGCGGCTGTGTCGGGGAACGGCAACGCGGACAAGGCTCAGGTGACGATGATGGTCACCAGGTTGCTGCGTCTGGACTCGGCCCCTAAGCCCGCCGACGCTGCGGACGCGTTGGCGCTGGCCATCTGTCACCTCTGGCGATCCCCGATGCAGGCGCGCCTCGCTGCTGCACTGAGCAAGCAGGCTCCGGGCAGATCGCAGGCTCCGGGCACGTCGCTGGCTTCAGCCGGCCAGCAGGCTCACGGCGCCAGGCCTGCGGGGTCTGAGCCGTCGGCCCGGAAGGGAATGATGAGCCGATGATCGCTTCGGTCCGTGGCACTGTCACCGCCATCGCCCTCGACCACGCCGTTGTCGAGGTCGGTGGCGTCGGTCTGGCGATCAGGACCACACCGTCGACGCTCGCCGGGCTCAAGCGCGGCCAGCAGGCTCGGCTGTCCACCACCCTGGTGGTCCGGGAGGACTCGCTGACGCTGTTCGGATTTTCTTCGGACGAGGCCAAAGAACTTTTCGAGCTGGTCCAGTCCGTTTCGGGCGTCGGGCCGAAGATCGCCTTGGCGCTGATCGCCGTGCTGGAACCGGAAGAGCTCCGGCGCGCACTTGCCTCGGGCGACTACGCCACCTTGACCAGGGCGCCCGGGATCGGCCGAAAAGGAGCCGAGCGGTTGGTGCTCGAGCTGCGCGACAAGGTCGGGATCGCCACCGGCTTTCCCACTCCCAACGGTGGGCCGGCCGCGATCGTCACCTGGCGGCCGAAGTTGTCCGAAGCGCTTGTCGGCCTTGGCTTCACGGGAAAGCAGGCCGACGACGCCATCGCGACGCTGGCCACCGATGCGGACGACCCGGCGGTGTTGAACGGCGACGTCGGTCTACTGTTGCGGCGGGCCCTGGGGCTGCTGGGACGGCACCGGTGACGGTGGCTGACAGTCCGGACGGCCCAGACGTCACCGTGGGGAGTGGCGCGATCCCGGAACCGGAGTTCGCGGAGAGCACCGGGAGTTCGGAAGACACCGGAAGGTCAGAACGCACCGGAGGTTCGGAACACACCGCAAGCACCGCAGGCGCCGCGAGTGCGGAGGGCCAGCTGGACCCGTCGCGACTGCCAGGAGACGCGGAGGTCGAGGCGTCGCTGCGACCGCGCACGCTGTCCGAATTCGTCGGACAGGTCCGTGTTCGTGAGCAATTGGAGCTGGTGCTGTCCGCAGCGAAGCTTCGCGGCGCGGTACCGGATCACATCCTCCTGGCCGGGCCCCCCGGCCTTGGGAAGACGTCGTTGGCGATGATCATTGCGGCCGAACTCGGTGCGGCCATTCGGTTGACGTCAGGTCCGGCCCTGGAAAGGGCCGGTGATCTGGCCGCGATGCTCTCCAACCTGGTCGAGGGTGATGTGCTGTTCATCGACGAGATCCACCGCATCGCGCGGCCGGCCGAGGAGATGCTGTACCTGGCCATGGAGGACTTCCGGGTCGACGTGATGGTCGGAAAGGGACCGGGCGCGACGTCCATACCGCTGGAGATCGCACCGTTCACACTGGTGGGCGCCACGACCAGGTCGGGGCAACTCACCTCGCCACTGCGGGATCGGTTCGGGTTCACGGCGCACATGGAGTTCTACTCACCAGCCGAGTTGCTCAAGGTCATCATCCGCAGTGCCGGAATTCTGGGGATCGCCTTGCCGCCGGACGCCGGCGCCGAGATCGCCAAACGTTCCCGCGGCACGCCGCGGATCGCCAACCGGCTGTTGCGGCGGGTTCGTGACTTCGCCGAGGTGCGGGCGGGTGGGGTGGCGAACCTGGCTGTGGCGCGAGCTGCGCTGAAGGTGTACGACGTCGACGAGCTGGGACTGGATCGACTCGACCGCGCCGTGCTGACGGCGTTGTGCAAGTCGTTCGGAGGGGGACCGGTCGGGCTGACGACGTTGGCCGTCGCGGTCGGCGAGGAGCCGACCACCGTTGAAGAGGTGTGCGAGCCGTTCCTCGTCCGGCTGGGTATGTTGGCTCGCACCCCGAGGGGCCGGATAGCGACCCCCCTCGCCTGGTCGCACCTTGGTCTTGACCCGCGATCCGGCGTGGCCTTCACGGGTGTCCTGTTCGACGACGACGAGTAATCACCCGAGGTCAGGCGCCGAGGTCAGCCACCAACTTCAGCCACCGTTCGGACAGCGTCGCTGCGCGCCGGGCGCTCGGAACGACCGGTATCCGGTAGCCTGAGGGCGTCTGTCGCGGGCGTCAGCGGCGAATGGTCGGATCTCCGTCGTCGAGCACGGCGGGGGAGCGGCGCTCCTCGATATCCGCCACCGGTGAGAAATCGCCACCGTGCGGGATGGCGCCGGTCAGACGTCCGTTCCAGCTCGAACAAGTCGGTACTGCGGCCCCACTTTGCGCGGCACCTTTCGCCCGTCATCGTTCGACGAAGTTCTGGCAGCAGCCCACTGAGGCCGATGCCTTCCGCAATCTCTTGCAAGGAGAAGCATGCAGAATCTCGCGCTTCCGATCCTGATGTTCGGCGCAGTCGCCCTCATGATGGTGTTCGGTTCCCGTAACAAGAAGAAGATGGCAGCGAAGGCGGCTGCCTTGCAGGAGGCGATCGTTCCCGGTAGCCGGGTGATGACCACCTCCGGCCTGCACGCCACCGTCACGGCTGTCGACGACGAGACGATCGAGCTGGAGATCGCGGAGGGTGTCTACACCACGTGGATCAGGGCCGCCGTTCGAGAGGTTCTGCCGACCGGAACCGATGACGTGGCATACCCCGAGACCGAGTACGACGAAGCCGACTACGCAGAGCTCTCCGGCCAGGAGATTCCGCCCATCCATGACGATCGCCCGTCGCTGGAGAAGCGCGCCAACGACGTCGGCTAGGCTATTCGCTTGCGCCGGTGCCCAACTGGTACCGGTCTAAACGTCTGGGCTCACTCGCTCGGATGCTCGGCGCCGGCGGCGCATGCTCCCCCCGGGGTCCGACGTACTTCAAGGAGATAGGCGCGACGTGGCAAGCCCTGTTGGTCAGTTCCGACCCTGGCGGTTGATCACCGCATTCGTTCTCGTGACGGCCGTTCTCTACGCGCTTGTCTTCTTCACCAAGGGCTCCAACAGCCCGAAGCTGGGCATCGATCTGCAAGGTGGCACGCAGGTCACCCTGACCGCCCAGACCGCGGATGGCAAAGATCCGTCGACGGCGTCGATGCAGCAGGCGCAGGAAATCATGACCAGGCGGGTCAACGGCTCTGGCTTCGCCGGCGTCCAGGTGCAGATCGACGGTGCCAACCATCTCGTCATCACCGTCCCCGGCAACAAGCCGCTCACCGGCCTCTACGGCAGCGCGAAGATGAACATCCGACCGGACCTCGCCAAGGGCCCGGACTACACGGCGCTGCGTGCCGCGGCCGCTTCGGCGTCCACTGCGACCGGCACGGCAGCAACCGGCACCGGCGCTACCCGCCCACCCGGATCGGGACCGGCAGCGCCTGGCGCGGTAACTCCGGGCAGCAAGCCGGGAACAACCCAGTCAAGCGCTCCGGCATCCGCTGCAGCAGCCTCGAGCACGAAGTCGGCGCCGGCTCTGAACGGAAGCAGCGCCGCCACGGGCGCACCGACGACACTTGTTCCCACATCACCTGTTCCCACGTCGGTCTCCGGCCAGGGGCTCCGCGCCGTTGTCCGGGCTCCCGTTTCCGCAAGCCAGAGTTCGACCGGTGCGACCAGTGCGGCCAAGGTGACGTCGGCGCCAGCTGCCGCGACGACGCCTTCGCCTGCGCTCATCGGGCCCGTCGTTCCGAGCGCATCCGCGAGTTCCCCGACGTCGGCTACCGGGTCCACGAACGCTCCCGCGTCAGGTGCCGGGACCGCGTCCGGAACCGCTGCGTCCGGAACCGCTGCGTCCGGAACCGCCGCGTCCGGAACCGCCGCGTCGACAGCTGCGGCATCGGGACCCGCCACGTCCGCGCCATCGGTGAAGAAGTCGGCCTGGCCACTGCCCGGCAGCGACAAGGCCAATCCCAACCAGCCGGCCGCCGCGACCGCCGCGGCCTGGGCTGCGTGGGTCACCGCCGCTCGGACAGCGGTCCAGTCCGGTGGGATCAGCTGTGACGACATCAAACCGACCCAGGGCATCGATGTTTCCGGAAGGCCCCTGCTGGCCTGCGGATCCGGCGTTGCCGGCCCTGATCCCAACCAGTGGTGCGCCGGCGAGATCACCACGAAGTGTGTGGTGCTGACCGACACGACCCTGATTCCGGGAGATCAGATCGACAGCGCTGCGGCGGCCTTCGACCCGGCCGGCAGTGCCGGTTGGGTCATCAACGTCAAATTCGACTCGCAAGGCTTCGGGACCTGGTCCAGTTACACGTCCAAGAGCGAAAACCTCCATCAGCAGACGGCTTTCGTCCTGGATGGCGTCGTCATCTCGGATCCGCAGATCAACGGTCCGATCAACACGGTCACCACCCAGATCAGTGGCAATTTCACCCAGCAGACCGCAACCGACCTGTCCAACTCCCTGAATTTCGGCGCGCTGCCGCTGAGCTTCAAACCGGGCACCGCCACCAGCATCAGTGCGGAACTGGGCTTCCAGTACCTGCAGGCCGGGCTGATCGCCGGTGGCATCGGCCTGTTGCTGGTCGTGCTCTACTGCCTGCTCTACTACCGACTGCTGGGCCTGATCACCATCGGATCGCTGATCCTGTCCGGTGGTCTGGTCTACGCGATCATGGTGCTGCTCGGGCGTTGGGTCGGCCTGAGCCTGGATCTGGCCGGCGTCGCCGGTCTGATCGTGGCGATCGGTATCACCGCCGACTCATTCGTCATCTACTTCGAACGGTTGAAGGATGAGGTCCGGGAAGGACGCAGTTTCCGTTCGGCGGTTCCGCGCGGCTGGGAACGTGCGAAGCGGACCATCCTGTCGGCCGACGCGGTCTCGATCCTCTCGGCGGTCATCCTTTATCTGGTCGCGGTCGGTGACGTCAAGGGCTTCGCCTTCACGCTCGGGTTGTCGACAATCCTGGATCTGGTGGTCGTGTACCTGGTCACCCACCCGCTGGTAGCGCTCGCATCCGGCAGCAAGATCTTCAACTCGCCCCGGTTCTCAGGTCTCGGCGCAGTCGCCGTGGCCGGCGCTCGGCAGCGAGCCGCGACGTCGCGACTGACCGCAAAGGAGGCCTGAGATGGCCGCGAGCACCAGCGCCCAGGAAACCAGTACGCGTACCGACCGCGCCGATGCGGTGCAGATGAGCAGGTCAGTGCACAGTGGCAGTTTCATCTCCCGGCTCACCACCGGGACCGGCGCCTTCGACCTCGTGGGCCGGCGGCGGTACTATTACATGTTCTCCACCCTGCTGGTGGTCGCCTCCATCCTGCTGATCCTGCTGCGCGGGTTCCACCTCGGCACCGCTTTTGCTGGTGGCACGACGTTCTCGTTCGAGCCGGGTACCGGCGCCTCGCAGGTGTCACAGTCCGATGTCACCAGGGTGCTCGACCAGTCGATCGGGCAGGGCAACGTCAGCGCCGTACAGACGCTGGGCGGCAAGACCGTCCAGGCAACGCTGAAGACGTTGAGCGAGACGCAGATCAATGCCGGTCGAGTCGCTCTGGCCAAAGCCTTCTCGCCGGCCGGCGGTGTGACAGGCGTTTCGGCGTCGGACGTCTCGTCCAGTTGGGGTCAACAAATTTCCAACCGCGCAATCCTGGCGGTGATCATCTTCCTGGTCGCGGTCGGACTGTTCATCTGGGTTCGTTACGAGAAACGGGTCGCGATCGGCGCCGTGCTGTCGACGCTGCACGACGTGCTGGTCACGGCGGGCATCTATGCACTGGCCGGATTCGAGGTGACACCGGCGACCGTGATCGGTCTGCTCACCATTCTCGGGTTCTCGCTCTACGACACCGTGGTGGTCTACGACAAGGTGCAGGAGAACAGCAAGGGTCTGACCTCCCTGCTGCGCCGCACCTATCCGGAATCGGCGAATCTGGCCATCAACCAGACGATCATGCGGTCGCTCAATACTTCGCTGATCGCCATGCTGCCCGTCGCGGGACTGCTGGTTGCCGGTATCGCCGTGGTGGGCGGTGGAACACTCAAGGATCTCGCGCTGGTGCTGCTGGTCGGAATGTTGGTCGGCGCCTACTCGTCCCTATTCGTCGCGGTACCGATCGCGGTCGACCTCAAGATCCGCGAGCCGGGAATCAAGAACCACACCGCCCGAGTACTGGCCAAGCGCAGGGCCGACGGCCTGATCGTCGATGCCGACGGGGATCCGGTCGGCCGCAAAACGCTGCCGGGTTCGGAGCCCGCCCGGTTCTCGTCGGGTGCGGTCACCTCGTCCCCGTCCGGGCTGAAAGCCGGAGCACCACCGAAGCCGGGCGTCAAACCCCGACGCCAGGGCCGCGCCGCTCCGAACGCGACGGTGGACTCGAAGCGCCCACCGTCCGTCGGCAGCACTCCGCTGTCGGCGTCCGGGCGAGGCGCGTCCGGGCTGGGCACGTTCGACTCTGCCCTGTCCGACACTGGCGTGGCCGGCTCTGCCTTGTCCGACACTGGCGTGGCCGGCACTGCCTTGTCCGACACTGGATTCGCCGGCACTGACGTGCCGGCCGTCGAGTCGAGTCGTATCGGGTCGGAGGCCGAAGCGTCGACCACCGGTGCGATACCCACGACCAAGCCGTCCGCCCGACCTCCGCTGGCGGGCAGTACGCCGCAGCCGGTGGAGTCGGCGCAACTATCGCAGCCGGAGCCGACGGTCGCCTCCGGGGCGAAATCGCCCTCGAAGTCCGCAGCGGCCGGCGGAAATCGTCGACCGGCGGCAAAAGTCGCCCGACCGACAGGTAAGCGTGGCCGCTGACGCACCGCAAGCCGCAGACGACCGTCGCGTCGTGCGCGACGTCGTGGCGGCGGCCGCGTCGATCGATCGTCTCACCCGGGTGCAAGCCGACTTCCCCGTGCCGGGCGTGCTGTTCCGGGACCTGACCCCGGTGCTGGCCAACGCCGATGCGCTCCGGTCGATCGGTGCCGCCCTGGTCTCCGGTGTTCCGCAGTTCGACGTCGTCGCGGGCCTGGAGTCACGGGGGTTTCTGCTGGCCACCGCCGCCGCGATGACGATCGGCACCGGGGTGCTTGCCATCCGGAAGCCGGGCAAGCTGCCAGGCGTCGTGTTGAGCGAGCGCTACACGCTGGAGTATGGAATTGCCGCCCTCGAGCTCAATCCGCAGGATGCGCCGCCTGGCATCAGAGTCCTCATCGTGGACGACGTTCTGGCCACCGGTGGAACAGCCGCGGCTGCTTGTCGCCTACTGCAGCGGTCCGGCGCCGTCGTTGTCGGCGTCTCGATAGCGGTGGAACTGTTGGCTCTGGGTGGCCGTGCTCGTCTGGAAGATGTGCCGGTCCTGGCCATCCGCGCGTACTGAGCCCCCCGACCGGAATGGGCCGCTGTCGAACGGCGTGCGGAGCCGGCATTGGCGTACCTACAGCGGTGGGCTATCGATTCGGCCGACTGTCACCGCAGGTAGCGAGGTCGAGTCGAAGGACGGCGTTATGCTCGGAGAAGACGCCGGGTCGAGGTCGGACCGTTCGGAAATTCGAACCTGGTGGAGTTCGAGCCGGTCCGGTCGGGAGCGGGTCCAGTTCCGAGCAAGGTGAAATTGAAGTCGGGGACGAGGCGTGCATGAGAAGTCCGGAGACGGCCGGCGAGGTGGACACCCCCGCTGCTGCCGCGCCAGGCAGTGCCACGGGCGCGCCCCACGACGGCGATCGGGCAGTGGGCGCGCTGGCCGCCGGCACGACGGTGATGCCGCCCCACACTGTCGATCCCACGGCTGACCACAGCTCCCGGGACCTCGGTTTCGCCGTCCAGGCCGATCGGGTCGCCGTGTCCGAACCTGCGCCGGCCGGCACCACGACCGCGGTCGAACCGCCGGTGGCGGATTCGCTCCCGGTCGAGGCCGAGGTGGAATCATCCGCCCCCGTGATGTCCGCGACCAGACGCATGCGGTCGCGCCTGACCAGGCGGATGAGTGGCCAGCGGACACCGACCGCCGCGGGTCGCACCGTGCTCGAGCCGCTTTTCGCGGTGCACCGGGCCCTGCATCCGAAGGCGGATGTCAGACTCCTCCAGCGCGCTTACGAGGTCGCCGAGAACGCCCATCGCGGCCAGTTTCGTAAGTCAGGAGATCCGTACATCACCCATCCATTGGCGGTGGCGACCATTCTCGCCGACCTCGGAATGGACACCACGACGTTGGTGGCGGCGCTGCTGCACGACACGGTGGAGGACACGCCGTACCGGCTGCAGGACGTCCGGGCCGAATTCAGCGAGGAGGTCGCCCACCTCGTCGACGGAGTGACGAAGCTGGACAAGGTCCACTTCGGCGATGCCGCCGAGGCGGAGACCATCCGAAAGATGATCATCGCCATGGCGCAGGATCCACGCGTGCTGGTGATCAAGCTCGCCGACCGCCTGCACAACATGAGAACGATGCGATTCCTGGCGCCGGACAAGCAGGCGCGCAAGGCGAAGGAGACTCTGGAGGTATTGGCCCCGCTGGCCCATCGCCTCGGGATGGCGACGATCAAGTGGGAGTTGGAGGATCTTGCGTTCGCGATCCTGCACTCCAAGCGATACGACGAGATCGTCCGGCTGGTCGCGGACCGCGCTCCGTCCCGCGACACCTACCTGGCGGCGGTGACCGCAGAGCTCGACAGCGAACTGACCGCGGCGAAGATCCCGGCAGAAGTGGTCGGCCGTGGTAAGCACTATTACTCGATCTATCAGAAAATGCAGGTCAGGGGAAGAGAGTTCGACGAGATCCACGACCTGGTCGCTGTCCGGATCCTTGTCGGCACCGTCCGGGAGTGTTATGCGGTGATGGGTGTGGTGCACGCGATGTGGGCGCCCATGCCCGGCCGGTTCAAGGACTACATCGCGCAGCCCCGGTACGGGGTCTACCAATCGCTGCACACGACGGTCATCGGCCCGCAGGGCAAGCCACTCGAGGTGCAGATCCGGACGCACGACATGCATCACACGGCCGAGTACGGCATTGCCTCGCACTGGCGCTACAAGGAAACTAGGGGAACCCACACCGGCAGCGGCGCTTCCGTCGATGAAATGGCCTGGATGCGGCAGCTGTTGGACTGGCAGCGGGAAGCCGGGGACGCCGGCGAATTCCTGGACAACCTGCGGTACGAAATTGCGTCGAACGATATTTTCGTCTTCACGCCGAAGGGGGATATCCAGACCCTTCCGGCGGGCTCGACTCCGGTGGACTTCGCTTATTCCGTGCACACCCAGGTGGGAAACCGGTGTATCGGCGCAAAGGTCGACGGTCGATTGGTCCCCCTGGAACGCACGCTCAACAATGGCCAGATCGTCGAGATCTTCACGTCGAAGGCAGCCGGTGCCGGACCGAGTCGCGACTGGCTGAATTTCGTCATCTCGTCGCGGGCGAAAACGAAGATCCGACAACATTTCGCGAAAGAACGCCGGGAAGAGGCGGTCGATCTGGGCAAGGAGGCGATCACCAAGGCGGCGCGGCGAGAGGGACTTCCGGTCCAACGGCTGATCTCGCACGACGCGCTCGCAGCCGCCGGCCACGACCTGGGTTTCAAGGACATCGCGGCCCTGTACGCGGCGGTCGGTGAGAATCATGTGTCGGCGAAAAACGTGGTGGCGAAAATTGTTTCGGTGCTCGGGGGGGCAGAGGAAGCGGGCGATGCAATCGCCGAGCGGTCGGTGCCCTCTGTCGGGCAGCGAGCGCGAACGACCGCCGATGTCGGGGTTCTGGTCAAGGGTATTTCCGATATCCAGCTCAAGCTCGCCCGTTGCTGCACACCGGTCCCCGGCGACGAAATTCTGGGCTTCATCACCAAAGGCGGCGCGGTCTCGGTGCACCGGGTGGACTGCACGAACGCAGACGCCCTTCGAGAAGAATCCGCGCGGCTGGTCGATGTGAGCTGGGACCCGAACTCTGCCTCGATATTCCTGGTGACGATTCAGGTCGAAGCATTGGATCGGCACCGGTTGTTGTCCGAGATCACCAGAACACTCGCCGACGAAAAGGTGAACATCCTGTCTGCCAATCTGTCGATGTCCAAGGACAGAATGGCGATCTCTCGGTTCTCGTTCGAAATGGCGGATCCGAAACATCTCGGGCACCTACTCCGCGCCGTGCGAGGCGTCGAAGGCGTTTACGACGTCTATCGGGTTACCAGCGCCTGAGCGCCGCCGTTCCCGACCACCGCTACTTCGTGGTCACCGGGGTCCCGGCACCGAACCACGGCTACTTCGTCGACACCGGCGCGCTCGACGCCCACCGCCGTTACTTCGTCGACACGGGCGTGCTCGACACTTTGCCGACACCGGCGCGCTCGACGCCCACCGCCCTACTTCGTCGACACCGGCGTGCTCGATGCCGGCGTGCTCGATGCCGGCGCGACAGCGGATGAAGCCGTGCCGGTAGCAGGACCGGTGGCAGCACCGGACGGCGCTTTGGTGCCTGCGGGTGGTACGGGCGCACCACTGGCCGGCGCCGATGTGGCGTAGCTGCCCGTCGCGGTCACGGCTTCCCCGGGGACACCGATCGAATCGATGGTCGCCTTCGCGATGGGTTGGCCATCCTGGGAGTTGTTCTTGATGCCTTTGGATGCGATGTCCTCGATGACGGCCATGCCGGCATCGGACACCTTGCCGAACACCGTGTAGTTCGGCGCGAGCGTCGAGTCCTTGTAGACGATGAAGAACTGCGAGCCGTTCGTGTTCTGGCCGGTCGGGCCCGAACTGCCCACTCCAGAGTCGTTCGCCATGGCAACCGTGCCCTTGGGATAGGTCTTGGTCTTGGTGAGCTCGTCGGCGAAGGTGTAACCAGGTCCACCGTTACCCTTCCCGCTCGGGTCGCCGCATTGCAGAATGTTCAGCGCCGAATTGCCGGTCAGCCGCCAGCAGGGCGACGAGTCGTAGAAGCCCTGGGAAGCCAACGACAGGAACGAGTTGACCGTGCACGGAGCTGCCGCACGGTCAAGGGCGACATCCACCTTCTGCCCGTTCATCGTGATGGTGGCCGTCACAGATCCGGTATTCGCCGGGGACAGATTGGCCGGCGTCTTGACCGGCTTCGCGGGCTTGCCCGACGTTGTGTACGTACACGGCGTCTTCGGCGCAGCGGCACTGGAAGCGGCCGTACCGGAGGCTGCGGCTGTGTTGGTCGACCCAGTTGCGTTCGTGTTGCCGCGGGTTGTGAAGAACCAGATCCCACCTCCGATCACCAGCACCGCCCCGATCACGCCGATCACCGTCAAACGTTGGCGGCGTCCGCGTTCGTGTTCCTGGCGGCGGACGAGTTGACGCTCGAGCTTCCGTTTGGCCGCTTCGCGTCGCTGCTCGTTGCTTGGCACTGTCGTCCTCCTGCGTTTCACCGTGAGCCGGTCGGTACTAGGAAAAAGAGGCCCCGGCGGGTGAGTCTAGGTGACGCGATGGCACGCCTCGGGCGAGGCGAATGGGAAGGACCTGTGTGAAGAGCCGAAACTGCCCGGAAGGCCGGGACACGGGGGACGCGCAGGAGCAGCAAGAAACCCAATGGCGCGGCCGCGTTAGGGTGGCCCGGTGTTGATCGCAGGGTTCCCGGCCGGGTCGTTCCAGGCAAATTGCTACGTGATCGGCGCCGAACCCGGCGGCGAGGCCCTCGTGGTCGACCCCGGGCAAGATGCTTGGGGACACCTGAGCAATGTGCTGGACGAGCACCGCCTACGCCCGGCCGCTGTGCTGTTGACCCACGGTCATCTGGATCACACCGCTTCGGCTGCCCGGGTCTGCGATCAGTTCGGAATTCCGGCGTATCTGCACAGCGCGGACGACTACATGCTCGACGACCCGATGGCGAGCCTGACCCCGCAGCTCCGCGGTGCGCTACGCGGTCTCGACCTGTCCGGCCTGCGACCCACCGAGGTGCGATCGTTGACCGGCGGAACGGAGTTGCAGCTGGCCGGTCTGACCATCGGAGTCGACTCGACGCCCGGTCATACCGGTGGTTCGGTCGTGTACCGGTTCGCCGGCGAAGAGGGTCGTCCGGAGGTGTTGCTGACCGGCGACACTCTGTTTGCCGGTTCGGTGGGGCGAACCGATCTGCCGGGCGGCTCGGCAGACGAGCTGCTGGCTTCCATCGCCCGGCGGTTGCTGACCCGAGCGGACGACGCGGTGGTTCTACCCGGCCATGGCGCCGCGAGCACGATCGGAGCCGAACGCTGCGGTAACCCCTTCCTGGCGGGCCTGGTCCCGAGCCAGAACTGAACGCAGGTGAACCTTCGATCCGCACCTGCTCTGACGAACTACCCGCGGTGGCACGGCCACCGCAGAGACGACGGATGACACCGATGGCCGCTCACACCACGATCAACGCTCCCAAGGGTGTTCCCGACTACGTGCCGCCCCTGTCCAGGACCTTCGCCGCGGTGCGCGACCGGCTCGTGACGGCAGCCGATCGGGCCGGTTATGCACCGATCGAGCTGCCCGTCTTCGAGGACACCGCGCTGTTCACCCGAGGGGTGGGGGAGTCGACGGATGTCGTCAGCAAAGAGATGTACACCTTCACCGATCGCGGCGATCGCTCGGTGACCCTTCGCCCCGAAGGGACCGCGGGTGTCATGCGAGCGGTGATCGAGCACGGACTCGATCGTGGTCCGTTACCGGTCAAGGTGTGCTATTCCGGGCCGTTCTTCCGGTACGAGCGGCCGCAGGCGGGCCGGTACCGGCAACTGCAGCAGGTCGGCATCGAGGCCATCGGGTCGGATGATCCCGCTCTGGACGCGGAGGTCATCGCCGTGGGTCACGAGGCGTTCCGGTCCGTGGGACTCACGGGCTACCGGCTCGAGCTGACGTCGCTGGGTGACGCCGCCGATCGGCCCGCCTATCGCGAGAAGTTGCAGGAGTTCCTCGCCGGCCTGCCGCTGGACGAGGCGACGCGCGAGCGCGCTAGGCTCAATCCGCTGCGGGTGCTGGATGACAAGCGGCCGGATGTGCAGGCGCTGCTGACCGACGCGCCGCTGATGCTGGACCATTTGTCGGCAGAGTCTTCCGAGCACTTCACAGAGGTGCTGGCGATTCTCGACCGGCTCGACGTGCCCTATCTGATCAACCCGCGCATGGTCCGCGGACTGGACTACTACACCCGGACCACGTTCGAATTCGTGCACCCCGGCCTGGGTGCGCAGTCAGGGATGGGCGGCGGCGGTCGGTACGACGGACTGATGGCCGAGCTCGGCGGACAACCGTTGTCCGGCATCGGGTTCGGGCTCGGAGTGGATCGCACGTTACTGGCTGCCGGAGTGGAGGGGACAGCGGTCGGAGATCAGTCCAGGTGCGATGTGTACGGCGTGCCGATGGGCGCCGCTGCTTCCCGGGAACTCGCGGTGATCTGCGGCCGCCTGCGGGCTGCCGGCGTTCGGGTCGACCGTTCGTACGGCGGTCGCGGAGTCAAGGCCGCGATGAAGTCGGCGGACGCCTCCGGAGCCCGGGTGGCGCTCGTTCTCGGGGACCGGGATCTGGCGCAGGGAACGGTCATGGTCAAGAACCTCTCCACCGGTGACCAGCAGGCCGTGGCGCTGGTGGAGGTCGCGACGGCTGTGCGGGTGATTCTGCGGCCGGGTCCCGACTGACGGTTGACCAGGAATCAAACATATGTTCGAATGAGTACATGCGGTGGAGCAGCCAGGCGATCAGTACCGAGGACGGAACGGCCCTGCCTGGACTGGGTCGGCTCGCCGGGCTGGTCCGTTCCGTGCGTACTCCCGAATTCGCCGGCGTCACATTCCACGAGGTGCAGGCGAAGACAGCGCTGAACCGGGTGGCCGGTCATTCGGCGATGCCTTTCCCGTGGTCCATCAACCCCTACCGTGGATGCACCCACGGCTGCGTGTACTGCTTCGCCCGCGGTACCCATTCGTACCTGGATTTCGACACCGGCCGCGACTTCGACACGCAGATCGTTGTCAAGATCAACGCCGTAGAGGTGTTGCGCAAGGAGCTCGCCAGGCCGAGCTGGAAGCACGAACACGTCGCGATGGGTACCAACACCGACCCGTACCAGCGGGCCGAGGGACGGTATCGCTTGATGCCGGGCATCATCGGCACACTGACGGACAGCGGCACGCCGTTCTCGATCCTCACCAAGGGCACCGTGCTGGTCAGGGACATTCCGTTGCTGGCGGCGGCACAACGGACCGTGCCGGTCGGACTCGGCGTGTCCTTGGCCCTGCTCGATCCCGAGCTGCAGGCGGTGCTCGAACCCGGAACACCGACACCAAGGGCTCGGCTCGACCTGGTGCGCAGGATCACCGACGCCGGCCTGCCGTGCGGCGTTCTGGTTGCCCCGCTGCTCCCGTATCTTACCGACCGGACGGAACACTTGCGTCAGCTCGTAGCAGAGCTGACCCAGGCCGGCGCGACCGGCGTGAGTGCGATGGCGCTGCACCTCCGCCCGGGCGCCCGGGAGTGGTTCTTCCGGTGGCTGGCCCGGTATCGGCCGGAGCTGGTGCCCAGGTATGAACGGCTGTATGCCCGCGGCGCGACGGCGTCTTCGGACTACCGCAGAAATCTGGCCGAGCGGTTCGGGGCGGTTCGCGCGGAGTTCGGGCTGAGCGCGTCCGATTCACCCATCAGCCGCAGCCTTCCGGGCAAAGCGACAGAGTCGTTCCGGGATGGGAGTGTGGCCACAGACCGTCCGGCGCCGGCTGAGCAGCCGGGTCTTTTCTGATTTTCGGCTCTGACCTCGCGCGGCCTCGGCAGGCCGCGCGAGACCCACGTACTCCTCGACCGGTGGTGACCTGGTTACAGGTCGAACTCGGCCGGAGCGATGCCAACGGCATAGCAGGCGTCGCGGACTGCGACTCGCTCGTGCTCGTCGAAGTTTCCATCAGCGCCGCCGATGATGATGCCGATCTGGATCACCGCGCGCGCTTGGTCCGGCTTGGACTTCAGCTTCGCGACCGTTGCGATGGCCTCGACCTTGCCGAAGTCGTAGTCACGCGTCAGCTTGTCGCAGTAGAAATTGAACTTCTCCTGCAGCTCGGCCGGCGGGAAGATCGCGAGCACATCATTGCTGGTGATGAGGGTGGCCGTCTTGCGTCGCTCTTCCGGATCAACGGTGCCGTCGGCGGCGGCGATCAACGCGCACATCGCCATGGTCCCGGCGGCGAATTCCTTGTTCTTGAACTGCCCCGCCTTGGTCTTCAGCGTGCTGTTCATCTCGCTGGTCTTCGTCTTGAGCGAGTCCCAGAATGCCATCGTCGTCCTCCGTGTCGTTGTTCTGCTTGCCGTCGTTGTTCGCGCTCGCCCGGGTTCGTGCTTGCCCAGGTTCGTGCTTGCACCTAGCGGGCTGCTCAGCGGCGCCTTCGGTCAACGCCCGGACCTCCGGTTCAGTTCCCCCGAATCGGGCACCGGCGGCCAGCCGGCCGCGAAGTGGTCGGACGGACGCAGTCAGCCGGCGTAGCGCTCAGTAGCGCTCGGTAGAGCTCGGTGAAACTCAGTAGAACTCAGTGTGGTCCACCACGTTGTTCAGCACCTCGCCGTCCAGGAAGAGGCGGAGATTGCCGGCGAACAATTCGGCGATCCGGCGATCCTCCGCGTCGTTCAGTGCGGCGGTGTGGGGCGCCAGAACGACATTGGGCAGATCCCACAGCAGCGAGTCGGCGGCCAGCGGTTCGACGGCCACGACGTCGAGGTAGGCAGAGCCCAGATGGCCGTCCGCCAACGCCGCGATCAGCGCCGGCTCGTCGATCACCGCGCCGCGGCCGACGTTGACGATCACAGCGCCCGGTTTGGTGGCTGCGATCAGCTCCGCGTCGTAGAGCCCAGTGGTCGAGTCCGTGCCCGGCAGGGTGAACACGATGGCGTCGGCGCGGTGGACGAGGTTCGGCAGGGCCGACACCGGATGCACCTCATCGACGAATTCCACCGGCCGGCCGGTGCGGTTGATCCCCAGCACCGTCGCACCGATGCCGGTGAGCAGGCGAGCCGTCTCGGCACCGATGCCGCCCAGCCCTACCACCAGCACCGTCTGCTCGCGGACCTGCTTCATGGCCCAGCGGTCCGCCCACGAGTGGGCCGCCTGCAGTTGGCGGAGCCGCGGCAGGTCCTTCGCACCCGCCAGCACGCCGAAGAGCGCGAACTCGGCCAACGTTCCGCCGTGCACGCCGGCCGAAGTGGTGAACTGCACCCGGTCGAGCTCCGTCTTGGACAGGCGTGCTTCCTTCACCGACGCTCCGCCACCGGCGGCCATGGTCTGAACCCATCGCAGCTCGGGATTCGCCGCAATCGTCTCCGCAAGCAGCTTCGGATCGACATCGGGTATTCCGTACAGCACGTCGGCTCTGCGGAGTAGCGCCGCAAAGGCCTCCGACTGCTCCGGAGTGCGCTGGTAGCCCGGATCCCCGGCGTGATCTCCCGGATAGCGTTGAGGAGGCAGCAGGTCGTCGTCCGCCAGCAGCTGCACCCGCTGATCGACGTCGGTGATCAGGTGCCGAAGATCCGGATCCAGCGGAGTAGCCAATACGACGGTCAGCGGGGTGGATGTCGAGGACGTCATGAAGGGTGATTCTTCCCGACAGCACCCCCCGGTTCGTCATCCGGGGGCCGTCGGAGAAATCCGCGAGCCCGGGTGCGAACCGCTCGGGCTACTACTGCGCCGCTCGCGTTGCAACGGTCGCGGGCCGACCGATACCCGCGCGGCTGCCTGACGCTCGCTCCAGCCGACGCCAGACACCGAAGGCCCTCACCCCCGACTGCGGGAGGTGAGGGCCTTCAAGTACTGGGAAAGACAGCGCGGGATCAGTGACCGGCGCGGGAGCCCGCACGGGCCGGGCGCTCGTGGCCGGGTCCGGAACGGCGCGGGCCGGTGGAGGGTCCGGCAGTGTGGGTGCCGGTGTCCAGCTGGATCTTCAAGGACTGACCGCTGACCTTCGCATTGGAGATCCGACCGAACGCGGCAGGGGAGATGTGCCCACCGATCTCGACCAGGGAGTAGGTGTCGAAGATGTCGATCCGGCCCAGGTCGCGGCCCGTCAGGCCACCTTCGGCCGTGATTGCCCCGACGATTCCGGCGGGCCGGACACCGTGGGCGTGACCCACCGCAACGCGGTATCGAGGACCGGCCGGAACGGCGTCCCGCTTGCGCGGACGGTCCGGACGGTTGATCTCGGCGCGGGAATTGGTGAAGTCGTCCCGGCCACCGTAGGAACTTCCACCGTGTGAACCGGCACCGTACGAGCTCGCACCGTGTGAACCACCGCCGTGTGAACCACCGCCGAACGAACCACTGTCGCGACCACTGCCACGGGAATCCCCGCGGCGTGCGCTGTATTCGCCTCCGCGCTCGGGGCGTTCGGCGGCGAACGATGCCGTCGACTGCTTGGGAGCGACGACGCCGTCGTCACCGGCCGCGAGGGCCAGCAGCGTGGCGGCCAGCTCCGCAGCCGTCAGGTCCTGCTGCGACAGGAACGTGGCAACGGCTTGGCGGTAGTGCTCTAGCCGCCCGATGGCAAGCCGAGCAGCGGCATCCTCCAGCACCTTCGATGCCTTGTGAGCGGCGACATCGGTCTGCGACGGCGGCGTGATCTGCTCGAGCGTCGTTTTCGTGTACCGCTCGATCAGCCGCAGACGGCTCATCTCGCGAGGGGTGAAGAAGGTCAGCGCTTCGCCGGAGCGACCGGCCCGACCGGTACGACCGATTCGGTGGGTATACGACTCCACCTCACCGGGAGCGTCGAAGTTCACCACCAGGTCGATCCGGTCGACGTCGAGGCCGCGGGCTGCCACATCCGTTGCGACCAGGACGTCGAGCTTGCCCGAGCGCAGCCGTTCGATGATTCGCTCCCGTTCCTTCTGCGGAACGTCGCCGTTGATGGCGGCAGCGGACACGCCACGGGCGATCAGCTCGGCACCGACTTCGTCGCACGCGCCCTTGGTACGCACGAACACGATGGTCGCGTCACCCTGGGATACCTGCAGGATGCGGGCCAGCGCATCGACCTTCTCGCGGAAGGGTACGACGGCGTAGGTCTGGCGAATGTTGACGGTGTTGCCGGCCTTCTTCGCGACGGTGATATCGACCGGCTTGTTCATGTGCCGGTTGGCCACGTTGCGGATCGCGGACGGCATGGTCGCCGAGAACAGCGCCGTCTGGCGGTCTTTCGGTGCGTCCTGCAGGATCCGGTCGACGTCCTCGGCGAACCCCATGCGCAGCATCTCGTCGGCTTCGTCCAGCACGAGGAAACGGATGCCGGTCAGGTCGAGGGTGCCGCGTTCGAGGTGGTCGATGATGCGGCCGGGAGTACCGACGACGACCTGGGCGCCGTTCTTCAGCGCCATCTTCTGCGGCAGAAAGCTCGAGCCGCCGTAGACCGGCACCACCGTGAGTTTGGGCATGTATTCGGCGAAGGTGCCGATGGCCTCGGCGACCTGCATCGCCAATTCCCGGGTCGGCGTCAGAACCAGGGCCTGGACCTGCCGCAATGACGGATCGATGGCGGACAGCAGCGGCAGCCCGAAGGCCGCCGTCTTCCCGGTGCCGGTCTGCGCCACGCCGGTGATGTCCCGGCCGGCGAGCAGCGGCGGAATGGCCTGCTCCTGGATCTCGGAAGGTGTCGTGAAACCGAGCGTCTCGACGGCCCGCAGCAGAGCAGCCGGGAGATCGAGCGCTGCGAAGCCGAATGCAGGCGGCTCTTCCTCGAGCACATCCTGGAACTCGCGATCCAGGTCGATTTCCACGTCGGTGTCGGTGTCGAGCATTTCCACGTCGGTGTCGAGCGTGGTGTCGGTGTCGGGCGTGGTGTCGGCGTCGAGCGTGGAGTCGGTGTCGACCGTGGTGTCGATGTCGAGCGAGATGTCGAGCATCAGGTCGTCGTCGTGTTCCAGGATCGATTCAGTAGTAGTCGCGGACGGGGCAGCAAGGGGCGCCATAGTGGCCAATCACTTCGAGGCAGGAGCTTCGGGAACCCAGCCGGTTGGCGGGATCCGGTCGCAGCCGTCGATTGATGTGACATCCCGGCGAAACTTCCACCGTCGAGAGCGCGCGACACACTCCAAGAACTTGTTGAGCTTATCGCATGGCCGTGGATCGTGCCGGTGAGCTGAGGCACACGGCCAGCGGTGCTCACCCCATGCCGATCTCCGATGGCGAATTCCTCCGGGCCGGTGTCGAATTGTCAGGAGCCCGCTCGTCCTTGGTTGCAGAGGTGGGCAACTCGCCCGGCTCCGGCCCTTTGCGGGTCCGCCCGCTCGTCGACTCGAGCGCCGATCTGTCAGGAGAATCAACGATGCCCCAGTATTTCCTGTCCATCGTGGAGAACGAAAGTGCTTACCAGGCCGAAGGTGCGGCCAGTTTCGACGAGGTGATGCACGCCCACCGATCGTTCGCCGAAGCAGTGTCGGCGGCCGGCGCCAAGATCATCTCGAGCGAGGCGCTCCAGCCGATCGCGACGGCCACCTATCTTCGTGGCGCCGGATCGAAGGAGGTAAGCGTCGTCGACAATCCGTTGCCCGAAGCCAAGGAAGTCGTCGGCGGTTACTACCTCGTCGATGCTCCCGACGACGAGACGGCGTTGCAATTGGCCAAATTGTGCCCGGCTGCATACGGCTACATCGAGCTGCGTCCGATCTGGGACATAGCTGATCGAACCTGATGAACGAACAGGTCGCCGAGGTGGCAGCCCAGGCCCGTCGAGAGCTATCCGGTCGGGTGCTGGCTGCCACCCTGCGGTCGGTCCGCGATCTGGACATCGCGGAGGAGTCGACGGCGGATGCATTTATGCTGGCGCTGCAGAGCTGGCCGACCGCCGGCATTCCGGCGTCGGTGGAGGCATGGCTCATCACTGCGGCCCGTCGGCGGGCGGTCGACCGGATACGGCGCGCACAGGTGGCCCGCCGATCGCTGATCACCCTGCGCAGGGGCTGGTCCGGCGTGGCGGCCGGGTCCGACGTCGTTGCCAATGCGGCCCTGGTCGGTGACGACGAACTCCGGATGGTGGTGCTGTGCTGTGATCCGCGGTTGCCACCACAAGATCAGGTGGCCTTGACGCTGCGACTTGTCTGCGGCATCAGTACCGCCGGAATCGCTGCGGTGCACGGAATTCCGACGTCCACCATGGCAGCCCGGCTGACCAGGGCCAAGGCGCGTCTGGCCGCGGCCGGGCCGATGCTCGACCTTCCCGACGACGCCACCGTCGACGCCCGCCTCCCCGCGGTCGCACGGGTGGTGTACCTGGCGTTCACGCTGGGCCACACCGCGACGCAGGGTGCGGAGTTGATGGACGACGACCTGGCCGATCACGCCCAATACCTTGCCGCCGTCCTCCGTGCCCTGCGTCCCGCGTCGGCATCGTTCGCGGCGCTGCTGGCCCTCATCGTGCTGACCCGGGCGCGCTCGGGCGGCCGATTCGACGACGACGGCGGCCAGCTGACCCTGCCGACCGCGGACCGCTCCAGATGGGACCGGACGTCGATCAGGGCGGGCGTCTCGTTGTTGACCGGGTTCGTTGATCGGGTCGACGCCGATCCATTGGTCCTGCAGGCGGCCATCGCGGCCGAACACTCCACCGCTTCGTCGTTCGAAACCACCAACTGGCTTCGATTGACGCAGTTGTACGCCCGTCTCCTGGAGCTGGACCCATCGTCGGGCTTCGCCCTCGGCCGCTGCATCGCGGTTTCCTATGCGGCCGGTCCCGCGGTGGGGCTGGCGGATCTGGATGAGGTACTGCGCCTCGGCGGCCTGGACCGGTACCCCTACGCATCGGCCGCCCGCGCCCAGATGCTCGAACGGCTGAACCGGGTCGCAGACGCGGTCCCGGAATGGTCGCAGGCTGCGGCACTGGCCCGCACCACCGCCGAACGGGAATTCTTCCAGGCCAATGCAGACCGGTGCTCGTCCGACCAGGAACAGACGAAACGGCCGGAGCGCTCGGGGAAATGAGCGCTCCGGCCGTCGAAGTCAGGGAAGATCACTCCTGCGAAGTGCTCCGGAACTTGTGGTTGCGCACGTGGACCGGCAATTCGGCGAGCCGATCCTTGCGGCTCTGGGCCGCAGGTTTGGCGAGCCAATTGACGTAGGCGAGCTGATCGTCGTGACGCAGCGACTCGAAGATCGACTGCGCTTCCTCGTCCTGGGAAAGGGCGGCAACCATGTCGTCTGGCACGGCAACACCGGTGGTGGTGATCATGAAGGAACTCCTCACGTCATTGGGAAGGCGTCCCCCAGGGTGCGCCGCTTCTCACTCGAATGCCCCGCACGACGCGAGGGTCCGACGTTCGACCCGCCCCCGGAGTCATCGGCGGAGTCGTCGGCGGAGTTCTCGGCGGAGTGGGACAGGACGAGGGGTCATCTGGCGCACCGTACGATCAGATGGTTCTCACTACGGGCCGATCAGTTCGTCGGCCGATCCCAACCGAAGGAATTGCCTGTGCTCCGCGACCGTTCTGCCGGTTCACTCCGCCCCGCTGACGCCCCTGGCGCCACTGCGGGCATCGCGAATTCGGCAGCCGTGGACGCAATGGGTGGCGACACCGTCACGCTGGCGGGATGGGTGGCCCGTCGGCGGGACCACGGCGGCGTCATCTTCATCGATCTCCGTGACTCCTCCGGCATCGTGCAGGTCGTCTTTCGAGAAGGCGAGATCCTCGAGCAGGCACACCGCTTGCGCAGCGAGTTCTGCGTGCAGGTCACCGGCGTCGTCGAGGTTCGTCCAGCGGGCATGGACAACGCCGAGCTGAGCACCGGCGGAGTCGAGGTCAACGCTACGAGCCTGACGGTGCTGAGCGAGTCCGCTCCGCTGCCCTTCCAGATCGAGTCCGATTCGGAGATCGGGGAGGAAACTCGGCTGAAGTACCGCTATCTGGACCTGCGGCGAAGCGGTCCGGCCGCAGCCCTTCGACTGCGTTCGGCGGTGAACAGAGCTGCGCGGGAGGTGCTGGACGGGCACGACTTCGTCGAGATCGAGACGCCGACGCTGACGAAGTCGACTCCGGAAGGCGCGCGCGACTTCCTGGTGCCGGCCCGCCTGCGCCCGGGCAGCTGGTATGCGCTGCCGCAGTCGCCGCAGTTGTTCAAGCAGTTGCTGATGGTGGCCGGCATGGAGCGGTACTACCAGATCGCCCGCTGTTATCGGGACGAGGATTTCCGCGCCGACCGCCAGCCCGAGTTCACCCAGCTCGACATCGAAATGTCGTTCGTGGACCAGGACGACGTGATAGCGCTTGCCGAGCAGGTGGTGAGCTCCCTCTGGAAGCTGATCGGGCACGAGATCTCAACGCCCATAGCGAGAATGACGTTCCGCGACGCCATGGACCGGTACGGCTCCGACAAGCCGGACCTGCGCTACAAGGCCGAGCTGATCGAACTCACCGACTACTTCAAGGACACCCCGTTCCGCGTCTTTCAGGCCCAGTACGTCGGGGCGGTGGTGCAGCCGGGTGGCGCGGCCACCCCTCGGCGCGGCTTCGACGCGTGGCAGGAGTGGGCCAAGCAGCGGGGCGCCAAGGGTCTGGCCTACGTCACGGTCGCCGACGACGGCACGCTCGGTGGTCCGGTCGCCAAGAACATCTCCGAGCCGGAGCGGGCTGGGCTCGTCGCTGCCGTCGGCGCGAAGCCTGGAGACGCCATCTTCTTCGGGGCCGGGACCCGGCGCACCTCGCAGGAGCTGCTGGGCGCCGCTCGGTTGGAGATCGCCCGTCGGGGCGGTCTGATCGACGAAGGCGCCTGGGAATTCGTCTGGATCGTCGACGCTCCGCTGTTCGAGCTGGTGGCCGAGTCCTCGGACGACGCAGCTACCGCGGTCGGCGGGGCCGACAGCACCTGGACCGCGGTGCACCACGCCTTCACGTCGCCCAAGCCGGAGTTCCTCGACACCTTCGACACCGATCCAGGCAGCGCGCTGGCCTATGCCTACGACATCGTCTGCAACGGCAACGAGATCGGCGGTGGATCGATCCGTATCCATCGCCAGGACATCCAGGAACGCGTCTTCGCCATCATGGGCCTGACGCAGCGCAGCGCTCGGGAGAAGTTCGGTTTCCTGTTGGACGCCTTCACCTTCGGCGCTCCGCCGCACGGCGGAATCGCCCTGGGTTGGGACCGGATCGTGATGCTGCTGGCCGGGGCGGACTCCATTCGCGAGGTGATTGCGTTCCCGAAGTCCGGCGGTGGCTACGACCCGTTGACGTCGGCGCCCGCGCCGATCACCCAGGCGCAGCGCCGGGAGGCGGGTGTGGACACCGTGCCGGCGAAACCGAAGACAGCCGACTGATCGCGCGGCCGACGGGTGTTGCATCTGCGTCTTCTGGTTCCGACGGAACTCAGTGCTGCAGTTCTGGCGCTGTTGGGGCGGTCTGCCGGCGTCAGCAATGTCAGCGCAGTCGCGGGCGTGGCTCGGGAGCCGCGCGGAGATCTGATCGAGCTGGAGGCCACCCGGGAATGCGCCGACGAGCTCATCGAGGAGCTGAAGCATCTCGGGCTGGGCGATGCCGGCGCCATCTCGGTCAGCCCGGTGGGGCTTTCGCTCTCCCTGCTGTCGGACAAGGCGCAGCGGCAGGCGCCCGGCAATTCCTCGGACTCGGTGATCTGGCACCAGATCGAGGCCAGAGCTGCTGAGGACTCCTTGTTGTCCGGAACATTCCTGGCCTTCTTGACGATCGCCACCCTGTTGGCCGGAATCGGAATCATCGAGAATTCGCCCATCACCGTCGTCGGCGCCATGGTGGTCGGCCCCGAATTCGGACCGCTCGCAGCACTGTCCGTGGGGTTGGTCCGCGGTCGGCCGAAGCTGACCAGGCGGGGTGCGGTAGCCCTGTTGGTCGGATTTCCGATCGCCATGGTCATCGCCGCGCTGGGCGCCTGGATCGCGCTGCGCACCGGCCTGTTCACCAAGCAGAGCCTCGACCGCAATGCCCAGGTGGAGTTCATCTACGAGCCCGGAGTGTTCTCACTGGTCGTGGCGCTGCTGGCCGGCGCGGCCGGCATGCTGTCAACGACGAGCCAGAAATCTGCTGCACTGGTCGGCGTGTTCATCTCGGTGACCACGGTTCCAGCCGCCGGTTATGTCTCGGTCGCCATCGTTCTCGGAGAATGGCGGCAGGTCGGTGGTTCCGCGTTGCAACTGCTGATCAATTTACTGGGAATCGTGGTGGCGGGGGTCGTCACGCTGTTGATCGTCCGACGTGTCGATGTGTACCGGGCCGATGTCCGCGATCGCCGAGCAGCTGCCGCCACGGATCAACTCGGACCCCGGCGCTGAACTGCTACCACGCGGTTTTTCGCACATTTTGTCCGAATTGCCGCTTTCGCGGAGGCGTTGTGCGGTGGAAATGCCCGGGCAGGATCCAGCCCGTTCGGTCGCGGTAAGTCCCCAGAACCGAGATTTGCGGCGCAAGATGGCTCAGGTGCAGCCCAACCGGAGCACATCGACCGGGCGGCTCAAAGTGCAGGCGCAGCCGGAGCACTACAGATAGCGGCGGTAGCCTGCCTGACGTGACCGACGTCGAGCCAGGCCTGTTCGGCTCGGAGCCGCACCCAGGGCCGCAGCCCGAACCGGAGGACGACGGCGCACGGATCTCTCGGAATTCTGCCTTCGACCCGAAGGCGCCACTTGCAGTGCGGATGCGGCCCAGGACGCTGGACGAGGTCGTCGGTCAGTCGCATCTGCTCGGTCCGGGCGCCCCGCTGCGGCGGCTGGTCGAGGGCGGTTCGCCGTCCTCGATGCTGCTCTACGGGCCGCCGGGCACCGGAAAGACAACCCTGGCCACCCTGGTGGCCGGCGCGACGGGCCGTCGATTCGCGCAGTTGTCGGCGCTGTCTGCCGGGGTCAAGGAGGTTCGAGCGGTCATCTCCGACGCGACCGCGGCACTGCGCCGCACCGGCGAGCAAACGGTGCTGTTCATCGACGAGGTCCACCGGTTCTCCAAGACACAGCAGGACTCGCTGCTGGGTGCGGTCGAGAACCGCACGGTGATCCTGATCGCGGCCACCACCGAGAACCCGTTCTTCTCGGTCGTATCGCCGCTGCTGTCGCGGTCGTTGGTGCTGCAGTTGCAGCCGCTGACCGACGACGAGATCGGAGCGCTGCTGGACCGCGCAGTCCTGGACGCACGGGGGCTTGCGGCCGGGTTCGTGCTGGCCGGCGACGCCCGATCCCACCTGCTGGCGTTGGCCGGTGGTGACGCCCGGCGGGCGCTCACCGCACTGGAGGCCGCCGCGGATTCCCTGGCGAACCCGGACCCGAACCCGGACCCGGAACCGGACCCGACACCGGAAGCGAACCCGAACCCGACACCGGAAGCGAGCCCGGCAGCGAACGACCATCGCGGCGCCGCAGCGGTCATCGACCTGGACGCGGTCGAGCGTGCCGTGAATCGGGCGGCCGTGCGCTACGACCGCGACGGCGACCAGCACTACGACGTCACCAGCGCCTTCATCAAGTCGATCCGGGGCAGCGACGTCGACGCCGCGCTGCACTATCTGGCCCGAATGATCGAGGCGGGGGAGGATCCGCGATTCATCGCCCGGCGGCTGATGATCCACGCCTCCGAGGACATCGGCATGGCCGACCCGACCGCGCTTCCGCTGTGCGTGGCCGCCGCTTCGGTGGTGCAGCTTGTCGGTCTCCCCGAGGCGCGGATCGCCCTTGCGCAGGCGACGATCCACCTTGCCACCGCGGCGAAGTCGAACTCGGTGATCACGGCGATCGACGCGGCGATGGCGGATGTCCGTTCCGGTCGCATCGGCACCGTTCCACCGTCGTTGCGCGACGGTCACTATCCGGGGGCGAAGAAGCTGGGCAACGCACAGCGTTACCTCTATCCGCCCGATGTCGTCGGCGGGGTGGCGCGACAGCAGTACCCACCGGACGAGCTGGTGGGGCGCGACTACTACACCCCGGCGGGCAGGGGTGCGGAGCGGGTGATCGCAGAGCGATTACCGCTGCTGCGCAAGGCTGTTCGGGGGCAGGATCATCCGGAGAATGCCCCTCCCGAAGGAAAGGAACGACCATGACGAAGGCCATTCGAGTCACCGAGGTCGGCGGGCCGGAAGTGTTGCGCGTGAGCGAGATCGACCTGCCCGCGCCGAGGCCGGGCCAGGCGACGGTGAAGGTGACTGCGGCCGGCGTCAACTTCATCGACATCTATCGGCGCAGCGGGGTGTATCCGGTTCCGCTTCCCCACATTCCGGGCACAGAGGGCGCCGGTGTGGTCGAAGTAGTGGGGGAGGGCGTGACCGACGTCGCCGTCGGCGACCGAGTGGCGTGGGCGGACGTCGCGGACTCCTACGCCGGCGCGGTGACGGCCCAGGCGGATCGCCTGGTTCCCGTTCCTGCCGACGTGAACGATCAGCAGGCCGCGGCGCTGCCCCTGCAGGGAATGACCGCCCACTACCTGGCGGGCGACTCCTATCGGATCCGGCCAGGGGACTCCGTGCTGATCCACGCCGGCGCCGGCGGGGTCGGGCTGCTGCTGACCCAGATCGCGAAGATCAGGGGCGCCAGGGTCATCACGACGGTCTCCACGGAGGCCAAGGCGCAGTTGTCCGAGCAGGCCGGCGCGGACGACGTGCTGATCGGATATGACGACATTCCGCACCGAATCCGGGAACTGACCGGCGGTGCCGGCGTACAGGCCGTCTACGACGGGGTCGGCAAGGACACCTTCGACCAGTCGTTGGACTCCCTGGCCAGGCGGGGATTTCTGGTCCTCTTCGGCGGTTCCAGCGGCCAGGTCCCGCCGGTCGACCCACAGCGACTGAATCGGGGTGGCTCATTGAGCCTGACCCGCCCGACCCTGGCCGATTTCGTGACGACTCGGGCCGAGCTGCTGGCCAGGGCTGCGGAGCTGTTCGAATGGGTCGGTCAGGGCCGGCTGACGGTGCACATCGGCGGCACCTACCCGCTGCCCGACGCCGGCCGCGCTCACGAGGATCTGGCCGGCCGGCGCACCACCGGGAAGCTGCTGCTGTTGCCCTGAGAATCGATCCTCGAGTGCCCGGGTAATCGATCCTCACCTACCGGGACAGGTGTCCCCGACGTACGGCTGCGTGCAGAAGTTCGTCGACCACGAGGCTTTCGCTCCGGCGTCGCCGATCCGGTACACCTGGAACGTCGTGACCGCGGCCAGGCCGACCGCGAGCACACCGAAGGCGATCCGGATACCTGCGGTTTCCAGCGCGGCCCGGCGCCGACGGGCGGCGAGCAACGGAAGACCCCAGGCGAGCACCGCCGCCAGGAACAGCCCGAGAGCCCATGGGAGCAACTCGTCACCGAGGTGTGCATGCCGGACGATCAGCGGATTCGTGAAACCGCCGAAGACGCGGGCCTGCAACTATTCTCCGGCCGCAGTGGTGATCGGAATCGAGATCAGTGCCAGCAGCGCCACGATCGGCGTGATCACGCCAAGACGGCGGCGAGCGGCCGGCCACACCGCCGACAGCACCGTCAGGAGCGCGGCCAGCGGTATCCCGGCGACGACCAGGTGGATGAGCAGAATGTGCACCGGCAGTCCGTTGAACTCGTTCACGTGTCCAGAATGGTGCATGAGCGTTCGAATGTCGTTCAGGACAGGGCGACGGAGTTGCGGATGCGCAAATGCGACCACGCAGGGCCGAAGTCGCCGGGTACGCTGGCACCGGCGGACGACCGGCGGTGGGCCGTGGCCGAACCAAGCAGCCGTGAAGCATTCGAAGGGACAGCGTCGACCGTGAAGCGCATGTACTACTTCTCCGCCGGGGTCGCTCTCGGCGCTGTGGCCACCCGGCGCACCCGCCGCGCGAAGGACGCCGCCCGCGCCGCGCTGGCCGCAAGGTTGACCCCGTCCGCGATCGCCGCCGATGTCGCGGACGCGATCGCGGAGATCGGGAACGCCGTCGGCTCGTTCGCGGCCGACGTTCGGCAGGGCGCCGCGAACCGCCGGTCCACCTATCGACCAATGATCGACAACGCCACCGGTGCGGTGGCCCTGCTCGCTCCCGACCAGGCCGGTCCGGTCCGGCCGATAGAAGCCGTCATCGCGATCGAGCCGGACGAATCGGCCGGGCTCGACCGGCGTACGGCCTGACAGCGGCCGTAGCTGCGCGAACGGACGCACCACGGTGTGATCCCGGGTTCCGGCCGCACCTGTTCACCGCATCAGCCAGCGCAGAGAAGGACACCTTGCAGACGCACGAGATCCGACGTCGATTCCTCGACCACTTCGAGCGGTCGGGCCACACCTTCGTGAGGTCGGCCTCGCTGGTGTCCGATGATCCGACCCTGCTGTTCACGGTGGCCGGGATGCAGCAGTTCAAGCCGTACTTCCTCGGCCAGACCACGCCGCCCTTTCCCCGAGCCACCAGCGTGCAGAAGTGTGTTCGGACGCTGGACATCGACAACGTCGGCCTGACGACCCGGCACAACACGTTCTTCCAGATGGCCGGCAACTTCTCGTTCGGGGACTACTTCAAGGCCGGTGCCATCAAGCACGCCTGGGAGCTGCTCACCAATTCGCAGGACGACGGCGGGTACGGCTTCGATCCGGAGCGCCTGTGGATCACGGTGTACGAGACCGACGACGAGGCCCACCGCCTGTGGCAGGAAGTCGCCGGCGTGCCACCGGAGCGGATCCAACGGCTCGGAATCGTGGACAACTTCTGGTCGATGGGTACGCCGGGGCCCTGTGGTCCAGATTCGGAGATCTTCTACGACCGTGGTCCGGCATTCGGACCGGGCGGCGGTCCGGCAGTCTCCGATGGTCGCTACATCGAGATCTGGAATCTGGTCTTCATGCAGGACCAGCGCGGCCCCTCCGACGCCGCCGGCGACTTCGAGATTCTCGGACCACTGCCGAAACAGAACATCGACACCGGAATGGGGGTGGAGCGGGTCGCCTTCCTGCTCCAGGAGGTGGACAACGTGTACGAGACCGACCTCTGCCGCCCCATCATCACCGCGATGGAGGAGTCGTCGGGAGTCCGGTACGGCAATCCGGTCACCCCTGAGGGAACGGCTCACATCGACGACGTGCGGATGCGGATCATCGCCGACCACTCGCGTTCCGCGGTGATGTTGATCTCCGACGGCGTGACGCCGGGTAACGAAGGCGGCGGCTATGTACTGCGTCGACTGATCCGGCGGGCGGTCCGATCAGCGCGGTTGCTGGGCGTGACCGAGCCGGTGATGGCGCGTCTGGTGAGGGTCGTCGCGGACCTGATGAGCCCCTCCTATCCCGAGATCGCCGACGACTACGCCAGGATCGAGCGGGTGGCGGTCACCGAGGAGAACGCGTTCCTGCGAACGATCGCGTCCGGTTCCAAGTTGTTCGAGACCGCCGCGTCCGAAACGAGAGCGGCTGGCCGGAAACAGGTTTCAGGTTCCACTGCATTCGTGCTGCACGACACCCAGGGCTTTCCGCTCGACCTGACACTCGAGATGGCGGCCGAAGCCGGCCTGACCGTGGACACCGGAGAATTCGATCGACTGATGCAGGAGCAGCGAGCACGGGCTCGCGCCGACGCGAAGGCGCGCAAGGGCGGCTTGAACGACCTCACGGTCTATCGCCGGCTCCTGGATGCCGGACCCACGGAGTTCACCGGCTACGACGAACTGGAGTCGGAGGGCACCGTTCTCGGGCTGATCGCCGACGGCGAGCTGATCGGTTCGGCCGGCACCGGTCGAACGGTGGAACTCGTCCTCGACCGCACTCCGCTCTACGCGGAATCCGGTGGTCAGGAATCGGACGCCGGGCGGATCGTCGGAGCGGGTTTCGCCGCGCAGGTGCTCGACGTGCAGAAGGTGGACCGCAAGTTGTACGTCCACAAGATCCTGATCACCGACGGCGAGTTGATCCAGGGCGGTTCGGTGCTCGCCCAGGTCGACCCGGAGTGGCGGCTGGGTGCACGGCAGGCGCACAGCGGCACCCATGTGGTGCATGCGGCTCTTCGGCAGGTGCTGGGGCCGGAAGCGCTGCAGGCCGGCTCGTACAACAAGCCGGGTTATCTGCGCCTGGACTTCTCCTACAACAACGCTTTGTCGGCGGAGACCAGGAGCGAGATCGAGGAGGTCTCCAACCTCGCGGTGCGCGGAGACCTGCCGGTGCGCGTGCTGTACGGCAGCAAGGAGGAGGCCTCGGCGATGGGTGCGATCGCACTCTTCGGCGAGACCTACGACGAGACGGTGCGCATCGTGGAGATCGGCGGCCCGTGGTCGGTCGAGCTGTGCGGCGGCACGCACGTGCAGCACTCCAGCCAGATCGGACTGATCGCGCTGACCTCCGAGTCGTCCATCGGTTCCGGCGTCCGCCGGGTCGAGGCGGCCGTCGGCATCGACGCTTTTCGAAGACTTGCCGCCGAGCGCACCCTGGTCGCGGCGATCGCCGGCTCGCTCAAGGTGCAACCGACCGATCTGCCGACGCGGGTGGAATCCCTTGTCGAGCGGCTGCGGGCTGCCGAGAAAGAACTCGAGAAGTACCGCGCAGCAGCGGCTCTGGCGTCTGCTGGGACGTTGGCCGATGCCGCTCACCCGGTCGGCGACGTGTTCCTCGTTGCGGCGGCGACGCCGGACGGCACCTCGGCTGCGGATCTGCGAACTCTGGCCACCGATGTTCGCAGCCGGTTGTCCGGGCGCCCCGCCGTGGTCGCCTTGTTCGCTCCGGCCGGGAGCAGCGTGTCTTTCGTGGTCGCGCTGACCCCGGAGGCGATGGCCAACGGGCTGAAGGCGGGGGATCTGGTGAAGTCGTTCCTGCCGGCGATCGCCGGGCGTGGCGGTGGCCGACCGGATCTGGCGCAGGGCGGTGGCACCGATTCCGCGGGTATCGGCAACGCCGTCGCGGCTCTGCGGGCGGTCCTGGGCGGCGCACAGACGTGAATCGGAGCGGCAACGAAGTTCCGGCCAGGGGTGTACGTCTGGGCGTGGACGTCGGTAGCGTGCGGGTGGGTGTCGCCCGGAGCGACCCGCACAGCATCTTGGCAACGCCGGTGGCGACGTTGGCCCGGGATGACTCGAAGCAATCCGACCTGGACCGTCTGCGGGAGCTGGTCCAGGAATTGAACGTGGTGGAGGTGACCGTGGGCCTGCCTCGCACACTGCGTGGTGCGGTGGGATCGGCCGCTGTCGCCGCCCGGAGCTACGGACAGCTGTTGGCGACGCGGATCGCGCCCGTGCCGGTGGTCTACGTCGACGAACGGCTGACGAGCGTCACCGCCAATCGGATGCTGGCCGAACGTGGCATCCGGGAGAAGTCGCGGCGATCGGTGGTCGACCAGGCGGCCGCGGTGACCATCCTGCAGATCCGGTTGGACCAGGTGTCGGCGGCTCTGCGGAGCTCAGGATGAACGATCAGTTGGGCCTGTTCGACCGGCGCGGCGAGGATGAAACCGGCGATCTTGACCTGGGTGATCTGCGCGCTGCGCTCGCTCGGACTGCCGGATCGCCCGTCGCGGAGGCGCGGTCCACGCCGCGACGACAGCAGCGCGCAGATCGGCTCGCGGCGGCCAGGCGCCGTCGTCGTCGGCGGCAGTCCACGGTGCTTGCCCTGGTGGTGCTCGCGCTGTTGGCCGGCGGCGTGGTCGTCGGCTTCAAGGTGTGGCGCAATGACGCCGCGACCGTTGCAGATTTCTCCGGCAGCGGGGAGGCCGAAACGGTGGTGCGGGTGCAGAGCAACGACACCCTCACCGATATCGCCGCCACCCTGGCCACCGACAAGGTGGTGGCCTCCGCCGCGGCGTTCGTCAATGCGGCCGCGGACAACGCCGAGGTCAAAGGGATCAAGACCGGCTTCTACAAGGTCAAGGTGCACGCGTCGGCGGCCGCGGCGCTGACCGCCATCACCGATCGAGGAGCGCGCGTCGGGCAGCTGCGGCTGATTCCGGGTCGTCAGCTCGCCGATGTCTCCACCAGGAGCGGAGGAGCGGGCAAGATCACCGACGGCTACATCACCGAGATCACCAGGGCTGCCTGCGTGCCGCTGAACGGCAGCAGCAACTGTTTCACGTCGGCCGACCTCTGGCGCGTCGCGGAAACCGCCGACCCGGTCGCACTCGGCATCGCCGGATGGGCTGTGCCGAATGTGCTGAAGGCGCCGGACGCGCGGAAGCGACTCGAGGGCATGCTGGTTCCCGGCGACTACAACGTTCCGCCCGGCTCTACCGCGACGGCCGCTCTGCAGGCCGTGATCAGTGCTTCTGCGAGCAACTGGAACGACACCGACCTCGTCGCGGGAGCCAAGGCGGTGAAGCTGACGCCCTACCAATTGGTGACGGTCGCCTCGCTCATCGAGCGCGAGGGCATCGCCAGGGACATGCCGAAGGTCGCCAGGGTGACCTACAACCGACTGGCCGTCTCGATGAAGCTCCAGTTCGACTCCACGGTGAACTATTCGCTGGACCGGGCCCAGATCAGCACCACGGCAGCGGAACGGGCACAGCCGTCGCCGTACAACACCTACGACGCGGCAGGCCTTCCGCCGACGCCCATCTCTTCGCCGGGCCCGGACGCGCTCGACGCCGCCCTGAATCCGGACGACGGCAGCTGGTTGTACTTCGTGAAGATCGACCTGAAGGGCAACTCGTGCTTCTCGGTCACTCTCGAGCAGCACAACAGCTGCGTGGAGCTGGCCCGGCACAACCATGTGTTCGGAGCATGACGAGCGGTACGCCGACCCCGGCCGAGGTTCCGACAACGGCTTCGGCCTCGCGTGCGGTACCGGTTCCGGTCCTGGTTGCGCCGTCGGCATCGCACCGGGCAGCGGTCCTGGGAAAGCCGATCGCCCATTCGCTGTCGCCGGCCCTGCACCGCGCGGGATTCCACGCCGTCGGCCTTGTCCACTGGACCTACGACCGGATGGAGTGCGATGCCGCACAACTGCCCGGACTGCTTGAAAACGCAGGCGCGGAGTGGGCCGGGTTCTCGATCACGATGCCGGGCAAGGCCGCCGCGGCCGCGGCCGCCCAGAGTCGAGGCAGTCGCGTAGATCTGCTCGGCGCGGCCAACACCCTGCTCCGAACGCCCGAGGGTTGGCGCGCCGAGAACACCGATGTGGACGGAGTGATCGGTGCTCTCGGCGCGGCCGGAGTGCGCGCCGACTCCGTGCTGGTGCTCGGCGGAGGAGGCACTGCTCGATCAGTCGTCGCCGCCGTCGCGGAGATGGGGGTCGCTGCGGTCGTGCTCGCCGGCCGCCATCCAGCCGGCATCTCGCAGTGCGCAGAACTCGCCGGCTCGCTGGGACTCCAGGTGACGCTGTCCGATCTGAGCGTGGACAGCATTTCGCGGTGCACTTCCGGAGTGCAACTGGTGGTGTCCACGGTGCCGGCGGGTGCCGCCGATCATCTCGCGGCCGCGTTGGCCTCGGTGCCGGCGCTGCTGGACGCGGTGTATTCCCCGTGGCCCACTCCGATCGCGGCCGCTGCTGGACCTGGCCGGATCACCGTCACCGGGCTCGACATGCTCATGCATCAGGCCTTCTCCCAATTCGAACTGTTCACCGGGATACCGGCGCCGAAATCGGCCATGCGCGCCGGGTTACTGGCGGCCAGCGGTGTGTCGATGCCGTTGCCGGTGCGCTGATGCTCCGCCCGGCGCACAACGGTGCCCGACGAACTCGCCGCTCGGTTGCCGCCCTCGCCGCGGTCCTGGCCTCGGCGGGGTGCCTCGTCGCATCTTTTCTGACCTGGCTGTCGTTGTCCGACGGCGCCGGGGGAACCACGTCGGTGTCCGGGTGGGGGGCGATCTCCGGCGGTAGTCAGATTGCCGGGGAGAACATCAACGACGCGCTGAACGGCAATGCCACCTTCCGGCCGGGCCTGCTCGCCGTGATTCTCGGATCGATCGCGCTACTGGCCGCGCTTGGCATGGCAATCGTGGCGCGGAGAGGCGGCCCGATGCGGATACTGGCGTCGGTGTTGGTTCTGTCCGGTTCGAGCGGGGTGGCCTGGGGAATTGTCCGGGGCACGGCGCCGGACTCGCTGGGGCTGTTGAACCAGGGCGAGCGGGCCGGCGCCGGCGCCGGCCCGTGGCTGCTCACCGGTTGTTCGGCGGTTCTGCTGGCAGTGGCCCTGGCGATCTTCTTTGGGCTGCTCGACCCGCCCGTCGGCGGAACGCTCGGCGCACCGGCCGACCCGCTGCGGCGCAGAGGAATTCAGCCGCGCTGATTCAGTCGGCGCAGCGCCCGACTCAGCCGATCCGATCGGCCGCGGTGGGGATGAGTTGCCGCTCCGTCGGGAGGAGCGTGAGAAGGTGACCGGGTGGCGGGGCAGGCGGGCGGGCGCGAGTTGTTGATGTCGGTGCTGATCGGCCTCGTGCTCGGCGCGGCCGCCGGTGCCGGTCTCCGGCTGTTCCTGCGCCGGCTTCGTCGAGGTGCTCTGCTGCCGGTCGGACCGTTGGAAGCAGCGGGCGCGTTGACGACCTCGCTCGGGCTCGGGCTGGGCGGTCGGTTCCCGACGGTGGGTCTGGTGCTGTTCGCCGGTCTGCTGATGGTGGCGCTCAGCGCGGTCGACATCGTCCACCATCGACTGCCCGACGCGATCACGCTGCCGGCTCTGCCACTGGCGATCGTGGTCGTCGCCGCGACCCATGCGCTGGATCCGGGCTCCGGATCGCTGCTGCGAGCGGCACTGTGCGCGGCCGTGCTGTGGGCTCTGTTCGCCGTCGCTGCGCGCATCTCCCCGGCAGCCATGGGCCGCGGCGACGTCAAACTCATTCCGACCCTCGGCCTTCTCCTGGGCTACGTGTCCACCGCCGCTGTCGTCGTCGGACTGGCAATTGCGTTCCTGCTCGGATCGATGGTGGCGATCGGCGGTCTGGCCCTGCGCCGGCTGAAGCTGACCTCCGCCATTCCGTTGGGGCCCTATCTGTTGTTCGGATGCTGGTGTGCGCTACTGCTTCCCGTCTCCTGACCGGCCGTCGCGCGATCGATCACCGCCGCGCAGCCGGATTCGTCCAGATGGAAGACAACTGCGGCTCCATCGACCGGAATCACCGAGACGGTCAGGTCCTGCGGATACAGCCGGATGAGGTTGAATCCGGAGCTCGCATAGGTGCGTTCGTGCCCGGGTGCGGCCAGCGGATCGGTGCGAATGGTGGTCGATCCGGCCACCGCGACCGGAACGCCGCCGAGTAGGCCCGACCCGGCGAGGTGATGGTGCCCGGCCAGAATGATCCTGGTGTCGGTGCCACGGACGGTCTCGGCCAGCGCCGAGCGCGATGCGCGGTCCAGCGCGAAATACGTCAGCAGCGGCGACGGCGGTGGCAGCGGCGCGTGATGCAGCACCACGACGGTTCCACCTGGGTTCGGTCTACTGAGCTCCGCTGCCAGTTCGGCGAGGTGCTCCGGTGCAAGAACGCCGTGCCCGGCGCCGGCGACGGTGGAGTCCAGCACCACGATGCGGATCCCGTTCACCCGGTGGACCTGCAGGATCGGCTCGGCGCGGTGCGGTTTCCGCAGCAGTTCGGCATGGAACACCGACCGGACGTCGTGGTTGCCGGTTGCGTAGATCACCGCGGGGGCAAGTGGTCGCAGGGCAGCATCCAACCGGCGGTACGCGTCCGGGTCGCCGGAGTCGGTGAGGTCGCCGGAGACGATGACGACGTCCGGGCCTGCGCCTTCTTCGACGGCCGCGGACACCACGCGCACCACCTCCGCCAGCGAGGCCGCCGGGTCGAGAACCGCGTTGTAGAGCACTCCGGTGCTGGTCAGGTGCGGGTCGGACAGATGCACGACAACCAGATCCGCAACCTCGACCGGCGCCCCGTCGGCCGTCGGCACCCGGGCATCCACCGCGGGTCAGCCGATCCAGCGTCGGACGGCCGGCGCCAGGTCGGAGAGATCCGAGATGCGGTGGGACGGACTGCCCGCGTTCCGGCCGAACCGGTCGACCAGCACGGTCGTCGCGCCCCGCGCAGCGGCACTCTCGAGATCGCCGATCCAGCGGTTGCTCACTGCCAACACCTGGACCGGCCGACTCTCGGCAGGAATTTCGGAACCAGGTCGATCGACCCCGGTCACTTCGTCGACCCCGACTATTTGGTCGACGTGCGGGGCCAACCCGAGCACCTCGAGCACCTCGAGCACGCCGGCAACGTCATAGTCGGCGCGGACCGTGAGGAACACCTCGGGAAACTCCGCCAACAGCCCGATCAACCCGGCCGGCGGTTCGAGAGCGAAGGCCGAGGCGACCACGTCCTCGCGCGAGCGTCGATGCGCGGCGGCGATGTCGGCGGCCGTCAATCCGACTCCACCGGCCAACACGGCTACCGCTCCGAGGCCGTCCTGCACGTCGGCAAGGCGTTCGGACAATTCGGCCGATCGTCCGCCGATGGTCCGGCCCTCGAGGAAAAAGCGGATTCCGTCGATCAGCCGGCCGGCGGCCTGCTCCGGTAATTGCTCGGCGCACTGCCGGGCGAACGCAAGAATCGGCAGGTCCCCCACGTACACCGCGGCGTCGAAGTTCACGATCAACGCCAGGGTGTCGGCTGGGGGCACCTGCCGATTCTAGTCAGGGTGCTGCGCAGAACGTGCGCTGCGGCAGCGGTCAGACGCGCGAGCGCGACTTCGAGCCGAACTTCAGGTAGAGCACCAGCACGATGACCGCACCGATGACGGACCCGATGATCCCCGAGGTCTGGAAGAACCCGTTCTGCGAGTCCTTGCCGAAGATCAGGTAGCCGAGGAATCCGCCGACGAACGACCCGATGACGCCGAGCAGAATCGTCATCGGAATCGAGATGTTCTGCTTGCCCGGCACGATCAGCCGAGCGAGAGCACCGGCGATCAGGCCGATCACCAGCAGGCTGATGATGAGTCCGAGGATGTGCATGACTACTCCTTCAAGGTGTGGCTGTGGAGTGTGTCTCCGAGGTGGTTGGTAACCCGGAACGGGCATGATCAAACCTGCAGTCGCTCGAGCTTGAGCCCTGGAAACGAAACAAGGAGCTGATCGCCATGCCAGAGAACACCGACCGATCCGACGAGAATTCGGAGTCCCAGATCGACGAGTCGATGCCCGGATCGTCACAGGATGAGAATGACGGCGTCTCGCAGCAGTTGGACAGCGCTGACACGTTGATGGACCAGGCCAGGATCGACTCGCTCGACACCGGCTGGAGCCCGCCCGATCGCGACCCGGGCATCGATGTTCCGACCGAGGCGGAGCAGCTCGAAGGCGACAGCCTGGATGAACGACTGGCAATGGAGGTACCTGACGTCGGCCTGGATTCCGAGGAGGGGTTCCTGGACACCGCCGTCGACGAGGTGGGAAACCAGCGGTCGGGTCGGTTGGTGGCTGCCGATGATCCGGACGGCATTCTCGCCGGCGAGGACGTGGGCATCGACGGTGCTGCGGCCTCCGCGGAAGAGGCCGCTGTCCACGTACTTCCGGACGCCTGAGGTGACGCCGGGGCCGGTGGAATCGTCGAAGCGACTCGATCGCTCGGGCGGCCCCGGTAGTCGGATCGGAGCGTTGGCGCAGCGCGTTCCGGCGCAGGCGCAGCAGGCGGTCGCCGACGTGGTGCGGATCCTGGCCGCCGTCGTGGGTCGACTGCGCACCCCGTTGCTGGTGGTGCTGTTGCTACCGGTGATTCTGGGTGTGCTCCTGTTCGCGGTTTCGGCCATTCGCGGTGGGGCAGATCTGCCGATCGCGTGCGTGCTGGCCCTGCTGGCCGTCGTTCCCAGTGGTTGGTTGGCGATCCGGCGCCGTCAGCTGCTGGTCGCCCTGCAACCGCCGGAGCCGGCGGGCGCGGAGATCTACGCGATCTTCAGCGCGCCGCAGGTGCTGGCGACGGTCAAGTCGAACCTGATCGAGGTCGCGGCCCGCAGCAGCGGGCTCGGTTTTCGAAGTCTGGGGCGCTCGGTGTGGAAGGGCGTGCGAATCACGAACGAGATGCGCGGCCGGGCGGTCGACTCGCCGCGGCTGGCGCCTTTCCTTCCGGGTCGGCTGCGCGGGTTGGTCATGCTGGCCGGCTCGTGCGTGCTCGCTACCGTCGTGCTCGGCGGATTTCTGGTGCTCAAAGTTCTCGCCACGGCGGTCGGGCTCGGGTGAGTGGAAGCGGCGGCCGGGGTCAGCAGTGGTATTCACCGCCGACCAGCAGTTCTGCGATGCCGTCGAGCACTTTTTCGTCGCCGGCGTAAGGTCCGGCCGGCCGCGGCCAGTGGATCACGACGTCGGTGAAACCCAGGCCCTGCGCCCGGCCGGCGGCGGCAGTGAACGCAGCCACGCTGGAGAACGAATAGCCGGGCACTGCGTCCATCGACAGGTAGGTCCTGCGGTCCACACCTTCCCAGTCGCGGCACCGGACCGACTCCTGGAAGATTCGCACCAGGGACGTCAGGCGATCCCACCACTGATCCGCCCCATCGACACCCTCCGGTCCGGTGGTGGCCCAACCGTCGTAGGCACTGGCCAACCGCACCGATCGCGGGCCGTTGCCCGCGACGACCAGCCGAACCCGATCCCGGGAACCGGAGGGATGCATCCGGGCTCGATCGGCGACGAAATAGTCACCCCGCCAACTGGTTTCGGGCTGGGTGAGCAGCAGATCCGTCAGCGTGACGAACTCAGTGAGCCGGTCCACCCGGTCCTTCGGCGCCAGCACCGGCCGGCCCAGCACTGCGGCGTCCCAGCCGAGCCCACCGGCCCCGATGGCGGCCACGATGCGCCCCTTGCCGAAGTCGTCGAGTTCGCCGCCGGCGATGTCGTCGAGCGACATCAGATCCTTGGCGTGGGTGACCGGGTGCCGAAAGTTGGGGGACGTGACCCAGGTGCCCAACCGAAGGTGCGACGTGGCGGCAGCCGCGGTCGCCAGGGTCGGGACCGTCGAGTACCACGGTTCGTCGGCCAGGTCGCGCCACGCCAGATGGTCGTAGGTCCAGCCGTGGGCGAAGCCGCGAGTTTCCAGGGACTTCCAGCGCCGCCGGGTTTCCACGGCCGAGAACTGGGGGAGGATGACGACGCCGACCCGCATGACTGGCCAACCTACCGTGCCGCCTCCTCCACCGTTGTCGTAGTTCTGCGGGATGCTGCTCGGGTCGTGATACTGCTCCGGTCGTGATACTGCTGGAGGTACGAAGCAGTTCCAGCCGAAGTCAGCAGGTCCTTCGACAGCTGACCGAAGAAGGAGTTCCCAGATGACGGCAGTACCCACTGTTCAGCTCAACAACGGCGTGTCCATCCCGCAGCTGGGATTCGGTGTCTTCCAGATCAAGCCGGCCGAAACGGTGGAAGCGGTTCGCAACGCCCTCCGGGTGGGCTACCGCCACATCGACACGGCGCAGATGTACGGCAACGAGAAGGAGGTCGGCCAGGCGCTCGCCGAGTCCGACCTCGAGCCTGCCGACGTGTTCGTCACCAGCAAGCTGAACAACAACCAGCTCGGCTACGACGACGCGCTGACCGCGTTCGGGAAGACGCTGGACGATCTCGGCCTGGAGCGGATCGATCTGTTCCTGATCCACTGGCCGCTGCCGACGGTTCGCAATTTCATGGAGACCTGGAAGGCCTTCGAGACGATCTACGCGGAGGGTCGGGCCCGCTCGATCGGCGTCTCGAACTTTCAACCACACCATCTGCGTCGGATCCACGAGGAGGGGACGGTGCCCCCGGCGGTCAACCAGATCGAGGTGCATCCGTATCTGACGCAGGAGGCGCTGCGCGCGTTCGACGCCGAGCACGGCATCGCGACCGAGGCCTGGTCCCCCATTGCGCAGGGCAAGGTGCTCGACGATCCGACCATCACCACCATCGCCGAGGCACACGGCAAGACGCCGGCCCAGGTGGTCCTGCGGTGGCACATCCAGCACGGCAGCATCGTGTTCCCGAAGTCGGTGAGCCCGGAGCGAATGAAGGAGAACTTCGAGATCTTCGACTTCGAGCTGCCCGAATCCGACATGGCGTCGATCTCGTCGCTGAACAGGGACGAGCGCACCGGCCCTGACCCGGACACCTTCGACTACGTCCCAGACTGAATCGGTAATTATCTGAATCGGTAATACCTGAAACTGCAATACCTGAAACTGCAATACCTGAAACTGCAATACCTGAAGCGGGGCAGACCTTCTCGGTCTGCCTCGCTTCATTTTGGCCGGAGGTTGTCAATTACCATTGACAAGACTTCGTGTGTCAATCTAGTTTGACAACATGACCACGGACACCGAACTTGCCCAAGCGGCGAGCAGCGGCGACCCGGCTGAGGGCCTGCGGGCCGTTCGGGCGCTGCGGGAGCTCGCCGACCGACTGGAACGTCTTCAGGTGGGCCGTGCCCGCAAACTCGGCTGGACCTGGCAGGAGATCGCCACCCAGGTCGGCGTCACCAGGCAGGCGGTGCACAAGAAACACAGTGGCTGCGAGCGCAACTACTTCGGAAACGAAAGGTGAGGCAGATGTTCGAAAGGTTCAGCGCCACCGCTCGGCAGGCGGTCGTAGCGGCTCGGGAAGAAGCCAGAACCATGAATCACCCGCACATCGGCGGTGAGCACCTCTTGATCGGGCTCGCCGGGCAGGGGACGGATCCAGCCGCCGTCGCGCTCCGCAAGCTGGGCATTCCCGCGGCCGATCTCCGCACTGCCGTGCGGAAGTGCGGCGCCGGTCCGCTCGATCAGGACGCGCTGGCCCTGGTCGGCATCGACCTCGAGTCGGTGAGGCTCGCGGCCGAGGCGCGGTTCGGTCCTGGCGCCCTGGATTCGGCGCCGGTCGGACGTTCGCCCAAGGGGCACATCCCTTTTGACGAGTCCGCGAAGACTGCGTTGCAGTTGGCGCTGCGCCAAGCGGTTGCGCTTCGCTCGGGCTCCATCTCGAGCGGGCATCTGTTGCTGGGCGTCGTCGGAACCGGCGGAGCCGGTGCTGCGCGACTGCTGGCGGAGCGGGCGGTCGATCTGGAGGCACTGCGGGCGGATACTGTTGCCTTGATGGTCGCCGAGGCGGCCTGACCGGCGGTGTCCCAAGGCGGATGGTGACGACTCGGGGTGGCTTTGATCGGCTCAGAACCCGAGTTCCACGCGCGCCTGCTGCGGCGTCGGCGCGGCCCAGCGCCGCGAGTAGTTCTCGTTGTCGGTCAGCGACCGGGACAGGGCCTTGTCGAGATACAGCATGCCGGCGAGATGGTCGCTCTCATGGGCCACGATCCGGGCGGCCCAACCGGTAACGATCTCGTTCAGAGCGGCGCCGGTCTCGTCGAAGCCCGTCAGACGGACGGCGCCGGCCCGCTCGACGACGGCCTGGTAGCCGGGAACGGACAGGCAACCCTCGTAGAAGGCGGCGACCGTGTCGTCCACCGGGCGGTAGGACGGGTTGACCAGCACTCGGAAGGGCAGCGGCGACCGGCCCCGGACGGCGGCCGTGTCGGCAGGAACGGCGGCAGGATCCTCGAGCACCGCCAGTTGGATTCCGAGGCCCACCTGCGGAGCAGCCAGGCCGACACCGGGGGCGGCTCGCATGGTTGCGCGCATCGCTCCGATCAGCGCGGTGAACAGGTCGGGTGGCAGGCTCCAGTCGTACGGCTCCGCCCGGCGGCGTAGGACGGGATCGCCGGCGGCCACGATCGGCAGTGGAACCGGGCCGGCCAGCAGGTCCTCCACCCGGTCGGTCAACACCATGTCGGTCAGCGTCATCGCACCAGCGTATGTCCCCATCGATGGGATCAGTCGTACAGCTGGGAGCGATCGAAGCCGTCCCTCGTCGGCCGTTTGGTGGACCCGCGGCCAACGGCCACCGGAACCGCGACAGCCTCGTCCGGGTGATTCGCCCACTGCGGATAGGAATCGCGCCGGTCGTCGGGATCGCGCGGGTCGGTCGCCTCGCGGAAGATGAAGTAGCCGATGGCCAGCAACGACATGATTCCGAAGGCGCACCACTGCAATGCGTACGACAGATAAGGCCCCTCAGCCGGCTGCGGGACGCCGATCTCGGTCAACACTCCAGGGCTGCCGTCGACCAACTGGATGTAGCCCTGCAGCACTGTGCCGGCAGGCTCGCCGGCGCCGGCGCCGGCCAGAGCGTCGGCGTTGACGGCCCACGCCTGGGGGAGCCCGGATTCGACGGCCGGCGGGCGATTCCGCGGATCGGTCTGGTCCTGCTGCACCCGGCCGGTCACCCTCACCGGGCCGCTCGGCACTGGCGGCAACGGCGAATGGCCGATGTCCTGGGTCGACAGGGAGCCGCGGTCCACCAGCAGAACGGTGCCGTCGTCCAGCCGCATCGGCAGCACCACCTCCGAGACCGGATTGCCGTGCTCGTCCTGCCGCAACCGGACGTAGTAGGTGTGCGATGGATCGAAGACCCCCGTCGCGGCCACCCGGTGCCAGGTGGCGCTACCGTCGGGCTGCCGGTCCGGGAACAGCAACTGCCGTACCGGAACCGGCGGGTTGTGGAGGGCCGCTTGCACCGCCGCGTTGGTAGCAGCCGTCTCGGAATTCCGATCGAACTGCCACGGCGCGAGAATCAGCCAGCAGGCTGCCGTGAAGGCCAGGGCCCCGACGATCGCGCCGATCCACCCCGCCTTGAGCAGGAACGCGAAACGGGGATACCGGCCGTTCTCAGGAGGCACCGGCGTGCAATCGTTGGTCGCATCGGTTCACCTGGTCATTGTTACCGCAAATTCGGAAGGGAAGTAGCCGTGACAACGACGATCGCCGAGGTTCTGGCGGTGCTCGAGCGGGCCTATCCGCCGGTGCTCGCGCAGGACTGGGACACCGGAATCGGGTTGACGTGCGGGGATCCGGCGGATCCGGTGTCGACGGTGCTGCTGGCAGTCGATCTGGACGAGGCCGTGATTGCTCAGGCCCGGGAAATCGGCGCCCGGATGATCGTGACGCACCACCCGCTGCTCTTCCGCCCGGTGCAGTCGGTGGCCGTCGATCGGCCCAAGGGTGCGCTGATCACCAGCCTGATCCGGGCCGGCATCGCGCACTACAGCGCGCACACGAATGCGGACAAGGCGGTCGGCGGGGTCGGCGACGCATTGGCGCGGGTACTCGGGCTCGCCGCCGTCCGGCCGCTGGTGCCCGACCCCATCGGGCTGCTGCCGGAGGGGCATCCGCAGGCCGGCCGAACCGGGATCGGCCGGATCGGGCTGCTCGCCGCCCCGACCACGCTGGCGCAGTTCACTGCGGCGGTTCGGGACGCCCTGCCGGCAACCGCAGCAGGGGTGAGAGCGGCCGGCGAGCCTGGGCGCCCGATCCGTACGGTAGCGCTGTGCGGGGGCGCCGGGGATTCCGAATTGGGCGCGGCGGCCGCGGCGGGGGCGGATGTCTATCTGAGCTCTGACCTGCGCCATCACCTGGTGGCCGAACACCTCGCCGCTGCCGGCGCACCGGCGGTGGTCGACGTCGCCCACTGGGCCGGCGAGTGGCCATGGCTGGCCGATGCCGCGCAGGTGATCGGCAGGGCGGTGGGAGCTGACTCTTCGGCGGGTAGCGTCACGGTCACCGTTTCCTCGATACGGACCGATCCGTGGACCATTCACACCTGCGCCCGGAGCAGTTCCGATCGGGATGACAGCTGATCCCAACTGCAGAAGGGCTCGACAACAGTGCCGAAGGCAGATCCTTTCGTCCAACGCCGATTGCTCGACCTGGCCGGGTTCGATCAGTCGATCAACGCCGCCGAACATCGACGGGCCACCTTGCCGGAGATCGCGGTGATCTCTGCCGGCGCCGAGGGATCGAACCAGCTGCGGAACGCCAAAGTTCTCGCCGAGACCGAGGTCGGGGATCTGGAGCGGGCCACCCGCAAACTCGAGAACGAGGTCGACCAGGTGCGCTCGCGGTCCAGCCGGGATGCGCAACGATTGTCCTCCGGGGCCGGGAACGCAAAGGACATGGAGAACCTCCAGCACGAGATCACCTCGTTGAAGCGGCGCCAGGGCGTTCTGGAGGAGCAGGAACTGGAGCTCATGGAGCAGAAGGAGGTGGCCGATGCGGCGCTGGCCACCGTTGCGGGTCAGTTCCAGGAGATCCAGGCGCAGGTGAGCGCCGCCGAGTCGAGGCGCGACGGGATCTTCAGCGACATCGACGACGAGCTGACCGGACTTCGCAGCAGCCGTGCGGCGCTGGTCACAGATCTGCCGACCGAACTCGCTGCGCTGTACGACCGGATCCACCGATCCGGCAAGGTGGCCGCGGCCAAGCTGAACGGCGGCCGATGCGGGGCCTGCCGGATCGACATCGACCGCGTCGAGCTCTCCGCGATCGCATCGGCGTCTTCGGACGAAGTCGTTCGATGTCCCGAATGCGGTGCCATTCTCATCCGGTGGTGAGCCAGGTGGAACAGGTCGACTTGGTCGTCGTGTACGCAGACGGTGGTTCGCGCGGCAATCCGGGTCCCGCTGGTTACGGGGCTGTCGTGCTCTCCGCGGACGAAAGCACCGTCCTGACCGAGCGGGCTGCCTTCCTCGGCCGCGCCACGAACAACGTGGCGGAATACTCCGGCCTGATCGCCGGGTTGGAGGCCGCCCGGGAGCTTGGCGCGGCGCACGTCGACGTCCGGATGGATTCCAAACTGGTCATCGAGCAGATGTCCGGACGCTGGCAGATCAAGCACCCGGATATGAAACCTCTGGCGGGCAACGCTTCTCGCCTGCTGAAAGATTTCACGTCGGTGACGCTGAGCTGGATCCCGAGGGCGCAGAACGCCCATGCCGATCGGCTGGCCAATCAGGCCATGGATGGTGGCGCCGGCTCGAGGCTCGTGGGGGACACCTGGTCGCACACCGGCAGGAACGATGGTTCGGAGCCCGGGCCGCCCCGGATTCCGGACCCGTCCGCGGTACTTCCGGGGCCGCTGGCCGCCGGCGCGACGAAGGTCCTGGTGGTTCGGCACGGCGAGACCACGTGGGGCGCGCAGGGTCGATTCGCCGGACGCGAAGATGTTCCGTTGACCAGCCGCGGGCGTCGCCAGGCCGGTTCGGTGGCCGATCGGATCAAACCGCTGCGCCCCGCAGTGGTGCTGACCTCGCCCCTGCAGCGCTGCCACCTCACGGCCAAAGCCATCGGCAGTGTGGCCGGAGCTCCGGTGACCGTTTCCGACAGGTTGATCGACGGCGCTCTGGGCGATTGGACCGGCCTTCGGCCGACCGAGATCGAGCGGGGTTGGCCGACGGAATTCGCCCGCTGGCGCTCCGACCCGGCCGCCCGGCCGCCCGACGGCGAGTCGTTCGACGACATCCGGAATCGGGTGACGCCGTTGCTGGACGACCTGGTCGGGCTCTTCCGAGGACACACCGTGGTGCTGGTGACCCACGCTGCCACCACCAAGATGATTCTGACCGGGGCGCTGCAGGTTCCGTCCGCTGCGGCGTATCGGCTCCGGATCGACACCGCGTCGCTGTCCGGACTGACCGTCGACGAGGACGCATCGACCGTCGTCTGGGCGGTCAACGAAACCGGTCATCTGAGCAGCTGAGCACTCAGCGGGTGACCAGCCACAGCGCCGTGGTCGCGGCGACCAGGGTCGTCGGCACGGTGAGAAGTCCCAGCCGGGTGAACCGCCCGAGCGACGGCGCGGCGGCGGAGCTCAGCAGCACCCGGCGCCACAACAGAGTGGCCAACGAGCCGGTGTAGGTGAGGTTCGGACCCAGGTTGACCCCGATGAGCACCGCCAATACCGGCGCTGCCTGCGGATGGCCGCCGAGCGCGGACAGCAGGACCAGGGTCGCCGGCAGGTTGTTCACCAGGTTGGCCAGTACACCTGCCAATGCGGCCAGCGCCAGCAGATCCAGCAGCCCCCGGCCGGTCGGGACCAGACCGGCCAACTGATCCTGCAGGCCATGGCCGGTTGCCGCATCGACCACGATGCCCAGCGCGGCGACGAAGGCGAGAAACAACGGGTTCGCCTCCCGGACCACCGACCGGAGGCCGACCTGACCGCGAATCATCGCCCGAATCGTCAGCACGGCTGCTCCGATCGCAGCCACCAGCACCGGCGCGGCGTGCAGCACCGGGCCGGCTGCGAAGCCGACGAGGATCAGGGCCAACAGCGTCAGCGTCGTCCGCGGCGCCGGCGCAGTCGGTACGGCCGCCGGCGTCGGCGGCGTGGTTGCCTGTAGTTCGGCGCGGAAGAACAGCCCGAAGATCACCAGCTCGACTCCGATGGCGACCAGCCATGGTGCGGCCATCAGGGCGGTGAATCCGACAAAGGTCAATCCCGACGCCTGGAAGGCCAGCAGATTGGTGAGGTTGGACACCGGTAGCAGCAGCGACGCGGTGTTGGACAGGTGCGCCGTCGCGTAGAGATGAGGGCCGGGCGCGGCCCCCAGCCGGCGGACGGTCGCCAGGATCGCCGGGGTCAGCAGGACGACCGTTGCGTCCAGGCTCAGCGCAGCCGTCGTGAGCGAGGCGACAAGGAAAACCAGCACCAGCAACCGTCGCGGCCGGCCCTTGCTGCCGCGGGCCATCGCGGCGCCGAGCCAGCGAAATACTCCGTCGACATCCGAGAGATGCGCGATGACCAGGACGGCGGCCAGAAATCCGATGGTCGAACCCAGCCGGCTCACGGTCGCCTGCGCGTTCTGCCAGCTGATCAGGTGCAGGAGCAGCACGATTGCGGCCGCCGGCACCGCGGCCACCGCCTCGGGCAGCCCCTTCGGCCTCACGATGGCGAACGCGAGAGTGCCGAGCAGCAGTGCGACACCGATGATGCTGGCCGCGACCGGCGTCATCGGTCGACGGCGGATTCTGTCACCGGCCGACAGTACCGGCCCGACGGTGCCGGTAGGGTTCCACACGGACGAGTTGGTCGGGCGACCGCGTCGGGTGCGATCGGCTCACGTCGATCCGTCCGCCGAGGAAAGTCCGGGCTCCACAGGGCAGGGTGGTTGTCAACGGCAACCCGGCGCGAGCCGCGGGAAAGTGCCACAGAAAATAGACCGCCTCTCGCAGCCTGGCTTTCGGGCTCGGCTGCACGAGGTAAGGGTGAAACGGTGGTGTAAGAGACCACCAGCGTGCCGGGTGACCGGTGCGGCTCGGTAAACCCCACCCGGAGCAAGGTTGAGAGCGTGCCGCGGGCGCCTTCGGGCACTCATCGGTTGCGTGCGCAGGCGTTCGAGGGCGGCCCGCCCGAGCCTGCGGGTGAACCGCTGGAGCGCGCCGGCAACGGCCCGCCGAGATGGATGGTCGCCGAACGGGATGGCCGAGAGGCACCCGGGAACAGGACCCGGCTTACAGACCAACTCGTCCACCCACCGGCCGGTCCGGCCGGTCACCCCCGGATCGGTCGAGGGTCAAGGCCGGCTGGAGATCTGCAGCACCGACCAACCGTTGCCGTCCGGATCGGCGAAGTGGATGAAGCCGACGTTGTCCAGCGCATCGGCGACCGAACGCGGATTCTGGCCCATCACCTGGATCTCGCTGACGGCCACGCCCCGGTCCACCAGCTCCGCGCGCGCACGCCGAAGGTCGGCGACGACCAGCTGCAGGCCGCGGACCGATCCTGGCGGCATACCCCCGGCCACTCCGTTGCCGATCACGACGGAACACCCGGACCCGGGGGGCGTGAGCTGCACGACTCGCAGTTCGTCGCTCATCACGGCGTCATGGTCGAGAGTGAATCCGAGTCTGTCGACGTAGAACGCCTTGGCGCGATCCACGTCCGATACCGGAACCACGACGACTTCCAAAGTCCAGTTCATCGGTCGACTCCTCGGGCTCGAGCACGTTTCCGCGAAAGCGGCTTTCGGACATTCAGACCACTATCGCCCGACAACCGGCCGGTTCTTGACGCTGCAATCCTGCCATCTTCGAATCCGACTACTGCTGGACCCAGGGGTGCCACTCCGGATGCCGACGACAGCCGGGTCGTACCCACACCGAGTCGCACGCCCAGCACCGCCAGGTCCGGTGACCACTGCCGACGCACAGGCACGGATGCGCGGCGACCAGCATGGTGTCCGGACCCAGCCGATGGCCCGACGGGCAACGAGTGGGAGCCCGCTCGACGATGCCGGTGGCGCCGAACGGCAGGAAGTACCGCCGGTCCCAGCTCGGCAGTTCGATCATCTGTACTGGGTGGCTGCTTGAGTCAAGTAGTATCTGGGCATGTCATCGCCGGTATCGATTCATCCAGTCGGTGGCGAGCACTATCCGTCGGTGGCGAGCACTATCCACGGACGTTTCAGGAGCTGCAG